>Ga0247823_10001740_pt1 | contig 17983 bp, 23 predicted proteins | sample 13C_PalmiticAcid_2_FD_192426 | JGI IMG/M metagenome (GOLD analysis project Ga0247823, IMG submission 192426) | Soil microbial communities from agricultural site in Penn Yan, New York, United States - 13C_PalmiticAcid_Day30 | ecosystem: Environmental > Terrestrial > Soil > Agricultural land... | reverse complement strand
GGTGCAACCCCGCATGGCAGCGTTCGCCTCTTCGCGGCCTACGTGAAGGAGCCGGTGGAGCAGGGCGGTGAAGCCAACACCATGGGTCTGATGTCGGTCGACCTGGTCAAATTCAAAAACACCGTTCGCGTTGCAGCAGCCGGCACCGGCGGCCCGGTGGGAGGCGCGTAATGGAGATTGCGGGCCTCGTTTCCACCGAGCAGCTTTTCGAGCTAGACCTTGAGCACCCGGCGACGGGCGCGTTGCTCGGCATCAAGATCAAGATCCGCTCTGCCGGCGCCGAAGCTGCCGTCGAAGTGGTGCGCAAGCAGACCGACGACATTCTGGCCAAGCAGCAGAAGCGCAAGCTGATCGCGTCGGACACCGTCGAGCAGAACGAACTCGATCAAGCGGTGTCTTACATCGCTTCGTGGGATTGGGGTTCGAATACCTACGAGAAGGCGAAGCCCGACAACGACCCCGCGACGATCAAGGCAATTCTGAAGAAGGAGCCTTGGATCTATGCGCAGGTCGTGGGGGCTGCGCGCGACATCGCAAATTTTACCAGGAGCTGACGGACGAGCTCTGCCAGATCGTCCGTTCGGCGGTTCTGGCGCCCAGCTACGAGCCAGTTCTGCCTTGGGGTCGTGAATATCTCTGGCACTGGTTCGTGGAGCTCTCGCAGGGGCGTCAGGAAGGCTTTTCCGGCCCGCAGGCGCTGTCGTGGCGGGACATGTCCGAGTGGGCGTCCCTGACCAACTCCGTGCCCCGCAATTCCGAATGGCGGACGCTCCGAGCGATGGACGCCGCTTTCCTCTCGGCCTGTCGCGACAAACCGCCGGCACCGACCACCGAGTCGACCATGAGCGGTCGTGAACTGACGCCCGAACTCTTCGACGCACTTTTCCAATGAGGTTCTGACATGGACGTGGCACGCCTTGGCCTCGCAGTGGATTCGTCGCAGGTCGAGAAGGGCACTGTCTCGCTGCACCAGCTTACCGGTGCGGCAGGACAGGCTTCGGCCGCCGCTCGTCAGCTTGCAGGCGCATCGCAGGCAGAGGCAGCGGGCCAGAAGATCGCTACGGCCGCCACTCAGGCCCACACCGCAGCCCTTGCTGCTCAGAACACCGTCATCCGCTCCAGCATGCAGCAGCGAACGATGATGATCTATCAGCTCAACGACGTGGCGGTGTCGCTCGCCTCTGGCATGAACCCTGCACTGGTGGCAGTTCAGCAGGGGTCGCAGATTTTCCAGAACGGGTTCGCGCCTGCGCTTCGAACCATCGGCGACCTGGCAAAAAGCCTCGTCACACGCTTTTGGCCTCTCGCCGCCGTGGTCGGCGCGGTCGGCGTGGCCGTCGCCGGTCTCACCCACGAGATCAATAAGGCCTCCGACGTGACTGTGAGCTTTGGCGATACGGCCCTCGCGATTTGGCAGCTCGTTTCGGAAGGCATCTACACATTCATCCAGCCGGCCGTTGAACTGATCGGGGGCTGGTTCGCCACTGCCTGGGATTGGGTCGTGAAGGCCACAAAGGACGCCGGAAACTGGATCATCCGCACCATCGTCGGATCGATCGAGTATGTGAAGACCAGTGTGTCGACGCTGCCTGCGGCATTCATCATCGCGGGGCAAGCCGCTGCACAGGGGCTCGCCGACGCCATCGCTGGCGGCGTAAATTCGGTCATCGGTAATCTCAACTCGCTGTCGAGCGCCATCAATCAGGTGGCAGGGCAGGAGGTCATCGGCGCTGTCGCGCCGGTCAACTTTGGCAAAATCGAGTTTGGCGGGACCGCAGCGCAGAGCAGCTACAACGATGCATGGAAGGGCTACGCCAGCACCGTCGGTGCCCTGAACGATCGCGACATTATGGGCGAAATGTTCGGAGCCATTTCTGGGCGGGCGCAGGAGATCGCGACCACCCGCAAGGAGATGGAAGAGCTAGGCGGCGCCACGAAGGCTGCCAATGATAACGCCCGGTCTCTCGGTGCCACACTGACCGATGCTGCTCGCGCAGCACAGAAGGAATGGGAATTCTACCGCGGCACCTTCTCAAGCTTCTTCAGTGACCTGAAGAGTGGCCTTCAGGATGGCAAGTCCATCTGGGAATCTTTTGGGCTGGCTGCATCGAACGCCCTCGATAACATCGCCAACCGCTTGCTCGGAATGGCCAGCAACGGCCTTTTCGACATGCTGTTTGGTGGCCTCTTTGGCGGCATTGGCAACAGCCTCGGCGCAGGCTGGGGTGTGGTGGGCGGCTTCGGGGGCACCGGCATCTTTGGCATTCCTGGCATGGCGGAAGGCGGCACGGTTGCTCGCGGCGGGCTTTCGTGGGTGGGTGAGCGTGGTCCGGAGCTACTTCGGTTGCCTACTGGCGCGCAGGTGATCCCGAATGGCCCCTCCATGGCCATGGCTGCAAACCAGAACAGCCCGCGCGGCCCGGTCAATGTTCACATCCATGGAGCAGGGCTGTCTCAAGAGCAAATGACGTCCGCCATCTCGGATGCGCTCGACTATTACGACCGCAAGACACTTCCGAGCCGGGTCTATGAACTGAAGAACAACCAGCTTGTCGTGAACGGGTAGGGCGATGGCGTTTACATTTCCACTCGCTCTACCTGACCTCGTCGACCTGCTCGGCATCGAGTCCGTTGCGTGGAATGCCGTCTACCAACAGGAGTTCTCGGGTCTCGCTTCAGGCGAAGGACTGTCACACGACCTGGGGCCGATGCTCTGGGAAGGCGAGTGCCAGACCGGTGAAATCTATCACCACAAGATCGAGAAGTGGCGGGCGCGGTTCCTCGCGCTCGACGGTTCGAACCAGAGCTTCATGCTCTACAACCCGGCTGCGAAGTACCCGGAGACTGACCCGAAGGGCGAGGCTCTGGCCGGCGCAACAATCACCATCGGATCGGTGGGCTCAAACCGCAAGGAAATTGCGCTGTCGGGCCTTCCTGCGGGCTTTGAGGTGCCGTGGGGCGCCTACGCCCAGATCACGGCTGGCTCGCCCTCGCGGGTTGCCTTGGTGATGTTCCTCGAGAGCAAGACGGCGACGGGGCTGGGCAATACTAGCGTTATCGAGTGCCGTCCGCATCTACGCCCGTGGGTGTCGGCCGGCGCGTCGGTGCAACTCGTCAAACCGGCGGCCAAGGTGAAGCTGGTTCCGAACAGTCTCCGTGTCGAAACGGTCGGTGCGCTTACTTCGCGGCTCCGCTTCACGGCCCGCCAGACTCTGGCCGCAGGATAATCACATGGTCAGACCATTGGATGCCGCGACACAGGGCGCGGTGCGGAATCGCTCGGCTATCGTGCCGCGCGACTTCGTTCTCTTCACTTTGACCTCCGGCGAAACAGTCACGCGCTACGGCTTCACGAATGTGGGCGAAGACGTCGCTGTGAACGTGGTGATCAACGGGGCAGGGGCGGTCGAAAACCACACCTTCTACGGTGACAACGCACCGATCCAGGCCATCGACGCCGTGCCGTTGAAGGTCGGGCTGGAGGTGGACACGATTCAGGTCCGGCTCAACCCGATCCATCCGATCGTGCAGCTACTGGCGCGCGATGATGAAACAGCACTGCGCGTGGCGCGAGTGCAGATATTCCGGGGCTATCTCGACCCAAACTCGATGTTGCTGGTCGCGAACCCTCGCAGCCGTTTTCTCGGCCAGGTCAACACTGCGCCGGAGCGTGTGGCGGCGGTAGGCGGCCAGAGCGTGCGCACCATCAACGTGCGCTCGCATACGCAAGAAATGACCCGGACCAACTCGGCGAAAAAGAGCGACGAGACCTACAAGCTACGCTCCGGCGACCGCTTCGGCCAGTACGCCGGGACGGCCGGGAACTGGGAGCTTTGGTGGGGCGAAGTAAAAGGCACGGCATAAGCGATGAACTTCATCTTCCAGCTGATCATCGGGCTCGTCCTCAGCCTCGCATCGACTCTTATCAAATCGATTTTCCAGCAGGACCAAAAGCAGAAGGTTCCGGGCGTCCGTGGGTCGATCCAGACCGGCGGCGACATCCCGCTTTCCTTTATCATGGGCTTCTATGCCACGGGCGGCCACCTGAAATACGCCGGCACCTGGGGCAACGCTGGCGAGACGCCGAACGCCTATTTCTCCAAGGTCGTGTCGGTTTCTGACCTGCCCGTGCGTGGCCTCTCGGGCTTCTACGTCAATGGCGAGCGCGTGACGTTGGCTGGCATGCCGACGGGCGATCTCGGCTATGCCGTGCTCGAGTATCGGGTGAATGGCGTCGATCACCTCTGGGTCAATTTCTACAATGGCAACCAGACTGTTGCAGACCCGCTGATGCTCGCACAGTTCGGTGCCGATCCGAACCGGCCATATACGTCTGATATGGTAGGTCGCGGCGTGGCTTACTTCGTCGCGACGGCACTGGTGAACCGCGAGCTTTTCTCGGGCTTCCCTGAGTATCTGGCTGAGGTTCATGGCATCCCGCTCAGCGACCCTCGCGGCGACGGCCAGCACGATAACCCGATGGTCGGCGTCTACACGCTCGCCAAGGGGCTGTATTACGGCGGCCAGTGGGTCTATGGGCCGCAGAACATCACCGACGCCAACTTCATCGCGGCCAATCTCGAAGCCCAGATGGACAAATGCGACACGCTGCGCGACGGCACGACCGAGAAGCGTTTCCGCTTCGGAATGGAAGTAAGCGTGGACGCCGAACCGCATGCCATCATCGGCGAAATGCTCAAGGCCTGCGAAGGCCGCGTTGCTGAGATCGGCGGGATCTACAAGTTCTTGGTGGGTGAGCCCGACGCGCCTGTCGTGTCTTTCACCGATGACGACCTCGTCATTTCCGAGGGCCAGACATACGAGCCGTTCCCGGGCCTCGAAAGCCTCTTTAACGGCATGGGTGCGACCTATCCGGAGCCGGCTGAAGGCTGGGAACTGAAGGAAGCGCCGCCCCGGTACCGCAGCGACCTTGAGGTGCTGGACGACAATCGCCGTCTGCCCTTCACGACCCAATACAAGGCCGTGCCCTTCGCCCTGCAGGTGCAGGAGTTGATGCGCGCCGCGATCGAGGAAGTACGCCGCTTCCGCCGGCATACCCAGACCATGCCGCCACAATGGTGGGAATACGAACCGCTAGACGCCGTAGCCTGGACGAGTGCTCGCAACGGGTATTCGGGCAAGGTCTTCCTCATCACGGCGATGGACGACCTGCCGAACGTCAATCAGTTTGTCGGCCTGCAGGAAACCGACCCAAGCGACTATGACTGGTCGAGCGAATATGAACTGCCGTTCGATGTGGTGCCGCTCGTCATTGCGCGTCCGGCGCCGCAGCAGATCACCGGTTTCGCTGTCGAGCCCTATATCGGAGAGGACAATAACGGGATTGCGCGTCGTCCGGGCTTCCGCATCTACGGGTTCGGCGCGGGGCTGGTCGATGTTAGCGAGGTGTGGGTTCAGGCCCGGCTGGCTGGCACGGACGGCCTAATCATCGACGGACGCGCCCCATATGATCCTGAAGAGATCGAGCCCTCGGCGCAATGGTCTGGCGATCCGCTGCTGCCAAACGTCGACTATGAGGTTCGGGGCAAGTTGGTCCCGTTCTCTGGCCGCGCGACGGAATGGTCCGCTTGGCTTCCAGTCACCACGCCCGACGTAAAGCTCGGCCCCCTCGATGTCGTCTATGGCGACATCGATCTGGATGAACTGGGAGAGCAGGTCGAAGGCTATTTCGACTGGATGGGCAAGAGCATCCGCGAACTGATGGAAGAGGCACAGGCTCTCGCTTTGCTCGCCGGTGATCAGGAACTGGCGAATGCCCTTCAATTCGACGAGATGCGCCGCAGCCTGTCGCTCGTAGCCAACGACCTGTCAGCCTCATTCGAGGAGACCATCACTGTCGCCATTGTGCCCATGCAGGGGCAACTGGTGGCGATGGCTGACGCCCTGACTGAACTGTCTGCGGCGGACGAAGGCGACATCAGCACCGCGCGCATCCGCTTCACGACAGTCACCGGCCCGAGCGGCTACAGTCGTGTTGGCATCGAGACGAGGTTTGATCCTGCTGACGGAAGCGACTTCCGATTGGCCGGCAGCTACTGGGACACGCCAAATAACTATTCGCTGCCGACCCGCCGGTTGGAGATCGCCGAGCAGTTCGTCATAGCCGAAAGCCCGGCAGATGCGGCATTTCAGCCATTTATCTTCCAGTCTGGAGCGCTGCGCGTGTCCAACGCCTTCATCGGCGGCCTTACTGCAGCAAATATTGCAGCAGGCTCCATCACTGCGGATCGCCTGAGCGTGACGGCACTTTCGGCTGTCTCTGCAAATTTGGGAACGGTTACTGCGGGGACAATCTCGCTCGGTGGCGGTGTGCTTCTCATAGACGGGCCAAATGTCAGAATTCTGGTGAGCGACTAATGGTCCAGCGAGTGGCTTTGGGCGCATTGCCCGGAGGCGGATATGGCCTCCGGGTTTCTCGGCCAGGATTCGACGTCCTCAATACTGGTTTGCCTGGGCAGCAGTTGGCCTTCGATAGCCGATGGCCATCTGCTGCTCGAGTTCACATGCAGGGCTCTATCGCTTGTGGTCCGGTCGGGAATATCACGACCTACTCGACGGTTGGTTTCGGCGTCGATTTCGGTGTCATTCCGCCGGTTCTAATCCAGATGGACAATGGTACCGGATGGAGAAGCACTGACTGGAACTATAACGGCGGCTCATGGCAGCCGGCTGGCGGGGCTATCGAGGCTTGTCGGGTCTTTTCCAGTTTCATGCAGTTCTGGCACCCCGTTGTCGCCCCAAGTCGAACCTATAGATATTTGGTGATGAGCCCATGGTAGGTCGGGTCGTAACAGGGCTCAGGGCAGGAGAATACGGCATCTGGGTGTCGAAGCCTGGGGTAGAGGTGCTTACGGCCCCGGACACCGGTTTAATGCTGAGCAGCACCAGGAAGTCGGCACAGGTTGTTGCCTCCGGCATAATCGGTGCCGCGACCAATGGGTCGTACGGGATATCTTGGGTAAGCACTGGTTTTGTCCCTACGGTGATCGTCGGGTCAGCCCGCTTCCCAGAAGCGAGGTATGTCATCACCGGGGTAAATACCGCTTCCATTCTTGCTGGCATCGCCCAGGACTTTCCGGCTTGGGGTGGTGGTAACACCCCCATCGCCCCATTTTCGATCAGCTGGATCGTCTTGAACATTCCGGGGTAAACATGGTCAGACGCGTATTGCTGAATTCTAGCGGCCTCCGTGTGTCCATACCGGGAGTAGATGTCCTGACAGCCGGATATAGTCAGCTGCAGTTCACATCGGATTTTTCGTCGCTGTCTCTATTCACGCAAGGGTACCATAGCCTCAGTTGGAGTAGCGGCGGTATCTCTGCCGACAGCGTCGCCTTCATTCCGTTTGGTAAAACCTTCGCGTCGCCTCCATTGGTATGGTTTTACCAGTACATGGGCAGCTATTTGCTGCCGCTAGGAAGCGCATACGGGGTGTCTTACGCAATCCGTGATAACAGTCTCGTTGGGCAGCCACGAGATTTTTATGTTAGTTGCACGGTCCTGACGAACGGCATCGATATCCGCGCCTATTATAATAGGCAGACCGCTGGCTGGCCTCAGCCGAACATGACGATTGCCTATTACGTGTTCGAGTATAACCTTTAGAACTGGCGCACGTATTTCGGATACTGAGCGAGGATCGCCAGTCGCAGAGATTCAGCGACCGACTTGGCTGCCCTCTCCTCGGCTTCAATACGCGCCGCATCGTCAGCCAGCACCTGGCTTTCGCCCGTATGCTGAGCGGTCGCAAACCGGGTAACGGTGAAGAGTTCATCGCCACCATATCGAACGGTTGCCGTTGCGGTGACCTTAGTCTCGTACCTGACGATATTCTGCGCGCCTGGACGGGCGCTGGTCATCATCGGGGCAGCCGTGCTCACCGACGAGGTGATCGTAAGCGACGGCGAGTTTGGCGCCTTGGTGCTCTGAAGACGGAAAACCAGCTCTTCGTAGATGACCTGGTCGATCCGATTCTTGGGTGCGGCAAAGTCAAAGGCGAGGCTCATGTCCTCCTGTCTGGTTCCGTAGACCGGCGTGAAGCTGCACGCAGAAACGGCCGCGGCCGCAATCACAATAACCAGAGACGAAAGAATACGCGCCATTTGAAGTCCTGCAGTTTGCGGGCGGCAATATGGGGCGGGCCTGTCTCCTATGTCAACGCCGCCTCCGGGCGGCATTTTTTTGGACAATCGATGGCAACGCTTTCTGACTACGTGTCGGGCACGATCAGCCTAACCACGGGCTCCGTTGATTTTACTGGGTCAGCCACGGGCTGGCTGCTGGCCGCCTTCAAGGAAGGCGACACGATCATCGACATCACTGGCGCCACCGAGTTCATGGGCGTCATTGCCGAGATCACGAGCAACACGGCCGGCAAGCTCACCAAGGCGTGGGAAGGGCCGGACCTAGTCGATGCACCGTACCGCATGCGGTATCAGGCTGACGGCAGCCGCGTCTCTGCGCAGGCGCGAAATCTCATCGAGTTGCTTGGCGACGGCACCCTAACATCTTTGGCCGGGCTTTCGGGTCCGGGCGTGATCGAACTGCTACCGGGTGGTGGGGCGCAGGTGGTTCCCAAGACCGATCTGGTGTCTGGCGCGAACTATGATGTTCAGGTGAGCGACTTGGCTGGCCGCGCCGTGTATGACGGGCAAGCCGAAGGATTTTCGGTTCTCGTTGCCGACGTCGGCGACGGGCGATCTGCGATCTATTCCAAGGCAAGCAATGCCAGTGCTGATTGGACAGACCCTGCCTATGTGACCGGCCCCATTGGTGAAACCCCCGATGTCACAATCGGCACGGTCACCACTGGCGCTCCGGGCACCGATGTCGAAGTCACGGCCACTCCGATCACTGGCGGCGTCGAACTGGATTTTACCATCCCGGCCGGCGAGGGCTTCTCGGCAAAGGGTGCATATTCGGGCGCCACGGCATACGCAAAGGGCGATGTCGTTCGCGATGCCGGTTCCTCCTGGATCGCGCTTCAGGCAACCACTGGCAATGCTCCGCCAACCCTTCCAACGACAAGCAATGCATATTGGGAGTTGCTGGCTCAGAAGGGGCAGGATGGGACCGGTACTGGCGATGTGGTTGGGCCAGCAGGGGCAACAGACAACCGGCTGGCCGTGTATGATGGCGCCTCGGGTAAGCTGCTCAAAGACGGCGGCAAGCTAGTTGGAGACATCGTGTCGGGACCAGCTGCAGCTGTCGATGGCGATCAAGTCGTGTTCGATACGCTCAGCGGAAAGAAAGTCCGCAGTCTCGGGATTGCTGATCCGATGCTTTCGGTTAGCCCGATCCCCATTGATATGCACTTTGCGACCTTGGCTGGCGTCGGCTGGTCTGCATCAGAACCGGGCGGTATCGTTTCAACCACCACCACCAGCATGGGTGCAGGAAACACGCTCGTCTTGGCGTCGATCACAAGCTTTTTCGTTGGGCAGTTAATTTGTTTTGTCGCCAGTGACAGCCAATACTATTCGGCTGTGATCCAAAAAATCAGCGGCAACACGATAACTCTTGACCGGGTTCCGCCTGTCTCGGTGGGTTCGGGGGCTTCCGTATATAATTTTTACCGCGATGACGCGCATGCCAATCTCCATGGCTTCGCGTGCTTGGCTGATGATGCGATCAGGCAAGCGACCAAAGACCGGAAGTTGGTTTACCTCGGGACAAATCCTAGCCAATGGGTCGCATCCGGGGCGTCGACGCTAACCATTGAAACAGTCGCCGCGTATGCCAACCCCGGAAGCTCCGTCGCATCGGAGCGTGGCGTGAAGGTTACGGGTTCGGTTATAGGGGCCGGCGCAAAATCAATGCCTGTTGCACTGAATGGCGGCACCTACGAGGCCGAAGTCGTGGTGAACCCCGGAAACCGCACAGGCGGCTTTTCCGGCGTGGTCGACGTCAGTGTCATCGCCACGTTTGCTGACGGCACCACGCGGACAGTCGGGTCTTTCCAGAGTACCGACTTCGGAAACTCTATCATCAACCCACGGATACGATATCGCGTGGCAAAGGGCGCGTCTGTGGCTGTCATGGTTACTTCACCAGCATCCGGCCCCTGGACTTTCTATGTCGGCATGATCCGGCACTATCGCATTGGAGGTTCATTGCGCGACCTCAACCGTGGCCGACATGTGGTTTTCGGTGACAGTTGGGCGGCAGGCGGTGACTTTGTTGCCCGCTTGACGGCCCGCTTGACGCGAGCAACGGTGATCAACAAAGGTCAGTCCGGCGATACTTCCGCCGTTGCTTTGGCGCGGTTCGACGCCGACATGGCCGGCACCGAGCCCGCCTTCGTCTGGGTCATTCTGGGCACCAATGACGTTTACGCAGACGTGACCTCAACCTCGTTTCAGGCGAACTTGGATGCCATTATCCACAAAATCCAGGCGCTAGGCGCTACGCCAATTGTCTTCAACACTAGCGTTTGCGACCTTTCCTATGTGCCCATTCCCGGTCCTCGACTTGACGCTTCGCGGCAATACGCGCTGCGCTCGATTATGGCAGATCAGCAAAGCGGCTCTGCGGGGGTGCAGCGAGGAACCTATGTCGCTACCACGTCAGGCACGGCGATTGATTTTATCGCTCCCGCAGGCGTGAAGCGTGCGACAGTCTGCCTGCTTGATGTCTCAACGACCGGTTCATCTGGAGTCATCATCCAGATAGGGGGCTCTAGCGGTGTTGTAACTACTGGGTACTCCGGTGCACTAGGCATCACATTGGCATCAAGCGCTGTTACAGTAGCAACAGCAGCATCCGGCTTCCAGCTTGTATCTTCGAACGCATCGGCCAAAAGAAGCGGTTCAGTTGTCTTAAGCTGCGCCAACCCATCACTTGGTTTATGGCAAGCGTCTGGCGTGGTGAGTGACTGGGTTGGTTTGGCGGTCGGGTCAATCGCCGGGGTCGTACAGCTTGCTGGCGACATAACGACATTGCGCGTAACAACCATTGGCGGCACCGACACGTTTGACGGCGGAGGCGTGAATGTCTTGTGGGAATGATCCCGACGAGCGCCTTTATTGCAGCGGATTGAACAATTTCATCATCGGCAATAAGGCTGAATGGTTTTGAAGCAGTGAGGGGTGGGGTAGTTGATAAATAGGCGGCAGGCGTTGCTCGGCGCGTGTCTGGGTTCGGTTGCAGCGGTTTGCGGGGGCACTTTCGCTGCTTTGTCACGCAAACGAGAGACGGTCATCCAGATATGGTCCGACAGTACAGGGAACGGCGAACACGACCCCCGAGAATGGCCCTATTTATGGGCCGACGCGGCAGTGGCGGCGGGGCAATCCGTCGAGATAATGCCATGGCTGGTAGAGGCCGCCGAGTATGGCCAGGCCACTCTGCTTGGAGATGGGACGCCAGAAATTCAAATCCGAAATTTCGCGGTGCCTGGCTCTATATTTGAATACCCCATGGGGCCTCTTTGGGACCGAGCTTTTGGCGAGCGGCCAGACTTCATCCTGGTCAACCTCGGCCTCAACCATGGATTTGGGTTAGAGCATGAGGTGGTGCGAGGCGAGATTGCCGTAGGGCTTGGCCGCATGATTGCGGCGTTCCCTGGTGTCCCCATAGCCTGCATCAAGCAAAACCCGTTTAGCGATAATGCTGGCATGGAGATGGTTTTCTCGATCCTTGACGAGATGGCTAATTTTTACGGGATCGATCTTATTGACGTCGGCACCAAGTTCCGGTCGCGGTCGGGTGATGTATTATATATGCCTGGAGATAACACCCATCCCAACCAAGCAGGTCAGGATTTGTACTGTGAAGCAATGTTGGAGTATTGGCCACGGCGCACCGAGCGCCCGCCCAGCATCCCCCAAGGTGCCAGGAACCTGCTAACGAACCCTAACTTCGATCTTCAAGATGGCGGTGTTGCAACAGGCTGGGATTTTGGCGGGACAGTGACCGGTTCACTGTCAAAGTCCCAGAATGGTAAGAAGCTGTCTGCTGCCGGTGAGGGCTACGCGTACATCTATCAGGACGTTCCGCCCGCACTCCTTTCTGACCTGAAAGGAAGCACCATAAGCGCTGGCTTCGAAATCGCTTTATCCGATGGAGCATCAGACGGGCAGGGCCGAATTTTTGTCATGGTCGATGACCGGATGATCCAGTCGCGCACCTTCCTGCCCCCAGGGGGCATTGATGGATGGCGCGCGATCTGTGGAGTTCCGATTCCAGACGGTGCGCAACGCGTGCGTTTGGGTATCTTTCATGATCAGAACACAACGCCTTCAGTGCATCCACTGGAGATACGCAGTGCCTTCTTGCATGTCGGCAACTTTATGACTCCGATCTAGTCGACGCCCGACACTCTTGTTCCAATCTTTCAGGCTCGCTTTGGCGGGCCTTTTTCTTTTCCATCATCACAGGAGGCCGATATGGCCCTTAAGGCTGCGTTCTTCGACGCGGTTCGCTCGACGCTGTCCGATGGCGCGCTGAGCCAGCACCAGGTCGACGTATTCAATGCCATCTCGGCGGCTTGGGACAAGCATGGCGACAAGTTCGGTTATGCCGACATGCGCCTGTCCTATGTCTTGGCGACGGCATGGCACGAAACGGGCCGCTTCAAATGGCTCAAGGAAATCTGGGGGCCGACGGCTGCGCAAAAGCGCTACGAGGGCAGGGCGGATCTCGGCAACACCGTTGCCGGCGATGGCTTCAAGTTCCTCGGGCGCGGGCTGGCCCATATCACCGGCCGGCGGAACTACACCGACTGGTCGCGCCGTCTCGGCATTGATCTGGTGAAAGAGCCGCAGCTCGCTGAAGAGTTGCCGATCGCCGCCCGTATCCTCGTCGAGGGCATGGTCAAGGGCACCTTCACCGGCAAGAAGCTGCAGGACTACATCAACAGCGACCAGTGCGACTACGTCGAGGCTCGCCGCATCGTCAACGGCAAGGACGAGGCCGCGCTCATCGCTGGCTATGCCGAGAAATTCGAAGCGGCGCTCATTGGCGGCCGTTCTGGCGCTCCGGCGCCTTCGCCCGCACCCAAATCGTCAAGGCCGCCTGCTGGCGGCTCCGGCAAGTCTCCGGCTGCCGTTCTCGTGGCGGTCCTGCTCGCCATTGCTGGCGGCTTCTATGCCTTCCTCAAGAACCAAGGGATTCTTCTATGAATAAGCTCTGGGATTTCATCGTCCGCTGGCGCACGCGCCTGTTTAACGGCATCGGCGCGCTGCTGGTACTGATCGCCCCGCTGCTGGGGGCGCCCGAGGTGCAGGCGGTCATCCCGCCCAAATACCTGCCGTATGTGATCGCGGCGGTCTTTATCATCAATTTCTGGATGCGACCCCGCGTCGCCGCGACGAGGGATGATCCCGAGGTTCAGGTTCGGGAGACCTTGAAGAAGGCCGACGGGCCCGCGCTGATCACCGTAAAGACGCCTGTCGAAACCAAGACGATCGTCAATGCTTAGCGCCATCCTCAACTGGTTCAGTGGCGGGCTGCTCGACAAGTTGCTCGGGTTTGTCGAACGCCGAGAATCCGAGCGACTTGCCGCCATGAACAGCGAGCAACAGCGCGCCCATGAGGATCGAATGGCAGCGCGCCAGGCGGCGAAGGAAATCCGCCTGGCAACAGCGGGCTTCTGGGAAATGCGGCTGATGACGTTCCTCATTGCCGCACCCTTCGTCGCCCATCTCTGGTTGGTCGGTATCGATACGATGTGGCCCCAGCCATGGAACGTCGAGAAGTGGCCGGCGCCGTTCGATGAATGGGAGGGAGCGATCCTACTCTCCTTCTTCGGCGTCACCGTCGTCGGCACCGGGATCAAGGCAGTGGCTGGCGCGATCGCCTATGGGAGGCGCCAATGATCTATCTCCGCTTCCGAGAGAAGATCCCGCTGCGCATTGCTGAATGGCTCGGCGGCTTGGCCATGATCCTGATCGGTCTCTACCTCGTCATCTGGCCAACGGCTTTCGACCGGGCAGGGCTGTCAGGGTTTGCGGCAATTGCACCGTTGGGTGTCTGGGTCGCCGCCAGCCTCGTCCTTGGCGCTGCAAGGGTTGGGGCGCTCGTGCTCAATGGTCACAAGCCTGAAGTGTCCGCGCCGATCCGCTGCTTTGTGGCGGGGATGGGTGTTGGGCTCTTTTCTTCGATCGCTGCTGGCTATGCCATGGCCACCAATGCACACGGGCCGCCCATGGCAATGATCTTCGCCATCGTCCTGATGGCGGGTGATCTCTTCAACACCATCCGCTCCGCGATGGATTCCACCAATGCCATCAGGAGCCGGTCGTGGATTGGTTCACCACATTAGAAGCGCCTACGCAGGTTGCCATAATCGGTGTCGTCACGGCGGTCATTGCGGCCGTCGCCGGCGTGTCTGTGGCTGTCGTCAACAATCGGAAGGCCGGGGGAGGCAAGGCGGAGATCGCCGCCATGACGATGGATGCTTCTTCCATCAAGCAGGCATCGGCCGCCCTTGAGGCTTTGAACGTCACGCTCACTGAAATTAACAGGGTTGGGCGCGAGCTTATCGAGAGCAACGAGGTGATGGCCAAGAACCTCGATCGCATCCGGGAAGAGATGCGCCTGGATCGAGAGGTCAGCAGGCGCGGGTCATAGATCGCATTGGAAGTGACTTGACGCCCACCAATTCTGCCCGCTCTCTCCCGTCATGCTTCGCTATGAAACATTGGGCCAGCTTCTCGATGGCGGCTTCACCATCACAGCGCACTGCTTTGCCCTGGATTGCCGTCATAAGGCGGTTCTAGACCTCGCTGGGCTGGCTGAGAGGCTTGGTCGGGACTTTGTCGCCATTGGCGACCCAAACCCGCTGGTGAAGCTCCTGCGCTGCCAGAGGTGCGGCCAAAAAGACATCGGCCTCATCGTCTCTCCCAAAACCGGATACACCAATGGACCGCCCAGCCATGGGCAGGAGTATGCCAAGATCGATCCTTCGCTTCGTCCAACGGTGACGACGCGAAGGGCGAGGCGGAAGGTGAAGCTTTGAGGGGCCGTCCTGGGGTAGGGAACAGGAACATACGGACGGCACTCAGGTCGCCTGAACCTGAAATACGGAACGCCTACATCAGCACAGGGGTCGGGCAGCATTCGTGCACCCGCTGCAAGATCAGATCAGTGGGCAGGGGCGTGGCCATATAGGACTGCTTGAGGAGCGACGATATGAGGTCTCCGTCTAGGCCCTCCAAATCGGCATCAGAGCTTTCGATTCCGAATTCCACCATATCGTCCTGAAGCTCATAGATCAGCCTCTCGATCTCGGCGTCGTCAGGATACCATTCAAGTCTAATTCGCTTGTGCTTTAGGTATTGGTGGAGCAGCGTCTCTGCCTGAATGCGACACGGCACAACGGCCAGCAGTGTGAGCTCATCTGGATTTCCGGTCTGTAGGCTCTTAAGGCGCATATAGACCTCTTCGGCAAAGCCGATCTTGATAGCCCCTTGCCGTTCGCTGGCGACAAAATAGAGATACCCAACCCGGTCCAGATCGCCTCTTGGCATTTTACACCAGCTCCGTTTTCTTGTTCTGAATCAACGAGCTATGAAAGCGCCAAAAGCAAAATGGCGCCCCCTACCGCTCTGTATCTATTGACGAATTCGAGATGACGCGAGAACTGGGGGACAAAGGGTCGTCGGTTCAAATCCGGCCGCTCCGACCATTATAGCCCAAGGTTTCCGGGCGTTATAGCGCAATCCCCTATGTGCGTCGTTTTACACACAAACCACCATTTTTACAGTTCGTCGCGCTTTTTGTTCCGGTTCTCTAGCCGCGTGACGGCAGAATCGCCGGCCAGGTAGTGCTTGCGAATGATGGCTTCGGCGTCTTTTTCCGAGTGTCCAGACACCTCCGCGATTTCGCGGATGGAGGCCCCCTCACGGTGGGCTAAGGTGATGAATGTTCCGCGCAAGTCATGGAACGTCACGCCCTTTACTCCGGCAAGGTCACAGGCCTTTGCCCATGACGACCGAAAGCCCTCCTTGAAGGGTTGTCCCATTCGGTTTGTCAGGATTGTCACTGCCGACACCTTGTTGGCGTCACGCGTGGCTTTCTCCGCGTCCAGTAGAGCCTTGAGCTCCTGCGCAACCTTCACCCTCACTCGAGCGCCAGTCTTACCCTGGCGAAGCGTCAGATGTGTCCCGTCATATGCGGACCATGTGAGCTTCAGCAGATCGCCTTGCCGTTGCCCGGTCCAGCGTGCGAGCTCGAGCGCCAGCACCATCCGGGCGGGAGCCTTTGCCTTGAAGGCAGCAACCTGATCGTCAGTCCAAATGCTATCCCGCCTTGAACTGTCAGCGAGCTTTTCGACCTTCTCGAGCGGGTGCTTGGGGATTTCTTCGCGATCGACTGCAAAGGCAATGATCTTGCTCAAGACGGCCATCACCATATCGGCAGCCCGCGGCGTGCTCGCCATCTCGTCGCGCCACTCGAGCAACAGTTTCCGCGCGCCGCGCTCACCAAGGGCGCTGATCGGCAGTTCGAAAAACTCGGCCTCGATCTTATTGATGGCCCAGTCGTAGGACTTCTTCGTGCTTGGCGCTAAACGCTGATAGGCGGGGCTCTTGAGATATTCGCGTATGAGCTCCGGCATCTTGCCCTTTCCGGGCGCGTCAACGCGGGCTCGAGTGAGCCGGTGATACTCAATGCCGAATGCTTTGGAATTCGGCGCGGCGTTGATCCTGGGTCCGCCCCGCCACGCGTAATAGTACGTGGTGGAGCTGCCATCTGCCAGCTTGGCTTTGACTTTATGAATTCCCACGAGCTTTATCCGCATCGCGTTTCCGTCTCCACGCTTCGAGCGCGGAAGGTTCCGGAGTATCGACCATCTGGTCAAGGGGAACAAAGCGAGCTTCGCCGTCCCTGACGATTACGCCCATGGCAACGCCGGCAGCGGCCGCGCCGCGGATGATGCGGGTTACGTCTCGTTGCGTGACGATCGCTGGCCTCGAAGCCATCTACTTCCCCTCCAAGACTACCGATGGGAACGCAGCACTCGTGAATCCCGCAGCCATGCCATCGACGGTGACGATATGCGTGTCCCAGCCGATACGATCATCGCACCCATATGGCTTGACCTCTATCTCGCCATGGGGCCAGCCGTCCTCGTCCAGAGCTTTGACGAGATCGGCCTTGGTGTTGATGGTTCGCGCTGTAGCCATGGAGTCGGACAGGCTGCCGCGGTGAAGCCGGAACAGAATGTTATCACCCATTCCCGCCTCCCTGGGTATCAAGGAACTGGCGGGCGGTAACCGACCAGTGCGGGCTGGAAGCATCCCGAAGGCGCCCCTCGCGAAGCTCGGTTTCGTCAAGCGCGGATGCAAGCACCTCTACCGCCTCAGACAGTCGGGCTTCAGCGGCCTCCAACTGGCCGAACAACCAAACCGACAGGTCGGTATGATCCGGCATCGTCATCGTGCGGCCTGTCGCCTTCTGCCAGCGCTCGATAGCCCGCATGTCTGATTTCCAGCGCAGGTCGAAGCTGAGATGGTGCCGAGCCTCCTCTTCTCTCAGCCGTGCATTATCGGCGGAAAGGGTGCGCAGGAGGCAGGCAAGACGGGCCGCGCCTCGGCCATGAAAATGCTCCGCCACGAATGCCGCGTCGTAGCCAGAGAACGTTGCTTCCGCCACACCGGACGAATTGTCGCCGTAGCGAATGCCGCTGTCTGGCTTAGATCGCTCCTCTAGCCATGCAATCAGTTCGCCCGCTTCCCCTTCCTGGCCTTGAGTAGGCGTGGACACGGCGGCTCGGATGGCGCGAAGCTCCTGCACCACTGCCGCGATCTCTCCGGGCTGGGCAGGGACGCAAGGCACTCCGGCGCCGACCATCTCGGCAAGGCGCTCGTCGGTGATCCTGGTCATCGTGAAATCTCCTGCCGCACATCGCGCTCTTCCGGCGCATCGATCGTCATGGTGAATCCGCAACACTTCGGCCAGCCGGCAGCGAGGGCATGAGGCGCGCTGACGTTTTGGTTGCGCCCGCATTGTCGGCACCAGA
>Ga0247823_10001739_pt1 | contig 17990 bp, 17 predicted proteins | sample 13C_PalmiticAcid_2_FD_192426 | JGI IMG/M metagenome (GOLD analysis project Ga0247823, IMG submission 192426) | Soil microbial communities from agricultural site in Penn Yan, New York, United States - 13C_PalmiticAcid_Day30 | ecosystem: Environmental > Terrestrial > Soil > Agricultural land... | reverse complement strand
ATGGTGAATAGCCTGCACCGCCCAATGCGGGGGGCAATAGTCAATGGGAGGCGTTGCGAGCTTCTTTTGATTACGGATTAGTGAATTATATTCTTTGCGCCTCCTTTGCGCACTCTTTGCGTTCTCCGCGATTACTCTTGCGCCTTTGCGAGAAATTTTTGGATTACGAATTAGGGATTAGCGAATTGACGGATTTCGCATTTTCATTTTCACATCAGCACATTTCCACATTAGCACATTGTATTTTTCGCTGTGCCTCCGCGCCCCCGCATGGGCGGGACTTACAGCGCTGCGAGAAAAGAAGAAAAAAAGAGAAGGGACGCCTTGCCTGCGTCCCTTCCCGGAAAATCAAAACCTGAATGCTTCTTTATATCTATCGTCCGAATAAATAACCTACTGAAAAGGCGGTACCCCAGTTGTGGATGTAATTATTAGCATCACCGCCTGGTAACATGTTTGCAAAACCAATGCCAACATTTCCTCTCAGATACAGTCCGCTGTAAAATTGTACACCCATATTAAAGTTCATACCTACATCAAAAGGACGTAGATCGTCTGAACGGGAATCGTTGCCTACATACAAACGATCATCGATCCGGCTGGTCGTTTCGGTGGTACCGGCTTCGTTCGAGATCCTGGTGGTGGTAGATGATTTATACCTGCCAGCCAGTGTAGCTGCAAAGTAAGGACCACCGCCAATCATGAACCTCGCAGGCGATTTGGGCGAGCCCGATTTATAGAGCAGGTTGATGGGCATTTCGAGGAAATGCGCTGTTTCGTTGGCCCGGTCGGTTACCGTGATGCGGCTGAAAGCGGTGCTTCGGTCGTATACTTCTTTGTAGAGGTATCCGCGGTTGTTATACATCAGTCCCGGTTGCAGGTACAGGTTGCGCAGCAGCATGATGTCTACCACACCGCCTACACGGATGCCGGGTTTCATATGGGTTGAGATTTTGTCGCCGTCGATGCGGTAACCGTAATTGTTGAGTGCAAAGCCAATTTCAGGACCGGCACTCACCTGGGCAAAAGCGGCTGAGCCTGCCAGTACAGCCGCAGTGGTGATGAGGAATCGTTTCATATTACAACAGTTTTTCTGCCCGGCCCGGCCTATGCTCCGGCCCGGTAAACCAACCGTTTCCAAAATCATGCCAGAGCCAGGTAGTTGTAACCGCAACCAACACAGTCATATATCGTTCGATATGACATACAGTCTGTTTGCTATAAATACATTCCTGTAAACAGGAACCTTACTCAGCCTAAAAACGACCTGTAAGTAGCATAAAAAATCCTCCCGGAAAGTCCGGAAGGATTCATATTCTTATCTGTAAAAGGAATTACCCGAACAGGTATCCGAAGGTCAACGAAATATTGCGGTTGCGTAAGGCATTATCAGGATTGCCGCCCGGCTGCATATTAGTGAGGCCGATACCGGAAGTCAGCTTCATGAACAACGTGTTTTGAAACTCGATGCCTGCTCCGAAATTGATACCCAGATCCAGTGGCTTCATATCGTCGGCAAACGCTTTGTTGCCAATGCGCAGTTTAGCTGTGCCGGTGCTGTTTTCAAATTTACCTCCCATCGTAATGGCTGCATAGGGACCAATCATCCCCAGGAAACGGTAGCGCGATTCTTCGGTGCCGGTTTTCGCCACAATGTATGCGGGTATTTCCAGGTAATGTACCGTTTCGGTTCCCTTAAACTGGATATTGTTTTTGTACAACCCATAATTGCCCGACATCACCATGCCTTTAGAAACGTATTGCAACCCCGCCTGCAGGTAAAAGCCTTCTACCAGCTTCACATCGGCCACTACGCCGGCCCTCACACCTGCCTTTAATTTGTTGCTGATGTTGTCGCCACCCAGTTTGTACACATAATTATTGAGCGACATGCCTACTTCGGGACCAAAACGCACCTGTGCTGAAGCAGCCATAGCGCCCAATCCCCAAAAACCGGCCAGGAGTAACCATTGTTTCATATCCTTTCTGTTTAGTGTTACAAACCTTAAACTTACAGACCCATATTTTAAACTTTTCTTAAAGTTTAAAATATCCCTGCGCATCAGTTAGCCGTATTGTAGTTTTAAGCATAATTTTTTTCTGCCATGTCATTGTGGATCCCTGCCCCTGTAACTCTTGCTGCCTGCAATATCCGGCTGGAACCGCTTTCGTCTGTCCATTTCGAAGGACTGCACACCGCAGCAGCAGACGAACGCATCTGGACCTACCTCCCTACCAACGGACGGGTACCCGCCAAACTGGAAGCCTCCCTGCAGGAAGCATTGCTGCAAAAAATAAAAGGCGAACACTATCCGTTTGTGGTGCTTCACCAACCCAGCGGACGTGTACTGGGCAGCACCCGCTTCCTGGACATACAACCGCTCAACCGCAAACTGGAAATAGGCTGGACCTGGTACATCCCCGAAGTGTGGGGCACCGGAGTGAACGCAGTCTGCAAATACCTGCTCCTGCAATACGCTTTTGAAACCCTGCACACGGTAAGGGTTCAGATCAAAGCAGGCGAAAACAACCTCCGCTCCCGTGCCGCCATCAGCAAACTGGGCGCTCAGTTTGAAGGTATTTTACGCAAGGAACGCATCCGCGAAAACGGCGAAATCCGCAACACCGCCTACTACAGCATCATCGATGACGAATGGCCGGCGGTGAAAGCAGCGCTGGAAGCGCGGATGAAAGAGATTGTGTTGTAATGATGAGTGGCTCGCTAAGACGCAATGGCGCTATGGCGCGAGAGAAAGAAGCTCACGGCAGGCTTTTTAATACACAACGTCGTCTGACCTCTGACCTTTCACTTCTCACGAAAGACCTATTGACCATTTACTATTCACCATTGACCCAAAGAAAAAACCTCCGTCCAACGACGAAGGTTTCAGTTTTTTAAAGGGCCGGTACAATTATACCGCAAACGAGGTACCGCAGCCACAGGTGCTGCTGGCGTTGGGATTTTCGAAAGAAAAACCACGGTTGTCCAGGCCTTCTTTGAAATCCACATTCATACCCATCAGGTACAGTCCGTGGGCTTTTTTCATCACCACAGGGATACCTTCGATTTCGTATTGAATATCGTCGTCCTCTTTTTTATCGAAACCCAGCACATAAGAAAGTCCGGAGCATCCTCCTCCTTTAACGCCAATGCGCAGGACGGAATTTGCTTCGTGATCGGGCTCATTCATGATTCTTTTCAACTCTTTTATTGCTCCGGCAGTAAGTATTACCGGGGCCGCCATAGTAGCTTCCATCATCTGTTCTGTCGTTTAGACTACAAAAATAAGGATAAAATGGAAAGGGGCACCATTCCGGGCCATCTATACCCTATTACAAATACCCCGGCAGATAAACGCCAAAAAACTATTTTTGCACAAATTAAAATGGCATGGTTACCATACTGGAGATCCTTAAATACACTATCCCGGCCCTGATCGTAATGCTTACCAGCTATTTCCTGGTAAAAGATTTTCTGAACAGTGACTACAAGCGCAAGCAACTGGCAGTATTTGAAGACAACCAGAAAATCGCTCTGCCGCTGCGGGTGCAGGCTTATGAGCGCCTGGCTATTTTTGTAGAACGCATCACGCCGCAAAACATGATTGGCCGCCTGTACAACTCCTCAATGACTGCCCAGGACCTGCAAATCATGATGGTGCAAAGCATCCGTGCCGAGTTTGAGCACAATCTTTCGCAGCAGGTTTATGTAAGCCGCGAAGTATGGGAAACCGTCAAAAGCGTGAAAGAGCAGGAAATTGCCCTCATCAACCAAATGGGATCATTACTGCCCGTAGGTGCTCCGGCGGCTCAACTGACCGAGCGCATCCTCGATTATGTGCTCACTTCCGAAAGTGAACTGCCTGCACAAATTGCCCTTTCATTAATTAACCACGAAGCCAAACTGGTGCTGACCGCCCAGGCTTAATATATAAAGACATTAACAGATACAGCAGATGAGCGACTCCAAGAAACACCTTACAGATTCCGGCATCGACATTGCCCAGGTATACACCCTGCATGTGCCCATGACGGAAATGCCCGGCGACTACCCGTTTACCCGCGGCGTGCACGCCGATATGTACCGCGAAAGATTCTGGACCATGCGCCAGTATGCGGGTTTCAGTACCGCCGAAGAAAGTAACAAACGCTACCACTTCCTGTTGCAACAGGGTGTGATGGGCCTTTCTGTAGCATTTGACCTGCCTACCCAGATCGGTTACGACAGCGATCACGCCATGGCCGAAGGTGAAGTAGGTAAAGTAGGTGTGGCCATCGACTCTATCGAAGACATGGAAATCCTGTTCCAGGGCATCAACCTCGAAGAGATTTCTACTTCCATGACCATTAACGCCTCGGGTTTTATCCTGCTGGCACTGTACATCGCCCTGGCTAAAAAACAGGGTGCCGATATCAAAAAGATCTCCGGTACCATCCAGAACGATATCCTGAAAGAATACGCCGCCCGCGGCACCTATATTTATCCGCCCAAGCCTTCGATGCGCATCATTACCGATATTTTCGATTATTGCAGCAAGGAAGTGCCCAAGTGGAACACCATCTCCATCAGCGGTTACCATATCCGCGAAGCCGGCGCCAATGCCGTGCAAGAGCTGGCCTTTACCCTGGCTAATGGCAAGGCTTACCTGAAAGCCGCCATCGAAAAAGGCCTGAATATCAACGTATTCGCCAAAAGGCTGTCGTTCTTCTTCAACGCGCACAACAACCTGTTCGAAGAAGTAGCCAAGTTCCGCGCCTCCCGCCGCATGTGGGCCAAAATCACCAGCGACCTCGGTGCTACCGATCCCAAAGCCCAGATGCTGCGTTTCCACACACAAACCGGCGGAAGTACGCTGACCGCTCAGCAGCCGCTCAACAATATTATTCGGGTAACTATTCAGACCCTGGCCGCTGTTATGGGCGGAACCCAGAGTCTGCATACCAATGGTTACGACGAAGCCCTGTCGCTCCCCACCGCCGAAGCCGCTACCATTGCCCTGCGTACCCAGCAGGTAGTAGCCAACGAAAGTGGTGTGACCGATACCGTTGATCCACTGGGTGGTTCTTATTTTATTGAAGCCCTCACCAACGAAGTGGAGCAGAAAGCCTGGGCCCTCATCGACAAGATCGATGTGATGGGTGGAGCCGTAAGCGCCATTGAGCAAGGTTTTATCCAGGACGAAATCGCCAAATCATCTTACCAGTACACCCGCGATATCGAGGATGGCAGTAAAGTGATTGTGGGCGTGAACAAATTCACTTCCAAAGACGAGCAGGCCCCACCCGTGTTCAAGATCGACGACAGCATCCGCCTGGTGCAGATGGAAAAACTGAAATCGCTCCGTTCGCGCCGCGACAATGCCAAAGTGGAAGCCCTGCTGGCCCAACTGGTAGCCACCGCCAACAGCACCGACAACCTGATGCCGGTAGTGGTAGAGTGTGTAGAAAACTGCTGCACCCTGGGCGAAATTGCCGATACGCTGCGTGGCGTATGGGGCGAGTACAGCGCTTAATCTTATCATCCAAAATCCCGTGAGTGCCGGTTCGCCGTGCATTCCCGGGATTTTTCAATATTCAACCCTTTGATTTACGCCAAACAGGAACGTTTTACCGGCCAGGGTTTATTCACGATCATCATTCCATCGTGGAACAACCTCGCTTACCTGGAGTTGTGCATCCGCAGCATCAGGCAAAACAGCCGGCACCGGCACCAGATCATTGTGCACGTCAACGATGGCAGTGATGGTACCCTGGAATGGCTGCAGCAGCAAACCGATATCGATTATACGCATACACCGCAGAATGCAGGCATCTGTTACGCTTTTAACCTGGCCCGCAGCCTCGTCAAAACGGAATATATCGCTTATTTCAACGATGATATGTATGCCCTCCCCGGCTGGGATGAAGCCCTGTGGCAGCAAATTCAAAAGCTGGAACACCACCTGTTTTTCCTCTCGGCAAGTATGATAGAACCGGTAAACTCGGGCAATCCCTGTGTGATGACCGGCGATTTCGGGACTTCTCCCGAGACCTTCCGCGAGCAGGACCTGCTGAACCAGTTTGCCTCCTTTACCCACCAGGACTGGAATGGCGCCATGTGGCCTCCCAATGTGCTGCACCGCGATACCTACGACCTGGTAGGTGGTTACAGCATCGAGTTCACCCCCGGCATGTACAGCGATCCCGATCTCTGCATGAAACTCTGGCAAATCGGGGTACGTGAATTCCGCGGAGTAGCCGATAGCCGGGTGTATCATTTCATGTCGAAAAGCACCAAAAAGGTGAAACGCAACGATGGCCGCACCACTTTTTTAAACAAATGGGGCCAGAGCGCCAGCTTTTTTACCCGTGAGGTACTGAAACTAGGTACACCTTATACCGGTACTTTATCTGATGTAGCTGTTCCGGGTTCGCAAAAATGGAAGGATATTTACAAAAAACTGGGCAATGCCTTTAAAGCGCCCTGGTAACCTAAACAAGTATACTATGACCCATACCGAATACCTGCGCCGTGCAGTAACCATTGCCCGCGAAGGCATGCTGGCCGGCAACGGAGGACCTTTTGGCTGTGTGATTGTTAAAGACGGACAGATTGTAGGAGAAGGCAGCAACCTGGTGACCTCCACCAACGACCCTACCGCCCATGCCGAGGTAGTAGCCATCCGCGAGGCCTGCCGCCATCTCGAAACCTTTCAGCTCGAAGGCTGTATTGTGTATTGCAGCTGCGAACCCTGCCCCATGTGTATGGGCGCTATTTACTGGGCCAGGCCGCAACAGGTATTTTATGCCAGCACCCGCTACGATGCTGCGGCCATAGGGTTTGACGATGAGTTTATATATGAAGAGATTCCGGTAAACCCAACCAATCGCAAAATACCCTTTGAAAATCAGCCACTTGCAGAAGCAGATGCGGTATTTGCCGAGTGGACCCGTACGATCAACAAGGAATTGTATTAATACCGGTACCTTTATGTGCTAAAGCTTTAGAAAACAATTTCTGAGCGGCCTTTTATTGTAAAAATATTTTTCCTACCTTTGCACCCCTGTTAATTTTGTCCAAACCATGAAACATCGCCGGGATTACGAAATAGCATTTGTTGGATTGAAGCCCGGAGTCCATGAGTTTTCATACGAAATTGACGACCGGTTCTTTGAACTCCTCGAAGTAGCAACGCCAGACTTTAAAAACGTTAAAGCGACCATCAAGCTAACTCTGGATAAGAAATCAAGTTTCTTCCTCCTAAAGTTTGATGTGGATGGCAAAGCTACGGTAACCTGCGACCGCTGTGGTGATGAATACGAACTGCAGCTGTGGGATGAGTTTAACCTCGTGGTTAAACTGACCGATGATCCCGAAGCGGAAGAACAGAGCGAGGAAGATCCTGATGTGACTTATATTGCCCGTAATGAGTCGCACCTGGATGTTTCCAAATGGTTGCTCGAGTTTCTGACTCTTTCGGTTCCCATGCAGCACATCCACCCCGACAAGCCAGATGGCACGAGCGGATGTAACCCCGAGGCGCTTAAATTGCTGAACAAATTAAGTTTAGACGCGGAAAACAAAAACAACCCGATCTGGAAAGATCTGGATAAATTCAAGAACAATTAAAACTAGTGTACGATGCCAAATCCTAAGCGCAGACACTCACAACAAAGAAGTGCTAAAAGAAGAACTCACTACAAAGCAGTAGCTGATACATTGAGCGATGACCCTACAACCGGTGAAACACACCTGCGTCACCGTGCCCATTGGGTAGAAGGTAAAATGTATTACAGAGGTAATGTAGTAATGGAAAAAAATACCGGTACCACCGAATAATTTTCTATTTTTATCGGGCATTATTCAACCATAGATTAAATGAAATTAGGGCTCGATATGATGGGTGGCGATTTTGCCCCCGTAGAAGCAATTAAAGGCGTACAATTATACCTCGAAACAGCTGCATCACCAGAAGTACACCTCGTACTGCTAGGCGATGAAAATATACTGCGTCCGGCCCTAAGTGAATTAGGGCTGGATGCATCTTTGTATACCATCGTGCACGCTCCTGAGGTGATTGGTATGCATGAGCATCCTACCAAAGCATTGAAAGAAAAACGTGAATCCAGTATCAATATTGGTTTTCACCTGTTGCAAAACAAAAAAATCGATGCATTCATCAGTGCCGGTAACACCGGTGCCATGCTGGTAGGTACCATGTACTCCATCAAACCCATAGAAGGTGTATTACGCCCTACTATCGCAACGGTTATCCCTAAAGAGAACGGTCAGAACAACCTGATCCTCGACGTAGGGCTGAATGCCGATTGCAAACCCGAAAACCTGGTGCAGTTTGCCCAACTCGGCAGTATCTACTCCAAATGCATGCACGGTGTAGACAATCCCCGTATCGGCCTCATCAACATCGGTGAAGAAGAAGGCAAAGGCAACGTACTGACACAAGCTACTTTCCCCCTGCTCAAAAAGCAGTCGGATATCAACTTTGTGGGTAACGTAGAAGGCCGCGATATCTTCCTCGATAAAGCAGATGTACTCGTTTGCGAAGGTTTTGTGGGCAACACCATCCTGAAACTGTCAGAATCTGTATACCATATTTTCAAGGAAAAACGTGGTGTGCATGACGATTTCATGGAAACTTTCAACTTCGAGATTTACGGCGGAACTCCCGTACTGGGCGTAAACGAACCGGTGATCATCGGCCACGGTATCTCCCGCAAGCTGGCTTTCAAAAACATGATTGTGGTAGCACAGCGCATGATCGAAACCAAGCTCATGGAAAAAATAAAAGAAGGATTCATCGCACAGCAAAGCACACCTGTCGAGTAACCTACTCTTTTTATAAACTTATTCAGCATCCCTGCTCCCTGGAGTGGGGATGTTTGATTTTAGGGAGTTCTGAGGTTTCTCGCAGGGGCGCAAGGGGCAATGAACGCGAGGGAATAGCTCTCGCGGCGCTGCAAGTCCCGCCCATGCGGGAGCGCGGAGACACAGCGAAAATGCAATGTGCTAATGTGGAAATGTGCTGATGTGAAAATGAAAACGCGAAATCCGTCAATCCGCTAATCCGTAATTCGTAATCCAAAAATCTCCCGCAAAGGACCAAGGGCAACCGCTCCAAAGGAGTCCTTCGGACAGAGAACGCAAAGAGTGCGCAAAGGAGGCGCAAAGAATATAGTTCACTAATCCGCAATTCGTCATCCGCAATCCGTAATTCAAATCCTCTGCCCTAAATCATAAATCTCAAATCTTACATCCTAAATCAGACGTCCCTCATCAGACATCAGCGATCAAACTTGTCCTTTGACGATATGAAAATTGAAATTGGGGGTGCCCAGGTGGCCAAACAGCCTTACCCAAACGGGTAGCAGCATTTCGGTGCCGCGGGCGTTGGAGATATCGCCCAGGTCGTGTACATGGCGCCAGCCAAACCATTCTTTCAGGATATCGGTGACCGTGTTTTTGGCTTCGGCATCATTGCCGCAGATGAACAGGTCGTGCTGGCCGGGTAAGGTGGAGGGATTAACCATCAGCTGGCTGCTTACTGTATTGAGGGCCTTCACCACTTTCGTATTGGGATAAGCTTTCTGGATTTCTTCACCCAGCGAGGTGGTATTGCATAAAGCAGGGATCAGCGTGGGGGGCATCCCTTTTGAAAAATCGAGCGGGTTAGAAACGTCGATCAGGATTTTGCCATCGAGGTTGGCGGCTCCGGCTTGTTGCAGCACATCGAGCGTTATTTCGCCCTTGGTGCAGTTAAAAATGATATCGCCAAAAGCAGCGGCTTCGGCAAAACTGCCCTGGGAGGCGCCTGTGCGGTGGGTTCGCACCCAGTCGCGCGCCTTGGGATTGGTGGCAGTACGCGATCCCATCATCACTTCATTGCTCAGCATAATCAGCCTGGAACCAATGGTATGCCCTACCATCCCGGTTCCCAATACTCCGATCTTCATACAGGTGGATTTAACTGGTGATCTATATTATCAAAGTTAACCAATATATGAATCCAACCGGTTAGGCCTGCTCCGCCAAAGGAAATTCAACGTAAAAGGTGGTGCCACTACCCTCTTCGGTCTGGTACCAGATGCGGCCATGGCTGTATTCTACCATATCGCGCGTCATGGCCAGACCAAGACCGGTGCCGGATGATTTGGTGGTAAAATTGGGGGTAAACAGCTTCGATTCGGCCTCGGGAGAAATGCCCGTACCATTGTCCTGCACGGCTATCACTACTACCGACTCATTGTACTGTGCCCGCAATACCACATGTCCGCGGCGCTCATCGGGTACCGACTGCGCTGCATTCTGAATAAGGTTGGTGAAAATACGGATCAGGTGATTTTTATTGCCCAGCACATGTACCGGCTCTGCAGGTATCACAAACTCGTACAGACATTGGTCGTTGCTGTGGTACATGCCAATTACTGCCTTTAAAGCATCCTGCAACAGCAAGACTTCACGGTTCACTTTGGGCAGGTTGGCAAAAGTACTGAACTCAGATGCAATGCTGCTGAGGTGATCGATCTGCTCTACCAATGTATTGGTTACACGATCGCTCAGCTCACGGATATTGCCGTGGCCCGATTCGATGGCTTTCTGCAAAAACTGGATGCTGAGCTTCATAGGCGTCAACGGGTTTTTGATTTCATGCGCCACCTGCCGGGCCATTTCGCGCCAGGCGCCTTCCCGCTCCGATTTGGCCAGGCGTTGTGCCGCTTCTTCTACCTGGTGCACCATTTTGTTGTATTCCTGCACCAGCACGCCTATTTCATCGTTGTATTTCCACTCCAGCAGCTGGTTTTCGCCTTGCAGCCGGAAAGATTTAAACCTGTCGGTAATGATGGTAAACGAGCGCGTAATACTGCGGGTCACCATCAGTGCCAGGATACCGGCCAGGAAGAAGATGAAGGCATTGATATTGATGAGCGCTACGATGATGTTGGATATCTCCTGCCGCAGGTCGTTCTGCGAATCGTAAAACGGAATATTGACCACACCCAGCAGGTTGCCCTCAATATCGCGGATGGGGGCATAGGCCGACTGGTAGGTGAAATTACCGATCAGCTCCGGCTCCAGGAAGAAGTTCTGGTACCGGTTTCGGATGGCAAACAGCGCGTCGGGATTCACGATTTCGGCTTGCAGGCCTTTTTCGAAAATCTCGGGCTGGGTAGAGTATAAAAGGTTGCCTAAACTACTGTAAATGTTGCAATCAATCTGGTTGGCCTTGGCAATATTGTACAATTCGGTTTTGAACTGCCGGTCTCCAACAATGGTATCGAACACCTCATGGGTTACACTACCGGTATTGAGTCCGACAGAATTATCGATATAAGCGTTGACCACCTGCAACAGGTGCGCCAGGTTTTGCCGCTGGTTGCGCTCGTAGCGGTTAATGAAAAACAGGATGGTAGTGATACCTACGACGACGAAGGAGAAAAACACCAGTCCGATGGTAGACAGGTGGATGCGGTTGGTGAGCCCCGGATTAAAGGTATGCACCAGTCTTTTCCATGAAAACCGTGAATAGGTGATCGCCGTCATGATGTACACCACCATGAGCATAAGCAGAAACAGGCCAAAGAAATAAGCGAATAAGGTGATGAGTTCGAAGAAGCCCTTTTTGGCATTCACGATACCTACAGTAACATTACTGCCCCGCTCATGGTACCAGAGTTCGGTATAATCTCCGCGTGATACTTTCTCCTGCTCTTTCAGCTGCGTGCCCCGGAGGCGGTAAGGAAAATTGTAGGCGCCGTACTGATGCACCATCACCCCGCTGTTGTACACCGCAAAATTATAATTGGGGCGCATGTGAGACGCTTCCTTGTCTTCGTAGCGCACCAGCAGTTCCGGATACACCGCCTGACCGTTGTTTTTGCGCGGCATGAATTCCATGAACAGGTAGCCCAGTGTATCGCTCACGCCGCTGTACAATACGGTGCGCGTCCAGATGTGGTTGAGGCTGAAGGAATCGCCCTGCTGTACTACATTTTCATTCGGGAAGGGGCCAAAAATATTGTTCAGGTTTTCATACGTGCGGAAGGTATTGACCGGTTGCCGGTAGGCATCAAAGAAATAACTTTTAACCTCAAACTTGCTCAGGTAGCCACCCAGGTAGGAATAGGAAATGTATTCATCCGGGCTGTTCATGTCTTCAAAGCCCCGCACATAATCTTTGAGCAGCCGATCGGAAGGTATTCTTTCCTGTAATTCCTTGAGCAGGTATTCTGCCACGGGATCTATCTGACGGGCCAACTTGCCGGCAAAGTTGACGCGGTTGTTTTCGTCGCGGACATTGTTGTAGAGGTACAACATCATGGTGCCGGTGAACGCAAAAAACAAGAGCCAGTACACCAGCCGGAAATTGAAAACCTCCAGTTTCCCTTTCCAGAAAGACAGGTCTATCAGCACCAACAACAGCACCAGCCAGGGCATGAGGATGAATACCTGCGGGAAAATATATTTTTCGCTTTCCAGGAACACCAGCGCTATGGCGGCCAGCACCACCAGCAGGTATTTGAGCCAGCGGGGTTTACCGGCGCGGTTCATCAGCTCATTGACGAGGCTGCTGAAGATAAACTGGTTCAGGAAAATGAGGCCTACCACCACCAGCCCGATGAGTGAATAAGCATTGAGGCTGAAAAAATTGATGACATCAAATGAAATGCTGGAGTCGATCACAAGGCTCTTAACCAGCTTGAGGTTGAATAGCGTAAAAGCCGCCAGCACCAATGCCCCACCCGGCAGCAACACCCAGGGATGGATATGCTTCAACAGAAAATCGCGTAAAGTGCCAAAGCAATGATCCCGGATGTAAATGATAAGCCCGGTAGTGAGCAGCAACGTGATGAGCACATGTCCCAATGAAGGAAACAGGTTGCTGGAGGCGTACCAATAAGGATTAAACAACTCGAACACGCTCAGGTTAAGCGGATAGCTGAGGTGAAAAACAGAAAGCCGCGACAATAACGTAACCGTCGCTATCCCCAGCAAACCCACCCAGACCTTACCGGTGCGCTCTTTGAGGTAAATGCAGAATTCGTACAGGAAAGCATATACCAAAGTAAAAATGCCCAGGGTAAGCAGCAGGCATAACCATCCGTTCAGGCCATCGGCAGGGATACTGCTGCTGACGTTGAGGTAAAAAACTTCCTTGCCTTCGAGGTTCCGCACTGCGGCATTACGCCGGGTTTTATCAAACTGGATAAGGATTTCAGCAGGGATCCGTTTATCTGCCACGAAATAATCGCGCAGGTAATTGTTCCGTACCGGGAACTTGTACTTAACCGGCAGCAAAGCTACCAGCTCGTACCGGTTGACCGGGTTGCCATAACCAAACGTGGTACTGTAATACACATAATACCCGTTTTTGAGTACCACCAGCTCGCCACCCGGATCGGCATGTTTCAGATCCTGGAACGGGAAAGCGGTATTGCTGCTCCAGAAATAGAGACTATCGTTTTTGAACAGGTAAAACAGGAACGGGAGATCGGTGAGCTCCTGGATCGCTTTTTCATCGGTACCGGCGATGATCGAAGGCATCCAGTTTTCGGGATGGCTTTTCAGCTGCTTCCAGGATTTGTCCTGCATTTGCAGGTGGCTTTCGATCTTCTCGCGGATGGCCTCGGGGCGATTGGCATTTTCGCTGCGCACCATCATCACTCCCAGGAATACCAGGAGCACCAGGGCGCCGATCAGCAGCCACAGTTTTTTCCAGACAAATGTTACAAACGTGTCTCCTCTCAAACGGTTACTGTTTTTCTGAAGATTTTACTTTATTCCAGATGGCGTCCATCTCTTCGAGGCTCATATCGTGCAGGGCTTTGCCTTCGGCTTCGGCCTGGCGCTCCATGGCCTGGAAACGGCGCTGAAATTTCTTGTTGGTTTTTTCCAGGGCATTCTCCGCATCAATGTGCAGGAAACGTGAGTAATTGATGAGCGAAAACAACAGGTCGCCAAACTCATCCTCCAGGTGTTCGTGCGCAGCATTGGTATCTACCTCATGGCGGAACTCTTCGAGCTCTTCCTTCACTTTGTCCCACACCTCTTCTTTATTGGACCATTCAAAACCTACCTGTTTGGCCTTGCCTTGCAGGCGCATAGCTTTGATGAGGGCCGGCATACCATGCGGCACACCATCGAGCACGGACTTTTTACCTTCTTTCAGTTTCAGTTTTTCCCAGTTCTGCTTCACTTCTTCTTCGTCGGCCACCTGTACATCACCATAAATATGCGGATGGCGGGTAATGAGCTTATCACATACCGTGCCTATTACATCATTGATGTTGAACTGCTGCTGCTCGCTGGCGATTTTGCTGTAAAACACAATGTGCAGCAACACATCGCCCAGCTCTTCTTTCATACCCTTCCAGTTTTCATCGGTGATGGCGCCGGTGAGTTCATATATTTCTTCCAGCGTTTGCTGGCGCAGGGTATGAATGGTTTGTTTGCGATCCCAGGGGCATTTTTCCCGCAGTTCGTCCATGATCGTCATCAGGCGTTCCAGGTTGTTCACTTGTTCCATGAGCAGGTATCTTTCTTATTTGAATATAGTAAGGTTATTGGGGTTATTCGCCCCATTTAAAGCGGTCTTTCACATCAAAACCGGCCAGTGCCAATGCGCGGTGTACTACGGTGAGTGCCACTTCTTCGATGGTTTGCGGTTTGCTGTAAAACGAGGGTGTAGCGGGGCAAACAATGCCGCCGGCTTCGGTCAGGGTAGCCATATTGCGGATGTGCACCAGGTTATACGGTGTTTCGCGCACCACACAAACCAGTTTGCGCCGTTCCTTGAGCATCACATCGGCGGCGCGGGTCACCAGGTCGTTGGAAGTGCCATGGGCAATGCGTGAAAGGGTGCCCATAGAGCAGGGCACAATAATCATAGCCTCACAACCGGCACTTCCGGAAGCAATGGGTGCATGAAAATCGTGTTTATCGAAAAAACGGAACCCATAATTGTTATACGTTTCCTCTTCCAGTTCCGTTTGCCACACGGTAGCTGCGTTGCTGCTCATGACCACGCCCACCTCTTCGGGTTTTAACATTTTGCTGAGCAGCTCCATACACAATTTTGCATATATTGCACCACTGGCACCGGTAATCGCCAAGGCTATTTTAACCATATCATTATGCTATGGTGTAAATATACTTAGTGCCAGCCACTTGAATAAAACTATTACGCATGAACAAGCTATTGTTAGGACTGCTCGTTGTTGCGGGTCTGCCGGCCATGGCGCAGAAAAAAGCAGCCCCCAAAACGGAAGCCTCACCCGGTGAGGTCAACTGGATCAGTCTCCAGGAAGCGGAGCAGCGCATGAAAACCAAACCCAAAAAGATCCTGATAGATGTATACACCTCCTGGTGTGGCTGGTGCAAGGTGATGGACAAAAAAACCTATACCAATCCCAAAGTGGTGAACTACATCAACGATAATTTCTACGCCATTAAACTCGATGCCGAAACCAAGGACAGCATCAGTTTTCAGGGCCAGAAATACGGCTTCAAACCCGAGTACAAAGCCAATATGCTGGCCGTAGAAATGCTGGGCGGCCAAATGGGCTACCCCACTACCGTGCTCATGGAAGAAGGTTTCCGCAACCCCATTCCCCTGCAGGGCTACCTCGAAGTAGGCAATATGGAAATGGTGCTGAAATATGTAGGAGAAAAAGTATACAAACACACACAGTTCGACGAATACCAGAAAAATTTCAAGGCTTCGTGGTAACGGGGCTGGCATAAAATATACCTTTCGTGTAAAAGCTTCCGATGCCCGGAAGCTTTTACTATTTTTGGAAGTTTAACGGTTAATTATAATGAAAAGACTGATTTTAGGCGTGGCAGCTATCTCGCTGCTGCATACTGCTGCTACAGCCCACGAAGGCATGTGGCTTCCCTTTAAGCTGAAAGACCGCGAAAAAGACATGCGCAAAATGGGCCTGAAGATCAGCCCCGACAATATTTACTCCGAAACCCAGACCAGCCTCAAAGATGCCGTAGTGATTTTTGGCGGCGGCTGCACCGGCGAAGTGATCAGCAACCAGGGTCTGGTGCTCACCAACCACCACTGCGGTTACGGTACCGCACAAGGCTTGAGCACGCTCAAAAACGATTACCTCACCGATGGTTATTTTGCCAAAAGCCTGGCCGAGGAAATCCCCTGCCCCGGACTCACGGTGACCTTCATCGTTAAAACCGTGGATGTAACGGATAAAGTGCTGCTCGGCATCACCGCACAAACCGATGCCACCAGCAAAACACAACTGATTGCCAAACACGTGGAGCAACTCAAAAAAGAGTATGCCCAGGAAACCGGCTACGATATCGACATCAAATCATTTTACAACGACAACAAATATTACCTGTACCAGCGCGAGATTTTCCGCGATATCCGCATGGTAGCGTTCCCGCCCAACAGCATTGGCAAGTTTGGTGGTGATACCGACAACTGGGTTTGGCCCCGCCACACCGGCGATTTTTCGGTGTTCCGTATTTATGCCGACCGCAGCAACAAGGCAGCCGCTTTCAGCAAAGACAACGTGCCTTACAAACCTAAAAAATCGTTTGCCCTCAATACCGGTGGTATCAAGGAAGGCGACTATACCATGGTGTATGGTTTCCCCGGCCGCACTACCCAGTACCTGAGTTCTTATGCCGTGGCGCAAATCCAGCAGCTCATCAACCCGGCCCGCATTACCCTGCGCGATGCCGTGATTGAACAAATGGATGCTGCGATGAACTCCTCCCGCGATCTCTTCCTGAAATATGCCGCCAAGCAAAGTCGCCTGAGCAACTATTATAAAAAATGGAAAGGCGAAAACCTGGGCCTCGAGCGCAACAATGTGGTAGCCTACAATCAGGAGCAGGAAAAACAATTCAACGCCTGGCTCGATAAAAATGCGGATGCCCGCCAGCAATACAGCGAGTTGCTCCCTCAGCTCGAAAAACTGTACCGCGAAACCAATACGCCCCAGATGGTGAACGAATATTTTGCAGAAGGTGTGATGAACATTGAACTGTTTCGCCTGGCAGCTATGCTCGATCCCATTGAGAAAGCGGTGACCACGGTGGACAAAGACAGTCTGGCCCGCCTGATGGACAAGATGGCTAAAAATGCAGATGGCATATTCAAGGATTACGATGTAGCTACCGACAAAAACATTGCCCTGGCCGTGCTGCCCATTTACAGCAAAAACCTCGACAAACAATACCTGCCCGATTGGCTCGCCGGCGCCAATGCTGCTGCTATCAGCAAATGGACCAATGACGTGTATGCCAAAACCAGTCTCAACAGCAAGGACAAACTGCAGGCCCTCATCACCAAAATGAACCATGGCAACCGCGAGCTGCTGGAAGATCCGGCTTACAAAGCGTATAAAGAGCTGAAAGCTGCTGCCAAAGATAAAGTAGCCAAAGACCTGACTACAGGTGTGGCCGAGATCAACAAGCTGAACAGCCTGTACATGAAAGCCATCATGACCTGGAAACCCGAAAGCGAAGTGTATCCCGATGCCAACAGCACCCTGCGCATCAGCTACGGTAAGGTAGAAGGCATTGCCCCCAACGATGGTATGCGCTACCTGCACTACACCACCCTCGATGGCGTGGTACAGAAAAACAAAGGCAGTCAGAACGACGATTTCAAAACCCCGCCTTACCTGCTGGAGCTGTACGGACAAAAAGACTACGGCAACTATGCAGTAAACAACTCCGTACCCCTGGCGTTCCTGGCTTCGAACCACACTACCGGCGGCAACTCCGGCAGTCCGGTGCTCAATGCTTATGGCGAACTGATCGGTACCAACTTTGACCGCATCTGGGAAGGCACTATGAGCGATATCCGTTTCGACGAATCGCTTTGCCGCAACATTACGCTGGACATCCGCTACACCCTGTTTATCCTCGATAAATATGGCAAAGCAGGTTGGCTGTTAAAGGAAATGAACATCAATAAAGACAAGCGCTAAAACTGCTTGCTGATCAATAACGAAGG
>Ga0247823_10001738_pt1 | contig 17992 bp, 14 predicted proteins | sample 13C_PalmiticAcid_2_FD_192426 | JGI IMG/M metagenome (GOLD analysis project Ga0247823, IMG submission 192426) | Soil microbial communities from agricultural site in Penn Yan, New York, United States - 13C_PalmiticAcid_Day30 | ecosystem: Environmental > Terrestrial > Soil > Agricultural land... | reverse complement strand
GCGAAGCGTAGCGTCAGCACGCCGGCAGCTGAATCAATTGCCGCTCCGCCTTGCCCGACAAGCGCACATGGATCGACGTCTAATGATGGTGTTGTATCTGGATGGATGGTGAGAAGTGACGATGTCAGACACCCATCTCTCACCAACTGGATGTCGGGTTCAATGATGGCTTGCCCCGCATCTACGGTGAGCCAGCAGGCGGCCCCCTTGCCCGGGCAAGGCGCCTTCTCGATGACGTCGCCTATGATGAGTGGATTGAGTCCGTTGTCGGAGCGCCAGTCGGTCAGCTCAAGCCACGTCTTCTCCTGCTGGAGAAAGACCGACCCATCATCCGCCACGTAACCGACTGCTTGTGGCGCAGCTATCCAGAACGCGACGGCAGCAATCGCGGGTGGAATGGCGAATATCCTACCCCTCCGCGAGAAAACGCAGAACAACGCAATAGCTGCTGCGGCGAACGCCATACCCGTCGCACCGAGCCGAGGCAGATCGAACTCTGGCGATATCTCTACTGAGTATCGAGCAATAACGAGCACGACTTCCATGCTCTTTCCCATCAACCACAGGAAAGGCTCGTCGAGACCAAACGGAGCAGCGAGCGCCGCCAACGCTGCTGCAGGTGTGGTCCACAAGGTGATGACGGGCGTGGATGCGATGTTGGCAAGCACGCTGAATAGAGCGGCGCGATCGAAGTGATGAAGCGCGAATGGCATTGTCGCGAGCGATGCCACAAGCGACGTTGCAGCGGCGCCAATGATCGACATGCGTATACGGGATATAATACCTGGCCGGTCTAGCCGCTCCATCTTTGGCCACATCTCATAGAGTGCGATCAGTGCGCCCGATGCTGCGAACGACATCTGGAAGCCCGGTGTCACCACGGCCTCAGGCTGGACGAGCACCACGACTGTCAGCGCTATGGCGAGCGACCGTAGCGAGATGGCGGGTCTATCGAACAGCTTCGCACCGAACCCGATCAGAGCGATGATGAAGGCGCGCTGGGTGGCAACCTCCATCCCCGAGATACCGAAATACAGTGTGCACGCCACGATAGCGCCGAAGGCGGCGGCCCTGACAGTCGGAACACGCAATGCCAGCGGCTCGGCGAGCGGCCACAGGTATCGGATGATGAAGAAGACGATGCCTCCGACCAGAACCATGTGCACGCGGGAGATCGACAACAGGTGAGCCAAGCCGGACAGCCTGAGCGCCTCGGCGTCGTCCGGCGTGATGAAGCTTCGGTCGCCCGACACCATCGCCGCCGACATGCCGCCGCCCGCCGCTCCAGCCTCGGCGTGAACATGCTCCGCGATCGCCCGACGGACGGCGCCGAGCCAGTAGGAGAATTGCTCCAGCGGATCGTTGGGCGGCGCCATGGCCAGCGGTTCGCATCCGCCGGTCGAAAAACCCACCGCTCCGAGTTGCTGAAACCAAGCGTCGCGATGGAACTCATAGTCGCCGGGAACCACCGGCCGGGGCGGCGGAGACAGGATGGCGCGACAGGCCACCGCGCGACCTGGATAGAAAGGCATCTCGCCCTTGAAGCTGAAGCGCACGAACTCCGGAGTTTGCTCCGGGGTAAGTCGCTCGATCGCGCGCACGTCGATCCGCACGCGCCTGCTGCGCTCGCTGGCGTCGATTTCGGCGATCACGCCCTCGATGCGTACCGGCCCCATCTGTTCCTTGAGTACGGGCGCTGCGACCATCTCCGTCCGGACCTTCCCGGCGATCGCTCCGATCCCGAGACAAGCGACCATCCCGACGAGCAGCCCCAGCAGGCTTGCCCCTCGCCTTCGGATCATCGCCCAGATCAGAATGACTACCGATGTCGGCGCCGCCAGAAGCTCCCAAGGCGGCTCGGAGGCAGCGCTCATATACGTGGCAGCGCCAGCGGTCAGGGCCAGAGGCGCCAATAATGGCCAGCGGAGCGCCTGATCGTTGATCGCGCGCTTCAGAAACACCGCCAACTGGCGCATAAGACCAGCCTTGGCGGGCCGTGTCCGGTCCCCAGCGGTACTTGCCAGTAAAGGAGCGGATGTGGTCTTCAGGGCCCGCGCTCCGTTGGCCGGGCGCAAGGACATGACTCGAACTGGAATCCGATGACGGTCGTCACCCGCTTCGCCCCCTCGCCCACTGGGTACCTCCATATCGGAGGCGCCCGGACGGCCCTGTTTTCTTGGCTATATGCGCGCGCGAAAGGCGGCAAGTTCCTGCTCCGGATCGAAGATACGGACAAGGAGCGCTCCACCCAGGAAGCGATCGATGCGATCCTTGATGGCCTGAATTGGCTGGGTCTTGGCGGGGACGAGCCGCCTGTCCTGCAATCTTCGCGTATGGGGCGACATGCACAGGTCGCGCATGAACTGGTCCAGCGCGGCGCAGCCTACCTCTGCCCCGTCACGCCCGAAGAACTCCAACAGCGCCGCGACTCTGCAGAATTGCTTCAGAAGAAGAAGGGCGCCGATGGCAGCCTTTCAGCCGAAGACGCAGCCAAGCTGGACGAGTTCACGCGGCCCTTCCGCTCGCCATGGCGTGATCCGGCCAAACCTCTTCCGCCAAGCGCCGCAACGGTTGTCCGCTTCCGCATGCCTGACACCGGCGAACTGACGGTGGTCGACCATGTACAGGGGAAGGTGTCGCGCAAATTCGCGGACCTGGACGATCTCGTCCTGCTCCGTTCCGATGGAACGCCCACGTACATGCTCGCCGTCGTCGTCGACGACCACGACATGGGCGTCACGCACGTCATCCGCGGCGACGACCACTTCCTCAACACGTTCCGTCAGCTACCGATCTATCTCGGCATGGGCTGGCCGCAGCCGGAATACTCGCACGTTCCCCTGATCCACGGCCCGGATGGCAAGAAGCTGTCCAAGCGCCACGGCGCGACCGCTGTCGACGAGTATCGCGATGTGCTGGGCTATCTGCCGGAAGGCATGAAGAACTATCTCCTGCGCCTCGGCTGGAGCCATGGCGACGACGAGATCATCCCAGAGGCTAAGGCCGTCGAGTGGTTCGACCTCGACGGGCTCAATAAAGCCCCGGCACGGCTCGACTTCGCCAAGCTGGACTCGGTCAACAAGCACTACATGGCTGAAGCTGACGAAGACCGTCTGTTCGAGCTGCTGCTCAGCCGTCCCGAGATGCAAGGAAAGACCCCGGAAGTCATGGGGCGGATCCGCGCTGCTCTCCCGGTCCTGAAATCCCGGGCGGCGAATATCGTCCAGCTGGCTGAGCAGGCCCGGTTCCTGACCGACCTCCGTCCGATCACCCTGACCGGCAAAGCAGCCGACCAGGTGAACGATGAAGCGCGCGTCCGCCTCAAGGCGCTATTGCCGCAGTTTGAGGGGCTGGCCGACTGGTCCGAGCCGTCGATAAAATCCGAGCTCACGCGTTTTTGCGATCAAAACGGTATCAGCTTGGGCAAAATCGGCCCTGTTTTGCGAGCCGTACTTACCGGAGGGGCGCCCGCGCCCGATATTGCTCTTGTGCTGGCCTTGCTAGGCCGTAATGAAGCTTTCGCGCGGCTGAGCGATTTTGCCGTCGCTGGGGGCTGAGCGGCGGGAAGCCGTGGGAATTGAGGAGACTGCGCGATGGAAAATAAGGTCAAACCCAACGGCAAGGCGTCCGTAAGCGCTAACGGCAAAACCGTGGAAATGCCGGTCTACAGCGGCACCATCGGACCTGACGTGATCGATATCGGCAAGCTGTACGCCCAGACGGGCATGTTCACGCTGGATCCGGGCTTTACGTCCACCGCGAGCTGCGAAAGCCAGATCACCTACATCGACGGCGACCAGGGCATCCTGCTCCACCGCGGCTACCCCATCGACCAGCTGGCCGAGAAATCGAACTTCCTGGAAACTTGCTATCTGTTGCTTCACGGCGAGCTGCCGACGGCCGAACAGGATCGCGAGTTCCAGGACACGATCACGCGCCACACCATGCTGCACGCGCAGTTCGATCGCTTCTTCGAAGGCTTCCGCCGCGACGCCCACCCGATGGCTATCATGTGCGGCGCTGTCGGCGCCCTGTCGGCCTTCTACCACGACTCCACGAACGTGAATGATCCGCTGCAGCGCAAGGTCGCTCAACACCGCATGATCGCGAAGATGCCGACGATCGCGGCGCGTGCCTTCAAGTACCACACGGGCCAGCCCTTCGTGTCGCCGCGCAACGAACTCGACTATGCGTCGAACTTCCTGCGCATGTCGTTCGCGGTCCCGGCTGAAGACTACAAGGTGAACCCGGTTCTCGCCCGCGCGATGGACCGCATCTTCATCCTCCACGCCGACCACGAACAGAACGCCTCGACATCGACCGTGCGTCTCGCCGGTTCGTCGGGAGCTAACCCGTTTGCTTGTATCGCGGCCGGCATTGCCTGCCTCTGGGGGCCGGCACATGGCGGCGCCAACGAAGCCGCCCTGCAGATGCTGCAGGAAATCGGCACCGTCGAGAACGTGAAGAAGCACGTCGACAAGGTGAAGAACAAGGTGGATGGCGTTCGCCTGATGGGCTTCGGCCACCGCGTGTACAAGAACTACGATCCGCGCGCGAAAGTCATGGCGCAGACCTGCAAGGAAGTGCTGGCCGAAGTCGGCATCAACGACCCGCTGCTCGAAGTCGCTATGGAACTCGAGCGCATCGCCCTGTCGGACGAGTACTTCATCGAGAAGAAACTCTACCCGAACGTCGACTTCTACTCGGGCATCACGCTCAAGGCGATGGGCTTCCCGGTGTCGATGTTCACCGTGCTGTTCGCTCTCGCCCGCACGGTTGGCTGGATCGCTCAGTGGGAAGAGATGACGACCGACAACACGCAGCGTATCGGCCGCCCGCGCCAGATCTACACTGGCGCTCCGCAGCGCAACTATCTTCCGATGGGTTCGCGCTAGTTCGCGATCAACGCACGAGTCAAAAAGGCGGCCTGCGGGCCGCCTTTTTTATTTGCCCGAGAGGTCTAGAATTGTCTCGGCTGCGATCTCTGCCGATGGCCTGCCCGTGCCCGCCATGATCCTTATCGCCTCGCGCTGCCCCTCGAGTTGGGACTGCAGCACAGACGCGTCCGTGAGGCGCAACTCGGCGGCGTCGCCGATGAGTTTGTCCTTGAACCGAGTCTGTATGAATTCTGGAATGACTTCGCGATCGACCGCGTTATTTATCAGACTCGTGAAGCGAGCCTTGAACATGATCCCGCGAAGCAACGCCCAGGTTATCCAGCCCAACTTATAGCCCGTGACCACCGCAGCGCCCTGAGCGGCCAGTTCGGTCGTCACCGTGCCCGAGCAGGCAATGGCTACCTTCATGGATGCAAAAGCGTCTGCCTTCTCTGCTTCATTGCGCACAAGAATGACTTTGCCAGGATGCTGACCAGCAAGACTTTCGACTTCCGCGGCCACGCTCGGTGCGACCATGCAGACGACCTGTCGGCTAGCGTCGCACTCCGTCACTCGCTTGACCGCGGCAAACAAGGTTGGAGCAACGCTGCGCAGCTCGGCGCGTCGGCTGCCCGGCAAGAGGCCCACGATGTCTGCATCCGCTGGAATGTCGTGGCGCGCACGGAAGGCTGAGGCGTCACCCTTGGGAAGACGATGCAACGCCGGGTTGCCGATCACCGTCGTTGGCAGCCCCCATGGTTTGTAGAAGGGCTGCTCAAACGGATGGATGCACAGCAGGTGATCCACCCACTGCGCAAGCACGCGTGCACGGCCGGGACGCGTGGCCCACACCTGAGGACCGATCAGCTTAATGCGCTTGGCCCGTACACCGCGTAGCTTGAGCGCACGCGCCAGGCGCCACATGAAGCCCCAGCTATCGATCAGGACAACACTATCAGGATCGGCACTGGCGATCACGTCGGCAGCATCCTCGACGGCTTTCTTTACGCGGCCATAGGCTTTCAAGCCCTCGATCAAACCAATGACCGCCAAGCCCGACATATCGACATCGCTGGAGACGCCCCGCTCGCGCATCAGCTCCCCGCCAATCCCGGAAATCTGGATCTGAGGGGCAGTTCTCCGGAGCGCGTCGATGACATCCGCGCCCATAGCGTCGCCTGAGGCTTCCGCAGCAACGAGGAAGATGTGGCTCACGCTAACTCCGCCTTGGTGAAGCCGTAGACGAAAACGCCGAGACGATCGGCAGCGACAGCGACCTGTTCTTGATCGATGACGAGCGCTGCGCCCGCCTCCACTGCAATACCGGCAAGACCACCGCGCGCGATGCCTTCCACCGTCCGAACACCGATGGTTGGAAGATCAATCCTGCGCTCCTGCTGGGGTTTTGGTAGCTTCACAAGTACACCAAGCAACGCGTTGGACGCGGGAAGCCTGTCGAGCATGGCATCCGTTCCGTCCCGCGCTTCGCGAGCGACGACCACGCCGTCACGCGCAATTGCCCCCTGCGCGATGTCCTGTGCACCCACCTCAAGCGCAGCAATCGCAGCTATGCGAATGTCGACCCAGTCCGCGTCCCTTGGCCTATGCGAGCCGAGCGGACCAACAGGCGCCAAGAGCGATCCGAGTACGTCGTCGGCTCCGATCACCTTAAAGCCGGCCTTCTCGAATGCGTTGAGCACCACGCGTAGCAGTGCATCATCGCCCTTGCCTGCGGCAGCGGCCAATTGCGGGATAAGGGCTGCGCCACGCAGATCGAACTTTAGTGCGGAAAGGTCCGGTCTCTGGATTGCGCCTGCGAACACGACTTCCTTGCAACCCGCGCCTTCCAGCAGCTTGATGCCCTTGCCGATCTCGCCCATGGCGGCTTCAGCGCCGGAGAATTCTTGGATGAGCGCCGGATCAGCAAAGCCACGAAGGCCAAGGATGAACACCTCGCGTCCGGTCGCGGCGGCGTGGGTGGCTATGCGCTTGGGGAGCTCGCCGGCGCCAGCAATGATACCGAGACGGCCGGACACTAGCCGTGTCTCGGGAGGCACAAGGCGCGTTTTTGCCCGCCCTGAATGAAATCGATGATCATGCGCACCTCCGGTACCGCACCGTACGTCGCAGTCACGTTAGCGAAGCGCTCGTCGAAGATTCCATCACCATGGAACAGTTCGCGATAGACGCCACGCAGGACGTTGATCGTCTCGCGGCTGAAGCCACGGCGCTTCAGGCCGACGAGATTCAGACCATGCAGATGGCCGTGATTGTCCACCATGCCGAAGGGGATCACATCGCCGACCACCGGCGCCCCTCCGCCGATGAAGGCGTACTTTCCGATGCGTGTGAACTGGTGCACCGCCGAGGTGCCGCCCATGTTCACGAAGTCGGCGACCTCAGCAAATCCGCCCAGGGCCACGTTGTTGCCAACGATTACCCCATTGCCGATGATGCCATCGTGCCCGACATGGCTGCCCGCCATGAAGAACCCCTTGTCGCCAACGATGGTCTCATGGCGACCGGTCCCCGTGCCGGTGTGAAAGGTGACCCCTTCGCGAATGACGTTGTCCGAGCCGACACGCAGACGCGTATCCTCGCCCTTGTGCTTCAGGTCCTGTGGCGCGTGACCGAGCGCACAGTGCGGATAGATGACGGTCCGTGCGCCGACCCACGTATTTCCGACGATCGAGACATGGCTGATCAGGCGGACGCCCTCGCCCAGCCTTACGCTTGATCCCACGATGCAGAACGGCCCGACTTCGACGCCGTCGGCGAGCTCCGCCCCGGTCTCGACAATTGATGAGGGATGAATCGTTACAGCCATGACCTGCCAGCGCTCCAGCCGGCAGACCGGCTAGTCTTCTTTGCTGGAACGCTTTTGCGCCGAGCGCGCGAGCCATGCAAGCTCGCGCATCCACGTGCGGATCGGCTTGGACGGGTAGCCTGCCCAGGTCTCTCCAGCTGGAACATCGCTGAGCACTGCGGCTCCGGCGGCAATGCGGGCACCCTTGCCCACGTGGACATGGTCCTTGAGGCCCACACGGCCGCCAAACTGTGCGCCATCGCCGACCGTGCTGGAGCCTGACACGCCAGCGAATGCCGCCATCACGACGTGTGAGCCGATGCGACAGTTGTGACCGATGTGACAGAGATTATCGATATGTGTTCCCTCGCCGATAACCGTGTCTTCGAGCAGGCCGCGATCGATGCACGAGTTGGCCCCAAGGGTGACGCCGTTCTGCATGATGACACGGCCGAAATGCGGGGTCAGCGTTGCGCCACCTCCGCCGGCCGCCAGACCGAAGCCAGTCTCGCCGATGACCGCGCCCGGAAAGATGCGGACGCCATCACCGATGAGAGCGCATCTTATGCTGGCATTGGAGCCGATTCTGGTGCGGGCGCCGATCTGCACGCCGGGGCCGATTACGGCGTTGGCGGCGACGTAAACATTTGCCCCAAGCGCCGCGCCAGCGCCGACGACGACGCCGGGCTCCAGGATGGCGCTTGATGCAATCTGCGCGGTCGGGTGAATGGATGGCTGTCCACGCTCGAACTGTCGAACGCTTGCCAGCGTGCCGGCCGCCTTGGCGAAGGCCGAGCGTGCATGGCGCACTTCAATTACGACAGGCCCATCGGGTATGCGCGCCGCAGCTTCTGATGAAGCCACCACGATCCCGGCCGCCTTGAGAGCCTCTGCTCCGGCGGGGCCTTCCAGGAAGGTCAGGTCGTTGGCGCCCGCAAGCGAAGCGGGCGCAAGCGATGAGACGCTGCGCCCAGTATCACCTCGGGTTTTGTCGGAGCCGACAAGGGCAGCAATTTCCAAAGCCGTCAGTGGTCGTTCGACCGCGTAGAACCTCGGATCTATCACTGCCCCGCCTTCGTCTTGCTAAGCTATCAGCCCGGCTTCGGCGCGTTCGCCGGAGCGGCGGCGCCTGCCGGCGGCTTTGGCATCGCGTCTCTCAGAGCCTGGAGGTTCGGCACTGTTGCATCGAGACGCGCCACGACCTTGGCCGTAATGTCCGTTGCATCTTTGACGAACCAGGCAGAGTTGGCGTCGAGAACGATGTCTGCATTCACGTCCTTGGCGACTTGGTTCACAGCCGGCCCGAGCACAAATACGAAAGCTTGGCTGAGACCGTTGTCCGCACGCTCGATGCCGTTATTCAGAGCGCCAGCCTTCTGCATGTACTCTTGCTGCTTTTTGCCGAGCGCCTCGACCTGAGCCTTCAGCGTCGGATTACCGTTGAGCGCTTCCGGCGTAAGAGACTCGGTTTGCGGTTTGAGGCGTTGCGCTTCAGCGTCGATTTCTGTCTTGAGCTGTTTGAGGCCCAGCTGGTCGGCGCCAGCGTTTGCATTGCTCACCAGCGTCTGGTTGATTTCCTTGCCGACCTTGCTGTCGCGACGGACCTTGTCTTCGTTCACGACGAAGATCTTGGTCTGAGCTAAAGCGGCTCCAGCCGTGTTGGCGCCACCCACAAGCAGAGCAGCGATAAGCGCAAGATTACGAAGTTTCATAACTAGAACCTTGTGTTGGTGCTGAACCGGAATGACTCGGTCCGATCGTATTCTTCCTTGGCGAGGATCTGCGAGAAGTCGAAGCGGATCGGGCCGAAGGGTGAATTCCAGAAGATGCTGACGCCTGCGCTGGCCCGAAGGCTGGCGCTGTCGTCAACGCGGTAGGCCGAGAAGGTATTGGCGCTGTCTGCACTCCGCCCCTTGTCTGCATCATCAAGCAAACCGACGGTTCCAAACTCCGTGAAGAAGGCCCCGTCAATTCCTAGCTCTTCGGGAGCATACGGTATCGGGAAGGACAGCTCCAAGGACCCAATTGCATATGCCTTGCCGCCCAGGGAGTTGAACGCCTGCACCTTCATGGGCAGCAGGTTCCCGGACGCGTCACGAGCTGCCTGGTCGTAAATCAGCCGCCCAGCGTCATCTGTGACCTGAGTTCCATCTGAATTCAGGCGGGCATAGGTGAACTCGGGCGGAGAAATACCCGGATCCAGGGCGAGCGGTTGAACGGCGCAGCTTGTGTCGCCAACTGCACAACCCGACGAGCTGTCGAAGAAGTAACGCACTTCGCGTGGGCCAATGCCGGCAACATCGAAGCCTCGGAACGTATTGCCGCCCTTGAAGAAGCGGTTGTTGACGCGAATTCCTTCATCGCCCCAGCTATCGATGTAACCAGCTTCGACCCGGCCGGTGAGCGTCCAGCCCGGCGCGAAGCCGTGATACATTGCGCCGCGGAACTCGTTGCGGAGATAGTTCACGTCACCGCCAAGACCGGCGATGTCCTGGCTGAAGTTCAGCTCATACCCACGCGTCGGATTGATGTAGTCGTTGGCGCGGTTCATCGTCAGCGTGTAGCCGAACGACGATGTCAGCTGGCTGCCCTGCTGCTCGCAAAGCGATGACCTGAAGAATGCAGTGGTCGTGCAATCCGTATAATACGGCGACGTCGCGCTGTTCTCCAGCCGCAGGTCGTCGCTACGCAGGTTATAGCGCAGACCGATCTGGTCGAGGTCGGACAGAGGGAACAGCATACGTCCGCCAACGCCGACGATTGAGTTCTCGAAGCCGGCGATGTCGTAATAGTCGGACTGAGTCAGGAACAGGTCGAAACCAAGCGCCATGTTCCGATCTTGGAACTTCGGCTCCGTGAAGCGGAACTCGATGTCCTGCTGACGCGCAGTCGTTTGAATGCGGGCAGACAAATATTGGCCGCGGCCGCGGAAGTTTCTCTGCTGCGCGCTAACCGAGAACAGGAACGCATCCTGCGACGAGAAGCCGGCAGAGAATGCGAGCTCGCCCGTCGCTTCCTCTTCCACCTTCACCTTCACGACCGCGCGGTCCGACGTGGAACCCGGCTCATCCTCAACCGAAACGGTATTAGCCTTGAAGAAGCCAAGCGCTCGGATGCGGCTCTTGGCGTTGTCGAGTTGGACCGGGTTGTACTGGTCGCCTTCCGCCACGCGGATCTCGCGCCGAATGACGCGGTCCAGCGTCTGCGTGTTGCCCTGAATGTCGATGCGCTCGATGTAAACGCGCGCGCCTTCATCGACCTGGAACGTAATGCCGATGGTGTGGTTGACGGGGTCTCGCGCCTCGCGCGGACGGATCTGCACGTTGGCGTAACCTGCGATACCAGCAGCAAACGTCAGGGTATCGATCGCGTCCTGGATGCTCTTGGCGCGGAACTGGTCACCCTTCTTGATACCAAGAACCGCCGCGAGACGCTCTCCCGACAGCTTCTCGAGCTGTGTCTCAACCGCTAGGTCGCCGAACGTGTACTTCTCGCCCTCGTCCACCGTGTAGGTGAGGTAGAAGTCGCGCCGATCCGGCGTCAGTTCAGCGACAGAAGAGATGACGCGGAAATCAGCGTAGCCCTGGTTGCTGTAGAACTCGGTCAGCTGCGAGCGGTCGTACTCGACCTGGCCCGGGTTGTAGTTGTCGGCCTGCTCGAAGAAGCGCCACCAACGCGACTGGCGCGTCGTGATCTCACGACGGAGACGATCATCCGGGAACGCCTCGTTGCCGAGGAAGTTGATCGACTTCACGCCCGTGCTCGGGCCTTCGTCGATCGAGAAAATCAGATCCGCGCGGTTCTGCTCCAGCACCTTGTATTGCGGAGTGACCGTCGCGGCAAAGCGGCCGGCGCGGCGATACACTTCAAGAATGCGCTGAACGTCCTGCTCGACGCGCGACAGCGTAAACGTCTGACGCGGTTCGGCTTCGGTTTCTTCCTGCAGCTTCTCGGTCGTAACCGCATTGTTCCCCTCGAACATGATGCGGTTGATGATCGGGTTTTCCAGAACGCGGACGACGAGGTCGTTGCCGCGTGCTTCGATCTGGATGTCTGCGAACAGGCCCGTGGCGCCGAGTGCGCGCACAGAGAGGCCGATGCGTTCTTGGTCGAACGGATCGCCGGGCTTAACGAGCAGGTACGAAAGAACCGTACGCGCTTCGATACGCTGGTTACCCTCGACTAGAATACGCGAGATGACCTGCGGGGCCTGCTGCTGAGGCGCGGGCAATTGCGGCGGTTGCGGCTGGTCGGGCTGCTGCCCCCACGCGCGATTGACGTGAGACGCGTCCTGGGCGGCAACGATGGCGCCAGCCGACGCAGTCAGCGCCAGTGCGCTAGCGAACCAAGACCGCATCACCTATCCCTCACTCTAGTCGGCCGCTAAATGCGGTTTCTTGGGCGTCTTAAGACAACATGCGGCTCAAAAGCTCAAGCCACGGACTGGAGGATCACGCCCCCCCGGGCCAGAGCCGGGATATGTCCTGCCACGTGATCAAGAGCGCAAAGCCGACGAGACAGACAAGTCCTATTGTCAGTCCCACGCGATGCACTTTCTCCGGGATCTCTTTGCCCGTCGCGGCTTCAGCCAGACACATTACAGCCGCTCCACCATCGAGCACTGGGATCGGCAGCAGGTTGAAGAAGCCCACACCAATAGACAGAAGCGCAGCGAGTTGGAGAAGGCTGAAGGAGAGCTGATGCAGTTTTTCGAAGAAGCTGACGTTCTTCTGCTGCATGTGCAGGTCGGTGACTTTATCGGCCAACGTGAAAATTCCGACAGGTCCGCTTAGCTTGTCGATGCCTTCCTTGCCGGTCACCAGGCGCCGGAGCACATTCAGAGTCGCGCCAAGCGCGTCGCCGGTTGACGTAACGCCATAGCCGACAGCTTCGACCGGGTTCAGGTAGCGTAGGTCGGACGGACGGGAATCCAGCTGCACGCCGATGCGGCCCACCTTCTGCTTCATCTGAAGCACCGGGTTCATCTCTTCCATCTCAAGCGGCGTCACTTGAACTGTGACTTCCCGGCCTTCGCGAAGCAGACGGTATTTGACCGGCTCGCCGGCGCTAAGTTCGGTGACGCGGTTTACATCACTGGCAACGGAGATTGCGCGACCGCCCGCTGCGAGGATGACATCTCCGGGCATGATGCCAGCAGCTTCGGCGACCGAACCACTCACGACTGCTTTGACAGCAACCTCGGTTGATTGCGGAACGCCGTAGGACATCCCGAGGAAGCCGAAGACGACGATGGCGAAGACGAAGTTCGCTAACGGGCCACCCAACGACACCGCCAAACGCTTCATCGGCCCGAGATCGGTATAGGGCTTTCCGACCAGCTTGACCGCTGGAGCAGTATCAACGGGCGTTGCGTCCGTGGTTTCGCGCGTGTCGCTGGGAGCTTGCAACTCTCCGACGAATTTCACGAAGCCGCCAAGTGGCAGCCAATTTATGCGCCAGCGCGTGCCGCGCTTGTCGCGCGCCTCGAAGATCGAACGACCAAAGCCGATGGAGAAGGATTCTACTGCTGCGCCAAACGCGCGGCCAACCCAGTAGTGCCCAAGCTCGTGAACGGTGATGACGACAGAAATAAGAATGATGAATGGCAAAGGAGACGCCAAGGCGGAGAAAATGCCATCCATTAGTAGACGCCTCTCAAAGCTGTTCCCCCGCCTGCACTAAGCTGCCAACCGCAGCTTCTCGATCGTGCGCTGCCTCGCCCAACGATCAAGTTCGTAAACCTCGTCAAACCCTGCCGGTGTTGCCCCACCCGTCTGGTTGCCCAGGTAATCCTCAAGCACCTCGCCTGCTGCTTGAACTATCGTCAAGAATCCGATCCGGCGCTGCAAAAAGGCCGCCACCGCGATCTCGTTGGCGCCGTTTAGCACGATCGGAGCTCCGCCACCTGCAGAAACCGCCCGTCTCGCAAGCCCCAGAGCCGGAAAGCGCTGAGGATCTGGAGCCATGAAATCCAGCCTTCCGATCTTGGCGAGATCAAGGCGCTGAAGCCCAGGCAGGGGCATGCGGTTGGGCCAGGACAGGGCGTAGGAGATAGGGGTGCGCATGTCCGGCATCCCCAACTGGGCGAGTACCGAACCGTCATCGTATGACACAAGACTATGGATAATCGACTGCGGGTGAACCAGCACGTCGATACGGCTTTCCGGGACGTCGAACAGGTAGGCCGCTTCGAGCAGTTCCAGCCCCTTGTTCATCAGGGTGGCGCAGTCGACCGAGATCTTTGCCCCCATGGCCCAGTTCGGGTGGGCGATGGCCTGCTCGGGCGTCGCCGCGGCCATTTCACTCATGCTGGCACTGCGGAAAGGCCCGCCCGAGGCAGTCAAGATCAGCTTCTCGACACGCTCCGGCCGGTCCAGGACCTGGAAGATCGCATTGTGCTCCGAATCGATAGGGAGGAGCTTGGCGCCTGTCCGGGCGGCCTCCGCCCGCAGGAGCGGTCCAGCGCAAACCATGCTTTCCTTGTTGGCGAGCGCGATGTTGTTGCCGTGCTGGATGGCCGACAGGGTCGCCGGCAGGCCGGCAATGCCGACGATAGCCGCAACCACGACATCGGCAGGACGTGAAGCTGCTTCGACGATGGCGCCCTGCCCTGCAGCGGCTTCGATGCCAGAGCCGGCCAGTAGGGTTTTCAGTTCCCCATAGAGTGTTTCATCCGCGATGACGGCTAGCTCTGCACGCGCAGCGATTGCGGCCTTCGCGAGAGCGTCAACGTTGGTGTGGGCGGTCAGTGCGACGGCTGCGAAATCGGGCGCTCCAGCAGCACCACCCGCCATTACATCGAGCGTAGAGACGCCGACGGAGCCGGTGGCACCAAGAACCGATACGCGCACGCGATCCGACATCAGCCGCCCGCCGATCCGAGAGCCGGCACGAGGGACGGCAGGAATTTGAGGACCACTGCGGCGGCCACGGTTGCGGCAATCAACCCATCGAGCCGATCCAGAACGCCGCCATGGCCCGGAACAAGACCCGATGTATCTTTGACGCCGTAGAGGCGCTTGAAGCGGGACTCGAGCAGGTCTCCTGTCTGACCGACGATGGACAGCGCGAGGCTAAACATCAGCCAGTGGACGAAGTCGCCGCCAGCGCCACGTGCGACCGCAGCACCCGCGAGGCCCGCGCATACCAGCGCGCCAATGGCGCCGGTCCATGTCTTGTTGGGGCTATCCTTGGGGCTCAACAGCGGGCCGCCGAAGCCCCTGCCCGCGAAATACGCCGCGATGTCCGTCGTCCAGACGATGACCAGAATGGCCATGAGGAAGAGCTGGCCATTTGGCGTCGCTTCACGGATCCAGACGAAGCAACCGAATGGCAGGACGGTATAGATGGCGCCAAACGCCATCGAGCTCGCCGAACCCTTGCCGGCGAATGCAATACCCGCGCTGATAACGCATCCCGCGAGGGCCGCGAGCGCGACTAGTTCAATTCCGTGAGGCGCCACGAAAGCCGCGGCGATCGAGGCGGCAGCCATCACCACATAGAGAAGGTATTTAGCCCAGGCTGCCTCGGTCTGAGCCGCCATGCGGGTCCACTCGGACGCAGCGACGGCACCCGTTGCGCCAGTGGCGATCATCAGCGGCAGGCCGCCGACATAGACGGCCCACAAGCCCAGCGGCGCTAGGACAACAGCCGACAGGACGCGGAGAAGGATCTCGCGTCGTCCGCTCGTTCGTGCCGGGGCTGCCTCAGGCGCCAAGGCCGCCGAACCGTCTGTCGCGACGCCGGTACGCATCAATCGCCTTCTCGAGGCTCTCCCTGGTGAAATCTGGCCACCACAAGTCCATGAACATCAGCTCTGCGTACGCTCCGCTCCACAGCAGGAAGTTGCTGAGCCGGAGCTCGCCACTCGTGCGGATGACCATATCCGGGTCGGGCGATTCGGCCGTCCACACCATCCGGGAGACCATGGCTTCGTCGATCTGATCCGGTTTCAGCGTTCCAGCCTCAACCTTCTTTGCGATGTCGCGCATGGCGGCAACGATCTCCCCACGACCGCCATAGTTGAAGGCGATGTTGAGTGTGAGCCGGGTATTGTCCTTCGTCTTCTCGACCGCCTCGTCGATTAGCGAGAGAATGTCTTCGCTCAGGCCGTCGCGCGAGCCGATAATGCGGATACGGACGCCGTCCTTATGCAGGCGCGCCAGATCCCGGCGCACGAACACGCGCAGCAGATCGAACAGCGCGTCGATCTCCTGCTGCGGCCGGTTCCAGTTTTCCGTCGAAAAGGCATAGACGCTGAGATGTGTCAGGCCGAGATCGCGGCTGGCTTCGACAGCGCGACGCAGAGCCTCAACGCCTTCCTTGTGACCGAGCGCGCGCGGCAGGCCGCGCGCCTTAGCCCAGCGGCCATTGCCATCCATGATAATAGCGACGTGACGCGGCGGCGGGCGTAGCATCGCGACGTCGGCATTGCTCGGAGATGGCTTGAGCTCACTCACACCTGCATGATCTCTTCGGCTTTATGCTTCAGCAAGTCGTCGATGGAGGCGACGTGCTTGTCGGTGATCTTCTGGACGTCGTTGGTGCGTCCCTTCACCTGATCTTCGCTCAGTTCACCGGCTTTCTCGAGGCGCTTGAGCAGATCGTTGCCATCGCGACGGATGTTGCGGACTGCGACGCGCGCGTTTTCAGCAAACGTACCAGCCAGCTTCTGCAGATCGCGGCGCCGCTCTTCGCTGAGTGGCGGGATCGGAATGCGCAGCGTCTGGCCGTCCGTGATCGGGTTGAGGCCGAGGGGCGCTTCGCGGATCGCACGGTCTGTCGCGCCAACGAGGCTCTTGTCCCACACGCTGACGCTCAGCATGCGTGCGTCAACGGCGCTGACGGAGGCGACCTGGTTCAGCGGCGTCGAAGCGCCATAGGCCATCACGTGAATGGTATCGAGCAGATGGATCGAAGCGCGACCGGTGCGTAGGCCGGAAAAGTCGGTCTTGAGTGACGCGAGCGCGCCATCCATCCGCTTCTCGAGCGCCTTGAGATCGAATGTCTCTGGCATCATTCCCTCCGTTACGATTTCTTCTTGCCGATAGTCGTGGAGATGCCTTTGCCGGTGAGTACGTCAGCGAGGGCGCCCTTCTCGCGGATGCGGAAGACGACGATCGGAATCTTGTTGTCCTTGAGCAGGCTGATGGCGGTAGCGTCCATCACCTTCAGCTCCTTCGAGAGCACTTCCATGTAGTCGAGCGTGTCGAAGCGCGTGGCGTCGGGATCATTCTTCGGGTCGGCGGTGTAGACGCCATCGACCTGCGTGCCCTTGAGCATGGCATCGCAGTTCATCTCGGCGGCACGCAGGGCAGCACCTGTGTCGGTCGTGAAGAACGGATTGCCGGTGCCGGCCGCGAAGATAACGACGCGGTTCTTTTCCATGTGACGGATGGCGCGGCGGCGGATGAAGGGTTCGCAAATCGACATCATCGGAATGCCGGACTGCACACGCGTCGGCACGCCGATGCTCTCGAGCGAGTTCTGCATGACCAGCGCGTTCATCACGGTGGCGAGCATACCCATGTGGTCTGCCTGCGCGCGCTCCATGCCCGCATCGACGCCCCACTTGCCGCGCCAGATATTGCCACCCCCGATGACGAGGCAGATCTGGCAGCCCATCTCGATCGCGGATTTGACTTCCTGAGCGTATTTGGTGACCGCCGGAACATCTATCCCGTAGCCTTGGTCGCCCATGAGGGCTTCGCCAGAGATCTTCAGCAGGACACGCTTGTATTTAAGGTCACCCTGACCTGTCATTTTCGCATCCTCGCACTTGCATATACGGCCCGACGCCTGGGCGCCGGGCCGTTAAACTCTACCCGCGAAACCAGAGGCTTCGCAAAGGTTTTACGCTTTTGGTTGGGCGAACGAGGCAACTTCTGCAGCGAAATCGTTCGCGGCCTTCTCGATGCCCTCGCCGACTTCGAATTTCACGAAGCCTTTGAGTTCCACAGCCGCGCCCATGTTCTTGGCGGCGGTTTCGATGAACTTGCCGACGGTCACATCGGGATCCATCACGAACGCCTGCTCGACCAGGACCGATTCCTGGTAGAATTTGCGGATGCGGCCCTCAACCATCTTCTCGACGACGTTGGCGGGCTTGCCCGATTCCGACGCGATGGTGGTCTGGATCTGACGTTCTTTTTCGACAACGGCCGGGTCCAGCTCAGCGGTGGTGGCGGCGAGCGGTTTCATCGAGGCGATGTGCATCGCAACCTTGCGACCGAGGTCGGTGAGGCGCGACTTGTCGCCGGTCGATTCGAGCGCAACGAGCACGCCGATCTTGCCGAGACCATCAGCGGCA
>Ga0247823_10001737_pt1 | contig 17996 bp, 19 predicted proteins | sample 13C_PalmiticAcid_2_FD_192426 | JGI IMG/M metagenome (GOLD analysis project Ga0247823, IMG submission 192426) | Soil microbial communities from agricultural site in Penn Yan, New York, United States - 13C_PalmiticAcid_Day30 | ecosystem: Environmental > Terrestrial > Soil > Agricultural land... | reverse complement strand
ACCGCATGCTGCGTTGCGGCATTGCTCGCAGGTGCGAAAGGGATCACAGTGCCGGAAAACATAAGTACGGCGCAGGGGAGTTAGAGCATGGCCGACGCGGTCGCCCGGGAATCCACGTCCCTGATCCTTCCTGGCCTGACGGGCCTGCTGCGCGAGGCGGCGACCTGCGCCCAGACCTTCGTCGCCGAGGCCCGGCCCGCGGTGAAGGCCGCCATAGCCGGCGCCGACGGCAGGATCGACCGCAAGCTCGCCGACGCCCAGCAGCACGCCGTGCACGGTTTTGGCTGGTACGCCGCCTATGCCGAACTGATGAACCAGGTCGCCGGCTGGGCCGAGCGGCTGGAGACCGAGGGGCGTTTCGGCGAGATCGAGGCCCTGCTGGCCCAGCTCCTGTTCTCCGAATACGCCGCCCAGCTGATCGGCGGCGTGCCGATGAACCAGGGCGAGATCGTCCGCCCCGCCCACCTGGTCACCGACCGCGCGGTGATGAACCGCCTGTTCTCGAACGGCATCATGAAGCTGATGGTCGAGGGCGGCACGCAGGCGGTGAAGACCCGCATCGCCCAGCGCCTGGCCGAAGCCAAGGGCCGACCGACCCTGGAGCATACCGGTCTCGACGAGACCTTCGAGATGATCCGCGACCAGTTCCACGCCTTCGCCGAGGAGAAGGTCACGCCTTTCGCCCACGAGTGGCACCTGAAGGACCAGCTGATCCCGATCGAGCTGGTTCAGGAGCTGGGCGAACTTGGCGTCTTCGGCCTGACCATCCCCGAGGAATACGGCGGCAGCGGCATGGGCAAGACCGCCATGTGCGTGGTGTCCGAAGAGCTGTCGCGCGCCTGGATCGGCGTCGGCTCGCTGGCCACCCGCTCGGAGATCGCCGGCGAGCTGATCCTGACCGGCGGGACCGAAGACCAGAAGCAGTACTGGCTGCCCAGGATCGCCAGCGCCGAGATCCTGCCGACCGCGGTGTTCACCGAGCCGAACACCGGCTCGGACCTGGGGTCCTTGCGCACCCGCGCGGTGCTGGAGGGCGACGCCTACGTGGTGACCGGGAACAAGACCTGGATCACCCACGCCGCCCGCGCCGACGTCATGACCCTGCTGGTGCGCACCGATCCGGCGACCAGCGACTATCGCGGCCTCTCCATGCTGCTGGCTCCCAAGCCGCGCGGCGTCGAGGGTGACGACTTCCCGGCCCCGGGCATGAGCGGCGGCGAGATCGGCGTCATCGGCTATCGCGGCATGAAGGAGTACGAGCTGGGCTTCGACGGCTTTTCCGTGCCGGCCGAAAACCTGCTGGGCGGCGCGCCCGGCCATGGGTTCAAGCAACTGATGGCCACCTTCGAGAGCGCCCGCATCCAGACGGCGGCGCGGGCGGTGGGCGTGGCCCAGGCGGCGCTGGAGGTCGGCCTGTCCTATGCGCTCGACCGCAAGCAGTTCGGCGACGCGATCTTCGCCTTCCCCCGGGTGCACAACAAGCTGGCGATGATGGCCGCCGAGATCATGGGCGTGCGCCAGCTGACCTATTTCGCCGCCCGCCAGAAGGACGAGGGTAAGCGCTGCGACCTGGAGGCCGGCATGGCCAAGCTGGTCGCCGCCCGCGTGGCCTGGGCCGCCGCCGACAACGCCCTGCAGATCCACGGCGGCAACGGCTTCGCCATGGAATATGCGGCGAGCCGGCTGCTGGCCGACGCCCGCATCCTGAACATCTTCGAGGGGGCCGGCGAGATCCAGGCCCAGGTCATCGCCCGGCGCCTGCTGGAGGACGCCAACTAGTCCAGCGTCGTGCGGTAGCGGGCCATGGCCGCGCCGGCGATCACCACCACGAACAGCGCCAGGGCGCCGAGGCTGGGCCACAGGGCCACGACGTCGAGGCCCTTGAGCAGGGCGCCGCGCACCACCCGCAGGAAGTGGGTCACCGGGATCACGCTGCCCAGGGCCTGGGCCCAGTCGGGCATGCCGCGGAACGGAAACATGAAGCCCGACAGCAGGATCGACGGCATCATGTAGAAGAACGACATCTGCATGGCCTGCAACTGGGTCCGCGCCACGGTCGAGATCAGGAAGCCCAGGGCCAGCGAGCCGACAATGAACAGCAGGACGCCGAGGCCAAGGGCGATCCAGCCGCCGGCCATCGGCACGGCGAACAGCACCCGGGCGAGGATCAGGATCACCGCCGTCTGGATCAGGCCGACCACGACATAGGGCGCCAGCTTGCCGATCATCACCTCGATGGGGCGGGCGGGCGTGGCCAGCAGGCTTTCCATCGTGCCGCGCTCGTACTCGCGGGTGACGCCCAGGGCGGTCATCATCACCAGGGTCATCGACAGGATCACGCCCAGCAGGCCCGGCACGATGTTGTAGGCGGTGACGGCCTCGGGATTGTAGCGGCGGTGGATCACCACCTCGAACGGATCGGCGCCGGGCCTGGCCGCCGCGCCGACGAGATCGCGCGACAGGGCCGTGCGCGGCAGGCTGGCCAGGGCGGCGATGGCCCCGCCGGTGGCGGCCGGATCGGAGGCGTCGGCCTCGACCAGGATCTGGGCCCCGTCGCCGCGCACCACGCGCCGGGTAAAGTCGGCGGGGATGGTCAGGGCGAACTGCACCTCGCCCCGCGCCACGGCTTCGTCCAGCTCGGCCGGCGAGGACGCGGTGCGGACGATCTCGAAATAGCCGCTGTTGACCAGGGCCGACAGGGTCGAGCGGGCCATCGGCCCCTGGTCCTGCACCAGCACCGCCGTGGGCAGGTCGCGCGGGTCGCTGTTGATGGCGTAGCCGAACAGCAGCAGCTGCACGATCGGCATGACCAGGATCATGGCGTAGGTCAGCCGGTCGCGGGTGAGCTGGATGAACTCCTTGATCAGCACCGCCAGGATGCGCGCGCCCGACAGGCCTCCCCTGCGCTCAGCGGCTCCGCTCATTGGAAATTGTCCGACGACTGGCTCATCAGCCGGATGAACACGTCCTCCAGCGTCGGCTGGACCTCGGTCCAGGTCACCGGCGGCTTGCGATAGGGGGCGATGGCGGCCTCCAGCGCGGCGCGGTCGACGCCGCTGACGTGCAGGGCCGCGCCGAACGGGGCGGCCATGGCCACGCCCGGCGCCGTGGCCAGGTCCCGCGCCAGCCGGTCGGCTCCCGGCCCCTCGCCGCGGAAGGTGACGAGGCCCGAGCGGGCGATGACCTCGTCGGCCGTTCCCCGCGCCATCAGCCGGCCGTAGGCGATATAGGCGATGTCGTGGCAGCGCTCGGCCTCGTCCATGTAGTGGGTCGAGACCATGACGGTCAGCCCCTCGGCCGACAGGGCGTGGATCTCGTCCCAGAACTCGCGGCGGGCCTTGGGATCGACCCCCGCCGTCGGCTCGTCGAGCAGCAGCAGCCTTGGCCCGTGCATGATGCTGGCGGCCAGGGCCAGGCGCTGCTTCCAGCCGCCCGACAGGCTGCCGGCCAGCTGCTTGCGGCGGGCGGTCAGGCCCAGGCGCTCGAGGCTTTCGGCCACCCGCTCGCGGCGGCGATCCAGCTCGTGGACGCGCGCGACGAAGTCGAGGTTCTCCTCGATCGACAGGTCCTCGTAGAGCGAGAACTTCTGGGTCATGTAGCCGGTCTGGCGTTTGACCGCCTCGGCTTCCTTGCGGAAGTCCAGGCCCAGAACCTCGCCCTCGCCGCTGTCGGGGGTGAGCAGGCCGCACAGCATGCGCAGGGTGGTGGTCTTGCCCGAGCCGTTGGGGCCCAGGAAGCCGGTGATGCGGCCCTTCTCGACCTGGATCGACACGTCCTGCACCACGTGGCGTGGGCCGAAACTCTTGTTCAGCCCCGAGACGTCGACCGCCAGGTCGGTCACTTGCCCGCCTCCAGCGGCGCGACGTCGACCGGCAGGCCCGGCGCCAGGGGCGCGCCGGGCGCGGGGCGGGCCTCGACCAGGAACACCAGCCGCTGGCGCGTCTCGCGGCTGTAGATCACCGGCGGGGTGAACTCGGCGCGCGGGCTGACGTAGTTGATCCTCGCCGAGCGCTCGGCCCCGCAGCCATCGCACGAGAACCGCACCTGCGCGCCCACGCGGTAGCGGGCGATCTCGGCCTCGGGCACGAAGAAGCGCAGGCGCACGCGCTCGTCGGCCAGCAGCGCCACCACCGGCTGGTTGGCGGCCGCCCATTCGCCGGGCTGGTAGAAGACGTCCTGCACCAGGGCCGAAGCCGGCGCCTTGGGGCTGATCTGGTCGAGGCGGTCCTGGGCGGCGGCCAGGGCCTGGCGGGCCGAGGCGACAGCCGCGCCGGCGGCGGCCACCGTGTCCGGGCGCTGGCCCAGGGTTCCGACGGCCTTGCGGCGGGCCACGGCGACGGCGTTGGCGCGGGCGGTGTCGCGGGCGGCGCGGGCCTGGTCCAGCCGGGCGGGGGCGTAGATGCCCCTGGCGACCAGAGGGGCGATGCGGTCGTAGTCGGCCTGGGCCTGTCGCACCGCCGCTTCGGCGGCCGCGCGCTCGGCGTCGAACACCGCCAGCTCCTGCGGACGCTGGCCCTTCTCGGCGTCGCGCTGCTGGGCCCGCGCCGTCTCCAGCTGGGCGGCGGCCTGGTCGCGGGCGGCGGTCAGCTGGGCCGCGTCGAGGGCGAACAGCGGCTGGCCGGCCTTCACCCGGTCGCCGCGTTGCACGGAAACGACGCTGACCGGTCCGGCCGACGCGGCGGCCACATACAGGGTCTCGCCCTCGACATAGCCCGACAGCCGGCGGGGGCTGTGGGCGTCGGGGCCCAGCAGCCGCCAGCCCACGAAGCCGGCGACGCCGAGCCCGATCACGACGGCTGCGATGCGGGCGGCGGGCTTCATGCCGTGGCCTCCGCGCGCGGGGTCAGGCCCAGCAGCACGGTGTCGGCGTGCTGGCGGACCAGGGCCTCCAGGTCCATGGCCGGGGCGCCGACGGGGACGAAGGTCTCCTTCCAGATCACACCCATCAGGATCGGGCCGACGATGCTGAAGGCGTAGAGGCGCGGGTCGCCCGGCGCGATCTCGCCGCGCGCCTGGGCGCGGGCGATGGCGCCGCTCATCAGCGTCAGGGCGCGGCTGACCACCTCGTCGTGCCAGACGCGGGCCAGTTCGGGGAAGTTGCGCGACTCGCCGATCACCAGCTTGGCCACCGCGCCCAGGCGCGAGGTCCCGATCAGTTGGACGATGCGGGAAAAGACCATCCGCAGCAGGTCGGGGAAGGGCAGGGTCGCCTGGGCCAGCACCGCCTCGACCATGTCGAGATTGGGCGCGACGGCCTCGCGCACCACGGCGCGGAAGATGTCGTCCTTGGTCTCGAAATAGAGATAGAGCGCGCCCTTGGAGATGCCGGCCTTGGCGGCGATCTCGTCCAGCCTGGCGCCGGCGAAGCCGCGCTCGGCGAAGACCTCCAGCGCGGCCTGGACGATCTCGCCCGGCCGCGCCTCGCTGCGCCGTCGCCATTTGGGCGGGCCTGGCTGCATGATCCACGCCTTCTCAATATATAACTGACCGGAAAGTTATATACTGGCGCTGTGGATAACTCAAGCGGGAGCAACCGGCAAGGCAAAAGCCGCCTCCCATCGGGAAGGCGGCTTTCGGTATCGTTGAATGGAAGCGGCGTCGCGCCGCTCTAGCGCGGCGTCCAGCCGGCGGCGATCAGGGCGACCTGCTTGTCCATGGCCGCCGACATCTCCTGGGCCCCGGCGCCGCGGGCGGCGGCCATGCGGTAGTTGGAGGCGTAGCAGGCCTTCAGCACTTCCACGGTCAGGCCCAGATCGAGGTCGCCGCGCACGTCGCCGCGCGCCACGCCGTCGTGCAGCACCTGCTCAAGCATGTCCGACAGCCGCTCGTTGCGGCCGTAGGGGGTCACCCCCGGGTCGTTGCTCGGGCTGTAGGAGGCGGCGATGTGGGCCAGGAACAGCCGCACCCGCCGGGTCTCGAACTCGTAGTGGATGGCGAAGATCGAGCACAGCCGATCGGCCGTGGAGCCGCGCAGGAACGGCAGCACCCGGTCGAATTCGGCATAGAGGTCGCCGAGGCGCCGCTCCATCACGTGGCTGAGAACCTCGGCCTTGGACGCAAAGGTCGTGAAGACGCTGCCCACGGACACGCCCGCCCGTTCGGCGATGGCGCGGATCGTGGTCTCTTCGTAACCGGTCTCGTTGAACAGGTCTCGCGCGGCTTCGAGCACGCGCTCGCGCGTCGCCTGTTTCTGTTCGTCGCGTACGCCCACGCAGTTCCCCCTCCGGACACGCAGCGCTGATTTCAAAACATCGAAACGCGCGCCCGACCCCAACGGGCGCTCGTCTCGTTCTTATTGTCGTTGACCTGGACGACCGGGGGACGATCCGCCCCCCGGCGGAACCGTCCTCAGGCGCGCACGCCGGCGAGGATCAGCTTCAGCTGTTCACGCAGGTGAGCCACCAGGTTTTCGACCGTCCAGCCGTCGTAGACGGCGCGGCGGTAGTTGGCGACATACACGTCCCAAGCGATCTCGGCCACGAGTTTCGCGTCGACGTCGGCCTTCAGTTCGCCAGCCTGCACGCCGCGCTCCAGGGCGTCGGTGATCAGGGCGAACAGGTGCTTGATATCGGTGCGGGCGCGCTTTTCGGCGGCGTCCGAACGGGTCCAGCTGACGGCGATGCTGGCTTGCAGCAGCGGCAGTTGCTCCAGGTGGAAGCTGTAGGCCACGCCGAACAGGCCCAGCAGGGCGTCGGCGACGGTTTCGCCTTCGCGGGCGGCCTGCTTCATCTGGGCGTAGATGACTTCGTAGTCGGCGGTCAGGATCTCGTCGAACAGTTCCGACTTGTCCGAGAAGCTGGCGAACACCGCGCCGGTCGACATGCCGGCGGCCTGGGCGATGTCACGGATCGTGGCGCCCTCGTAGCCGCGCTCGCTGAACAGGCGGCGGGCGGCCGACAGGACGCGCTCGCGGGTGCGCTGCTTGGCGAGCGCCCGGCGGGTCAGCTTCACCGGGGTTTCGGAACCGGACTCGATGTTGACGGAAACAAAGCTCATGCGGCGGCCTCCAGGCGGGCGAGCGCGGCTTCGGCGCGCTTCTCAAATTCGATGCAGTACTCGTCGACGACGTTTTGCAGGACGTCGGCGTAGCGGCGGGCGAGATCGCGCCCATCCTGGGCGGCGTCTCGAAGGTCGATGATCAGTTGACGGACTTCCGCGAGGGCTTCGTCCCTCTCGGATGGGGCCGCGGCGAGCCGTGCGCTCTGCGACATGATTTCTCTCTCCAGGCCGGCCGCGGGAACAAACTGCGCTGAACGATCCGCGGCTTGGCGTCGATCATGTTCAACGAACGCGCACTGTGAATTCAGGTGGGGCCGTCTACCCTTGTGTGCAAGGGAATTCAACCCACAAATCGTGCCAAAATCGATCAACCTTGGCTGAAAAACGTTCTATGGTAGCGCTGCTCATCCGTCGATGCGGCAAATGCGCTCAACGAACACACTCGGCGAACGTGTTTTGCGATTTTGAGGCGAGCGGGGCGGCGCTGGCGTTCATGAGGCGAGAGGCCTAGGTTGGCGTGCATGGCCAACCTGTTCCAAATCGCCATCCCCGTCGCCCTGTTCGCCGTGCTGGCGACGCTGTGCGTGGGGATCTACGCCCTCTTCCGCGGCGGCGACTTCGGCCGCTCCTATTCCAACCGGCTGATGCGGCTGCGCGTGGTGCTGCAGTTCGTCGCCGTGCTGGTCCTGGTGGCCGCTTTCTGGTGGAGCCACCGGTAAAGCTGTAGCCGGCTGATTTTGCAGCTTTGTTTCAGGAGATAACGGCGTGGTCGTGCTCAACCGCATCTATACGCGCACGGGCGACAAGGGCTCGACCCGGCTGTCGACGGGCGAGCCGGTCAGCAAGGCCTCCCTGCGGGTCGAGGCCTATGGCGGCGTCGACGAGACCAACGCCTTCATCGGCGTGGCCCGCCAGCACGCCGGCGGCGACCCCGAGCTCGACGCCATGCTCGAGCGGATCCAGAACGACCTCTTCGATCTGGGCGCGGACCTGGCCACCCCCGAGCAGAACGAAAAGCCGGAATGGGAGCCGCTGCGCGTGGTCGAGGGCCAGGTCGAGCGGCTGGAGGCCGAGATCGACCTGATCAACGAGCGCCTGTCGCCCCTGACCTCGTTCGTGCTGCCGGCGGGGTCGCCCCTGTCGGCCGCCCTGCACGTGGCCCGCACCGTCTGCCGCCGGGCCGAGCGCACCTGCGTGGCCCTGGCCGCGACCGAGGGCGAGATCGTCGGCCAGCCGGCGCTGAAATATCTCAATCGCCTGTCGGACCTCTTGTTCGTGGCCGCGAGGCGCGCCAATTCCGACGGCGCGCGCGACGTGCTGTGGAAGCCCGGCGCGACGCGATAGGACCTCTTCGATGCGCATCGGCCTCCTGGAAACGGGCGAACCGCCCGAAAGCCTGATTTCGGACTACGGCCGCTATGGCGGCATGTTCCAGCGCCTGCTGGGGCCCGGCCACGACTACACGACCTTCGACGTCCAGGCCGGGGCGCTGCCCAAGGCCATCAACGCCTGCGACGCCTATGTCGTCACCGGCAGTTCGGCCGGGGTCTATGACGACCTGCCGTGGATCGACCCGCTGAAGGGCTTTCTGGCCACGGCCCGCGACCAGGTTCCGCTGGTGGGCGTGTGCTTCGGCCACCAGGTGATGGCCGAGGCCTTCGGCGGCAGCGCGGTGAAGTCCGACAAGGGCTGGGGCATCGGCCTGCAGAGCTATTCGGTTGCGAAGCCGGCGGCCTGGATGGACGACGTGACCCATGTCAGCGCGCCCGGCTCGCACCAGGACCAGGTCGTGGCGCTGGCGTCGGGCGGCCAGGTGCTGGCCGGCAGCGACTTCACCCCCTTCGGCGTGCTGGCCTATGGCGACAAGGCCATCTCGATGCAGTTCCACCCCGAGTTCGACCCGGCCTACGCCACGGCCCTGATCGAGAGCCGGCGCGGCACGCGCTTTTCCGCGGAACAGGCCGACGCGGCCGTGGCCTCGCTGGCCGCGCCCAACGACAGCAACCGCATCGCCGGCTGGATCGATAGCTTCTTGCGGAAAGCAACCAAGGCCTGACTTGGCCGTTGCGGCTGAGCAAGCGGAGGAAACCATGCGCCTCGCCACCGTGATGCTCGCCGCCGGCCTGACCCTCGCGGGCGGCGCCGTGATCGCCATGACCCAGGGCGCGGCCGGCCCCGCGCCCGCCGCTGCGCCGGCGCAGGGCCTGAAGACCGTCGCCAGCTTCCAGTCGATCAAGGACCCGGCCGCCCGCTCGGTCGCCCTGTTCGCCGAGGCCGGCAAGGTGATCCAGAGCCCGCGCTGCCTGAACTGCCACCCGGTCGAGCGCGCGCCGACCCAGGGCGACGACCTGCATCCGCACAATCCGCCGATGGTCGCCGGCCAGAGCGGCCATGGGCCCACCGGCATGCCCTGCCTGTCGTGCCATGGCCCGGCCAACGTCAAGACCTTCGGCCAGCAGGTCAAAAGCATCCCCGGCGATCCGCACTGGGCCCTGGCCCCGGCCGAGATGGCCTGGCAGGGCAAGTCGCTGGGGGCGATCTGCGCCCAGCTGAAGGACCCGGCCCGCAACGGCGGCAAGACCCTGGCCCAGATCCACGAGCACATGGCTCGCGACCACCTGGTCGGCTGGGGCTGGAACCCGGGCGAGGGCCGCAAGCCGGCGCCGGGCACGCAGGCTCAGTTCGGCGAGATCATCAAGGCCTGGATCGACACCGGGGCGAAGTGCCCGAAGGCTTGAGGGAGCGCGCGAGCCTCACTCTCTATCTTCCGTCATTCCCGCCCTCGTGGCGGGAAACCCTGGTCCCGCTCGCAAGGGCGTCGCAAGCGGCGTGCTGAGCACGCCGCCCCTCACGCCTTTACGGCTGACAGAGGGGTTCCCGCCACAAGGGCGGGAATGACGGGAGGATTTAGGGGGCGTACTAGACAACCCGCAACCGGCCTGACCAATATCCCACCCAATGACAGCGTTGGCATTACCAGCGTTGCGGGACAGGGAGAGGCGGATGCGGCGGGTGTTCGAGCGCGTTCTGGCGGCCGCGGCCGTGCTGGTCATGGCCGCGTCGGCGGCGCAGGCGGGGCCGACCCTGACCCGGGCCGACCGGCGTGACGGCCAGGACCTGTCGGGAACCTGGAACTACTCGGTCGACCCCTATCGTGACGGCGTCGCCGGCTTCCACCGCGGCCCGCCCGGGACCGGCCACCGCCGCTACGACGACAGCGACGTCGAGCAGGTGACCCGCGCCGATCCCAAGGCGCTCTACGAATACGACATGCAGCGCTCGCCGACCGCGACCCTGCCGGCCTCATGGCTGACCCACGCGCCAGAGATGCGCCACTACCAGGGCCTGGTCTGGTACCAGCGGCGGTTCGAAACGCCGGCGCTGAAGCCCGGCCAGCGGGCCTTCCTGCGCTTCGAGGCCGCCAACTACACCGCCAAGGTCTATCTGAACGGCCAGGCCGTGGGCGAGCACGAGGGCGGATTCACGCCCTTCTCCTTCGAGGTGACCAAGCTTCTGCGGGCCGGCCAGAACCAGGTGACGGTCGGCGTCGACTCCACCCCCGCCGTCGACGGCGCCCCGCCGCCGGTCACCGACTGGGAGACCTATGGCGGCATCACCCGGCCGGTGCGGCTGGTGATCACGCCGGCCACCTTCGTCGACGAGGCCTGGGTGCGCCTGACCCGCGACGGCAAGACGATCGCCGCAGACGTGCGCCTGGACGGTCCGGCCGCGGCCGGCCAAGCGGTCAGCGTCAAGGTCGCCGGGCTGAATCTGACCCTCTCCGGCCAGGCCGGTTCGGACGGCGTGGCCAGGCTGTCGGCCCCCGCGCCCAAGGGCCTCAAGCGCTGGGCGCCGGGCGCGCCCGCGCTCTATGACGTCCGCGTCGAGGCCGGCGACGACGTGCTGACCGACCGCGTCGGCTTCCGCACCGTCGAGGTGCGTGGCGGCGAGATCCTGGTCAACGGCAAGCCGGTGTTCCTGCGCGGCATCTGCCTGCACGAGGAGGAGCTGGGCGAGAACCCGGCTCGCACCATCACCGAGGCCTCCGCCCACGCCCTGCTGGCCGAGGCCCGCGACGGCCTGCACGCCAACTTCGTGCGCCTGGCCCACTATCCGCATTCTGAGGTGACCACGCGCCTGGCCGACGAGATGGGCCTGCTGGTCTGGAGCGAGATCCCGATCTACTGGCTGGTCGATTTCGCCAACGCCCGCACCCTGAGGCTGGCGCGCGACATGCTGGCCGACTCCATTCGCCGCGACCGCAACCGAGCCTCCATCGTGCTGTGGAGCGTGGCCAACGAGACCCCGATCAGCGACGCCCGCAACGCCTTCCTGGGGACCCTGGCCGACGACGTCCGCGCGCTCGACGACACGCGCCTCGTCACCGCCGCCCTGCTTGCCGACCGCAAGATCGAGGGCGGCAGGCAGGTGATGGGCGTCGACGATCCGCTGGCCGCCAAGCTCGACGTGCTGGCGGTCAACACCTATGCCGGCTGGTACTCCGACGACGGCCTGGACGCGGTGGCCAGGATCGCCTGGCGGCCCACCGACAAGCCGATGGTGTTCTCCGAGTTCGGCGCCGACGCCCTGGCCGGGTTCAGCGACCCGGCCCTGATGCGCAAGTTCTCCGAGGACTTCCAGGCCCGCTACTACGTCCAGACCCTGGCCATGGCCGCCAACGCGCCGTCCTTGCGCGGCATGTCGCCCTGGATCCTCAAGGACTTCCGCTCGCCACGCCGCCAGCACCCGGTCTACCAGCAGGGCTGGAACCGCAAGGGCCTGATCTCGCCCGCCGGCCGGCGCAAGGCCGCCTTCAAGGTGCTGGCCGACTACTACGAAAAGCTGGCGGGGGAGGGACGGTAGGCAGCTTGGCGCTTCCCTATCCACCCTACAGCCGCGCCGCCAGGGCCGCCATCTGGTCGGCGGCGATCCCCCAGCCTTCGTGGAAGCCCATCTGCTCGTGCATGGCCTTGTCCTCGGCGGTCCAGTGGCGGGCGATGGCGGTGTATCGGGTCTTGCCCCCGCCCAGGTCCTCGAAGCGGACGATGCCGACCATGAACGGCTTGTCGGAGGGGACCCAGGCGCTGGTGAAGGCGTCGGTGAAGACGATCAGCTGGTTCTCGACCACCTCCAGATAGACGCCGCGGTTGGGCATCTCCTCGCCGTTCGGACCGCTCATGACGATCAGGCTGTTTCCGCCGGTGCGCACGTCCATCTGCGCGTGGCTGACGCGCCAGGGCGGCGGGCAGAACCATTCGGGCAGCAGCTCGGGCGTGGTCCAGCACTTGAAGAGCTTCTCGGCCGGCTGGTCGATGATCCGGGTCAGGACCAGTTCGTGGGCGGCGGCCTGCGGGGCGGCGGCGTCGAGAGCCATGGCGTTTCTCCGTATGGTTGGAAGCAGTGTTCGGCCCAAGGACGGGGGAGGTCGACCCGTCCCGACACCGCCCCGCGCATTTTTCGAAGCCGGTTGACCCGCTTCCTCCCCGGGGCCACTGTGCCGGGAATTCAAACAAACGTTTAGGGAGCGCGCCGTGAGCCTCTTCGACCTTTCCGGCAAGGTGGCCATCATCACCGGTTCCTCGCGCGGGATCGGCAAGGCCATCGCCGAGCGCATGGCCGAGCACGGCGCCAAGGTGGTGATCTCGTCGCGCAAGGCCGGTCCGTGCGAGGAGGTGGCGGCCGCCCTCAACGACAGGCACGGCGCGGGAACCGCGATCGCCGTGCCGGCCAACATCGCCTCGAAGGAAGACCTGCAGCGCCTGGTCGACGAGACCCGCGCCGCCTTCGGGCGCGTCGACGTCTGCGTCTGCAACGCCGCCAGCAATCCCTATTACGGCCCCCTGGCCGGGATCAGCGACGATCAGTTCCGCAAGATCCTCGACAACAACATCATCAGCAATCATTGGCTGATCTCGATGGTCGCGCCGGAGATGCGCGAGCGCAAGGACGGCGCGATTGTCATCGTCAGCTCGATCGGCGGCCTGCGCGGCAACGCCATCATCGGGGCCTACAACATCTCCAAGGCCGCCGACTTCCAGCTGGCCCGCAACCTCGCCCACGAGTTCGGCCCCGACAACGTGCGGGTCAACTGCATCGCGCCGGGCCTGATCAAGACCGATTTCGCCAAGGCCCTGTGGGACGATCCCAAGACCCTCGAGCGGTCGACCGCCGGGGTGCCTCTGCGCCGGATTGGCGAGCCTGACGAGATCGCCGGGGCGGCGGTCTACCTCGCGTCAAGCGCGGGCAGTTTCATGACGGGGCAAGCATTGGTGGTGGACGGCGGGGCGACCATCTGAGGCGGGCTCCACCAGGGCGCGATAACGGCGGTTTCTGGTGCGGCCTAGAGACGCGCCCCGTCGGAAATTAACCGTCAGCATAAGAGGTTGCCGCTAGGAGATACGGGTCAATCGAGGACCCGCCGCTTGAAGCGCTTCCTGCCCCTGCTGCTCGCGCTCGTCGCCCTGGCCGGCGCGGCGCCGGCTCGCGCCGCGTCGCCGGACGTCGGCGGCCAGGCCAGCAAGCTGCAGACGCTCTATCGCGAGATCGGCGTCCAGCGGGCCGGACCCGCGCCGCGCGCCAACGAGGACGTCGAACGGGCGGGCCGCCGGGCCCTGCGCCAGCGCGGCGACACGCGCCTCTACGCCCTGTGGCGGGTGCTGTACGCCTACAAGAGCAACCACGTCGACCAGGCCTTCAAGGACTGGATCGCCACGGTGCGCGCCACGGCTCGCGCCGACGACGACGCCGAACTGACCACCCTGGCCGAGATGATGGAGGCCGCCTACGAACTGGAGACCCGCGGCCCGAGCGGTGTCGACGACGCCCGCTGGGCCCGGTTTCTGGAAGGCTCGGGGCGCGAGATCGGCCTGATGGCCGGCGTCGAGCGCATCCGCCTGCTGGCCCGCAGCGGCCGCTGGACCCAGGCCAGCCAGTTCGCCGGCGAGCTGTTCGAGGACCTGGAGGAGCGCGGCTCCATTGCCCGGCCGCTGCTGGCCGAGGCCCACCAGGTGCATTCCTACACGCTGTCGGAAATCGGCGACAAGGACGGCGCCCTGGACCACATGGCCGAGGCCGCGCGGCTGGACGAGCGCGACGCCTTCTACATGCGCAAGATCGAGCGGCTGTACGACATCGCCTACACCGCCGCCGAGCTGGGCGAGATCCAGGCCGCCGAGCGGTTCGCCGACATGCACCACCGCATGAGCGCGGCCACCGGCGACCAGGATCTGCTGACCTGGGACCAGAACCTGTGCGCGGTGATCGCCGACGCCCGCGACGATCCGCGCGCGGTGCTGCGCTGCCTGGTCGACGCGGGACCGGCCCTGGCCGCGCCGCGCGACCGGGTGTCGGTGTCGATGCTGCGCCTGCGGGCCAAGGCCCTGGCCAGGACCGGCTATGCGGCCCGGGCGCGCGCGGATCTGGCCGTGCTCGACCAGGCGCCGCCGCGCGCCGCGCGTCCCGATCCCATCGGCCGCCTGCTGGTCGAGGCCTACATCGCCAACGCCGAGGGGCGCGGCAAGGACGCCTTCGCCCTGTTCGACCGCTGGCGCGCGACCCACGCCCGCGAGGCCAGCGCCACCCAGGCCGCCACCGCCGCCCAGATTTCGTCGGCCTCGAGGCCGAGCTGCGCGCCAAGCGCAGCGAAAGCCGCCGCCTGACCGCCGAGGTCGAGCTGACCCGGCGCCTCGCCCAGGCCACCGGCGTCATCGCCGCCCTGATGGCCCTGCTGGTGGTCGGCGGGATCGCCTGGGCGCTCTACATGCGCCGGGCCCAGGCCAACCTGAAGGACGCCCGCGGCCGGGCCGAGGCCGCCAGCGACGCCAAGTCCTCGTTCCTGGCGGTGATGAGCCACGAGCTGCGCACGCCGCTGAACGGCATGCTGGGCATGGCCCAGGCCCTGCGCGCCGACGACCTGGGGTCCGGCCAGCGCGAGCAGGTCGACCTGCTGATCGATTCCGGCGAGACCCTGCTGGTGCTGCTGAACGACATCCTCGACCTGTCCAAGATCGAGGCCGGCAAGCTCGAGATCGCCCCGACCGCCGGCGACCTGGTCCAGACGGTGAGCCGCCTCGTCAACGGCTTCCAGCCGACCGCGCGCGAGAAGGGCATCGTCCTGTCGTTCAACATCGACGGCGATTCGCCGCCGTGCCTGATGTTCGACGTGGTGCGGGTGCGCCAGTGCGTCGCCAACCTGGTGTCCAACGCCCTGAAGTTCACCAGCGAGGGCCGCGTCGAGGTGACCCTGGCCTGCGCTCTCGAGCCGAACAGCGGCCGCCAATCGGTGCGGCTGACGGTCAGCGACACCGGCATCGGCATGAGTTCGGCCACGCTGGACAAGCTGTTCGGCGCATTCACCCAGGCCGACGCTTCCACCACCCGCAACTACGGCGGGTCGGGCCTGGGGCTTAACATCACCCGGCGGCTGGCCGAGCTGATGGGCGGTTCGGTCAATGTGCGCAGCCGCGAGGGCGAGGGCTCGCTGTTCACGCTGAGGTTCATGGCCGACGTGGCCGAGGCCCCGGCCATGGCGGTTCCGGCCGAGGCACCGACGGCGGCGTTCGAGCTGGACGCCCTGACCTCGCTGGGCGGGCGGCGGGTGCTGGTGGTCGACGACCACCCGGTCAACCGCCGGGTCATCCGCCTGTTCCTCGAGCCGTTCGGCTGCGAGCTGGTCGAGGTCGAGAACGGCCAGGAGGCGCTGGCCGCCGTCGAGGCCGAGGCCTTCGACATCGTGCTGATGGACGTCAACATGCCGGTGATGGACGGACTGGAGGCCACGCGCCGACTGCGCGCCGATCCGCGTTGGCGCAACCTGCCGATCGTCGCCCTGACCGCCGACGTCATGAGCACCCAGATCCGCACCTGCCTGGAGGCGGGGATGGACGCCCACGTCGCCAAGCCGATCGACATGCGCAATCTCTTGACCATCCTGGCCCAGGTTGTGGTCGCCGCCCAGGCGCGCACGGCCGCGCGCGCGCGGAAGGTCGCGGCGGGCTGAGGTTTTCGGCCGGGATGACGATCCGCTATGCGGGCCCCGCCCTCGCGTCCTAGTCGATCTCGAAGGTATCGGGCTGGCGCGGGGCGGCGGGCGCCGGGACCGGGGCGGGCGGCGGCGGCGCGACCTTGGGCTCGTGGCTCAGCAGGGCGTTGACCCGCTTGGACAGGTCGGCGGCGGTGAACGGCTTGACGATGTAGCCGTTGGCGCCTTCGTTCAGGGCCAGCTTGACGGTGTCGATGTCGCCGCGGGCGGTGATCATCATCACCGGGGTGCGCAGCCTGCGGTGCTTGCGCATCAGCCTCAGCACCTCCAGCCCGCTCATGCCGGGCATCTGGATGTCGAGCAGGACGAGGTCGGCCCGAACGTGGCTGAGAGTTTCCAGGCCGATGGTCCCGTTCGGCGCGGCCGAGACACGGTGGCCCGACTGGCTGAGCACCAGGTCGACGAAGTCGCGGATCAGGGGATCGTCGTCGATCACCAGGACGGAATGCGGCATCGGCGGGGACATCCAGAGTCTGCGCGTCGGGTAGCCGACCAACTATAGCGCGCGTCGTGGACGTGTCGCACCCCCGCGTGCGCGCCAGGGCCGCGCTTATTGTCGCGGGATCAGCGGCACAGGCGGTAGGGACTGAGATCGAGGTGCAGGTGGTCGGCGTGGGCGGCGTTGTAGTCGGGACCCAGCACCGCGCCGAACAGCTCGCAGGCGCCGACCCGGGCGACGCGCAGGAAGCGGCCCTCGGACGTGGCGCTTTGGAAGTCGCTTGCGATGGTCAGCCGGCGTCCGTCGGCCAGCCGCACGCCGGAGACGTCGAGGGCCGAGGCCCTGGCATGCTGGCTGGGTCGCTCGCCGGGGCGGCCGTAGATCGTTCGGCAGGTATAGGTCCCCAGGTGCTCGACCCGCGCGAGCTTGCTGTCCAGCAGGTGCTCGGCGGCGGGGGCCAGCACCTGTCGTTCCCAGACCGCGTAGCGCAGGGCCAGGGGGCAGGTCATCACCGGCGCGGCCGGCGCCAGCAAGCTCGGGGCCCGCACCGTGTCGCGCGTCGAGCAGAAGCCCTCCTCGCGAGCGGGCTGGTCGACGGGCGCGATACCGCCGGCGCGCAGGGCGGCGCGGCAGGCGGCCGGGTCGGTGCCGATCCGCGCCAGCTTGGCCTCCGTGGCCAGCCCCAGCGGCTGGTCGATGGAGAACGGTTTCCAGGCCAGGTCTTGCGGCGGCGCGATGCGGTCGACCAGCGCAAGCAGCAGCAGGCCGACGAGGGCGGCGTCGAGCAGCAGGCCGCCGATCTCGGCCAGCGCCAGGGCCTGGGGGGAAGCGGGTTTCACGCAGGCTGCAACGATCCTCCGGAGCGGAGGTTTCGCCATGCGGCGCTTGTCGAAGGGCGAGGACGGCGCGCACGGCCTTGGCGGTCGGCGCCGAACAGGGCATGACCGCCTGCCCGGTCCGAAGGGATCGCACCAGAGACCTTGGATGTCCGCCGACCGCACCGTCCTGCTCGACCGCGCCCTGCTGCCGCGCTTTGGCCTGCTGTGCCTGGGCATCTGGCTGAACGCCGCCGACACCCTGGTCACCGCCACCATCATGCCCAGCGTCGCCCGCGAGATCGGCGGTCACCAGTATTTCGGCTGGTCGGTGGCGGCCTACCTGATCGGCTCGATCGTCGCCGGGGCGTGCAGCGGCAAGTTCTCGCAAGGCCTGGGCCTTCGGCGCGCCACCGCCTTCGCCGGCGTGGTCTACGCGATCGGCTGCGCCATGAGCGCCCTGGCCCCCGACTTCGTCACCTTCGTCGCCGGACGCCTGGTGCAGGGCCTGGGCGCGGGGGCGGTGGTGGCGCTGTGCTACGTGGCGATCACGGCCCTCTTTCCCGAAAGCCTTTGGCCGCGCGTCTACGGCGCGGTGGCCGGGGTGTGGGGCGGGGCGACTCTGCTGGGGCCGATGCTGGGCGGGCTGTTCGCCGCCGCCGGCTTCTGGCGTGGGGCGTTCTGGGCCTTCGTGATCCAGGGC
>Ga0247823_10001736_pt1 | contig 18000 bp, 17 predicted proteins | sample 13C_PalmiticAcid_2_FD_192426 | JGI IMG/M metagenome (GOLD analysis project Ga0247823, IMG submission 192426) | Soil microbial communities from agricultural site in Penn Yan, New York, United States - 13C_PalmiticAcid_Day30 | ecosystem: Environmental > Terrestrial > Soil > Agricultural land... | reverse complement strand
GGTGTCAAATTTCGTATTCGTCGGGTTCACCGGCCATCGCGCGCTGGATCAGCTCGCGTGACAGGCGCTCGGACAACAGCTCGGCGAAACGCAGCACGAACTGGCGCAGGTAGGTGCCGCGCTTGAAAGCCACGCGCGCCAGGTTGTGGCCGAACAGCGCACCGGCCGGGCGCGACACCAGGTCAGGCGTCTGGTTCTCGCCCTTGACCGCCATCTCGGCCACGATGCCCACGCCCATGCCCAGCTTCACGTAGGTCTTGATCACGTCCGAGTCGATGGCCTCGAGCACGACGTTGGGCTGCAGGTGACGCAGCGCGAAGGCCTGGTCGATGCGGGTGCGGCCGGTGAAGCTGGGGTGGTAGGTGATGAGCGGGACCTGCGCCAGGTCTTCCAGGCCGATGCGCTCACGCGCGAGCAGCGGGTGATCGAACGGGAACACCAGCACGTGCTGCCATTCGTAGGCGGGCAGGGTCACCAGCTCGGGGTAGTTCACCAGCGACTCGGTGGCCATGCCGATCTCGGCCACCTCTTCGATGAGCATGCGCGCCACCTGGTCAGGCGAGCCCTGGTGCAGGCTGATGCCGACCTTGGGGTAGGCCTGGCGCAGCGCGGCCACCGGGCCGGGCAGCACGTAGCGCGCCTGCGTGTGGGTGGTGGCGATGGAGAGCGTGCCGCTGTCCTGCGCCGAGTACTGCTCGCCGATGCGCCGCAGGTTGTTCACCTCGCGCAGGATGATGTCGATGCTTTTGAGCACCTGCTGGCCCGGCTCGGTGACGCGTTTGATGCGCTTGCCGTGGCGAGCGAAGATCTCGATGCCGAGCTCGTCCTCCAGCTCGATGATGGCCTTGGACACACCCGGCTGCGAGGTGTGCAGGGCCTTGGCGGCCTCGGTGAGGTTGAGGTTGCGGCGCACCGCCTCCTGCACGAACTTGAACTGGTGCAGGTTCATGCACCCTCCTTCAGGGCCTGGGTGGCCAGCAGATCGATGAGTTGCGGGTCTTCGCCCGCGGTGGGCATGAGCTCGATGGCCATGCCCGGATGGTCGCGGCGCAGATCGTCCACCAGCCGCGGCAGGTCTTCCCGCGCGTGTTTGCCCATGCCGAAGAACAGCGGCAGCACGCGCAGGCGCGTGGCCCCGGCCCGCACCAGCTCGCGCGCGGCCGTGGGCAGGTCGGGCTCGGTGAGTTCCAGGTAGGCGGTGCAGGCCAGCGTGCCGGGCGCGCGTTCGGCCACGCGCCGGGCCACGGCGTCCACCGGCGCGCGCCACTGCGGGTCGCGCGAACCATGGGCGAAGACGATGACGCCGAGCATGGTCAGCGTTTGAGCACCAGCCACCCGAAGGCGCCGAGCGAGAAGACCGAGTAGATGAGTGCTGGCGAGGCCGCCGCCAGCCAGGGCTGCCACTGATTGAGGTTGCCGATGTAGCCGAACACGTTGTTGAGCAGGAAGAAGCTGATGCCGATCATCACCCCGCCGAACACGTAGCCCGTGATGCTGCCCGATCGGAAGTGCAGGTAGGCGAAGGGCAGGGCCAGCACCACCATCACCAGGCACGACAGCGGGTAGAACACCTTGCGCCAGAACTCGATTTCGTGGCGCTGCGCCGTCTGGCCGTTGGCCTCCAGGTGGCGGATGTAGGCGAACAGGTCGGCCGTGCGCATGCGCTCGGGCTTGAGCAGGGCCACCGACACCATCTCGGTGTTCAGGCTGGTGGGCCAGCGAAAGCTCTCCAGGGTGTTGCGCTGCACCTTGGCCGACTGCTGGCCCGCGGCGTCGAACTCGCGCCGCTCCACCTGGCGCAGCGTCCAGCTTTCGTCGGCCTCGATGCGCCCGCTCTGCGCGTGCAGGGTGGACACCAGGAAACCCTGGTTGTTGAACTCGAAGAGGCGCACGTTGCCCAGGTCGCCCTGCGGCGACATGGAGCCCACGTTGACCGAGAAGTTGCTGTAGGGCTGCTTCTCCTTCAGCCAGGCGCCGGTCTGGCCCAGGCTGATGACGCCCTGGAAGCGCGACTTGTGCAACTGCGCGCCGCGGTCGGCCAGCGGCGCCAGGTAGTCGCCGATGGCGAAGGTGAGCAGCACGAACACCGTGCCCAGGCCCAGCAGCGTGCGCAACGCGCGCCAAGGGCCCAGCCCGCTGGTGCGCAGGATGGTGTATTCCGAGCCTTGCGCCAGGCGCGCCAGCACGAACACCGAGCCGATCAGCACCGCGATGGGCAGCAGCTCGTAGATGCGGCTGGGCATGAGCAGGCCCACGTAGAGCAGGGCGTCGGGCAGACCATAGACGCGCTCCGGGTCGAGCACCGAGGCTTTGCCGATGTCGGGCAGTTCGTCGACGAAGTCGAAGAAGAAGAACAGCGACAGGAAGGCCAGCAGCACGAAGAAGACGGCCGAGAACACCTCGCCGTAGATCAGGCGGCGGATGGTTTTCATGTGCTGGCCTCCCGCCGGCGCCAGCCGGTGAAGAGATCACGCAGGCTCAAGCCTTGGTGCCGCTTGTAGAACCACACCAGCGTGAGCGCGAGCACGCCGCCGTGCAGGCCCAGCATGAAGGGGGCCAGATCGATCACGCCGCGCGCCACCCAGTTCTGGCCGATGTTGAGCAGGTTGTAATAGAAGACGAAGGCGAACAGCGTGAAGAACAGGTTGCCGCTGCGGCCTGCGCGCGGGTTGCCCACCGTGGTGGCCAGGGCGATGAGCACGAAGTTGAAGGCCGTGATGGCCAGGCCCACGCGCCAGCCCAGTTCCGCCAGGTTGGCCCGGTCGGGGTTCATGATGAGTTCCCAGCTCGGGCGGGCCTTGAGTTCCACCCCCGCGCCCAGGCCACCGCCGGCCTGGCCGATCTGCGTGCCGTACTCGGCGAAGTCGCTCACGCGCAGGCCGTTGTCGGGTTGCGACTCGAGCCGCTGGCCGTTGTTGAGCATCAGGAACTGGCGTTCGCCCTGCCACTCGATGCGCCCGGATCGGGCGGAGGTGATGGTCTCGTCACCGTTGGGCTCGGTGCTGGAGATGAAAATGTTGCGGCCCTCGGTGCCGTCGGCCGTGTCCTTGTCGATGAAGAACACGCGACGCCCGCTGGAGCTTTCCTGGAACTGGCCCGGCTCCACCCGTTCCAGGTCGCCCCGGCGCTCGAAGCGGTCGCGCAGGTCGTTCACCTGCTGGTTCGCCCAGGGCCAGACGAAGAACACCATCAGCATGATCACGAGCAGCACCGGCCACGCGAAGCGCATCAGCGGACCCAGAAAGCCCCCGAGCGAGCGCCCGCTGGTGAACCAGATGATCATCTCGCTGTCGCGGTACATGCGCGAGAGCGTGAACACGATGGAGATGAAGAGCGCGAGCGTGAGCACCGTGGGCATGCGCCCGATGACGGTGTAACCCAGCACCAGCATGATCTCCTGCGGATCGACGCTGCCCTTGGAGGCCGCGCCCAGCGTGCGGATCAGCAGCATCGTGAGCACGATGGTGAACAGGATCACCAGCGTGGCCCCGAAACTGCGGGCCAGCTCCTTGCGGATGGACGAATGGAATAACATCGATTGGCTACAGGACGACCCCGGATTATGAACTTCGACCTCAAGACTCTGAGCCCGGCACAGGCCGCCGAATTCCCCGCCGATGCGCTGCTGGTGCTGGTGCCCGACACCTTGCCCAAGGGAAGCTCACCGCTGCATGCGCTGGCGGCCCAGGCGCTCAAGGGTGACGACCTGGAGCCCGGCGTGGGCAAAAGCCTGGCCTGCTACCGGCCCGACGGCATCAAGGCGGCGCGTGTGCTGCTGGTGCGCGCCGGCACCGCCGACGCGGTTTCGGTGCGCAAGGCGGTGGGCATGGGCATGTCCCAGCTCAAGGCGCCGGGCATCACGCGCCTGGGGGTCGTGTTCTCGCTCGTGGCGGTTGACGCCGAGGGCCTGCGCGCCGCCCTGCAGATCTGCGCCGACGCGTCCTACGTCTACACCACCACCAAGCCCAGCGCCAAGCCGCGCGCGCTGGCCAAGGTCACTTTCGGTGTGAGCGACGCCAGCGCCCTGCGCGCGACCTTCGAGACCGGCAAGGCCGTGGTGGCCGGCGTGGAGTTCGCCAAGGAATGGGCCAACCGCCCCGCCAACCACGCCACGCCCAGCCGACTGGCCGACGCGGCGCGCCAACTGGGCCGCCTGCCCGGCATCAAGACCGAGGTGCTCGGCCCGCGCCAGATCGAGGCCCTGGGCATGGGCGCCTTCCTGGCGGTGGCGCAGGGCTCAGCCGAGCCGCTGCGCTTCATCGTCATGCGCTACCAGGGCGCCGGCAAGGCCGACGCGCCCGTCGTGCTGGTGGGCAAGGGCATCACCTTCGACACCGGTGGCATCAGCCTCAAACCGGCGGGCGAGATGGACGAGATGAAGTTCGACATGGGCGGCGCGGCCAGCGTGCTGGGCACCTTCGCCGCCCTGGCCGAAGCCAAACCCGCCATCAACGTGGTCGGCCTCATCCCCACCTGCGAGAACATGCCCGACGGCAAGGCCGTCAAGCCCGGCGACGTGGTGCGCAGCATGAGCGGCCAGACCATCGAGATCCTCAACACCGACGCCGAGGGCCGCCTGATCCTGTGCGACGCGCTCACCTACGCCGCGCGCTTCAAGCCGCGCGCGGTGATCGACATCGCCACGCTCACGGGTGCCTGCGTGATCGCGCTGGGCGCCGTGCGCAGCGGCCTGTTCAGCCCGCGCGACGAGCTGGCCCAGGCCCTGTCCCAGGCCGGCGAGCAGGCGGGTGACCCGTGCTGGCGCCTGCCGCTGGACGACGAGTACGCCGAAGGCCTCAAGTCGAACTTCGCCGACGTGGCCAACGTGGCCGGGCGCGCGGGCGGTGCCGTCACCGCGGCCAAATTCCTCCAGCGCTTCGCCACCGAACTGCCCTGGGCCCACCTGGACATCGCCGGCACCGCCTGGCGCGGTGGCGCCAACAAGGGCGCCACCGGCCGCCCCGTGCCGCTGCTGCTGCAATACCTGCTGAACGAGGCCGCGCGCCCCGCCGACAAGGCACGGGCAAAGGGCAAGGGCAGCAGCGCGGCCGCAGCCCGTTGAGCCGGGGCGCGCCCGCCATGGCCGAGGTGGCCTTCCACTTCAACGCGCCCGACAAGGCCGCCTACGTCTGCCGCCTGCTGCGCAAGGCCTATCTCAAGGGCGCGCGGGTGGCCGTGCTGGCGCCGCACGAACAACTCGACACACTCGATCGTGGCCTGTGGCTGCTGGCCCAGGGCGAGTTCGTGCCGCACTGTCTTGGGGCGGACGCCGAGGCCACGCGCCGCCATTCGCCCATCCACCTGCTCGACCGGCTCGACGAACGCGCCCCCACGCAGGTGCTGGTCAACCTCACCGATGCGGTGCCGGCTGACTACTCGCGCTTCGAGCGCGTGATCGAGGTGGTGGGCCTGGACGACGAGGACCGTGCCCTGGCGCGCCAGCGCTGGCGCCAGTACCAGGCCGACGGTGTCGAGCCGCAGCGCCACGACCTCAAGTCCGCCGCGGGCGAGTGAGCGGCTGGCCGGCTCAGGAAAACCCTCGAACCGCTCTCCGAACTCTGTTTTAGGCTTTGGTCCCGGCCAAAAGCCTGTTCTTTTTGGAGTATCTTTATGCGGTGGAGTAAAAAAAGTTCCCTCCGCAAATCAATCCATCCTTACCGAGGAAATCCCATGCAAGTGAACATGAAACTGGCAGTGCTTGCCGCAGCCGTCGCGCTCGCGGCCTGTGGCAAGAAGGAAGAGGCTGCTCCCCCGGCCGCTGCACCCGCCGCGGCTCCCGCACCGGCGGCAGCCCAAGAGGTCGTGGTCAAGATCGGTCACGTCGGCCCCACCAGTGGCGCCATCGCTCACCTGGGTAAGGACAACGAGAACGGCGCCCGCATGGCGATCGAGGAACTCAACGCCGCTGGCCTCACCATCGGTGGCGGCAAGGCCAAGTTCGAGTTGCTGGCCGAAGACGACGCCGCCGATCCCAAGCAGGGCACGGCCGCCGCGCAGAAGCTGGTCGACGCCAAGGTCAATGGCGTCATCGGCCACCTGAACTCGGGCACCACCATTCCGGCCTCGCAGCTGTACAACGACGCCGGCATCCCGCAGATTTCGCCCTCGGCGACCAACCCCAAGTACACCCGTCAGGGCTTCGCGGGCGCGTTCCGCGTGGTGGCCGACGACGTGCACCTGGGCGGCACGCTCGGCAAGTACGCCATCGAAACCCTCAAGGCCAAGAACGTGGCCGTCATCGACGATCGCACGGCCTATGGCCAGGGCGTGGCCGACGAGTTCGAGAAGGGCGTGAAGGCCGCTGGTGGCACCGTGGTGGGCCGCGAGTTCACCAACGACAAGGCAACCGACTTCAACGCCATCCTGACCACCCTGAAGGCCAAGAAGCCCGACGTGGTGTTCTTCGGCGGCATGGACGCCGTGGCCGGCCCCATGCTCAAGCAGATGAAGCAGCTCGGCATCCAGGCCAAGTTCATGGGTGGCGACGGCATCTGCACCAGCGAACTGCCCAAGCTGGCCGGCGACGGCATGAGCGACGAGCAGGTCTACTGCGCCGAGGCCGGTGGTGTCGAAGGCGAACAGAAGGCCGGCATGGACAAGTTCCGTGAAGACTTCAAGACCAAGTTCAACGCCGACGTTCAGGTGTACGCCCCGTACGTGTACGACGCCGTGAAGGTCATGGCCAACGCCATGGTCACCGCCGGCTCGGCCGATCCCAAGGTCTACCTGCCCGCGCTCAAGTCCGCCAGCTACAACGGCGTGACCGGCAAGATCGAGTTCGACGAGAAGGGCGACATCAAGAACGGCGCCCTGACGCTCATGACCTACAAGGGCGGCAACCGCACCACCATCGCCGTGATCCGCTGATTCCCTCAGCCCCGGCAACAAAAAGCCACCGCTCGCGGTGGCTTTTTCTTTGGGTGCGTGCCAAAGAGGGATCAAGCCTTGGCGGCGAGCGCGGCCTCCACCGCCTTCGTCAGCGTGCGCCCCATGGGCTCGGTGGCGCTGGCGTACTGCTCGATCACGCGGCCGTCGCGGCCGATGAGGTACTTGTGGAAGTTCCAGCGCGGCGCCACGCCCGTGGCCTGGCGCAACTGCAGGTACAACGGGTTGGCCTTGGCGCCCGTGACCACGGTCTTGTCGAACATCGGGAAGCGCACGCCATAGGTGTTGAAGCACAGTTCGGCGATCTGCTTCGCATCGCCGGTTTCCTGCTCGAAGTCGTTGGACGGGAAGCCCAGAATCACCAGACCCTGCTCGCGGTACTTGGCGAAGAGTGCTTCCAGGCCTTCGTACTGCTTGGTGAAGCCGCAGTAGCTGGCGGTATTGACCACCAGCACCACCTTGCCCGCGTACTGGCACAGGTCCTGCGGCGCGCCGTCCTGCAGGCGCGGGAACTGGTGGCTCAGCAGGGCGGGGCAGGTCGCGGCCCGGGCGAAGGGTGCTCCCAACAGGGCGAGGGGGGCGGCAAGGCAGAGATCGCGGCGATTCATGCGCGGCATTGTCTGCCCGCACTTCCAGACCCGCAACCGGGCGCCGAAAATCCCTAGCGAAGGCCGCCCAGCACCCCCAGGGCGAACGGCAGGCTCAACATGCCCAACAGCGTCGACAGCGTGACCAGCCCCGCCACGTAGGGCCCGTTGTAGCCCATGCGCGCGGCCAGCACGTAACAACTGGACGCCGTGGGCACGGCTGAGAAGGTCAGCAGCACGGCCGTCTGCACCGGGTCGAGCCGGAACAGCAGGGCCAGGCCGAAGGCCATCAGCGGCACCGCCAGGTGTTTGATGGCCAGCACCGCCACCGCCAGGGTCTTGGCGCTGGCCATGCTGCCGAACTGCATGCCCGCGCCCGCCGCCATCAGGCCCAGTGCCAGCGAAGCCTGGCCGATGCGGTTCACCGTCGGCGCGAGCCAGTCGGGCATTGAAAACCCCAGCAGATTGGCCGCCAGGCCCGAGGCGGTAGCGATGATCAGCGGGTTGCGCAGCAGCTCGCGCGCGAAGCCCTTGTTGGCGTGGCGCGCCATGGGCCACACCGCGCCCACGTTGAAGATGGGCACGCAGCAGCCGATGATCACCGCCACCATGAGCAGCGCCTGCGGGCCGGCCACGCGGTCGGCCAGCGCCAGCAGGATGAAGGAGTTGAAGCGAAAGCCCACCTGCGCGCTGGCGGCGTGCAGGCGCACGTCGATGCGCCGGCCCAGCCAGGGCCAGTGCGGCAGCGAGTAGGTGAGGGCGATGGCGCACAGGGCCAGCGAGACGGCCGCGCCCACCAGGCTGGAGGCCGCGCCCAGGTCCAGCGGGTTTTTCACGATGCTCTGGAACAGCAGCACCGGGAACAGGAAGTAATAGACCAGGCTCTCGACCTGCTCCCACACCGGGCGGTTCAGCTTGGTGAAGCGGCACACGAGGTAGCCGCACAGGATGAGCGAGAAGTCGGGAAAGAGCAGTTGGGCGAAGTTCACGGCGCGAATCGTAGCGGGTGGGCTCGGGTTTTCACTTATGTAAAGTCCCGGACACGCAGGGGGCCTCCGCTGGGTACAGTGCGGGGTTCGAAAACCACTGCAACCTCCAGAGGAGTACCCGCATGATTTCTCGCCGCACCGCACTGGCCAGCGCCGCTGTCGTCGCCGCCCTGGGCACCCAGGGCCTGGCCCTCGCCCAGGCCTTCCCGAGCAAGCCCGTCACGCTGCAGGTGCCCTTCGCGCCCGGTGGCACCACCGACATCATCGCGCGCGTCATGTCCGAGCCCCTGAGCAAGGCCCTGGGTCAGAACGTGATCGTGCTCAACCGCGCCGGTGGCGGCGGCGTGGTGGGGGCGCAGGAACTGGCGCGCGTCGCGCCCGACGGGCACTACATCGGCGTGGCCACGGTGTCGACCACGGCGGCCAACCCGGCGATCAATCCCAAGATCCCGTACGACACGCTCAACGACTTCACGCCGATCATGAACATCGCGGCCACGCCCAACGTGATCGCGGTGCACCCCAGCTTCCCGGCCAAGGACTTCAAGGCCTTCCTCGAGGAAGTGAAGAAGAACCCCGGCAAGTACAGCTATGCCAGCTCGGGCACCGGCGGCATCGGCCACCTGCAGACCGAGCTGTTCAAGAGCCTCACCGGCACCTTCATTACGCACATCCCCTACCGTGGCGCGGGCCCGGCCCTGAACGACACCATCGGCGGCCAGGTGCCCATCATCTTCGACAACCTGCCCTCGGCGCTGCCGCACATCCTGGGTGGCCGCCTGATCGCCCTCGCCGTGGCCGCGCCCCAGCGCGTGGCGGCCCTGCCCAACGTGCCCACCTTCAAGGAAATGGGCCTGGAGCCGGTGAACCGCATGGCGTACTACGGCCTGATCGGCCCCAAGGGCATGTCGCCCGACGTGGTGAACAAGATCCACGGCGCCGCCGCGGAGGCGCTGAAGGATCCGGCGGTGCGCAAGCGCATCGAGGAAACCGGCTCGATCGTGGTGGGCAACTCGCCGAGCGAGTTCGCTGCGCAGATCAAGGCCGAGTTCGAGGTCTACAAGGGCGTGGTCGCCAAGCAGAAGCTGCGCCTCGACTGATGGCCGACGCGAAGAAGGCCGACGAGCACCCCACGCTGTCGGCCTTCATCGACAGCCTCTGGCTCGAAGAGGGGCTGTCGCGCAATACGCTCGACGCCTACCGCCGCGACCTCACCCTGTTCGACGCCTGGTTGCGCGCCAATGGCAAGGCTTTGCCCGACGCGGGCGAGGCCGACATTCACGGCTACTTCGCAGCGCGCCACGCGCAGACGCGCGCCACCACCGCGAACCGGCGCCTCACGGTGTTTCGCCGTTACTACCGCTGGGCGTTGCGCGAGCGCTTCATCACCGCCGACCCGACGCTGAGGCTGTCCCCCGCGCGCCAGCCGCTGCGCGTGCCCAAGACGCTGAGCGAGGCGCAGGTGGAGGCGCTGTTGAACGCGCCCGACGAGGACACGCCGCTGGGCCTGCGCGACCGCACCATGCTGGAGCTGATGTACGCCAGCGGCCTGCGCGTGAGCGAACTCGTCACGCTCAAGACCTGGCACCTGGGTCTGGTGGAGCAGGTGCTGCGCATCACCGGCAAGGGCAACAAGGAGCGCCTGGTGCCCTTCGGCCAGGTGGCGGGCGACTGGCTGCAGCGCTACCTCGCCGAGGGTCGGCCCGCCATCCTGGGTGGCCTGGCGAGCGAGGACCTGTTCGTCACCTCGCGCGGCGCGCGCGCGGGCTCGGCCATGACGCGCGTGATGTTCTGGCAACTGGTGAAGCGCTACGCGCGCGAGGCCGGCATCACCGCGCCGCTGTCGCCGCACACACTGCGCCACGCCTTCGCCACGCACCTGCTCAATCACGGCGCTGACCTGCGCGCGGTGCAGATGCTGCTGGGACACGCGGACATTTCGACCACGACGATCTACACGCACGTGGCGCGCGAGCGCTTGAAGACGGTGGTGGCGCAGCACCACCCGCGGGGCTGAGGTGCAGGCCCCGGCCGCCCGCGAGACCGTGCGCCCGCGCGTGCTGGTGCTGGGCGGCTATGGCGTGTTCGGTGCGCGGCTCGTGCGGCGGCTGGCGGCGGCGGGCGCGGCCGACCTGATCGTCGCGGGGCGCTCGCTGGACGCCGCCCGTGCCTTGGCGGGCGAGTGCGCGCCGTCGACGGGCGTCGCGGTCGAGGCGCTATCGATCGACGCACAATCGGATGGGCTGGCGGGCGCGCTGCGGGAGCGGGCCCCGAACATCGTGGTGAACGCCAGCGGCCCGTTCCAGGGCGCGGATTACCGCGTGGCCCGCGCCTGTCTGGCGGCGGGCTGCCACCACATTGATCTGGCCGACGACCGCCGCTTCGTGGCCGGCATCGCGGCGCTGCACACGGCGGCGCGCGACGCCGGCCTGCTCATGGTCTCGGGCGCGAGCTCCGTGCCGGCGCTGTCCTCGGCGGTGGCCGATCACCTCGCGCAAGGCCTGGCGCGCGTGGACGACATCGAGATCGGCATCAGCCCCGGCCAGCGCACCGAACGCGGGCTGTCCACGGTGCGCGGCGTTCTCAAAGGTTGTGGCCGGCCCATCGACCATGCCGATGGTGCGCGCGAGATGGCCTGGTGGGGCACTCGTCTCGTTCGGTACCCCGAGCCCGTGGGCGGGCGGCGACTGTCGCCCTGTGACGTGCCCGACCTCGACCTGCTGCCGCCGCGCTACCCGGGCCAGCCCCGGGTTCGCTTTGGCGCCGGCCTCGAATCGGGCCTGCTGCACCGGGGCCTCAACGCCATGGCGCTGCTCACGCGCCTGGGCCTGGTGCGCGACTGGAGCCGGCACGCGCCCTGGCTCTCGCGCACCGCGCGGTGGTTCGACCGCTGGGGCAGCGACGCCGGCGCGATGCACGTGCGCCTGCGCGGCGCCACGCCCGACGGCCAGCCCGTGACGCGCGGCTGGGCTCTGGTGGCTCGCGAGGGCCACGGCCTGCACGTGCCCACGCTGGCCGCGGCGGCCCTCATCGCTCAATGGCCCGGCGGGGCGTTCCGCACGCCCGGGGCCGGGCCCTGCGTGGGCCTGTTGTCGCTGGCGGAATTCCAGCGCGCGGCGCAGGGCCTGGCCATCACCATGGGCCCTTGGCTCGATGGACCCGAGGGGGCCGAGGCCGCGCCGGGCGCTCCCTAGAATCGCGCGCATGACGCAACAAGCCCCGGCCTTCGATCCGTTTCCTGCGGCCGGCGACGGGCCCGCGCCCAGGGTGTTGCTGCTCGGGGCCAGCGGCTTCATTGGCGGCCACGTGCTGGCGGCGCTTGCGACCACCGGCGCGTCGGTGACGGCGGTGTGCCGCCGCCCACCCCAGGCCCGGCCCGCGACCGAGGCGCTGCTGGCGGGGCAGGGCGGCCAGGTCGATTGGCGGGTGACGCCGGTGCACGGGCTCACCACGCGCGAGGCCTGGCAGCCCTTGCTGGAGACTGTGGACGTGGTGATCAACTGCGTCGGCATCCTGCGGCAGCGGCCCGGCGAGTCCTACGAGGACGTGCACCACCACATGCCCCGCGCGCTGGCGCAGGCCTGCGCGCAGCACCGCGTGCGGCTCATCCACACCTCGGCGCTGGGCCTGCACGAGAACGCGAAGAGCCGCTTCCTGTCGAGCAAGCTGCGCGGCGAGCAAGCGGTGGTCGCCAGCGGCGCCGACCACTGCATCGTGCGGCCGTCGCTGATCGACGGACGCGGCGGCTTCGGCGCGAGCTGGCTGCGCTCGCTGGCGCGCTCGCCCGTGCACTTCGTGCCCAGTGGCGCGCGCGGGCGCATCGCGGCGGTGCAGGCCACGGACCTGGGCGAGGCCTACGCGCGGCTCGCGCACCTGGGCTCGCTCGGCGAGTGGCGCGAGGCCAACCTCGGCGGCACGCGCGACTACCGCTACGGCGAGTACCTGCAACTGCTGCGCGGTGTGGGCGATGCGGACCAGCCCGCCGCCCCGGCCTGGCAGGTGCCGCTGCCCGACTGGGGCACGCGCCTGGGTGCGCACCTGTGCGACCTGTTCCGCTTCAGCCCCTTCAGCTACGGCCACTGGATCCTGCTGCAGCGGGACAACCTGCCCAGGCCGAATGCCTTGCCCGCCCTGCTGGGGCGCGAGCCGCGCGCCGTCACGCGCACGCAGGACCACCGGCTGGCGGACTTCCGCCTGTCGTAGCCTCGCCGGGCGTCACAAGGGCTTGAGCACCAGGCCGATCACCAGACCGGTGTCGGTCACGGTGATGGCGCCCGGCTGCATGCCCATGGCATCGATCGCCTTCAGGTCCTCGGGCTGCAACTGATGCAGCACCACCTCCTGCAGCGACTGCTCGGCCAGCGCGGGGGCGTAGGCGTTGAGCATCTCCACTGCCTCGGGGCGCAGCGAGGGGAATCGCAGGCGGCTCAGGCGCAACTGGTGCGCGCGCAGCGTGCGATCGCTGGCCTCGTAGCGCAGCGCGAAGTCGATGTCGAAACTGCCCTGGTGCGCGCGGTGCAGCGCCGGGCCGGTGGCGTCCACGGCCATCTCGGCCCGCAGGCGGTTCTGCTCGGGCAACAGGTGCAGGCGGGGCGTGCGCAGGTCCAGGTCGAGCACCCCGGGTATCGGGTAGCGCAGGGGGAAGCGCTGGGCCATGGCTTGCTGCAATTGCCCGATGGACACGCGGTGGCCCGGCGGTTGATCGGCGTCCGCCTCAGCCGCTCGGGCCATGGCCATGCTGCCGAGCGTGGTGGATGCAAAGGAGAGGATGAGGAGGGTTCTGCGCCGCATGGAAGGCGTTCGATGCGCGGCGACGCTTCAGGTTCTGCCGCAAACGTCTCCAATTGTGCAAAGGCGCGGGTCAGTCGCCCAGCGTGAAGAACATGGTTGCGCCCCGGCCTGCCTCGCCTTCGGCCCAGATCTCGCCGCCGTGGCGCTGCACGATGCGCTGGGCGATGCTCAGCCCCAGGCCCGAGCCGCCATAGTGTTGCTCGTCGTGCAGGCGGAAGAAGGCGCCGAAGAGTTTTTCGGCGTGCACCATCTCGAAGCCGCAACCGTTGTCGCGCACGTAGTACACCGCGCGCCCACCCCGGTTCTGGCGCCCCACCTCGATGTGGCCCCGGGGACGTTCGCGCGTGAACTTCCAGGCGTTGCGCATCAGGTTGTCGATGACGCTGCGGATCAGCGCCTGGTCGGCCTGCACGTGCAGGTCGTCGGCGATGTCGATGCGCATGTCGCGCTCGGGTTCCGCCTCGCGCAGGGCCCGCTCCACTTCACGCGCCAGCGCGCCCAGGTCCACGTCGGTCCGCAGCAGCGGCGCGCGCGAGAGCTTGGACAGGCTCAGCAGGGCGTCGATCAGCTCGCCCATGCGGCGCGCCGCATGGGCCATGCGCTCCAGCATCTGGCGCCCTTCGTCGCCGAGTGCATCGCCATGGGTTTCGATCAGGATCTGGCTCAGGCCCGAGATGGCACGGATGGGCGAGCGCAGGTCGTGCGCAGCGGTGTGGCTGAAGGCCTCGAGTTCGCGCACGTGCTGGCGCAGTTCGGCGGTGCGCTCGATCACGCGTTCTTCCAGTTGCTCGTTCACGCGCCGCACCGCCTCCAACGACTGCTGCAACTGGGCCTGACTCTCGCTCAGCGCGGCCTGCACCTCATGGCGCTCCAGGGCCATCTGCACGGTGGCGTGCAGCTCGCGCTCGGAAAACGGCTTGATGAGGTACCCATATGGGCGCGTGCGCCGCGCGCGCTCCAGGGTGGTGTCTTCGGAGTAGGCGGTGAGGTAGATGATGGGCAGGTCGAAGTCGCGGTTGAGCGCCGAGGCCAGTTCGATGCCGTCCATCTCGCCCTTGATGTGGATGTCCATCAGCACCAGGTCGGGCCGCTCGCGAGAGACCAGCGCCAGGCCTTCCCGGCCAGATTCCGCCAGGCCCGTGATGTGGTAACCCATGTGTTGCAGCCGCTGCTGCAGGTTGAAGGCGACGATGCCTTCGTCTTCGACGATCAGGATTTTCGAGGCGCTTGCGGTCATGAATCCCCCTCCAGGTCGAAGCGCAGCGTGAACCGGGTGGGGTTTTCGCGCTGAATCTCCATGGCGCCGTTGAGCTGGCGCGTGAGCAGTTGCACGAGTTGCAGCCCCAGCGTGGTGGTCTGCTCCAGGTCGAGCGAGTCGGGAATACCGTGCCCGTCGTTGCTCACGGACAGCTCGATCGTGCGTTCGCCGTGCTGCTGCACCGCGACGGTGATCTGGCCGCCGCGCCCTTGCGTGAACCCGTGCTTGAGTGCGTTGCTCACCAGCTCGTTGATGATCAGGCCGCAAGGGATCGCTTCGTTGATCGGCAGCTTGACCTCGTGCGCATCGACCGAGATGGACACCAGGCCTGCCACCGACCGGTACGACTCGGTGAGGCTGGGCAACAGCTCGTCGAGAAAGCGCTGGAAGTCCACCCGCGCGAAATTGCGCGACTGGTACAGCGTCTGGTGGATCAGCGACATCGAACGGATGCGGTTCTGGCTGTCGCGCAGCACCTCCACCACCTCGTGGTCGTTGAGCTTGAGGGCCTGCAGGTCCAGCAGGCTGTGGATCACCTGCAGGTTGTTCTTCACGCGGTGGTGCACCTCGCGCAGCAGCAGGTCCTTCTGGGTGAGCGCATCCTGGATGCGCTTTTCGGCCTGTTTGCGCTCCGACAGATCCAGGATCACCGAGAGGATCATCGGCCCCTCGCCGGTCTCCACGGGGTTGATGCCGATCTCCACCGGGAACTCGCTGCCGTCCTTGCGCAGGCCGCTGAGGTCGCGTCCCAGGCCCATGGGCCGCGCGGTGGTCTCGGCCAGGAAGCCCTGGCGGTAGTGCGGGTGGGCGGCGCGGTAGCGCTGAGGGATGAGGGTTTCGACGGGCTGGCCGATGAGCTCGCTGGCCTCGTAGCCGAAGGTGGTTTGTGCCAGTTGGTTGAGCCGCGTGATCTCGCCTCGCGGATTGACGACGATCATGGCAACCGGCATGCGGTGAAACGCCTGGCCCAGGTAGTCGTCCAGCTCGATGCGGCTGCTTGTCATGACATTGCATTCCTCCTTGCCGGGCATGCTATGTCACGAAACGTATCCGCTCAATAGGCGTGTGGCCTGGGCACCGCAAGTTGAGGCTGCTGCGGCGCAGCAATGCCATGGGCGGCCACCGGCGTCAGTCCTCCAGCACGCGCACCTTCACGCCCTTGCCCTTGATGCGGCCCGCGTTGAGCCGGCTGGCCGCCTGCTGCGCGATGCTGCGCTCCACCGCCACGTAGGTGGACCACTCGTTCACGTTGATCTTGCCCACCTGCTCGCGCGCGTAGCCCAGGTCAGCCGTGAGCGCGCCCAGCACATCGCCGGGGCGGATCTTTTCCTTGCGGCCGCCCTGGATGTGCAGCGTCACCATGGGCGGCACCAGCGGGCCCTGGCCGGTGGGCACCAGCTCGCTCACCGGGTGCCAGGCCGATTCACGGCCCTGCAGTTGCTCGATCTTGCCCACGCTGCCCATCTCGTCCAGGCTGGCCAGGTTCAGCGCCAGGCCGTTTTCGCCCGCGCGCCCGGTGCGGCCGATGCGGTGGATGTGCACCTCGGGGTCGGGCGTCACGTCCACGTTGATCACGGCCGCCAAGCTGGCGATGTCGAGCCCGCGCGCGGCCACGTCGGTGGCCACCAGCACCGAGCAGCTTCGGTTGGCGAAGCGCACCAGCACCTGGTCGCGCTCGCGCTGCTCCAGCTCGCCGAACAGCGCCAGCGCGCTGATGCCCTGGGCGCGCAGCACGGCCACCAGGTCGCGGCACTGCGCCTTGGTGTTGCAGAAGGCCAGCGCGCTCTCGGGCCGAAAGTGCGCCAGCAGCCGGCCCACCACGTCCAGGCGCTCGGTCTCGCCCACCTCGTACCAGCGCTGCTCGATGCGCTCGCCGCTGTGTTGGGCTTGCACCGCCACCGTGACGGGCTCGCGCAGGAAGCGCGCGGCCAACTGAGCGATGCCCTCGGGGTAGGTGGCGGAGAACAGCAGGGTCTGGCGGGCGGTGGGGCAGCGCTTGGCGACGGCGGCGATGTCGTCGAAGAAACCCATGTCGAGCATGCGGTCGGCCTCGTCCAGCACCAGGGTGTTCAGCGCGTCCAGCGGCAGGCTGCCGCGTTCCAGGTGGTCCAGCACGCGGCCCGGCGTGCCCACCACGATGTGCGCGCCGTGCTCCAGCGAAGCGAGCTGCCCGCGCAGCGGTACGCCGCCGCACAGGGTGACCAGCTTGATGTTGTCGGCTGCGCGCGCGAGGCGGCGGATCTCGGTGCTCACCTGGTCGGCCAGCTCGCGCGTGGGGCACAGCACCAGCGTCTGCACGGCGAAGCGGCGCGGGTTGAGGTTGGCCAGCAGCGCCAGTGCGAAGGCGGCGGTCTTGCCGCTGCCGGTCTGGGCCTGGGCGATGAGGTCCTTGCCCAGCAGGGCCGGCGGCAGCGCGGCGGCCTGGATCGGCGTCATGGCCGTGTAGCCCAACTGCTCCAGGTTGGCCAGCGTGGCGGGGGAGAGGGGGAGGGTGCTGAAAGCGGTCGGGGAGGCGGAGGTCATCCCCGATTGTCGAGGTTTGTCCTGGTTCCCAGGGCTCAGGGGTCGAGCAGGGCGTCCAGTTCGGGCTGGCTGAAGCCTGCAGCGCGCCTTGCGGCGTCGTTGAAGGGCGGCCGCAGCCGCGGCGCCGCGTGCTCGCGCGCCAGGCGGCGGTAGTGCGACAGGGGCTCGATGCCCTGCTGCGCGCACAACCAGCCGTACCACCGGTTGCCCACCGCCACATGCCCGATCTCGTCGCGCAGGATGATGTCCAGGATCTCCTCCGCGCGTTGTGCCTCCTGCTTCACCTCGTGCGCCGTCACCTTGCGCAAACGCGCCTGGATCAGCGGCGTGGCGTCCAGGCCGCGCGCCTCCAGGGTGCGCGGCACCAGGGCCATGCGGGCCAGCGGGTCGTGCTGCGTCTTCACGCACATCTCCCACAGGCCGTTGTGCGCGGGGAAGTCGCCGTAGCCGTGGCCCAGTTCGCGCAGCAGATCGCGCAGCAGGCCGAAGTGCGTGGCCTCCTCGTGCGCCACCTGTAGCCACTGGCGGTAGTAGTCCAACGGCAGGCCGGGGAAGCGCCACAGCGCGTCCAGGGCGAGGTCGATGGCGTTGAATTCGATGTGTGCGATGGCGTGCAGCAGGGCGGCCAGGCCGTCGCGCGTGAAGGGCGAGCGCTGGGCCACGGCCTGCGGCGGCACCAGTTCGGGGCACGCGGGGCGGCCGGGCAGGGGCATGGCGGGGTCGGGTTCGATGGTGGCCGATGCGGACCAGGCCGCTTCGTCGTCCGCACCCAGGGTGCGCCAGCGTTCCCCCAGCGCGTGCGCGGCCGCCACCTTGGCCGAAGGCTCGGCCGTGCACAGCGCGGCCAGGGCCTGTTCGCGCAGGCTGGGGGGCTTGTCGCGCGTGGGGAGCGATGGGGTGGGGGGCATCCCTACAATTCTAGGTTTCGACACCCCACAGCACCCGAGGAGACCGCCGCATGGCACTG
>Ga0247823_10001735_pt1 | contig 18001 bp, 12 predicted proteins | sample 13C_PalmiticAcid_2_FD_192426 | JGI IMG/M metagenome (GOLD analysis project Ga0247823, IMG submission 192426) | Soil microbial communities from agricultural site in Penn Yan, New York, United States - 13C_PalmiticAcid_Day30 | ecosystem: Environmental > Terrestrial > Soil > Agricultural land... | reverse complement strand
ACGACGGCGCGCGCGACGGCGCGGTCAGCCGCGAGGGCCATGTGATCGGATCCTATCTGCACGGCCTGTTCGCGTCGCCCGATCTGCGGCGGGCGCTGCTCGCGCGCATCGATATTGCGGGCAGCGGCCGCGACTATGTCGCCGACGTCGATGCCGCACTCGACGAGATTGCTGCCGAGCTGTCGGCGCACGTCGATCTCGATGGCCTGCTCCGGCTCGCGGGAGCCGGCGCATGACTTGGGCGTCGCTCTTCGTGCTGGGCGGCGCGCGGTCGGGCAAAAGCCGCTACGCGCAGGCCCGCGCCGAAGCGATCGAAGGCAGCCATGTCTTCGTCGCGACCGCAGAGGCCTTCGACGACGAGATGCGCGACCGGATCGCACGGCACCGGGCCGATCGCGATGCGCGCTGGCGAACGGTCGAAGCCCCGCGCGACCTGCCCGCGACCATCGACGTCCTGAGCTCCAGCGAAGCCGTGGTGCTGGTCGACTGCCTGACGCTCTGGCTGTCGAACCTGCTTCTCGCGGGTGCCGACATCGCGCGCGCCGGACAAGACTTATGCGATGCGATCGGCCGGTTCGAAGGCCATCTCATCCTCGTGTCCAACGAAGTCGGACTCGGCATCGTACCCGACAATGCGCTGGCCCGGCGGTTCGGCGACGCGGCGGGGCGGCTCCATCAATCGGTCGCGATGGCCGCCGACGAGGTCGTGCTGCTTACGGCGGGACTTCCGCTCATACTCAAGACACGCGGATAGCCGAGGCCGCCCCGAACGCAAAAGAGGCCGCTTGCGCGGCCTCATCGAAACCGCTGATTTCGCGGAAAATCTGGAACGGGCGAAGGGATTCGAACCCTCGCCCCCAACATGAACACGTCGATCTCGCGGCTCCCTCTCGCCGAAGCGGGAATTCGCCATTTCCCATGTGCTCAAAATAGGATTTTTCCTATCTTTCCTACAACATATGTACTCCTTACGTTCCAAATCGAATCGGCAACCCTCCCCTAACCGGCTGATTCGGAACGAAGGACTGAACATGACCATTTCAACTTTCACTTTCTCAAACGCGACCGGCCCCTATTCGCCCGTCCAGATCGACGGCGGCGTAACCACGCATAATTTCTCCATTTCGGGTTCGGGCGCGACGTTCGACGGTACCTATCTGCGACTGCCGGCCGGCACCTACCTGGCCGCGGGCGCGGCGGGCATTACCCTGCCCACGAGTGCCGATCCCGCCAAGACGCAGACACCCGAGGAACTCACCCTCGAATATGTCGGCATCTTGCCGGCCAATGAGTGTCCGCTCGTGTCGCTGTTCGACTATAACGACGGCCGGATCGATCTTTATGCACATTGGGACACCGGCCGCCTGCGCGCCAATTTTGAGCGCAACGGCACCACGGCAATGATCGACAGCATCGCCGGGCTTTCGACGACCGCCGAAGAGCGGGTCGGGCTGCGCTATGTCGACAATGCGTCGGGCGCGGGAGGCACGGTGACCTTCCTGCGCGGGGGCGCGGCTTTCGGGCCCAGCCAGACGCTCGCCTTCAAGCCCCGCGTCACGCCCGATGCGATACTCGAATGCAATGCGTCGCTAGGCAACATAACAAACAGTGGGGCCCAAAAGGTCCGCGAGATCAAGCTGACGCTCGGCACGCAGACCAATCCACCCGGCGGCGGGGGCGGCACCTTCACCGTCTATGGAAAACCCGGCACGCGCTTTCCGCTCGACATCCCGGTTTCGGGCAGCGCCGCAAACTATGCCGTGATGCTCCCCTCGGGGCTGGCGGTGGAGGAACGTATCGCGTCAACCGTGCTCATCGACCGGGCTTCCGCCTACGGTTTCTCCAGCACGGGGCCGATTTTCGCGCCCGCCCAGACCAACGACGGGATTACGTCCAATTCGCTGTCCACGGTCGGCTCGGGCGCGACTTTCGACGGCACCTATCTGCGGTTGCCCGCGGGCACCTATTTGACTGCGGGTTCACTCGGGATCAGTCTGCCGACCAACGCCGATCCGGCAAAAACCCAGACGCCGGTTGCGATCGAGCTCGAATTCACGGGCGTCCTGCCCGCGAACCAGAGCCCACTCGTCTCGCTGTTCGACTATGATACCGGCGAATTTTCGCTGAACAGCCACTGGGATAGCGGACGCCTCCGGCTGACGATGCAGCGCGACGCGCAGAGCATCCAGATTGACAGCATCGGCGGGCTTTCGACTACGACCCAGGAAAAGATCGGCGTGCGCTATGACGACAGTCCGACCGGCGCCGGCGGCACGATCACCTTCCTGCGCAATGGCGCCGCTTTCGGTCCCAGCCAGACAGTGGCGTTCAAGCCACGGATCACGCCCGACGCCGAACTCGAGCACAACGCCTCGCTGGGCAACACGAGCAATTCGGTCGCGCAAAAGATCGCCAGCCTGTCGGTAAAGATCAAGACGGCGGGGCAATCCTATGTCTTCCAGCCGGTGACGTCGGGAACGATCTCGGCAGCGCGGATCGAGGCGCTCCATGTCGATGCAACCGGCGTGTCCTCGCCGCAGGCCGCGAAGACGATCGCAGTGACCCCGGCGGGGAGTACGGCCTTCACGGTCGACGTGATCGTCGGCCCGGTGGTCGTTGCGGCCGGCCAAGCCTATCGCGCGGTGCTCGAAAACTGGAGCAGCGGTAGCCGGGTCGATCATCCCCAAGCGCTGGTGATGACGCGCCCGTCGCGGCAGAACTGCCAGTTCGAGGACGGCTTCCTGCGCGCCAACCAGACGCCGTGGATGGAATGCCTTCCCGAAGGGCCGGTGCCGACGATAGGCGGTATCGCCTATTATTGCGAGGCGATCCGGACGGGCAGTTATGCCCAGTTCCAGTTCGGCTACGACTGGACCGCGGCGGTCATGCCCGACAATCCGTTCGGCGATCCGACCGGCAAGGACAGCTATATGGTGCCGCACAAATGGCGCATCGAGGATCAGGCGGGCAATGTGCTGGCGACGATGCAGCGTCCCGATGGCGGGCCGCTCAACGGCACCGACATCCCGCGGATTTTCTCGGGCAGCTATGACGGCAACGGCGCCGCGATCACCAACGCAACGAACAAATGGTATCCGCACGGCACCGTCCGGTCAGGGGTGATCTGGCGTTCAGGCACACCCGCCGCTTATGATCAGGCGGCGATCAACGCCAATCTGCCGCGTTACGACGCCTCGGTTTCCTATGGGTCGCATACCCATTTTTCGAGCAACGGTTTCGATGTCCGTTTGTTCGGATCGGACGGGTTCAACGGCTTCGGCAATACCCGGGTCATGCCCTATCAGCCAACTAACCATGCGACGCTCGTTCCCCAGGCGGGGGTGACGAACGATCCCTATAAGGGCTCGCTCTACACCGCATCGTCGCTCGCGGCGGTGGCATCGACATGGCTGCGCTATACGCCGTTCAACCAGTGCGGCCGCTCGCCGATCACGGGTCCGGGCGGCGTACGCGACGATCGCTGCGCGATCGCCGAACCGGTTGCGGCCTATATCTACGACGTCGCATCGCTGCGTCCGCACGACGGCACGGCGCGCGCGCAGATCGCGATCGACTATCTGACGGCCTATGCCAGCGATCCGTTCCACTGTTTTGAGGGTGGGCGCAACGTGCCGCTGTTCAAGGGCCCGAACGCCACCCGCGATATCGGGATGCGCGGCCATTATTATGGCTATGGATCGGGTTCACGCCCCGCAAACAAGTCCTATTACGTCCAGGGCGGCCGCCAGCACGACATGGCAGACAGCTATGATCCCTGGTCGGCGAAAGTGCCCTATGGCGGTGTCGCGGCGGACAAGCCCTATTTCGGGACCAACGAGATCGACCTGCCGCACGCCCACCAGTTCCCGCACTGGGGGTCGCTGCTGTGGAAATCGCCCGAATTTGCCTTCCTCGGGCACAAGCTCAGCGACCAGGCGAGGCTCTACGAGAACTGGATCCTCTCGAGCCCGTTCGGCGATCCGAACCTATTCGCCGAGCGTGGGGCGGCGTGGCAGTTCCTGCATTCGGCGCTGATCTGGAAAACCGCGTCGCGCAATTCCGACCGCCTCTACTCACGCGACGAAATACTGACCTTCGTCGTTCAGGATTTCGAAGCGTTCAGCGCGGCGCACAAAACTTCGAACCCGGGGTTCGACAATCCGCCGACCAACGTGGTGGTCGGGGGCAGCGTCGATGATGCGCGGGCGATCTATGCCGCCACCCACCGTTTCGGTGTGTGCGGTCTGCACGACGGCGATATCGCTCAGCACGATTTCTACATCGGATATTGGCTGACGGCGCTGGGGATCGCCGAGCGGATCGGCTTCAACGCCGCCGTTCGGGCGCGGTCGGCGACTGCGGGCGCGGTGATCGACTGGCTGATCGCCAAGCACCGTCAGCGCATCGTCGGCCGGATCAATGTTGCGGCCAATACCGACTGCGGCACGGGGACGCCCTATCTGCTGAGGATATGGAGTCGCGCCAGCCTGATCGCGGCTGGCGGCAACATCGCCAGCCTTCCGCAGGGCTATGCCAACCTTGCGGCGGCCAACGGCACCAACGCCTCGTGGGATGTGTTCAAGGAAGGCGGGAGTGTCGGCACCCGTGACGGACAGGCGATGGATCAGCTGATCGCCGGACCGTCGATCCTCAAAAACCAGCTCGGCCAATCGGGAACCGACCTCGACCAGTCGGCAACCACGGCTGCGAGCTGGCGGAGCCAGAAGATCACCCAGCAGAATCTGCTCGGCCCGAATGGCGCGGGGACAAGCTGGTTCCGCTATCTGCAGGTGGTGCACAATCCGGCGCTTTCCTGACGCGAGAGCGGCCTGATCGCCGGGCCGGCCTGATCCGGCGCGGCTAGATTGCAAGTCCCGGGGCGGAACATCCTTGGTGTTCCGCCCCATTTTTATGAAGTCGCCGGGCGATTTGGACTTGGCGCCAGTAATCGCTTGAAGGAAGAACATATTTTACGTTTTCGGACTAAGGGCGATTCCATGTGGCAACCGAAACATAGCCAGCTTCCCGGGTCTTCGTGCCTCGACCAGTCGCTCGCCGTGGTCATTCCGAGCTATCGGGTGACGGCGCATGTCCTCGACGTGATCGCGCGGATCGGTCCCGAAGTCGCGATGATCTTCGTCGTCGACGATGCATGCCCCGATGCCTCGGGCGCGTTTGTCGAGAAGAATTGCGGCGACCCGCGTGTCCGGGTGATTCGCCACGAACAAAATCGTGGCGTGGGTGGCGCGATGATCACCGGCTACCGCGCGGCGCTCGAAGCGGGCGCCGATATCGTGGTCAAGGTCGACGGCGACGGGCAAATGGATCCCGCGCTAATTCCACGTATCGCACGGCCGGTGCTGGCGCGGCAGGCCGATTATGCAAAGGGCAATCGCTTCCACAGCCTGTGGAATGTCCGGCGAATGCCCCGCGCGCGGCTCTATGGCAACGCCGGGCTGTCGTTCATGACCAAGCTATCGAGCGGCTATTGGGGCGTGTTCGATCCGACCAACGGCTATACCGCGATCCATGCCGCGGCGCTCGAGCATATCGAGTTCGCCAATGTGTCGGAGCGCTATTTCTTCGAAACCGACATGCTGATCAACCTCGGCAACGCCCGCGCGGTCGTCGCCGACGTGCCGATGGAAGCCGTCTATGGCGACGAGGTAAGCAACCTCCATATCCGCAAGGAATTGTGGCCGTTCCTGCGGACCCATTTGCGCGAGATGGGGAAACGCATCTTCTACACCTATTTCCTCCGCGACTTCAGCCCCGCCTCGCTGCAACTGTTGTTCGGCACATTGTTCCTGCTCTTCGGCTCCGTTTATGGCTCGCTCGAATGGTATCATTCGGTCAGCAGCGGGCATGTCGCCAGCACCGGCACGGTCATGATCGCGGTGCTGCCGATCATTCTCGGCGTGCAGTTCCTCCTGAATTTCCTGTCGTTCGACATGGCAAACGAGCCGCGCATCCCGATCCAGCCTCCGCTGTCGCTGACCGACGCGCCCCGGGCCGAGCTCCAGAACCCGGCTTCGCAATAATGCTAACCGGCAACGGGATCGTCGCACAGGCGGTGCGCTATGTCGCCGTCGGGCTGGCCGTGCTGGCCGCCGATTTCGCGATCTATTCGGCGATCCTGCTCGCCGCGCCAGAGCGCTTCCTCGCCGCCAATCTTGCGGGGAAGGTGGTCGGCGCCGCGCTCGGCTTCGTGCTGCATCGCACTGTGACCTTTCGCTGGGCCCAGCGCGACCCGGCGACGCGCCAGCTGCTTTCCTACCTCGCCGTCCTCGGGTTCAACCTGCTGTTGTCGTCGCTGCTGCTATGGCTTGCGATCGACCGCCTCGGTGCAAACCCCTATCTCGTCAAGCTGGCGGTCGACATCGTGATCGTCGGCACGGCCTTTCTGTTGTCGCGCCTGTGGGTATATCGTCGCTTATGATCGATCGGCTGGAATCCTTCGTCGGAGCGGGGCGCCGCGGCCTTTTGCTGGGTCTCGGGCTTTTCGTTCTGCTGGTCACGCTTTCCTGGGTCGGTTTCATCGCCTCCGACGATGTGACATACGCCAAGGGTGCCTATGGCTGGCTGGAGCATTTTCCTTACGTCGGCGGGCACGGTACGATCCGCTATCCGATCACCATTCCGATGGCACTGTCCTTCGGGGCCTTCGGCGAAAATGAATTTGCGATGGTCCTTCCCTCGCTGCTCTACCTGCTTCTCTTCTTCGTCATGGCGTGGCGCGTAACGCGCGATGTGGCGGGTCCGCTACCCGCGTTTTTTGCCCTGCTCGCCTGCGTCACCAACCCGCTGATCGTGGTCCAGTCGTCGATCGCCAATGTCGATGTGATCGAAATGGCACTGGTCTTCGGCGCATGGCTGCTGTGCTTCCGCTGCCTGGAGGAAGGGGCGGACAAATGGCGACTGCTGGGCGCGGGTGCGCTTGTCGGCATTGCTTTCCTGACACGTGAAACGGCCATCTTTGTTGCGCTCTATTTCGGATTGCTGTTCCTGGCGGGCCATCGCTTCAATCGCTGGCAATATCTATGGATGGCGGCGGGCTTCTTCGCCGTTTGGCTGCTCGAACTCGCCTATCTCGGTATCATGACCGGTGACCCCCTTTACCGCTTCAACATCGCACTCCACCATGATTCGACGATTAACCGCTCGATCGACCTTGCCGGCAATGTGATCGTCAGTCCGCTGATCGATCCCCTGCTGGTCCTGCTGATCAACCAGGAGTTCATGCTCCTTATGTTCATGGCTATCCCGCTGGGAGTCTGGCTGTGCTTCTCCAAATCGATCCCGCCGCGATTGCGTCATTTTGCACGCTTGATCGCCCTGTTCGGCCTTTGCTGGTTTCTTTGCGTAGGGGCTGCTCAAAAGCTGCTTCCGCTCAATCCCCGCTATTTCATGATCACGTCGACGATGGCCTGCCTGCTGACCGGAATCGCGCTGGGATGGCTGGTCAAGGAAGGCCCCGGAACAAGGCGTCTCGTCGGCCTTGGCGGCCTGATTTTGCTGGTCGGCACGAATCTGGCCGGTATCTATGTCGAGAACCGCGACCCCGTCTTCGGCGAAGAAAGGCTGGTCGAAGCGTTGATGAGCCGACCGGGCGTGACGATCGCAACCGATCCAATGACGCGGTACCGAGCGGATCTTCCGCTGCGCTGGGCCGGTGCTACGACGCGCGTCGTATCCGCACCACCGTCGGATGCGATGCTATATTACTATAATCCGGTTCGCTCAGCAAAACCGAACGCCAAGATGACGGCTTCGATTGCCCCGATGTACCAGCCCCGGCAGAACTGGGTATTGATCGAGCGATTGGATCCCGAACCAAGCTACCTCGCGCGCGCGCTGGAATCGTCCGGAGCCCACCAGTTTCTGCCATCTCCTATCTGGCACAAACTTCGCCACCCCAACGAGCCCAGCTTTCTTTATCGAACGACAGCGAGCCCTGTGCAGCCGGTACAGCATCAATCTCGATAGACGCTTTTTCCAAGGCGGAGTTTGGCCGATTACGGCCAGTCAGCTTGTGTATCTGGAATGGCGAAAGCGGACACTCAGCCGAGCTTCCTGGCATTATCCCAGAAATGTTCGTTAGGCGTGATGCCCAGCCCGGGCCCTTCGGGCAGCGCGAAATAACCCTCGGCGCATTCCAGCCGGCCGTTCATCAACTTCGCCGAATGCGGGAAGATGCTGTGCTGAAACTCGTGATAGGGCAGGTTCAGCACGGTCGCCGATGCCTGCAGGCTGGCGGCGGCGAAGATGCCGGCGCCAATCGTCGCGTGCGGGATGACCTTTGCGTGATGCGCCTGCGCCAGATGCGCGATGCGCATGAATTGGGTGATGCCGCTGTGCCCCATCTCGGTCTGCACGATCGAGACTGCGCGCGCCTCGAGCCGCGAGCGCGCGTCATAGACGGTGCGCCATTCCTCGCCCGCCGCGATCGGCACCATCGCGTGGGCGGCAACGTCCGCGAGGCCGGCGACATCCTCGGTCTTGCACGGCGCTTCCATGAAATAGAGGTTGTAGGGCGCCAGCCGCTGGAGCAGCGCGACGGCTTCCGCCGGGGTATATATCCAGTGGCAGTCGAGCATGATCGCGACGTCGGGGCCGAGCCCCTCGCGCAGTGCCGCGATTTCGCGCTCGACGCCATCGTAGCTGACCGATGCGGCGATCTTCACGGCGTTGTAGCCCTTGTCGATGAAGCTCCGCGCGAGATCGACCTTCTCGGGGATCGTCGGGCGCGGCAGGCCTGAAACATAGGCAGGGATGCGGTCGCGGTGCTTGCCGCCGAGCAGCTGGTGGAGCGGCAGGCCGGTCAGCTTCCCCATCAGATCCCATAGCGCGATATCGACCGCCGCCATCGCATCGAGCCAGAAGCCGCCGGTATAGCCGCGCACGCGCATGAGATCGTACAGGTCTTCCCAGATCGCTTGGACGTCGAACGGCGAGCGGCCGGTGATGATCGGCGAGATGATGTCGGCGATGAGCGCGTGGATCGCATCGGGCGCGACCAGGCCATAGGTCTCGCCCCAGCCCTCGGCGCCCGAATCGAGCGTCACGCGGACGACCGCCGAGCGCATCGCCGCCGGATAGATGGTGCGGTTGCCGCGGCGGACGAAATAGCCGGCGCCGTTGATCGACTCCCCGGGGCCGAGGCCGCCGAGATAGGCGTCGTCCTGCGGAATCGTAACGGAGAAAACGTCGATCGACGCGATCCGGTCATCCTGCGTCATTCATCCTGCTCCCATTCGGTGTGGGGTTGTTTGGCTATCGAAGCTTATTATGCTATATGAAGCTTTATTAGCAACATAAATCATCGCCCCCTGGTTAGGGCTCTTGAAGGATCGATTGCTCTTCTGGACGAAACTTTGCAGGCGGGATAGCTGCGGAGGTTCAATAGCGCTCGCTAGTGGCGCTGAACAAGCAACGATGGGACTGAACATGCGTGTGGGAAGCAGCAGGGCGAAAGCGGGTGCACAGCCCAACCAGAGCCTGATCGACGGCATCACCGTGCTCCAGGCGCTGGCCACGTCGACCGAACCGGTCGGGGTTCGCGAACTGGCGCGCCGCGTCGATCTGGAAACAACCCGGGTCAACCGGCTGCTCAAGACGCTCGCCTATCTGGGGATCGCGCGCCAGACCAGCGACCGCAAATACGGCCCGGGTTCGGGCATGACAGTCCTCGCAGCGCAGAGCTTGTTCGCGTCGGGATTGTTGCGCCGCGCGCTGCCGGCGCTCGAGGGTTTGCGGCGGTTCGGCCATACCGTGGCGATGGGCGTCTTGTGGCGCGATAACGTCAGCTATCTTTTCCACGCACCGCCCAATATGCCCGAGACCGACGCGCTGGGGCGGATCGGCCTTTATCCCGCGACGCGCGGGGGCATCGGCATGGCGTTGCTGGCGGCTCTCGACGATCTCGAGGTCGAGGAAACTTACGCCAGCCATGATATCCCGGGTTACGCGGACCTTCCGGCGCTCCTCGCGGCACTCAACGAGGTTCGTGCGAAAGGCCATGTCCGGCTTCGCGTCAAGGATGAGCGCGAGCAGCACACCGTCGCGATCGCGATCGGGAATCCGGTCTATGCGGCGATCGGATTGTCCGGGTGGATACCCACCGCGGCGATGCCCGAAATGCTCGATGCGCTGTATGAAGCGGCGCGCAAGATCGGCGAAAGCGGCGACGTGCGGGGTCCGCAGCTCGACCTCGCCGATCCGGCGCTCGATTATCGCGTCGCCGTCTAGCGTTCGAGGCGAGCCAATATACGCGTCAGCTCCGCATGATCCCCGGCGTCCAATTCGGGGCCCGGTGCGCGCGTATAGGCGCTCGCGATCAGCCCGCGGCGGCGCAGCACTTCCTTGGTCAGGCGCCAGCGAAACACCGCCTGCATCATCAGGATCGGCAGCACCGCTTCGTAGAGATCACGCACCTTTTCGGCGTCGCCGGCACGGTGCGCAGCCATCAGCGCGACGTGGATTTCAGGGGTCTCGGCCGCCGGCATCGTGCCGATCGCGCCGCGCGCCAGTTCATCGGTGATATAGCGCCCGCCCGCACCGCCGAACACGCCGAGGAGGCTGGGCGGGCGGTGCTCCAGCAACGCACTGATGCGCTGACCGCATGGCATATTCTCTTCCTTGACCCAGCGGATCGCATCGGTCGCTTGCACGATCTCGCGAAGTTGCGCACTGGAAAGTCCGAGGCCCATCGGCGCGGGCGCGTTCTGGAGCATCAGCGGCAGGCCCGCCTGCGTGCCAAGCGCTGTATAGAATGCACCCAGCAGCGCGGTATCGGCGCCGACCGACTTCGGCGTCATCACCATGGCCGCGACCGCGCCGGCCTTGGCTCCGGCAGTCGCCAGGCGCGTGCTTTCGTCCAGGCCATTGCCGCTGGCGCCGACGACGAAGTGTGCGCGGCCCGCCACGCGGCGGCCGACGAAGCTTATCATCGCTTCGCGCTCGTCGAGCGTCAGCATATCATACTCGCTGGCGAGGCCCGGAAACACCACCCCGTCGACGCCGCGATCGATCGCATAGTCGATGACGCTGGCCATTCCGTCTTGGTCGATATCGCCAGCCGCGGTGAAAATCGTGGGCAGCACAGGAAACACGCCGCCGATACTTACAGTCATTTGAATCTCCAGAGCGAATGGCGAGCGGCGGGAAGATTTTCGCGCCGGTTATGCGAGACAAGATGAGGGACCGGGATGTCGTTCCGGTCCCCCAAGGGAGGAGCACAGCGGGGGCCGATGTGAGCTCTCAGAATTTGGCGTTGAACCCGAGCGAGAAACGACGCCCCTGCAGCCCGTAAAACGACGTGGCTTCGGGCGATTCCACGTAGCGCCTCTGCACCTCGTTGGTCAGGTTCGAGGCGTCGGCGAAGATCGTGAAGGCGCCGAACTCGTAGCGCACCGACGCGTCGAGCGTGCGATACGGCGCATAATAGATCGCGGTGCTGCCCGGCCCGACGCTGTCGAAGAACTTGTCGCGATAATTATACGCGGCGCGAATGCCAAAGCCGTCCTTCTCGTAATAGGCGACAAGATTATAGTTCACTTTGGACAGGCCCTGGAGCGGCAGCGCCGATCGGTTGCGGTCGAGCAGCGAGGTCGTGCTGTCGATGTACGAGAAGTTGGCGACCACGCCGAAGCCGTCGAGCGGCGACGGCAGGAAATAGAAGGGAGTCTGGAACAGCACCTCGACACCCTTCACCTTGCCGCCGGTGCCGTTGAACGGCCGCGTCACCAGGAAGCCCTCGGGCTGGCCCGGCGGCGCCACTTCGCCCACCGGGATTTCATAAGCCGCGCGGCTGAAGATGAAGGTCTTCACATCCTTGTAGAAGCCGCCGACCGTCAGCGCGGCGCCCGGCGCGAAATACCATTCCAGCGCGACGTCATATTGATCGGCGCGGAGCGGATCGAGGCGCGGGTTGCCCGCCGTGCCGTTGAACGGCGAGAGCCGGTTCAGGATCAGGTCGGGCGACAGGTCGACCGAGTCCGGCAGGCCGAGCACCTTGGCATAGCCGGCGCGGAACACCAGCTTGTCGGTCAGCTCCAGCTTGGCGACCGCGCTGGGCAACCAGTCCGAGAAATGGGATTTGACCTGGAGCGGATCGATGGTGCCACTGGCGCGCTTGATCGCGCCCAACGCATCCCGGTCGGTATCGGTGTAGCGCACGCCGACATTGCCCGACAGCGGCATCGATCCCAGCTCGGTCGCGAAATTGACCTTCAGATACGCCGCCATCGTCTTTTCGGAGATACGGAAAGACTGCAACGGATCGACGAACCGCGCCGGGCAGAGGTTGGTGTTCGGTGCGAGGAACTCGCACGCCGTCCCGATCGGCAGCTTCGTTGCGATCGCTGCAACATATTGCGTGGCGATCGGTGGCGCGCCGCCGCCCAGGAGGTCGGGATAATCGCGAATATTGAAGATCGACGGACCGGTATCGACGGGCAGCGTATCAGCCGGTGTCGTGCCGCTGAAGCCGATCTGGCGCTGGATCGTGCTGCGGGTGGTCGTCAGCGTGGAATAGCGCACGCCGGCGTCGACCTGCGACAGGAACGAGCCTTCGGGCTTGAAGGCAAAGTCGATCTTGCCGGCGGTTTCCTGACCGGTATTCCGGTTGAAATTGTCGAACACGTTGGAATAGCGGAACTGCGCCGGAGCGGTCACGTTGAGCGTGGGCGGCGCGGTGACGGTTGGAATCCCGCCGTCGTTGATGTCGAAATCGAACAGATATTTGTTGATGCTCTGCACGCGGACGAACTCTTGCGTCACGTCCATCGTGGCACGCGAATAGTTGAATTCGGGATTGACCGAGAAGCGTTCGTCGTCGGTCTTCCATTCGAAGCCGATCGCGCTGCTGATCGTGTCGCTCTCGACATGAAGCGCCTCGGCGTTGCCCTGCGCGACCTGGTTGATCGTGCCCGAGGTCAGGATCTCGTTCGGCGACAGCGTGTAGGACGTATAGTCCGCCGCGTTGCTGCTGAGCGGCACCGAGAACCAGTCGCGGGTGCGGTTGGTGGTCAGGTGCGAATAGGCGGCGTCGCCATAGAGTTCGAAACTGTCGCTCGGTCGCCACTGGAACGCCGCGTTACCGCCGATCTTCTCGCGCTTCTCGCGCAGGCGCTGGAAGCGGAAGTCGGCGATGTATGTGCCCGGAATACCGTCGCCATTGGGGTCGTTCGCCCGTGGATTGGCGGCGGTGTTGAATGCCGATGTCAGCGGCGTGTAGCCGGTGAACGAGTTGAACGAATCCTCGTTGACCGGCTTGTTCGAATAGGTCGCATTGAGCAGGATGCCGAACGTGTCGTCGGCAAAGGTGTTCGAATAAAGCAGCGATCCGTCATAGCCCCAGCGCTCGTCCTGGTCCGAATAGACGGTCGAACCCGATACCGAGATGAGCTGACCGGGCTTGTCGAACGGCTTGCGGGTGATGATGTCGACGGTGCCGCTGAGCGAGCCGTCGGTGCGGTCGGCGCCCTGCAGCTTGATGACGTCGAGCCGGCCGATCATTTCCGCGGGGAACAGCGACAGCGGGCCGTAATCCGAATCGGCGACCGCCGCGATGCCGACACCGCGTCCGTTCGGGTTGACGAGCGTGCGTCCGTTGATCTCCGTCCGGTTCTGCCGAAGGCCACGGATCGAAACGCTGGTGCCCTCGCCGAGCGCCCGGCGGATCTGCACGCCGGAAACGCGCTGTAGCGATTCGGCGATATTGTTGTCGGGCAGCTTGGCCACGTCGGTGGCGATGATCGAGTCCTGAAACTGATCGGTTTCCCGCTTCACGTCGAGCGCTTCGGCGAGGCTCCGGCGATAGCCGGTAACGACGATGTCGTCCGTCGTCGCTTCCTGCGCCGCGGGCGGCGTCTCAGCCGGTGGCGGTGTTTGCGGCTGGGTCTGCGCGGCCGCCGAGGCCGCGGCCAACATGGCTCCGAGGCAAGCACCGCCGAGCCAGAGATTCGTCCTTCGCATGTCACTCTCCCCTACGATTCTTATTTTTCTTGGCTGCAGAGTGTTGCACATTTAGCTACATGTCAACCGGAGTCGGCGAAAATATACCGCGAATGCGCGGCCGACGTTCGTCGCGGCAAATGCGCCCGAAAACATATGAGAACAAACGGATATACTGGCATATTAGCGCCGGGTAACGCTGGCGCCGCCATCGATCAGATAGTCAACGCCGGTGATCCAGGACGCTTCGTCCGAGCACAGGAACAATGCTAGGGCAGCAACATCATCGGGGGTCCCGAGTCGGCCGAGCGGATGCCGCGCGATGTTGGCACTGCGCGCCGCCTGCGGATCTGGCTGCGATTCGAACCCTCCGCGCAGCATCGGCGTGTCGATCGAAGCCGGGCGGATCGCGTTGACCCGCACATTATGTCCGGCAAGCTCAAGCGCGAGCGTCTTCGTGACGCTGTCGAGCGCGGCCTTCGACGCGGCATAGGCCGCCAGACCCGGCGTGGCGAAAGTCGAATTGATCGACGAGATGAACAGGAATGCCCCGCGTCGCCGCGCTTGCATTCCCGGGGCAAAGGCCTTGGCGAGACGGAAGGCGCCGCCGACATTCACGTCCATCATCTGCGACAGGAAAGCGCTTTCGGTTTCGAGCGTCGCGCCGCGACCGCCGAGCGCGGCGGCATGGACGACGATCGTAGGCAGCAGGCCGGCCGAGGCGATCGCGTCGGCGGCCGATTGCACCGATATGTCGTTCCCCAGATCGCAAATCAGCTGGAGTTCGCCATCGGCCGGCGCGATCAGGTCGAGCGCCGCCACTCGGCAGCCCTCCTGCGCGAACCGCCGAACAATGGCGGCGCCGATCCCGCCTGCAGCGCCCGTCACGACCGCGGTATGTCCGTGCAACCTTGTCATCGAAATGTCTCCTGCTCGGCCGCAACCCGCCTGATCGTGGCGAAGCCTGTCGCCGACAGCCAATTGTCGTCGATAAGCTCGGCCTTCATTCCCAAATGATCGATCGCTGCGTGGAACAACGGCGCGACATCCGCCGCGCCGGTGACGAAGCATGTGCGATCGATCGTCCCGGCCGCCGGCAGATTTTCGCGCACGTCCGATCCGATGAGGATGCCCCACAGATAGGACGCCGCCTCGTCTTCGGCAAAGCGCTTCGCCTGCACGGCGGTCCGCGCGGAAAACAGCAGCCGGCCCAGACCTCCGCCATCGGCCGCGCGCGACAAGCCGGTTCTGAAGGCATCCCCGTCGCGCGCGGGCGCCGCCATCAGCGGCGCGAGGATGCTCCGCTCGGCGAGCACGCGATAGAGCTCGACCGTCATCGATGTGTGAAACCGCTCGACCATCGTCCGGCCCAATTCGACCCATTTGCCGTGCATGCCCGGCACCGACAGCAACAGCGCACCATCGGCCCGACCGGTTCCGATGAGCCCCGCAGCCGCAACCTCCTCGCCGCGCAGGACATCCGGATCGCCGAAGCGGGAGGTGCACGACAAGCCCGGCAGGATCGCGACGGGCGAGGTGTCGATCTGCGTCCTACGCGCGTGCGCGGCAATCGCCGCCGATGTCGCCGGGCACGGCAGCTGCTCGACCGCCTCAAGCCCCATCGGCGAACCGATCATCCCCGCCAGCCACATCGTATCGGACGCATCCGGCCAACGGGCCCGCATCATCTGCAGCCGCGCAGTCCTGGCCGTCCGATCGAGATCGACCAGCCGCACCTCGTCGACTATCGTGTCGAGGATATCGCCATCCGCCGCGAGCAGGCGCGCCCGGATCCGCGCCGTGCCCCATTCGACAGCGATGAACGTCCGCCCGCTCACGCTCCGCTCTCCCGGTCGGCCATCGAGCGGCCGGTCGTCGCGAGATAGGCGGCGACCACACCGAGCGGGTATGCGACCGCGATCGCCAGGAACATCGGCCGATAGGTCAGCACCGCGACGAGCTGGCCGACCAGATAGGTCGATCCGATCGTGACGGTGCCGGTGACGATGCCGCCAATTCCCATAACCTTGCCGAGGTGACGAACCGGGTAGAGATCGACCGGCAACGCGGTCTGGTTGGTGACCCATGCCGTATGGCAAAAGGCGACGATCGCGCCGAGCGCGAGGCTGATCGCGATGCTCGGTTCCAGCGCGTTGAGCGCGCCGACCGGGGCAACCAGTGCAACCAGACCCATCACCGCGACGCGGGCCCGGGCGGGCCGTACGCCGCGACCGACGAACCATCCGGACAATATGCCGCCGCCAACCGCACCAAAGCCGGCCGCAGCGTAGACGATCCACGTCGTCCGCCCCATCTCGGCGATGGTCAGGCCGCGCTCCTCGGTTAGATATTTGGGGAACCAGAACAGGTAGAAGAACCACACCGGATTGGTCAGCGAGCTGCCGACCGCGTAGAACCACACGGCGCGCGTGCGCATCACGGCGACCCATCCCTTCCACCCGGAATCGTCGATGGGCTCGGCCCGTTCCGCGACGATGTCGGGGGCCGCCACGGGGTCTTCGTCGTAGACGGGCAAGGGTTGGTCCGGTCGGTAAAGCAGGAGCCAGGCGGCCAGCCAGATCAGGCCGAGCGCACCGCTGATGACGAAGGTGAGCCGCCAGCCGAATGCGAGGAAGAGCGCGGCCATCAAGACCGGCGCGATCGCGGCCCCGAAATGCGCGGCGGAGGAATAGATGCCGATCGCGAGCGCCCGCTCGCGCTGGGGAAACCATTCGCGCACCAGCTTGGGCGACGCGACCCAACCGCCCGCCTCGCCGAGCCCGAGCGCGAACCGGCTCGCCCCGAGCTGCCAGAGATTGGTCGCCAGACCGGTGCACGCACTGGCGAGCGACCACCAGCCGACGAACACGACCATGCCCCAACGCGCGCCGATGCGATCGACGATGAAGGCGGACACCAGGCCGCCGAGCATATAGGCGACAAGGAAGGCATTGACGACGGTGGCATAGCCCTCGTCGTCGATCCCGAGTTCGCCCTGGACGGCCCCCGCCATCAGCCCGAGCGTCTGCCGATCGAGATAATTGAGTAGTGCGGCGAGCGCGAGCATCGTCACGATCAGCCATCGGAACCGGACGATCTTCGCCCCTTCGGCTATCATTTCCACCCTCTCCCCAACCGCGCGCTGTTGCGCTGCCTAAATCGAACTCGCCTATTGCTACGACGATGTATCATCTATAGCAACAATATGATCGGCAATCATCTGCCGTCAAATGCTTCACAGGAGTATCGCGTGGATATGCCATTGATCGCGAACTGGCCTGTCCGCGCCGGATTGGCGGAGTGTCCGCACTGGATCGCCGGCACGAATTCGCTGCTGTGGATCGACATCGTCCGGCCATCGGTCAACATTCTCGATCTGACCACCGGCATGTCGACCGAAACAATCGTTCCGGCGAAGATCTGGGCCGCCGCACCGGGAACGGATGGCGCCATGCTGCTGGCGCTGGAAACGGGTCTGTGGCTGCAGGACGCACAGTCCGGGCTCCATGGCTGGGCCGCCCCAGACATGACGGGGACGCATTTCAACGACGGCAAGTGCGACCCCATGGGGCGCTTCTGGGTCGGATCGCGTTCCAGCGACGGATCGCCCGGCAAGGGCAGCCTGTATCGGCTCGACCCCGATGGACGCGTCGAAGCGATGGCGGATGGGTTCGATGTCTGCAACGGCCTCGGCTGGAGCCCCGATACGAGGGCATTCTACCTTATCGATACGGTTCCCCGCCTCCTCTATCGCTACGATTATGATCGGACGTCGGGTACGATCGCCAACCGCCAGGTCATTCAGGACTTTGCCGGCGTCCCGGGCAAGCCCGACGGCCTGGCGGTCGATAGCGCGGGAAACATCTGGTGCGCGATGTGGGATGGTGCCGGGATTCAGCGCCTGTCGTCCGATGGCGAGCCGATCGGCTGGCTCAATACGCCGTGCCCGCGCCCGACAAGCTGCGCCTTTGGCGGCGACGATGGGCACATGTTGCTCGTCACCTCCGCGTCCTACGGGCTCGACTCTGCCGACATCGAACAATTC
>Ga0247823_10001734_pt1 | contig 18009 bp, 13 predicted proteins | sample 13C_PalmiticAcid_2_FD_192426 | JGI IMG/M metagenome (GOLD analysis project Ga0247823, IMG submission 192426) | Soil microbial communities from agricultural site in Penn Yan, New York, United States - 13C_PalmiticAcid_Day30 | ecosystem: Environmental > Terrestrial > Soil > Agricultural land... | reverse complement strand
CCGCGGTCGGCAGCCAGCGTGCAGCGACCTTGCGCAGCAGGTATTTGCCGCGGCCGTCGCGTACGCGCAGCGCTGCCGGCAGGCGCGCGGCGAATTCGATCAGGCGGTGATCGAGCAGCGGCGCGCGGCCTTCGAGCGAATGCGCCATGGCCATGCGGTCGAGCTTGACGAGGATGTCGTCGGGCAGATAGCTCGCCAGATCGATCGCGACGATGCGATCCAGCGTGCCCAGGGCGGCGGTGCCGCGCGCGGGCGAGGCCAGGCCCCGGTAGTGATCGGCCGCGGTTGCGGTCAGCGCTTCGCCGGTCAGTGCCGCGGCGACGTCGGCGCGGGTCAGGGCGACGCCGCTGAGGTAGTTGTCCGGAAACGGCTGGCGCAGACGCTCGCCGATGCGCCGCCAGCGATGGCCGTAGCGCGGTGGCAAAACCTGTCCGGCCAGGCCCGCGGCAAGCGCCGCGGCCGGCCGCAACGCGCCGAGCTGCTGCAGGCGCAGATAGCGCAGATAGCGGTCGTAGCCGGCGAAGACCTCGTCACCGCCGTCGCCCGTCAGCACCATCGTGACGTGGCGGCGCGCGAGCTGCGCGACGAAGAACGTCGGCAGTGCGGAGGCGTCGGCGAACGGCTCGTCGAGATACCAGACCAGTTGCTCCAGGCAGGCCACCGCATCGGGCACGACGATTTCCTCGTGGTGCGCAGTGCCGAAGCATTCGGCGACGCGGCGCGCATCGGACAGCTCGCTGAACGCGTCTTCGCGGAAGCCGATGCTGAACGTGCGCACGGGCTGATCGAGGTGTTTCGCCATCAGTGCGACGACGACACTGGAATCGATGCCGCCGCTCAGGAAGGCGCCGAACGGCACGTCGGAAACGAGGCGGCTCGCGACGGCCTGATCGAGCAGCGCGGCGAGTTCGTCGGCCGCGGCGTCTTCGCTCAGGTTCAGCTTGGGCTCGAAATCGACCTGCCAGTAGCGCACGACTTCGCTGCGTCCGTCCGCATAGCGCAGGTAGTGGCCCGGCGGCAGCTTGCGCACGCCGCGGAAGATGCAGGCCGGATTCGGCACGTAGCCGAAACAGACGTAGGCCTGGATCGCTTCGGCGTCGAGCTCGCGGCGAAAGCCCGGTACGCGGGTCAATGCCTTGAGCTCGCTCGCGAAGAGCAGGCGCTTCGCCTCCTGCGCATAGAACAGCGGCTTTTCGCCGAGGCGGTCGCGCGCGAGCAGCAAAGTGCCGGCGGCACTGTCCCAGAGCGCGATCGCGAACATGCCGTTCAGGTGCGCGAAGCACGCTTCGCCCCAGTGCCGGTAGGCGTGCAGCACGACTTCCGAATCCGAACGCGTGCGGAACACCTGTCCCAGCGCTTCGAGCGTGCGGCGCAGTTCGCGGAAATTGTAGATTTCGCCGTTGAACACGAGGCTCACGCGGCCGTCGTCGCTGTGCATGGGCTGGTGGCCGCCGGCGACGTCGATGATGGCCAGGCGGCGCATGCCGAGCAGTGCGCGCCGGTCGCGCCAGACGCCTTCGTCGTCCGGGCCGCGATGACGAATCGCCGCGTTCATCGCGCGCGCGACGTCTTCGGCGGGCGCTTCGCAGCCGGGGGCGGCGACGATGCCGACGATGCCGCACATGTCAGCCTCCGCTTTCGCGCGGGTTGGCGAACGGCGCGCCGGCAACCGTCGGAATGTCCGGCACCGCGCCGCGATACAGCGACAGCAGGCGGCCGACGACGCTGTCGAGTCCCGCTGCGGCCTCGACGTCGGCGCGCGCCTGGTCGCCGAGCGCGTGCAAGGCCGCCGCATCGAGACGCGCGGCTTCGCGCAGCGCACCGGCGAGCGCGGCGACGTCGCCGGCTTCGACGAGCCAGCCGTTGCGGCCGGAAACGATGAAGTCCTCGCTGCCGCTGACCTTGCTGGCCAGCACCGGCAGGCCGCTGGCCATGAATTCGAGCAGGGTGTTCGACAGCCCTTCGATCAGCGACGGCAGGATGCCGAAGTCGGCTTCGGCCAGCACCGTTTCGACGTCGGCGCGATGGCCGAGGAAACGTACCTGTGCGGCGATGCCGAGCTGCCCGGCCTGCCGGCGCAGGCCGGCTTCGAGCTCGCCGTGGCCGACGAGATCCAGGCGCACGTCGTCGCGCTCTCCAAAGGCCTGCGCCCAGGCGCTCAGCAGCAGATCGAGACCTTTCTCGCGCACGAGCCGGCCGACGAATACCGCGGTCAGCGGCCGTCCCGGCGCCGGCGTGCGGCGCGCGCGATGGAACCGCGTGGTGTCGACCGCGTTGGGCAGGATCACGATGCGCTCGCGATCGAAGCCGTGCGCGGCGAGTTCGCCGGCGATGCGCCGGCTGATCGCCTGCAAGGCGCCGGCCTGCTTGAGGCAGCGCTGAGCGAATGCGGCGACCGGGCCGCGGCCGGCGGCGAGCACGCCGTGTTCGAGCTCCCAGGAGCCCGACACCTTGACCACGACCGGCACCGGCCGCGCGCCGCTGCGCGCGAGCACGCAGGCGATCGCGCCGAGGTAGTGCGCGATGTGCACGTGCCAGGCGTGGTAATGGCGGCGGCGGCGCCAGAGGAACGCGGTCAGGCGCGCCCACAGCACGAGGCTCGCGACACCGCGCAGGCGCGGGAACGGCAGCCGGCAGACCGCGATGCCCTCGTAGCGTTCCACGCGCGCGGAAGGCCCGCCGTGCACGCGCGGCGTCAGCACGGTCACGCGATGACCGAGCCGGCGCAGACGCAGCGCCAGGGTGCGCACCTGCGATTCGGCGCCGCCGCCGGCGCGTGCCGGGAAATGGCTTTCGAGCAGCAGCAACAGGCGCAGCGGCCGCGTGCGCGCCGGTCGTGCCGTGTCGGCACCGATGCGCGCTTCGCGCGCGAGACAGCGCGCGTACACCGACTCGGTCTGCGCGACCATGTCGGCGACTGCGTAGTGACGTTCGACGTGACGGCGCGCCGCATCGCCGAGCTGCGCGCGCAGCGCGGCGTCGGCAGTCAGTCGGCGCAGACCGACGGCCAGCGCCGGCCGGTCGCCGTTGCGGAACAAGAGACCCGTGCGGCCGTGTTCGATGAGTTCCGGATTGCCGCCGACGGCCGAGGCGAGCACCGGCCGCGCCGCGGCCATGGCTTCGAGCACCACGTTGGACAGGCCTTCCTCGCTCGACGGCAGCACGACGACGTCGGCCGCGGCGATCAGCGCCGGCGCATCGCTGCGCGCGCCGCAGAAGTGCAGGTCCGCGGTGAGGCCCAGTGCCGCAGCGCGCGTTTCGAGCATCGCCTGCAACGGACCTGTGCCGACCAGCGCCAGCCAGGGCCGCTGCGCCGGCGGCAGCGAGGCCATCGCGGCGAGCAGCAGCGCGACGTTCTTTTCGGCGACCAGGCGGCCGACGAACAGCGCGAGCACGCGTCCGGCCGGCACGCCGAGGCTGTCGTGCAGCGCCGCGCGCCGTGCTGCCGCGGGCAGGGGCGGCAACGGCACGCCGTTGGGTATCGTGTCGAAATAGCCGAGGTCCAGTCCGGTGCGTTCGGCCGTATGGCGCGCGCCGGCGCGGGCGTTCGCGATGACCGCGTCGGCGCGGCCGAGGATCCAGCGCTTGCACCACCACTGCCAGTCCGCATAGCCCAGGCACTGCCCGCGCACCGACACCACGCTGATCGCATGCGGTACCCATGGGCGGATCGCGCGCAGCCAGATCTCGGCGGTCAGCGAATAGCAGTGCACGAGGTCGTAGCGCCGGCGGCGCAGCAGCGCGATCAGGCGCAGCACGAAGCGTGCGTCGAAGCGGCCGCGTTTGGGCAGATGATGGCAGGGCACGCCGCTGGCTTCGATCTCGTCGACGAGGAAGGATCGCTCGCGGAAGAACAGCAGCTCCGGCCGCCAGTGTTCGCGCGACAGGCCGCCGAGCAGTTGCGCGATCTGGCGCTGACTGCCGCCGATCTCCATTTCGTCGCTGACCACGAGTATGCGTCTAGGCAGCACGGCAGGCCTCCGTGAACAGTGCCAGCAGCTTGTCCGCCTCGCGGCGCGCGTCGAAATCGCGTTCGATGCGCGCGCGTGCCGCCTGGGTGCGGCGCGCGTTTTCCTCGGGCGCGTCGAGGGCGCGGCCCAGTGCTTCGGCCAGCGCGGCTGTATCGCGCGGCGCGACGAGCACGCCGTGCTCGCCGTCGACGATCAGTTCCGGAATGCCCGACACGGTGGTGCTGAGCACCGGCGTACCGGCGGCCATCGCTTCCATGAGACCCAGCGGAATGCCGTCGCGGTTGCCGTCGGCGCAGACCACGCTCGGCAGCACGAACACGCTGGCCGCATACAGCGCCTCGCGCACCTGCGCCTGCGGCTGCGCGCCGCAGAGCGTGACCGTGTCCTGCAGGCCGTTGCGTGCGATGCGCGCCTGCAGCGCGGCGCGCTGCGGTCCCTCGCCGATCAGCCGGCAGCGGAACGGCCGTCCGCTGCGCGCGAGCAGGGCCAGCGCATCGATCAGCACGTCGAAGCCCTTGATCGGATCGAGCCGGCCGACGGCCAGGACCAGATCGGCGTCGCGTCCGTCGGGCCGGTACGGCAGCTCGGCCAGCGCGACGCCGCAATGCACGATGCGCAGGCGCCGGCGCGCTGCCGGTGTCGCGTGCACGGCGAGCCAGTCGACGTTGAAGCGCGAGATCGTCACGGGCACGGCTGCATGTTCGATCTTTTCGCGCAGCAGCTGGTCTTCGCTGAAGATGTCGTGCGCGTGGCAGGTGAAGCCGAACGGTTTGTGCAGCGCCTGGGCCAGCGCCCAGGCCACGGTCGACGGATAGGTGGCCCAGTGCGCGTGGATCAGGTCGGGATCGAACTCGCGCACCCAGTCGATCTGCGCGAGCCCGCGCAGCAGCGCGACCAGCGACTTGGCCAGCGCCTGCGGCCGGCGCCAGAGCGCGAGGGTCAGGCGCAGCAACATCATCGCGGTCACCGCCGGCGCGGCGAACGCGGCGCGGCGCCGGCGGCCGCTGGCCGGATGCCGCACGCGGTCGAGCAGGCGCGCCGCGTCGGGCTGCAGCAGCGCTTCGCTGACCGGCTTCAGCGACAGGATGCGCACGTCCACGCCGGCGTCGATCAGCGCGTCGATCTCGCGCACGATGAAGGTTTCCGACCAGCACGGAAACAGCGACACGACGTAGAGCAGGCGGCGCGGCCGCACGGCGGTGTTCACGTCGGCCTCCGCGTCGCCGTTTCCGCTCCCGCCCAGAGGTGCGAGCGCTGCGGATCGCGCGCGAAATCGAACGGTGCGCGCGCGGCGCAGAGATTGAGCCGCACGAACGTCGCGGCGAGGCAGAGCAGGCGGCCGCGCGGCCGCAGCGCGCCGAGCGCGGCCGCCGCATAGAACGCGCATTGCGCGAGGAACGGCCAGGCCCACAGGCCGCCGCGGCGCGCCAGCACGGCGCTGACGGCGAAGGCCAGCAGCAGCAGCCACGGCGCGGCCAGGCGCAGCCATTTGTGGCCCCAGAGCCGCCAGCCCAGCGGATGCCGCCAGGGCAGCAGCAGGCCCGGATCCAGCGCGAGCAGCTGGAAATTGCCGGCCAGGGTACGGCGCTTGCGGCTGTCCTCGTGCGCCGCGCCGGCCAGCGTGTCCCAGGCCAGCGCCTCGGCGGCGAAGCCGATGCGCGCGCCGCGCGCGGCGATCTGCAGCGGAATCCAGACGTCGTCGAGGATGAGTCCCGCCGGCACGGCCGGCAGCAAGGCGCGTCGCGCGACGTAGAGCGCACCGGTCACGCCGGGTACCGAGCCGCTGGCCGATTCGTTGCGGCGTATCCATTTCTCGTAGCGCCAGTAGCCGTCGCCGCCGCCGCTGCCGTCGCCGCGCTCGAGCATGAGCTCGCCGCTGACCGCGCCGACCTCGGGATCGGCCAGCTGCTGCAGCAGCCGGCGCAGCGCATCCGGCGCGATGCGCTGGCGCACGTCGCAGAACAGCACCACTTCCTCGTCGACCTCGCGCAGCAGGTCGCCGAGACAGGCCGACTTGCCGCGCCGCGCGGCGAAGCAGCGCACCGTCACGCGCGGTCCAGCCAGGCGTCGCGCCATCGCCGCATCGCGCCGGTCGCAGCCGTCGCAGGCGATGCGCAGGCGAAAACGCTCGGGCGGGTAGTCGAGCGCGAGCAGGTTGGCGACCTTGGCCGCGAGCTGCTGCGGCTGCCCGTGCGCGACCAGCACGGCGCTCACCGACGGCAGCCATTCGGGCTGCACGGCCGGCGCCGGCGCACGGCGCGCGCGCCAGGCCATCAGCAGCGGATAGCCCGCGTAGGTGAACGCGAGCAGCGCGGCGCACAGCGCGAGCAGGACGATCAGCATGAGCGTTCCGCGGTCGCGGCCAGCCAGCGCCGGCGCAGCGATTCGTAGGTGCGGTCGCCGACCGCGCGCTTGGCCAGGTCCAGCGCCGTATAGCGCAGACGCAGGCGCAGCAGGCCCTGACCGTCCAGCCAGCGCTGCAGCACGGCCGGCGACAGGGTCGCGACGACGGCCAGACGCGGCAGCGCGCGGCTCGCCGCGTCGCGGCGAACCAGGCCCGGCCGCGAGCACACGACGTGGCTGTAGCCGCAGTCGCGCGCGACCGCCTGCAGGTCCGATGGCATGCGCCCTCCGGGCGGGGCGAGCAGCTGCACCGGCTCGCCTATCTGCTGTTCTATCGTGAGCCGCGCGCGCAGCAGGCTGCGTTCGAGCTCGTGCGGCGACAGCGAGGTCAGATAGCGGTGCTCGTAGCCGTGCGACTGGATCGACATGCCCAGCTCGGCCATCTCGCGCAGCTGTCCCCAGGTCACGAAGCCGCGGCGGCCGACCGTGGCCGGATTGACGAAGAAATCGGCCTGCGCATGACGCGCGAGCAGCAGCGGCAGCGCCTCGGCGTAGTGGCTCGCGTCGCCGTCGTCGAAGGTCAGGATGACGCCGTCCCCGCCGGCCAGCCAGCTGCGCGCGCTGGTCAGCGGGCCGTACGCGGCGCAGGCCGCGAGCTGTTGCCGCAGTGCCTCGCAGCCGACGCGATAGTGCGCGTCGGCCGTGCCGCCGGCCGCCTCGCCGACCGCGTGATACATCAGCGCCAGGGTCGACGTCGGCGGTCGGCCCGGAGCGGTGACGGCACGGTCGGCGAGGGCGGACATGTCAGCGGCTGTAGCGGATCGCCACGAGGAACTGGTTGTCGGTGTAGTCCAGCCCCGGCGCGTTGGTCGAACGCGTCGTGTGCTGCACTTCGAAACGCCATAGCCACTGCCGCGACATCTGCCAGAACAGGCGCGCGCCGACACTGCGGTCGTTGTCGGTGCGGTTCAGGCGCGTGTATTCGCGGCGGTCGGCGCCGGCGAAGGCCTGCAGGCTGGTCAGCGGCGTCCACTGGAACGCGTATTCGGCGTAGCCGCCGACGGACTTCTCGTCGAGCGAGGTGTCGGTGACGTAGCCGAGCTTGCGCCAGAACGGCGCGATGCTGAAACGATGCCGGTCGGTGGTGTAGCTGAAATCCACACTCGCGCGCGTCTGGGTATAGACCTGCGGCGACACGAGCATGTTGTCGAGCCCGCTTCCGATCACGACCTTGCCGATGCGGTCCGGGTCCATGATCAGATCCTGCGCCGTGTCGGAAAAACTGCGCTGCACTTCGGCGCCGAGCCGCGTGCGCGGCCCGAGGTCGTAGCGCAGGCGGCCGAGCAGGCGCACGCCCGAATCGCTGCCGCCGCCGTTGCGGAACGAAAGCCAGGTATAGCCGGCCTCCAGATCGAGCTGACTGTGCGCGCCGATCGCGCGATAGCCGCCGTAGAGATCCTGGCGGTCGTAGTCCAGCGTCGACGGCGCGCTGTCGTAGCGCACGCCCTGGTCCTGCACGTACAGGGCCAGGCTGCGCGTCTCGCTGAGCCGGTACAGCCACTGGGCCAGCGCGCTCAGACGGTCGCCGTTGAACTCGCGCGTGGTGTCGGCATAGCTGTTGGCGTAGCGCAGGTCGAGCTGGCCGCTGGAGCGGTCGCTGAAATGCGCGTGGAAGGTCGGGCCGGTCAGGAAGAAATTCGTCTGCTGCTGGTTGTCCGGCGTGTTGTCGAGCAGCACGTTGATCGGCTGGCGGCCCAGGTAGTCCTCGAACACCCAGTCCATGCGCTGCGGCAGGACGTGCCAGATCGCGGTGCCGGCCAGGGTGCCGCGGAAGTCGTTGCCGAAGGTGCCCTGGGTGTAGTCGCGGTATTCGATGTCGCCGGCGACGTTGGCGGTCAGCCTGGAAGCGTCTTCGGTGAACAGGAAGATCAGGCGCGGGATCAGCACGATGTCGTCGGACCGGTCGTTCTCGGTCAGGCGGACGTTGTCGTCGTACAGCGCGCCGAGCTCCAGGGAGTAGTCCAGCCGCGCTGCGGCGGCCGATCCCATTGTTGCAAAAGAGAAAAACCAGACAGACACACGCAAGACGGCCTTTTCCATGGTTCGCTCCTCAAGGTCTTTCGTTGAAGACCACCCCGGCGAAGATCGCCGGATCGAACACTGCCGCCGCCTGACTGATCGCTTGCGGCGTGTCGCGGCCGTAGCCGGCGACCAGCACGACGAGGTCGGCAAGTTCGGAGAGGATACGCGCGTCCGGCGCGCCGGTGACGGCCGGGCCGTCGAGGAACAAATAGCGATCTATATAACGGAACCTCAGGGAATCCAGCGCCGCGCGCAGGCGGAACGAGGAGAAGTACTCGCCGTCGCCGTTGCGCGAGCGGCCGGCCGGCAGCAGGCGCAGACGCGCCGCGCCGGTCGCATAGATCACCGACTGCATGCCCAGCGCCGGATGTTCCAGATAGTCGACCAGGCCGCCGGTCGTCGGCTCGATGCCGAAGGCCTGGTGCTGTACCGGGTTGCGCAGGTTGCAGTCGATCAGCAGCGCCGTGCGCGTCTCGTCGAGCGCGAACGCCGCGGCGAGGTTGCGCGCGACGAAGCTCGCGCCGCTGCCGCGGTCGACCGGCACGACGAGCGTGACGAAATTGCGCTCGGGAATCATGGCCAGCAGCCGCGTGCGGATCTCGCGGAAGGCGTCGGTCTGCCGGCGTGCGACCGGATCCGGGCCGCCGTGGACGAGGCCGCGCGTCTCGGGCAGGCGCGCCGGCACGGCCGAGGGCTCGGTCATGCGCGCGATGCTGCGCTCGCCGGCCGCCGGCGCGTGCTCGCCGCCGGCGACGCTGGTCAGGAACTTGCCGCCTTCGGTCCGGGGTTTCATGAGGCCACCAGCAGGCGCAGCCCGAGCACGCCGACATAGGTCAGCAGCACGGCGCCGATCAGCAGGAGCAGCCGCCAGTCACCGTGGCGCTGCTGTCCGCGCTCGGCCGGGCTGCGGTAGAGCGCCACGCTCGCCAGCACCGGCACGCCGGCCACGCGCTCGATCTGCTGGACCGAACGCGCGCGCGGGTCCACGCGCAGGAAGCCGAACATCAGCGCCAGCGGAATCACGACGCCGAGGCTCAGTCCTATGGCCGCGAACACGAAGAAGCGCGGGCCGACCGGCCGCAGCGGCAGCTGCGCCGGTGTCTGTATGGCCAGGGTCAGGCCGCGCTGCTCGGCGTCCATCTGCATCGACAGGCGCGCGTTCTCGCGGCGCTTGAGCAGATCCTGATAGATGTCGCGATGCACTTCGTAGTCGCGGTTGAGCTCGGCCAGCGTGTCGCCGATGTCGGCGATGTGCCGGCTGCGGTCGAGCTCGTGCTGCAGCAGCGCTTCGCTGGAGCTCATGCGCGAGGAGGCGGCCGCGGCGTTGCGGCGCGTCTCCGACAGGCGGCTCTGCAGTTCCTGATACAGCGGGTTGTAGCGCAGGTTCGGACCGAGCTCGTTCTTTGCCGCGGCGCCTTCGGCCGGCTGGCGCTGCTTTTCCCGTTCGAGTTCCGACTGCAGATCCTGCATCTGATGGCGCACGCGCACGACGTCGGGATGATTCGGCGTATACGACAGCAGCAGCTTGTCGAGTTCGGCCTGCAGATCGGCCAGGCGGTGGTAGTAGTCGGCTTCGCGCGTCTGCACCGACAGCAACGTGCTCTGGCCGGTCAGCTGGCCCTGCAGCGCCTGTTCGCGCGAGCGGTGCTCGATCAGATCGATGCGCGCGCTTTCTGCCTGGCTGCGCAGCTGCGCGATGCGTGCGTTCGCATCGGCTTCGCTGCCGGGGCGCGCGTCGTCGTTGCCGGCGCGGTAGCGCTTGAGATTGTCCTCGGCCTCGCTGAGCTTCTTGCGGTAGGCCTCGACCTGGCTGTCGATGAAGGTGAACGCGTCGCGGCTCTCGCGCTCCTTGGACTCTATCGTCTGCGCGATGAACAGGTCGGCGATGCGCTGCGTCACGCGATAGGCGCGCGCCGCGTCGGCGTCGCGGTAGTCGATCTGAATGAGGTTCTCGCGCGGGCTGATGATCGTGATGCGGCTCCGGATCTGGTCCATCAGGCGGTCGCGTTCGACCGGTCCGGGATTGCCGGCCAGCCAGCCGCCGACGGCGAGCGCTTCTTCGAGCACGCGGCGGCCGAAGATCACTTCGCGCGCGATGCCGGCCAGATCGGCGACACCGGTCGGCACCGCGCGGCCCTCCATCAGCGGCGTGATGATGCTGCGCTCCTTGACCAGGATAGTGGTAGAGGAGAGATAGGTGCTCGGCCAGGCCTGCGCCGCCGCGAGCGCGGCGAGCGCGATGATGACGAAGGCGAGCGCGAGCGGCCGGCGCCGCCGGACGACTTCCCGGACCAGGACCGGATCGAGACGCTCGATCAATGCCAGTTCGCTGCGCATGGCGGCAGTGTCCGCGGCTCAGAGCAGGCGCTCGGGGACGGTGATCACGTCGCCGGGCTGCACCGGGAAATTCGTCGACAGATCGCCTTTCTGCAAAATGCGGTCGAGCCGTACGGCGTAGGTACGCGTGTCGCCGCCGTGCTCCTTACGATACAGCTCGGTGCGGTCGGGTGCGGCGAACGGCGTCAGGCCGCCGCCGGCGAGCACCGCGTCGAGCACGGTCATGCCTTGCCGATACGGCACCGACAGCGGCTGGCGCACAGCGCCGGTCACGCGCACGCGCGACAGGTATTCGTGGCTGCGCAGTTCGGTCAGGATCACGGCGACCTGCGGATCGCGCACGTAGTCCTTGAGCTTGTCCTGGATCAGCACGGCCACTTGTTCGGGCGTGCGGCCGCCGGCTTCGACGTCGCCGACCAGCGGCACCGAGATGCGGCCGTCGGGTCGCACGGGCACGGTGACCGAGAGTTCCGGGTTGTGCCAGACCGATATCTGGATCCGGTCGTCGACGCCGATGTGATAGGTGTCGACCGCCTGGGCGGCGGGATCGATCCTGGGCGGATCGACGGCGCCGAGCTGCGGGTTGCTGGCGCAGCCGGCGATCAGGGTCGTGAGCACGATCAACAGGCACAACAGTGGCCGTTTCATCATCGTCGCCTCGCTGGGGTGTGCGGGTTTTATAGCAACGGCGCGAACGCCGACTCTTGTCCTATGTCATTCGCGGTAATAGTCGCGATACCAGTCGACGAAGCGCCGCACGCCGATCTCGATCGGCGTGCTCGGCGCGTAGCCGGTGTCCTGGGCGAGCTCGGCGATGTCCGCGGCGGTGTCGGGCACGTCGCCGGGCTGCATGGGCTGCATGCGCTGCATCGCGGTGCAGCCCAGACAGCGCTCTATCGTTTCGATGTAGCTCGACAGCTGCACCGGCCGGTTGTTGCCGATGTTGTAGAGGCGGTAGGGCGCATTCGACGTCGCCGGCGTCGGATGCAGCGGATCGAACGCCGCGTCGGGTTCGGCGATGTGATCGAGTACGCGGACCACGCCTTCGACGATGTCGTCGACATAGGTGAAGTCGCGCGTGTGGCGGCCGTGGTTGAACACGTCGATCGGATCGCCGGCGAGGATGCGCCGCGTGAACACGAACAAGGCCATGTCGGGCCGGCCCCAGGGGCCGTAGACCGTGAAGAAGCGCAGACCGCTGGTCGGCAGCGCGAACAGATGGCTGTAGACGTGCGCCATGAGCTCGTTCGCCTTCTTCGTCGCCGCGTACAGGCTGACCGGATGATCCACCGGGTCGCGCACCGAATACGGCAGGCTGCGGTTGGAGCCGTAGACCGAGCTCGACGAGGCGTAGACCAGATGCTCGACCTCGTGATGGCGGCAGCATTCGAGCAGGTTGGCGAAGCCGACGAGGTTGGAATCGACGTAGGCGCGCGGGTTTTCGATCGAATGGCGCACGCCGGCCTGGGCGGCGAGATTCACCACGCGCTGCGGCTCGAACACGCCGAAGCGCTGCTGCATGGCCTCGGCGTTCTCGATGCCGACGCAGGAGAAGCGGAACCCGGCGTGATCGCGCAGGCGCGCCAGACGCGCCTGCTTGAGCTTCACGTCGTAGTAGGCGTTGAGGTCGTCGATGCCGAACACCTCGTCGCCGCGCTCGAGCAGCCGCTCGGACAAGGCGGCGCCGATGAATCCTGCGGCACCGGTGACCAGGACGCGCATCGTCAGCTCCTAGGAAAGATGAAACGCATGTCCACGGCGCGGCTCCGGTACGCCGTGGCGTTCTCCCGGCCGCAGCGGTCGCGGCGGGTTCGATCGCATCGCGCCACGCTGCGGCCGGTGCAGCGGTGCCTCACAGGCGATCGTCGACCGCGTCCCGCGGCAATATCTGCTTGACGTCGAACAGCACGCAGCCGGCCTTGCCGAAGGCGCGTATGCGTTCGGCGCCGAGGGCGACGAACTCACGATGCGCGACGGCGAGGATCACCGCGTCGTAGCGGCCCGCGGCCGGTTCGTCGACGAGTTCCAGCGCGTATTCGTGCCGCGCCTGCGCCGCGTCGACCCAGGGGTCGAACACGTCGACGGCGACGTCGTAGCTGCGCAGCTCGGCGATCACGTCGATCACGCGCGTGTTGCGCAGGTCGGGGCAGTTCTCCTTGAACGCGAGACCGAGTATCAGCACGCGCGCCTCGGCCGCCTGTATGCGCCGCTGCACCATGAGCTTGATCACGCGCTGGGCGATGTACTGGCCCATGCCGTCGTTGATGCGCCGCCCGGACAGTATGACTTCCGGGTGGTAGCCGATCTGCTGCGCCTTGTGGGTCAGATAGTAGGGATCCACGCCGATGCAGTGGCCGCCGACGAGGCCGGGGCGAAACGGTAAAAAATTCCATTTGCTGCCGGCCGCTTCGAGCACCTCGCAGGTGTCGATGCCCAGGCGATGGCAGATCAGCGCGAGTTCGTTGACCAGCGCGATGTTGAGATCGCGCTGCGTGTTCTCGATGACCTTGGCCGCCTCGGCCACGCGGATGCTCGACGCGCGGAACGTGCCGGCGCCGACGACGCGGCGATACAGCGCATCGACGAACGCGGCGACCGCGGGCGTGGAGCCCGAGGTCACCTTGACGATGGATTCCAGCCGGTGCACGTGATCGCCGGGATTGATGCGTTCCGGACTGTAGCCGGCGAAGAAGTCGCGATTGAACGTGAGCCCCGACTCGCGCGCGATGATCGGCACGCAGATTTCCTCGGTCGCTCCGGGATAGACCGTCGATTCGAAGATCGCGACGCCGCCGGGCCTTATTTGCCGGCCTATCGCGCGGCTGGCCGCTTCCAGCGGGCGCAGGTCCGGGCGCTTGGCGTCGTCGATCGGCGTGGGCACCGTGACGATGAACACGTCGCAGCCGCGCAGATCCGCTTCGTCGGCACTCAGGCGCAGGCGGCCGGCTGCTTCGATTTCCGCGGCCGACACTTCGTTCGTGTGGTCGCGGCGCTCGCGCAGCTCGGCGATGCGTGCCGCCGCGACGTCGAAACCCAGGGTCGCCGATTCGCGTCCGAAGCCGACCGCGAGCGGCAGGCCGACATAGCCGAGCCCGAGCACGGCGATGCGTGCGTTCGCGGGATCGGGCAGGGCGGCCACCGCCGGCGGCAGCGGCAGCGGAGCGACGGTTGCGTGGGTGGCGGCATTGCTGCGCGGGAGCGGCGGTGCGCTCTGCGTGGCCACGGCGGCTTCGTTCACGAGGTTCGTCGTGTTCGAGCGCTGGGCCGCCGTGGCGGGGACGGGATTCACGAATGACTCCTCGCAGGCCGGTCGGATTGGGATCGCAGCGTCGGCCCGCAGGCAGGGTCAAACAATGATGCAGGTCAATTTCCGGAGCGGCTCAAACAGGTCGGTGTGAGGCGAACGACGGCAGGGGGGAGCGTGCCGTGGGGAGTGCCCGACCAGCGGTCGAACGCGTTCACCCCACACCTGCCATCGAGCGTCGCACGCGCGGCGTGCCGGCAATTGACCGATGTCAAGCCGCGGTTCGACAGCTGCGTTGCTCAGCCGTGGTGCCGAGGCAGAAAAGCGGCATTGCCGGCGCGCCGGGCCCGCTTGCACCGGCTGCATGGTCGCGGGGTATCGCGCGTGTCTTCGACGGCAATCCGGCGCGGGCAGCGGCCGCGGCGTAGCGCAGATTCGTCGTTCGGCCACAAACCGACGAAGTTTTCTGCGCAAACGGCTCAGCTTTATTGTGAACAATCGTAGACGAATGGAATCCTCGCCGGTGTGCACGGTCGTACCGCTCTGCCGATCCGCATCGGCCGGAGCGCTGCAGGCGCCGCATAAAACATTGAAAAATCAGAGCCATGTTCAACGATACGGGCGGTGGAGCGGACAGGGCAGGGCTGCGGTGCGCGACGCTTGCGTCGCCACGGCGTCGCAGCAGCGGCCGCTGCAGGTTGCGGATGCAGTCCTATGATGCGTCGCACAGGGAGTGGTCGGCGCTGCAATCCCTACGTAGCGCGCCGCGCGGGCACGCGCAGATCGGCCGGGATTTCGCATCTCGCGACGCCGGACCGACCGCTGAGGTGATGTCCATGAACCAGATCGACGAGGGGCCGGACGAAGCGGGCCAGCCAGGCCGCCGCGCCCGCAAGGTCCGCGCTGCGCAGGAACTGCTGCGTCGACGCCTGCAGCTCGCTCGTACCGAACGGCTGTTGACCGCCAGCGAGCTCGCCGCGGCATTCGCCCACGTGCTGAACCAGCCGCTGACCGCGATCATCGGCTACAGCGATGCGGGCATCCTGCTCGAACGTGCCGGCCCGGTCAGCCAGGACAAGGCGCAGCGTTATTTCGACGAGATCCGCAAGCAGGCGCATCGCGCCGCGCGCGGTATCGTCGAGCTGCGTGGTTTCCTGAGCCGCGAGGCGGCGCCGGAAGCGGTCGATCTCAACGCGGTCGCCCGCGAACTGCGCAGCGTACTGCAGGCCGAGCTGTCGCCGGCCGATCTGGTCATCGAACTCGACCTCGCCGCCGGCCTGGCCCCTGTCACTGCCAATCGCATGCACGTCGAACAGGTGCTGATGGCGCTGATCGGCAATGCGGTGGATGCGATCCGCGAGGCCGGCACGCCGGGCGGCCGCATCGTCGTGCACAGCGTCGAGGACGGCGCCGGCATGGCGCGGATCAGCATCGGCGACAGCGGCCCGGGTCTCGACGCGGCGGCGCTGGCTGGTCTGGGCGAATCCATGCACACGACCAAGCGCAACGGCCTGGGTCTCGGTCTGATGCTCGCGCGCAGCCTGATCGAATCGCATCGCGGCCGGCTCTGGGCGGAATCCGCCCCCGGGCGCGGCACGCAGATCCATCTCACCTTGCCGCTGGCGAATCCCTCATGACCCTGCGGCCGACCATCTTCGTCGTCGACGACGACGAAGCCGTGCGCAGCTCGCTCGGCGAACTGCTCGACAACGCCGGCTTCTGCGTCGAGGCGTATGCGAGCGCCGACGAATTCCTGCGCCATTTCGATCCCAAGCGCATCGGCTGCGTGCTGCTCGACGTCAAGATGCCGCAGATGAGCGGCATCGAGCTGCAGGCGGAACTGCGCCGGCGCGGCGCGCGCCTGCCGGTCGTGTTCCTGACCGGCAACGGCAACATCCCGATGTCGGTCGAAGCCATGCGCGCCGGCGCCGTCGACTTCCTGACCAAACCGGCCGAGGGTCGCTTCGTCATCGAACGCATCGGTTCGGCGTTGAATTCCAGCGTCGGCCAGCAGCGCTGCGTCGGCTCGCTCAGCGAGCGCGAACGCCAGGTGCTGGCGCGCGTCGTCGCCGGGCAAAGCAGCAAGGAAATCGGCCGCGCGCTCGGCATCAGTCACCGTACCGTCGAAGTCCACCGGGCCCACGCCATGCACAAGACCGGCGCGCGCAGCCTCGTCGACCTCGCCGAAATCGCTCATCTGCTCGGCCCCGACAACTGACCGTATGCCGGACTCCCTACGTAGTCTTACGGACTACCGGACGGCCGATGCATCTGCTGAACTGCTGCAACGCTGGCACGTCATCCACCAGGGGGCGGGAGACTCGTAATGCGCACAGAATCCGCGGTTTTTTCGCCCGGCCGTCCGCCGGAAAACGATACCGACGAAAGCTTCATAGCAGCGCCATCCGATACCGCAAGCCGGCACCACCCGCCGCAGGACGCCGCCGACGACGCGATCCCCGCCCACGCGAACGGCGTGCGCCGCGCGCCGGCCGTGCACTGCGAAAACTGCGAGTTCCAGAGCATCTGCCCGGCCGCCAACGCCGGCCGCACGGCGCCCGGCGCGCAGGCGTATTTCCTCAACAAGGGCGGCACCCTGTTTCGCGCCGGACGCGCCGGGCGGCACATGTACCTGCTGCGTTCGGGGTCGCTGAAGACCTTCGTCGACACGCTCGACGGCGAGTACCAGCTGACCGCGTTCCATCTGCCGGGCGAACTGATCGGCTTCGATCTGTCCGGCGACGACGACGTGTCGCAGCTGTATACGACCGTCGCGATGGAACGTTCGCAACTGTGCGAAGTCGACTGCGCCGACGGCGAGGCCGTGCTGATCCGCCAGCGCCTGTACCGCCTGATCGGCGGCGAGCTGCGCCAGCTGCACGCGAACCGCGCGATGGTCGGACGTTCGATGGCGCACCAGCGCATCGCGCTGTTCCTGCTCGATCTGTCCGAACGGCAGCGGCGTCTGCGCCGCGTGGCCGACGTGCTGCGCCTGCCCATGAGCCGCCTCGACATCGCGAGCTTTCTCGGTCTGGCCGTCGAAACCGTCAGCCGGGTATTCACGCGTTTACAGGTTAGCGGAATGATCACGGTCGACATGCGCAACGTGCGTCTGCTGGATCGCGCGCGGCTGCTCGCGCTGTCCTGCGTCTACGAAGCCATGCCGGGGCAGGGCGCCGGTGCCGAAGCGGCGGCGACGGCGAACTTCACCGCACCGCGCAATCCGCGCCGCAGCGCCCGTGTAGCGTGCTCGGCAATGCACCGCTAGCCGCGTAGACAAGTCGCGCGGTGGGGCAGACAATCCGCGCCGAGGTTTCGACCGTCGGGGGGCGATCGATGAATCGGTCCCACGCTGCATCACGCAGCACGCTTGCGAACGACCCGGAGGCGTTTTTTCCGGGCGAATCCGAACTCGCGGCGCGGCTGCGCGTTCACGACTGGCAGTCGGCGGCGCCGGGCCCGCCCGCGATCTGGCCGTCCCATCTGCGCGACGCCGTGACCTGCTGTCTCGCCTCGCCGCTGCCGATGGCGCTGTGCTGGGGCGACGATGCGCTGCTGATCGCCAACGATGCGGCCGCCGCGCTCGTCGGCGTCGCACCGTCTGCAGCGCCGCCTTGCAGTCCCGCCGCCCAGAGCTGGGCGGCGCTGTGGCCGGTGCTCGGCCCTCTGCTCGACAGCGTGCGCAGCCAGTCCCGCTCGATGACGTGGCCCGACGCACCGCTGTCGTTGCCGTGCGGCGGGCGGCTGCGGGAGTCCTGTCTGACCTTCGCGCTGAATCCCGTCACCGACGCGCAAGGGCAGATCGACGGCGTGCTCTGCGGCCTCGTCGACACGACCGCCGCCCAGCTCGCGCGCCGGCGGCTGGAAGCACTGCATGCGCTCGCGATCGGCACGGCCGAATCGCGCACGGTCGACGCCGCGTGCCGTCGCGCCGCCGACGTGCTCGCGCGTCATCCGCGCGACCTGGCGTTCACCGCGATCTATCTGCACGATGCGTCGGCCAACGCGCTGACCCTGGCCGCGAGCGCATGC
>Ga0247823_10001733_pt1 | contig 18010 bp, 16 predicted proteins | sample 13C_PalmiticAcid_2_FD_192426 | JGI IMG/M metagenome (GOLD analysis project Ga0247823, IMG submission 192426) | Soil microbial communities from agricultural site in Penn Yan, New York, United States - 13C_PalmiticAcid_Day30 | ecosystem: Environmental > Terrestrial > Soil > Agricultural land... | reverse complement strand
GAGAGCTGCTAGGACGACCATGTTGACGAGATAGACGAGGCAAAAGATGCGGCGATAGACGGAACCAAAATTCCATCGGAGGTAGCGGTAGAATCTTGGTCCCTTTTTAGGGGGCAAGGGCGAGCTTTCGAGGCCATGGCTCACAAACGGGTCGGTCTCGACGAGAAGCGCATGGGGTTTGAACTCTTTGGTTTCCAATCGCGGAGTGCTCGCAAAGGTTGCCGACGGCGAGTTGATGATGGTTGAGGAGAAGTTGATAGATGTCCTGGCTTCTTCGACATCACGAGGAGGGGGGATAAAGCCGGTGCGAATCCCAGCAAAACTAGTCCTGGTTGGTTGTGTCTTGGAATCTTCATCACTGTGGTCGGACTCGCAGTCTGAAACCTCGGGCTCTTCCACGTCAACGACTGGGTAGAGCTGAGTGGAGCGAGGAGGCGGAGCGGCCACATGGTTTGTGCTAGAGGGGAGTTGATGGATGGGCCTTGGCGTGGGGCGAGATATCCTGGGTCGACAAGAAGGGAAAGGAGACGCTGGCCGTGGCGGTGGGGTTGGAGGTGTCAGACTGTTTGAGAAAGACGCCATCGTGATGTGTCAAGGTGTTCTTGGGCAGCCCAAGTAACGCCCGTAGGAGGTGGCGGCAGAGTTTGGTGACGACGGGAATGTTCAGCGTCTGCCGGCTCAAGCTGGAGTGGTTAAGCAAGTCCTTGTCTGGAGAGAGCGATGATGAGAAGAGTGTACTGCTGAGCCCGAAGGCAATAGTGTACTTATAGATGGACGAGATGTATCTAGAGTATGGGAACAAAGACATGATGATATGACATCGGCTCTTGTCGAAGGCCGAAGCAGCTGCTGGTCCGCCATACTCAACGTGTGTTAACCCATCACCAAGCGCATGGGTATTCTGAGAATAGAGTCGATCCACTTTCGAAGGAAGTAGAGGTCTCAGAGATAATTAGCGCTAGCAGCATGGTCTACCCCTGATGACCATACAGAACCAGGCATTGTCCCCTTGCCTGTGAGGAGTCTGCCCGGGCTTTTGTCCGGTTGGCCCGAGAACGGTTTAAACTCTACGCATTACAGACGCATTACAGGCCAGACGGTCTCAGACGTAAGCGTCAGGATTCAGATGCCCTGATGAGGTAAGGGCGGCCGCTGGTAGGTGTTGCAGATCTCGGCATGCGCGAGATGATCCAAGAGGCCAGCTGAATTGACAGCATCCATGACATGAGGCTTAGAAACCTTGGATCATGAGGGATTAGCGTATGTGGCGAGGAATTTGACGCGGGAAGCAGGGCCTAGTATAAGGCTGCCCTGCAGTGTGGTCTAGGTAAGGTGTCCATCCTGACGGTGAGCTGAGATACGCAATCGCAATCACTGGAGCGCCATGAAAGCCGAACCCAGATCGGTTTCCACAGTAATTGGAGATACGGGCGGTTCATGTAACGAGGAAAGATGGGATTGGCAGAGGGAAGGGGCGGACATCGTCACACCGAAGCACAGCAACAGAGCAAAAGGAGCCGCTGCGTGGGACGCGATGGGCCGGAGGTGGCCTACGCCATGACCCAGTGCAGCTCAAGCTCGTGGCAAGGACATTTCCACGGGATGGACCGCGATGCCCCATGGCGTGCATCTAGACAATCCGTCAGCCCTTCCGAAGGGCCGATACAGGCAGTGCGAAGGACAGATACTGTGCAGTGCACGCCGCTTGGCCCCGGGAGGCTTCTCAAGTCCAGCCTCAGCAGGTCGTGTGCCTAAAGTGGACAATGGAACCGAACACGGGCGAGCTTGGAAGGCAATTGAATACGTCGAACGCACCCTGCAAACACAGCAGCGAACAGGTTCGGATGACGGTCATTCCTCGGTGCCAAACTGAAAAGCCACTGGGCGAACACGAACGAACCCCAGACCCCGCGATCTCCAGCTGCCAGCAATCCGCACAAGGCCCCGACAACAAGCCAGAACGATCCGAAGCTTTGGTCCAGACTCGAGTGGCGACTGGCCGTCCCATCCAAAAATAAATCCAGGCCGACCAAGCTGGTCCTGAAGTTCCCGGAGATGCCATGCTGTTTCGTGTGCACAGTGCTGCAGTGTCGTTCCGTCCTGGCTTGCATTCTTCTAGAGCATGTTGGATTTGAAGTTGTTGTTTTTGACGCACGAAATTTCGGTCTCCCATTGCTCTCTCTCCGCCGCGTCTTGAAGAGGCACGTCTAGCTGCAGGATGTCTGACCTGGCTACACCCTAAGATGACGCAGTCAGGAGTAGCTGGAACAGGACAAGTGCACCATGGCCTCCGCCTCCAAGCAACAGACCCCATGGCGATTCGTGACGGTTTTTATAAGTCAAAACTCACCGCCGCCATGATCGGACCGAAGTTGAGGTATCCAGAGAGTGACCGTGTTATTCCGTGGGCTGCACCCAAGCTGCCCCATTTCATAACATGACTATCGTGTGCCAAAAAAGAAGGATCTCAGCACAACTTTGCATGCACCTCAGGTCACTTGCCATGTAATTGCTTGACCAACATAATCGCCGACGAGGGACCTGGTAGCCGGGTTGGTTCGTCAAGTGGTCGGTTTCCTCGCTCATTGGTCTTGACACTGGCTCGCGGAATGACGAGCACCGATGGTACTCTCCCGTCGTTTCCAGTCCTCTGCTTTCGGCCCAGGTCGCAGCTTGGGCCCTTTGGCGCCATCGCTTATGAAGTCTAGGATAGAGCAAGTTCGGTGGGTGAAGAGGCTGACTCGATTTGTGGTTGTTGATCGCACCCATTGAGCAACTCACCAGTGAAAAAGGTTGCTGACAAATAGATTGACGATGCTCGGAGTCTTTTTATTCGGAACTTAGCTCGCAGTCATGACACAGACTTCGCGGAACAGAATAGATATGAGTACAAGGGGGAGTGTGCACGCATTTCCAATGCCATAATAGAGCTACGATATAGGCGGGGTCATTGGTGGTGTCCCTGAAGCCTCAGCCCGCGAAGATGAAAAGGTGGCGTTCCTGCGTTGCCTGTTTGGGCCGCACTTTGAGGGGATTCCCATTTGCCAAGAACAGCCTCACGTGGACAGGCACGTGTACGCATGGAGCCAGGTTGTGCCTGAGGCCGGAGCAGTGGAGCTCCACTTGTTTGAGGGCGTCAGAGCTTCGAACGAACCTCGACACCACGAACTTCAACCCTCGCAATTGTCGTCGCAGCCGTTCAATTGCAGCCCACAATGGCGACAGAATCAGCCGAGACCCCGAGGCGTATGTCCACGATTTTGGTCTCCTCTCTCAGGAACTCAATGCGCTGACAAATGGCACCAGGGGCGACCCGCGAGGAGATGCGCGATGCGAAGCTGCCAATGCAATACCGCGACAGCTGCGGCCACCTGCTGATTCCCCTCAACCGCTGCCGCTTCGAGACGTGGTACATGCCGTGGAAGTGCGAGGTACGACTTGCGCCCGACCGCGCCTCGCCCAGGACTGGGACAGAGCAGAGGACAGAGCAGGAATCGCAGACGGGATCCGATCGACTGACGCTGTCTACCGCAGGACGAGAGACACAGCTACGAGAAATGCCAATACGTCGAGTTCAAGAAGCGGGTCGCAAAGATGGACGAGCTCAGGGCGGCCAAGGGCGGCGCGCGCAGCAACTGAGAAAGACAGCGCGGCGGGGTGACGGGCGAGACAAGAGTTCGTCGTGTACATACGCGGAGGCGGTGGAAGCTGGCATCGATAGACGGCAATACACTGCACCAGACACTTGAGCGGCCTGGCGTTTCTGGTTTTCGGTCCCCGCGTGACCGAGAAAGGCGAGCACCCGGCTAGAGCCTTCGTCCAAATGACTCGAAGCGAGCACCGCTTTCTGCGGAATCCCCCATGACGGGACGAAAACGCCGCTCCTGCTCTCAGCGGGCCTGAACAACTTGGCATGGAGTGCTGCAATGTCCTCGCCCAGAGCCCCATGCGCCCAGCATCCCTCCAGGTCATGGTGGTCCGGGTCCGGCCCCAGACCGGCACACAAGTCAGATCAACTGAGCCGGGCCAAGGATCTTCCAAAGTTGTCGTCACGTGTTTCTGACCACTATCAGCGTTGTCCAAAACACATCCGATTGGCAGGCCGAGAGGGCCGGGAGAAACAGAACTGCAGGTTTTTCTCATCATACATGAACACAGGACCGGATATCATACTTGCCCAAGGAAATGCGCGAGAGGGCACTCCCGTCAGTCTCACCTCTCATGCGTGTCGACTGCTCATGTCTCAGCCTCGGAGTTAGAATCACCCATCCCGCTCTTCAGTACACGAGATGCTACATCTCCCGCGGCCATGCAACCACTTCAGGTTGCCCAGGAACCGTGTTTCTCCGCGCTGTCGCCGTCCGTGGGGTCCCGCATGAAGGGGAGGCATGTCTGTCAGTTCGGTGTGGGGCATGCGCCGTCACTGGGGCGTTCCGTGGAACCCACGCCACATCTGTACGACTCCAGCCTTGTCCTCGGACTTGATATTGACCTTGCAGCGAAAGCTCGGGCAGACAACATCAACCACAGTGTGTGACCTAAGAGATCGGGAGATTCAACCTTGTGCAGATGCCAAAATTGAGTGGGTTGAGCAAGCGGTCGTCCATGGTGGTGAAGCTCCAGTCTGACAAAGCCTGAGGTACCTCGAGCATCTCCTTGAGGTCGTCGAACATTGCCAAGTCAGCCGACCGTTTTCCGCTTTACGGCTTCACCGGGTCGACTGGTATGTGTGTTCGAAAGGCTAACGACATCATTCTTACAAGACGGTTTGATGAGCATTCCTCAACGAGGAGACGGATGTCCCTTGAACACTGGTTTATCTCCGCCCGGGGTTTATTGCCGAAATATGGCTGAGACTTGCAGGTTTCACTCTCTTATCAGTATCTTTGATTGACGTATCCCAGCCAATACCGGGCTGTTTGTGAAACGGACCCTCTTATCACGTCCAGTCGTATGTTTCGATACATGTACGGAACAACGCCTCGGGATGTGTTTCCAAGGCAAACGCCCACAACAAGGCACTTAGCTTGAGAGCTCCCGGATATCAGAACCTTCCTTTGGCCAGTGTTTGAAAGACCTTCGCCGATACAACTTCCTGGCGACATGTCCGTCTCGCCACTGTCGCTGGGTCGTGCTCACCCCGAACATTTGATAGGGCAAAGCCTCACCCCCGGGACGCATCGGAAGTGTCGATCAAGAGATAAGGCAGCAAAGATTGCCTGCGTCTCCCTGATGAGTACCACGCACGGTGCAGCCCGAGTCTGGATCTCGCGCGCAACATCCAGGCCCCCAGATTCGCGAAAGACGCCATCTCCCCGGATCCTGGATTCGACAGCGGGCAGGAGCAGGTTCTTATGCCCGCGGAGATGGCGCCGCCTTGATAAAGTTTATCGACCCGATGCCCAAGATAACGTTGTTGCTCGGAAAGATCCGACGCCTGCCAACGTGCCTCCTTTATCTCTGCCAAGGCGGCCCCTGGCCAGAGCCTCAGCCCGATGCAGATAAGCAGATAACGCAGGGCTGGCCGGGCTGCCTGTGGGGGTCTCGACGCCTCCCCAGACGTGGGATGGGGTCGATCTCTCGGAGATGCATGTTGCAGAGTCCCAGAAAGCATCATGGGTTGGGTGCCGAGCGAGCTTGGCCCTCAGCTCGGCACCATGTCTGTCATCGGGACATCGAAGACCTTGGCGCCACCATGTCTCGGGGTCGGGGATGGATGGATATATATTGATCGGAGGCTCTGGCAAGCCATGGAACTCATTCCGTATCCGCTTCCACACCGGCATCTCGAGTGCGACCCTGTGATCCATCCACCGAGTCACCGAATCGCCGAACCACCGAACCCTCAGCCAGGATGGGATTCCAGGCGTCAGACCTATGGCGGACGCCAGTCCTCAACCCCGTCAACAAGAAAGCTCGCAGCGTACCCATTTTCAATCCCGTCGACCGTCACGGCCGCGTCTTCTTCTTCTCGTGGCTGGGGTTCATGCTGGCCTTCTGGGCTTGGTACACCTTCCCACCCTTGGTACGTTTCCGAGTCTCGAGGGAATTCTAGCCGCTGCTAACCTCCTTCAGTTGAGTGTCACCATCAAGAAGGACCTCGGCCTCGCCCCGGAGCAAGTCGCCAACTCAAACATCGTCTCGCTCGTGGCCACCCTGGCCGTTCGTTTCGTGGCCGGGCCGCTCTGCGACCAGTACGGTCCGCGCAAGGTGTTCGGCTTGATCCTGCTGGTAGGAAGCATCCCCATTGGCCTCGCCCCCTTGATCAAGGATGCCACGGGGCTTTACATTATCCGTCTCTTCATTGGCATCCTCGGCGGGTCCTTCGTACCATGCCAGGTGTGGTGCACCGGCTGGTTTGACAAGAACATTGTCGGCACCGCCAACGCCCTCTCCGGCGGCTGGGGCAACGCCGGCGGTGGCATCACCTACTTCATCATGCCCGCCGTTTACGACTCCCTGGTTCACCGGTGGGGACACAGCCCCGGCGAGGCGTGGCGCATCACCTTCGTCGTGCCCCTGGCCTGCCTGATCACCTGCGGCCTCGCCCTCCTCTTCCTGTGCGAGGACACCCCCATGGGTAAATGGTACGTCGTTCCCCTGCCACCACGGCCCCTCCATCACCACTGACACCCAACCCCAGGAACGACCGCCACCTCAACGTCCAGAACAACCTCGAGTCTCACGGCATCTCGGGCACCATCGTCGCCGTCCCCGGCGCCATCGGCGACCGCTCGACCCCAACCGACGGCGCCTCGACCCCGACCGGCAACGCCTCGGACCTCGAGAAGAACCCCGAAAAGGAAAAGTCGCTCCCTGTCACGTCCAACGAGGCGTCCCTCACCCTCACCGAGGCCCTCGAGACCGCCCAGGGTGAGGTCATCCTCAAGCCCTCGTTCCGTGAGTCCATGCACGTCGTCTGCAGCCTGCACGCGCTCTTCCACGTCGCGACCTACGCCTGCAGCTTCGGCGGCGAGCTGGCCATCAACTCGATCCTGGGCGCCTACTACCTCAAGAACTTCCCCACGCTGGGGCAGACCAACGCGAGCAACTACGCCGCCATCTTTGGGTTCCTGAACTTTGTCACGCGCCCGCTGGGCGGCATGGTCGGGGATCTGGTGTACAACTTCTTTGGGCGGAGCCTGTGGCTGAAGAAGGCGTGGATCCACGTGTGCGGCCTGTTGACGGGCGCGTTGTTGATCTTGATCGGGTTGTTGGACCCGCATCACCTGGGGACCATGGTCGGGTTGGTGGTGCTGATGGCTGTGTTCCACGAGGCAGGCAACGGCGCCAACTTTGCGCTTGTCCCGCACGTGTATCCGTACGCCAACGGAGTGCTGTCGGGGTTGACGGGCGCGGGCGGGAACCTTGGGGGTGTGGTGTTTGCCATCATCTTCCGGTTCATGGACAATGGCACTAACTACGCCAAGGGGTTCTGGGTGATTGGTGTCATTCACATTGTCTTGAACCTGGCCGTGTGCTGGATTCCCCCCATTCCGAAGGGGCAGATTGGTGGGCGGTAAAGACGACATCTCTGGGTATTTGTTCTTAGACTCTGCGATAGAAAAACACATCTGGTTTTGCATTTGGGGCAGTCGTGACAACATTAACCTTTTTCAGATGTGCTTCTCCAGAGTCCCTTAGGTTGTGGAAACAACCTGGAATTTTTTTTTTTTTTTTTTTTTTTTTGGCTGCATCATTATGTGATGGGTTTCCAAGCCTCCTTGCTCTTGCTTTGGCGCCGGGTTCGCGGTCGAGGCACGGAAAGCCTAGGATGGCCTCATATTCGGTACCTCATGCAGCCTGCCGAGTGTGGCTATTACTTCGGCGTCAATCTTGTCTTCATTGGTGGAGGCTAGGCAGCTTGGTGTGTCGGGTTCGTTCCCGGTTCGTTCCCTGTTGTTGCACAAGGAGTCGCAGGCGGGCGGGAACGAGGGAAGGGTTCGGCTCCGTTTCTTGAGGACGAGGGACGCTGCCTCCCAGCCTCAGCCCTTTCCCCCTCGCCAATCCCCCTTTCACCACTCGCTCAAAGACTCGCTTGCTCAGCCAAACCTGCCCAACTGTCCCCGAGTCCTTGTGCTTTACGCCTTGTCATCCAGTCACGGCGAAGCCGACGGAAGCTCGTCCTGGTATTCCTTCAGGCTTCCGCCGTCAACACAGTCCTGTGCTAGGTGGTGCAGACATGAGCCCGGACGCAGAACCCCCCGCGTCTCGCGATGAGTTCAAAATTGCCATTGTCTGCGCTCTCGCGCTCGAGTTCGACGCGGTGGTCACTGTCCTAGACCAGGTCTGGAACCCGGACAACGGTCGCGCATTCGGCAAAGCTCCTGGAGACCTCAACACGTATGTTAATGGCCGGATTCAGCACCACAATGTCGTGCTTGTGCTGCTGCCACAGAGGATGGGCAAGACCAGCGCAGCCATTGTGGCCAGCGATCTCCGTCACAGCTATTCCGGTCTGCGCCTCGCCTTGCTGGTCGGTATCTGTGGCGGGGTTCCCAAGGCCGGGAGTACCGACATTCTACTCGGCGATGTCGTGATCAGCAACTTGTTGGTCCAGTACGATTTTGGAAGACAGTATCCGGACGGCTTCCACCGGAAACATGGTCCCCGGGATGACCTGGCCGGACCCAACAAGGAAGTTCGAGGCATGCTCGCCATTCTCGCAACCGAGTACGGACAGGCTCTGTTACGCCAACAGACAGCATCGTGCTTGGAGGATCTGCAACGGCAGGGTCCAAAGTATGCGTGTCCCGGGATTGCAGAGGATAGGCTCTTCCAGCCCGAGTACCGCCACAAGCACCGGCTGTCGCCAATGTGCCAGTGCCAGCAGCATCAGAAGGAGTCTGACCCTGTTTGCGAGGCAGCCATGGAGACGTCCTGCGAAGGCGTGGGGTGCGATGACAGCTTCTTGGTCAAGAGGCGACGACACGAAGCAGCCGTCCCGGGGCCCTTCATCCACATTGGGCCCGTGGCTTCTGGAGACACAGTGATGAAGTCGGGGGTCACACGCGACAAGATCGCTGCGAAGGAAGGTGTCATTGCGTTCGAGATGGAGGGTGCGGGCATCTGGGAGCACGTCCCTTGCCTCGTCGTCAAGGGGGTGTGCGACTACGCAGACAGTCACAAAAGCAAGCAGTGGCAGGATTACGCAGCAGCAACGGCAGCAGCAGCGGCCAAGGCTGTCCTCTTGTTGCATACCCCGACGGAGCGGACTCGGGCGGTGTCAAGCGCTTTCCCGAATTTGACACTCCCAAGCCAGAAATGGGTCGTGCCGTTCCCACCGGATTCAGACCACATTGATCGTCCCGACATCTCGGCTTGGCTCGGCGAAAGATGGCGGCTGCCGGGAGCCCGTGTTGCGCTTGTTGGTCTCGGCGGAATTGGGAAATCACAACTTGCCATCCAGTTTGCCCACCAGGTCAGGGATGAATCGCACGTCTTCTGGATCAATGCAACTACGCAAGACACATTTGAAGAGTCTTGCCGCCTGATAACGGACAGGTTGGGCCTGGCCAGCATCGAAGATACCCTGGACCATGTGACACGGCAGATTGGCGGTTGGCTTGACCAGGAACAGAACGGCCGGTGGATGGTGGTGTTGGACAACTTTGACAACTGTTCGGTGTTTGGTGAAAAGGACCCCCGGCTCCTGCGAGTTCTTCCGCAGGCCAGCCACGGGTTTACACTGATCACGTCGCGAGCACTCAAGGCGGCCGAACGGATGGCCGGGAGCGCCAAGAATATCTATTCCGTGCCCCCGATGAGCGAAGAGATGGGGCTGGCGCTCTTTCAGACCAAGCTCAAGGACGCCTGCGAGCACGAGGAGGGACGAGAGGTGGTCAATCTTCTGGACCACGTGCCCTTGGCGATCTCCCAGGCCGCAGCGTACATCAACCGTCGCACCCCTCGTGTCTCCGCGCGGGAGTATGTAAAAATGTTCCGGGCGGGAGACCGCGAGAGGACAGACTTGCTCAGCTCCGAGTACGACGACCTCCGCCGCTACCATTTTGGCTCGAATTCGGTCCTCGGCACCTGGCTCATTACATTTGATCAAATCCGCCGCGAAAGGCCTTCTGCCCTAGACCTATTGTCTCTCATGAGTTTTTTCAGTCCGCAATCGATTCCAGAAACAGCCTTGAAGCCCTGGTATGACTCTGACCCCGAAGAGCTGCCACGAATCACACTCAAGGACGCCCTGGGCCCCGCTGCATCAACGGTCCTCTCATATAACCCTGTAAACCGGTACTATCTCAAAATGCCGCTCAACGGACGTGGGTTGGCTCGTTTGTGGGATATCTGGACACATATGAGGTTGGATTGGAAAGAGGGGGACAAGCGGCAGGTGACTCAACGTCCAGAGCAGGGTCGCAAGGTCCGTTCAAGCGCGATGCAAGTGCTGCTTGGATTGATGCCGTGGTCTAAAAAGCGCACAACCCTTAGTTGGAGCAGAAATTCCACCGTTGGGCCCGACGAAGCCTTTGCGCAGGATCTGAAGACGTTGCTTGGGTACTCACTGGTGGCCAGCACCGCGAGGGACGGGATGTTCAAGATGCACCCTTTGGTGCAGCACTGCACACAAGGGTGGCTGTCTGGGTCTCAGCGCCGGGAAGAGTGGAAAAGACGGTTTCTCTTGACCATGGCGATAAACTTCTCCCGGATTCCTAGAGGACCCGAGAGACGCAGTCTCACCAGCCACCTCGGGTTCATGCTGGAGGAGAATCCCAGAGACCCGCTGACAGCGAGGCTTTGGATTACTCTCTCCGACCACGTTGCCACGCACTGGCGGGTTCACGGATCGCCACAAGCTGCGACAGAACTGCTACACAAGATGGTCGACTTGGGAGACACGCATTTGGGGAGCACGAACGATCTGACTGTCCGCTGTCTGCTCTCTCTTGCAAGGCACATTCATGAGCAAGGGGATTTTAAACAGGCGGAAACCTTGTGTCGTGATCTGCTCCGCCGTACGCGCAAACCCCGCGGCTCTACACCCACCGACCTCTTCGCGGAGTCCGTGATACAATACGCGAGAGTCTTACGCGACCTAGGCCAGTTCAATCTGGCCGATAATTTTGCCGAGACGGCCGTCGAGCAGCGGATGCGCTACCTGGGGCCGCGAGCCACGAGCACGCTCTGGACCCTGGCCAACCACGCCGCAATCCAGGCTGCATTCCAGCCCGTGGACAGGTTCAGGTTTCCCATGGTGCACGACATGATATTTCGAGTGCTGCAGGGGGACTGTACCTATCACGATGCGCAGCAAGACACTATGGGCTGTCTCGCCTCCATCGTATTGGGCAGCGCGGAACATCCCATGACGGAGGAGATCGAGCGAATGTTGCGCGATTTAGTCCAGGTCGTTGAACGGACCCCGAGCGTTTGTCGTCACAGCTGGTTTGGCTACACTGCAGCTGGTCCATTCCATCGCAGCCTTGCCAGATACCTTGAGAACGAGGGCAAAGTGGACGAGGCGAAAATCACTCTGACGAGGGGAATCGAGTACCTCTCTAGAGTGTTCCCTCTCCCGGAGCTCGAGCCACCGGCGCTTGTTGCAGACCTACTCGCATGCCGAGATGACAAGGAGGAAGCAAGACGATTGATGCTGGAGGTTTTCCAAAACCTGAGCGTCGACGAGCGGGTCGTATTCCACGAATCGTTTCGTCATGAAGCGGCCAACATCGGACGGTGTTTGTATCTGCAGGGCCGGGCTGAGGAAGGTGCCCTCTTCTTTGACGGTTTCCATACTCACGTCGGACGCGGCTACAGAGAAAAGCTGGGGTTGGCTGATATACCAATTCAGGCAGAACTCCATGAGTGGCACCTAGGTCGATGTCAAGCCCAAGACGCGTTGCTCGAGCAAAACGGCTGCTGATTTGGGGCAGGGTTGGAAGTGAGTTATCCGGATGGTAAGTGATTCTTGAGGTGCTTCTTTTGTGCTCTGATAGCTTGGTTCAGGTAGCCTAGGGTTCAATGCAACTTAATCAAGTTGTCCTGTAGCAAACGTCAGATCGAATGCGCCAATCGTGACCAACCAACCCGAGGAGTTCAAGTGACCGTTGAGCCCGACTTGCCATGTAGTTGACACGCCACGCTTGGGAGGCCAGCCGGAAAGTGCTTTGCGATGAACTTGAGCAACGAACACAAGTGAGCGAGAGAGAGGCTTCAAAAACTCCACCCGCAGCTGGATGCCATGACAGAGCAAAAACGACTTTTCTTGATGGAAGAAGCGTGGACGCAGGAACAACAAGAGTAACTGCACCGACTGCAACAAGGGGATCGGGAGGGGAGCGTCAGCGGGGGGCCGAAATGCGGCAAATGCAGGAGCAGATGAACCAAGAACGCAAGAGCAAGGGAGGCGGAGGAACGGCGATACAAGCCCCAGGAGACATTGAGTGATGCGGAGAACGAGCCGAGCATGAGTGAGAGGAAACCAGCCGAGGAGGAGCGTGTAAGAATGGAAGCTGGTTGGCATTCCGAGCCATGTCTGAGCGAGCGCCAGGCCGTCCAGGTTTGCTTGATTATGTGTGGGCAGGATTGAACCAGGATTGACCGTTTAGAGATGGATATGACAGTCAAGTTGCGAGACATGGATAAGGTACCTAGCCAGGGCAGTCTGGGCACTCGGCGATGAACTTGTGGAAAATTTCGATGCTGTGCAAGCTGAGGAATGGACTTGGCGAATTGGCTGTATCCGAGATGTGGTAGGTAGTTGGGGTCAGGCTACGTGTAAGGGTTGGACGCCTGGCGTGCTGCAGTGTCACTTGTTGATCTACCTTTTCCGTGGGCGGGGTTCGGTTACCAGCCCGTGTTTACACGTGTTTCCCGCCCGAGATGGCGACGCGGACTGTTCCCATGAGTGCGTGATTGGTGTAGCGAACATATAACGATGGAGCTTGGTCAAGCCCCACGCCCGTATTCTTGATTCTGTGATTCTGAAAAGAAAGAGGAAGTAGAATTAAGCTCAGAAGGATTTTTTTTTACCTTGGAGACCACATGGTGACCGTCAGTCAAACAGAACATCATGTCCCGGTGCCAACCCCACAACCCGCTCCCGGAACCAGAGTGGCCGGCTGGTTTTCTTTCCTTCTCCCCCGATTCCAATCCGCTTACAAGACTCTAGACGCGGCGCCTAAGAGACAGCCTCGTCAATATCGTCTTCCCATATGTTTCCCGACCAAGTTCATTGCAACATACCAGCTCCTTTGTGCTCTGAAATTCACAATGTCCAGCCTGTCCAAAGACGGGACCGTCCTGCCCGGGGACTGCATGAATTTGGTGCGTGAGGTTCGGAACGGTGCCTAGGCTGACAGAGGCAAAGGCCGCATGAATGGCGGCAAGGCTGTTGGGGTTTTCTTGTCAAGTCGGCGGCGGCTTCCTCCATGACCCTGGGCCATCTTCGGCTCGGGTGTGGCGGGGTTGGACTGGAGTTCTCAGACGGGGATCCTGATCTTGCTTGCGTCCTCGGTGTCGCTGCCCAATCCGCTTCTCGTGTCACGCTCGGTCGTGACGTCGAACTGGCGGTAAACGTGGATGTGGCTGTCGTCGCCGCCCAGGTGGACGCTGCCCTTTTGGACACTGTGCAGCTGGTACGTGTGCTGCGCCGGTCGCGGGTCGGTCCGCAGGCCCCTGGATGAGGTGCCCATCGAGCCGAACGACTTGGTCCGGTTCTTGGACCACGACGAGAACAGCCCCAGCTGCGGCAGCCATTGCGTCAGCAGCGGCTTCAGCCGCATTGCTGCACCGCAGATAATGCCGAGGTTGACCTCAACGATGGACCACACGCCGAGAATAGCCTCCGTGTAGGTCGTGTCGGTGTCGTGGGCCATCTGGTGGACGTATGGCAAGCGCGCGATGGAGCAGATGACGACTCTGCCGGTGGAATTAGCAAACCCAAACTCAAGAGGAGACGTGGGGTGGAGAGGGACAAAGCGTACCCGGAGCCCAAGGCCAGAATGCAGCTGACCGTGGCTTTCTGCTTCTTTGAGAGCTGCAGCCCGAGGATGGTGGGAATGGGCGCCGCCACGACAGCAAGGTCGGAGGCAATGTTGAGAACGGCTTGGGCGAGCGCAACATTCATCAGACACGGCAACGTGCCTTGCTTCAGAGGACTGCAGGGGCCGCCGGTGATGGTGGTGAGGACCAAAGTGTAGGCAAATATGGCAACGCCGATGGTGACGACGCAGACGCGGTAGACGGTGGAGGGGTTGATCCTAAACAGGACCACCAGGATGGCCATCTTGGTGACGGCTGGCGTTATGAGGTAGGTCAAGGTGTTGGGGAGCAAGGCCTCGTTGAACAGCATGAGGTCTGTCATGTTCAGCTCGACGATGTGTCTTCCCCAGCCATGGCGCATCACTCATCCCCGCACATGTCAGCGCCTTGCCATCTCGTGTCGCGGGCAGCAGGTTGAGGGGCAATGCAAAACGACTTACAAGTGACCATGGTAACAAAGTAGACCAACGCGGCGCCATAAGAAAGCGTGAGGATGACTGTCATGCGTATGAGCTTCACCGAAGACCTTCTTCCTCATGGTAGGGCCGGAACAGGCTGGCTTACCCAAGTCCAGCTCGACCTTCTTCACGTGAATGACGGCTTGGATGTACCGCAGCGCAAGAAAAAAGGTACAGAATCCGTAGGTGACGGCAAACGCGACGACCGTTCCTGTCTGGAGCGAGTTGTACGGCAAGCCGGGCGCGTTCCCCGGCGGGAGTTGAGCCATCGTCGGTGAACCGGCGGGGACAAAACGATGGAAGCAGTTTGGTGTGGTCGGGGAGGACTCGGAGGGACAGCGAGTTTGATGAATGACGCAGCAACAAAGACACTGGACATCACGGCAACCAGAGAGTCCGACAACCGACGTTCAGGAGGCCGAGTGTCAAGGGACATATAAGTACGGGATCAAAGGCGGCAAGCAATTCAAGATGAGCACAATCAGAGGATTTTTCGTTTTGTCCATCTCGACTGAGGAAGCAAAAGCAGCAGACCCCTGAATGCTTCTTGGCTGTCACTGTAACCATCCTCTGGCCCCTTTTCCTCAGTTCCCCTTCGGTTCCTCCCCGCATTCGGGGATCGTCGCGTCTAGGTTTCCCAAACTTTTATCCGTTCTTCAAGCAAACAGCAGATCCTCATCCGACCCCATCCGCGGCAGCAGAGCCGGAGGATTTAGTGTCCCAGGAGAGTGGGGGCCCAAGGGGGGGTTGCCGCAAACCCACCCCGAAATTGGTGTCGTCTGGACGTGACCCTGGTCCAACGGTTCGCGGGGAACCAGGGACACGGTTGGGCCGCTCCTTGCTAAGCCGCAAGAAGAGACAGAAGGAAATCGTGCAGTGGCGCCATCCACGTCGGTTGTTCGGGATCCTGGAAGGGAAGCGCTCTGATTGATCCGCTAACCGGCGTCCGTCTCGTGGGACCTCCATCCGGAATCCAAGCGAGGTCCGTCGCCCCACCAAGCTGTTGTCTTTTTCTTCCGGCTCTTGACTCAAGGCATGTGCAAACATGCAGAGGAAACTTCTGGCTCTTCCATTCTCAGGACTCTCCCAGCACCAGCCGTGACATGTCTGTCTCGCCCGAACAGATTCCATCGCCAGGAATAGGTGCCGCCAGGAGGGACTCGAGACCCGTTGTGCCCTTCGGAGATTTTTGGCCACGTTCTTCGCGCAGGTTCGTCAATGGGTCCACGGTATGTTTGGAGACGTTTCTTGGAACGGAAGGATCTGCATGGCCTTGCAATGGACCCTCATCCCCGCCAGGGGCATGCCAACAGGACTCGTCTGACGATGACATTAGCGTGGGGGAATCAGGACGCAACGGGGTCGAACGGGCATTAGTCGCTGCCAGGTCCCAGAAAGCGAGACAGGGCACTCAAATAGATCGCCAGATGCACATGCCGGATGTGGTCCCAATTTACTGGTCCAAACACGATCCTGTCGAGGCTCCATCCACGGTCGAAGAAGCACCATCCCGCCGTGTTTGAGGAAGCCAGACTAGGACAGAGAAGAGGGACAGGCTTTGAAACAATCCTTTGGCATCTCAATCCAATCCTCACACCCGCTCACCGATGGACAAGCTTCTGGGACGCAAGCAGGCTGTGTGCCGAGACCCGACCGACAGGGTGGTGCCACTGCACTTTTTTGAGAACAGCCTGCTCGTGCAGGGGAACAACATGGCCGTGTCCCTGGTCTTTGATGACGTGCTGGAGCCGGAAAAGCTCCGACAGTCTCTCGAGGGCTTGATCAAACGGGACGGCTGGCAGAGGCTGGGAGGTCGCCTCGTGAAAAATGTATGAACCCTCGCTTTGTCACGCGGAACTCGAGGGCTCTTGGCCGGGTTGGAGAGAGGCGGAATGTCACTGACCACAACGCAAACTCCTTCGGCACGCCTAGGCTTCGGGCAAGATTGAGTGGCACATCCCGAGCGAGTTCACGACCTCGCGGCCGGCCCTCCGCTTCAGCCACGTCAACCACGACATGCCAGCGGCAGCACACCCAGCCGCCTCACGCATCCCGGTACCAAGTGACCGGCCCGCCATAGTCGGCGACCCAGACGACCTCGCGCCTCTGGCCTGGGAGCCCGGGTACAAGCCTGGCGGCATCAGCGACTATCTGGCTGCCGACATCCCCGTCCTCGGCCTGCGCGTCAACTCCTTCACCGACAAGACTGTCGCGGTGCTGCAGTGGCAGCATGTCGCGTTTGACGCGCTCGGAATGCAGTACGTCGTGGAGAATTGGGCCCGCATGCTCTGGGGCAGGGAGGATGAGATTCCAACACCGTGCGGCCTAGACTCGGACCCCTTTGACGCGCTGGCCAAGGGCACACGGCCCGCCGTAAAACCGCATCTGCTGGCTGACCGCCGGGTTGGGTTGGGGGGGATGCTGAAATGGGGACTTGGCTACGGCGTCGACATGCTTGTCCGGGCCAAGGAGAACCGTATGGTTTGCGTGCCCGAGACATACTGGCAGCCGCAGCTCGAGAAGGCGCTGGCCGAGCTGCGCGCCGAGGCGGCCGAAAAGGGCGAGGACGTCTCCAAGGTCTTCCTGACCGAGGGCGACATCCTGACCGCGTGGACTCTGCGTTGCGTCGTTGCCCCTCTTGGAATGAACCCAGACCGGACGGTAAGCTTGACATCTTGCTCTTTGGTCACTGTCTGACAAACCCTTGCCGGGTGCCTCGCAGGTTGCAGCGTCCATCGCCATGTCACTCCGCAAGTCGTTTGAGGGTGACCTCATCCCCCCCTCGGCTGAGCACCCCTATGTCGGCAATGCTTTTGGCTGGGCCAATGTGCTCGTCCGCGCCGGCGACGTCACATCCAAGCCGCTGAGTTGGCTTGCGCGTCATGTCCGGCGCGCCATCAACGAACAGGGCACACGCGCACAGCACGAGGCCTACTACGCCATGGTTCGCGAGTCCGGCATGGGGTTGCCCATCGTCATCTTTGGCGACGGCGGCATGGCTCAGGTCGGCTTCTCCAACTGGGACAAGGCGGGCCTGTTTCGCCTCGATTTTGCTCCTGCTCGTAGCATCCCGAGGGACGGCGTGCCCTGCCACCCGTCGTATGTGCAAGAGAACCATGGCCCGGTCAAGCCGGCGGATGGTTTCTTTGTGCTGGGCAAGGACAGCAAGGGAAACTACTGGACGTCGGCGTGCAAGGTCAAGGGTCAGTGGGCTAAGTTTCAAGAGGAGCTAGACAAGGAGTTTGAGGGAGGGAAATAATGTCCGAGGTGCCGCTTCAATTCTCAGGCCCTAGGGCGTGGTTTGAATGCCTATATCAAGCAAGTAGGTAGCCAAAGGTTGTTTGTTCCCTATAGTATCACACAACCACTACCGCTCTTGGCCTGGCGTCCCGCGCGCTTGCTGCGCCGGAGCGGTGGCGGAGTTTGCGCCTTAGGGTTAGGGTTAGGGTTAGGGTTAGGGTTAGGGTTAGGGTTAGGGTTAGGGTTAGGGTTAGGGTTAGGGTTAGGGTTAGGGTTAGGGTTAGGGTTAGGGTTAGGGTTAGGGTTAGGGTTAGGGT
>Ga0247823_10001732_pt1 | contig 18013 bp, 15 predicted proteins | sample 13C_PalmiticAcid_2_FD_192426 | JGI IMG/M metagenome (GOLD analysis project Ga0247823, IMG submission 192426) | Soil microbial communities from agricultural site in Penn Yan, New York, United States - 13C_PalmiticAcid_Day30 | ecosystem: Environmental > Terrestrial > Soil > Agricultural land... | reverse complement strand
TCATAAATAAGGGCCCGCTCCCCGCGGGCCCCTCCCCTAAATATCCGGGGTTGGGCAACAGCCCCGGATCTGCAACTGCAGCTTCTTGAATTAGTTTTCGATCAGTACCGGTTTCTTATGTTCATCGATGGCTACGAAAGTAAATTCGCCGGTTACCGCTTTTTCGCGGATATCATCATACATCTGCTCTACAAAAATTTCCACTTTCACTTTCAGGCTCGTTTTACCCAGGTAGGTTACGCGGCCTATCAGCTCAACAATGGTGCCGGCAGGTATCGGTTTCTTAAAATCAATGCGGTCGCTGCTCACCGTTACCATGCGCTGGCGGCTGAAACGGGTGGCGGCTATAAACGCCACTTCATCCATCAGGTGCATGGCCGTGCCACCAAATAAAGTATCGTAATGGTTGGTAGTGCTGGGAAATACCGCTTTAAAAATGCGGGTTTCCGAATGCGCAATGCGCTCTTCTAAAGTCATTGAATGCTATTGATTATTGAACAAATACTACCTGTTCAGGATTCCGGATATGCGGTTCACTTTTTCTTTAAAAAGTACCTGGTGATATTCGGCCTTCACAGCTTTCATGCAGGATGCACACAAACAATCGTCGTACCGGCTGCGCATGTAGTCCCGTTCCTGCTCATTGAGCTGCACGCCCATGCACTGACAAAGCATGATAGAGCCCACTTTACATTCGAACGGTTGCCGGCAGCGGGGGCATGTTTTAGATTCATGTGTACACATCTGCAATCCTTTTTATGAATGAACGATATATTTTAAAAACGGTCTGTGCATGGGTTGCACACACAGACCGTGTTGCAACTATGCAGGCTGCAATACCTTGCTGCGCATCGTGGCTGCAGCAGCTACCATTGCTTCAATGGCCAGGCGGGTTTCTTCCCAATGGCGGGTTTTGAGGCCGCAATCGGGGTTCACCCAGAGTTGCGCAGCGGGAATCACTGCAGCTGCTTTTTCGAGCAGCGCTACCATTTCGGCCGCTGCCGGTACACGGGGTGAGTGAATATCATACACACCGGGACCTATTTCATTCGGATATTTAAAATCGGCAAACGCATCGAGCAGTTCCATCTGCGAGCGGGAACATTCGATGGTGATCACATCGGCGTCCATGGCTGCAATGTGTTCAATGATATCGTTGAACTCGGAGTAGCACATGTGCGTGTGGATCTGTGTAGCATTGCGCACACCGGAGGCCGAAATGCGGAAAGCCCGCACGGCCCAGTCGAGATAATTGCTCCAGTCGGTACGGCGCAGCGGCAATCCTTCGCGGATAGCCGGCTCATCGATCTGAATTACGCGGATGCCTGCTTGTTCGAGGTCTTTTACTTCGTCGCGGATAGCAAGCGCTATCTGGCTGCAGGTTTGCCAGCGGGGCTGATCATTGCGTACAAACGACCACTGGAGGATGGTTACAGGACCGGTCAGCATTCCCTTCACCGGTTGTGCGGTGAGCGATTGGGCGTAGGCCGACCAGGCCACCGTCATTGCTTCAGGCCTGGAGACATCGCCATAAATCACTGGTGGTTTTACACAGCGGGAGCCATAACTCTGCACCCAGCCATTTTGTGTAAACAGGAAACCATTCAGTCTTTCTCCAAAATACTCCACCATATCATTCCGCTCAAACTCGCCGTGCACCAGCACATCCATGCCCACAGCTTCCTGCCAGCGAATGGCTTCTTCGGTTTCTTTGCGGATCAGTTCATCGTATTGCTCCTGGTTCAGCGTTCCTTTTTTGAGGCCGGCGCGCCAGCTTCTTACTTCTTTGGTTTGCGGAAACGAACCTATCGTAGTGGTTGGGAACAGGGGTAATTGCAAAGCTTCGCGCTGTTCCAATACCCGCTCTGCAAACGGATTTTTCCTTTGCGCATCGGCTTCGGAGAGTTGTCTCACCCGGTCTTTCACCTGTGGATTGTGTATCCTGGCCGAGGTACTGCGGCTGATGATGGCCTGCCTGTTGGCAGTTAATACAGCAGTTTCGGCAGTGCCTGTTGCCAGTTGTTTCAACGCTGCGATTTCGTGCAGTTTTTGCTTGGCAAAAGCAAACCAGTTTTTCATTTCCGGTGTAAACACGGTTTCGTCCTGTTCCATATCCAGGTCGCAGGGCACGTGCAGCAAAGAGCAGGAAGGAGCCAGCAGCACGCGAGCGGTACCCAACGCATCCACCGCTTTGCCAATCAGACTGAGGGCAGCGGTGTAATCATTTTTCCAGATGTTGCGGCCATCTACTACGCCTAATGAAAGACTCAGTTTGGCTGGAATAGATTTCAGCACATCGGCCAACTGATCGGGACAACGCACCAGATCGAGGTGCAGGGCGCATACCGGCAGGCGCACAGCCATGGCCAGGTTATCGCGGAGTCCTTCAAAATAAGTAGCCAGTAATATTTTAAGATTCGGAAACTCGGTACGGATGCGGGTGTAAGCCTGTAAAAAAGCTTCGCGCTCACGGTCGGTCAGGTCCATAGCCAGGAACGGCTCATCGATCTGTATCCACGACACGCCAAAAGCTTCCAGTTTGCCCAGCAATTCGAGGTATACCGGCAGGAGTTTGGGCAGCAGATCGATGCGGTGGAAACCCGCTTCTTTTTCCTTGCCCAGCAGCAGGTACGATACAGGTCCGAGTAACACCGGTTTAGCGGCAATGCCCAGCTGCATAGCTTCGTAACACTCCCGCACTACCTTGTCCGACATCAGGCGGAAGGTTTGCTTTTTGGTAAACTCAGGTACAATATAGTGGTAGTTGGTATCGAACCACTTGGTCATTTCCATGGCGGTAATGTCCAGGCCATCCTTTTGGTAGCCGCGGGCCATGGCAAAGTACAGGTCGGTTTCGGAACCGGGATTGCGCAGCGCTACATCGTGGTAACGTTCGGGCACGGCACCTACCGTGAGGGTACAATCGAGCACCTGGTCGTAAAACGAAAAATCGTTGACCGGCACCAGGTCCAGCCCTGCAGCCTGTTGCTCCTTCCAGTTGGCGGCACGCAGCCGTTGACCGGTTTCCAGTAATTCATCTTGCGAGATTTTGCCTGCCCAATAGGCTTCGCAGGCTTTCTTCAATTCTCTGTTGCTACCAATACGCGGGTAGCCGAGGCTGTGTGTCAGCATTTCATTGCTTTTTAAATGAATAAATCAGTTAAAAGCACTTCAGCCAAAACTTTACAATGCAGCAAACAAGGAAGGGTAACGGCATGCGCAACCATGCAAAACACCGGAATGCTTTGCGGGAAACGTAAAACATGACGAACCACTCCTGTACGCGGGAGCATTGTCAATTCAGTATAAAGGCAGGTCTCCTGGCTTGTAATATTTTTACCGTCCTTCCCATTTCGAAAACGAAACAGTGGACATTGTTTGGTAAAAACTGTTGGCATTACTTACAGTTGCGCGACAGCCCGTGATTTGCACACGGTTCCCTATTAATCTGCGTGAAGCAGAACCCCTTACCGGTTGAGAAAAAGATATGGTAAAAGAACTTATCGGGGACGAAGATAGGGGAATTGCGATATTTTCAAAATTATAAGTGCTGGCCCCGTCTGCCTATCTGTTGCAGTTTATGTACATTTAATGCCTGATTTAAACCTGGTACTTATGTGGCTTTGGGTATGTGCATTGCTCCTCGCTGGAGCACCCGATAAAAAAACCTGTTACTGTCCCGAAACCGAGCTCGGCACGCCGGTGCAGCCGGAGCAGGTGTTTACTTTTGCCTCGGGCAGGCAGATAGCGCTGTGTGGCAGCCGCAATGCAGACAGTCAGCCGGCGACCTACTCCGAATTTATTTTATCGGTATGCGGACAAAAAGATGTGCTGGGCTTCTGGAGCGCTTTGCAGGAATGCAGGCTGCGGATGGTAAAAGACACGCTGCTGATCGAAGAATTGAAATACCTGCCTACGGGCATCGGATTCCGCTACACGAAAAGTGTGTGGACTACCGAAAAAATCAGCTTCGGTGGTGAAGAACCCGAACGGCAAAAAACGGTAAACAGGGGCATCCGGAAATATACCACACCTGAGATCACCGAAGTGTTGCAACAATACGATGCAGCACCCAAAGAAGTAGACGACAACACGATGACCCTCATCAACCGGTTATTTGTGGCGGCTATATCGGGCAGTGCCAAAGCCAGGGAATATTTTAAAGCTTCTGCTACCCATTTCGGCGTGCTGGACGGCGCTTATGCCGAAGAATACAACGAACTCAAAACCATGCTCGAGGCCTGGGACAAATCTTAACCCGATGATGTTTTCTCCTAAAACGCTGGCCATTGCGTTAACCATTGGTTTTCTCACCACTATATGCCTTGGAACAATCGTTTCGGTAATGCCCATTGCTATGCTTGAGATGTTATTTTATATCACATCTGTGGCTACCTCTTTCATTACGGTGTACAGTATGTATACGACCGGCATCCTCCGGTATTCGCCACTCAGGCGGGTGATATTATTGCTTTTCTCTGCAGGGATCCTGGCCGCTTTATTCAAACTCCAGCACTGGGCAGGAGGAAACACCATGCTGCCTATCGTAATTGGTGCTGTAGCGGTGGTCTATACCATTCACTTTATACGCAAACAGTCTAAAAACCTGTCAGATATACTCAAATTCGGATGGATCAGTACAGCAGCTATTGTTGCAATAGGCAAACTACACCACCTGCTGCAGGCCGATTGGACATGGGTACCCCAAATCTTTGCATTGGCCTGGTGCCTGTTGTTCATCACCCGGCAGTTCCGGAAAAAACCAATGGCCTGGCCTGACAATAATTTGCCCCAACCTTCCGTTTAATCCACAACCCAACATGTTGCCCCATGTCCAAAGACATCGAATCTTTGCTGCCACACCGCTACCCTTTCCTGTTTGCAGATGAGGTATTGAGTGCGACCCGCGAAGAAATCAAAGCCGTTAAAACCTTTTCACCCGACGATCAGTTCCTGCGCGGCAGTTTCCAATCCAGGAATTTTGTGCCCGGCACGATCCTCATCGAATCGATGGCCCAGTGCGGGGGTGCAGGTGTAAAACTGCTCAATATCAGTGAAGGGCTTTTTGGTCTGGTAAGCATTGATGATGCCGAAATGCTGCAAGGTGCCGAATACAACAAACCGGTGACTTACATCATCCGCAACCTGCGCCTGACCGAGAACATGATCAAACAATCGGGCATTGCCTATGTAGACGATGTGCCCGTCGCCAGGGCCACCTGGATGTGTGTAAAGATGGCTTCGTAACTTTTTTCAGTGCAAATACAAAAGCGGGAAGTGATGTACCACACACACTTCCCGCTTTACTTTTTATGCGATGATTATACACCAAACTGGCGCAGGTGATGATCGAGGTGTTTCCATTGCAACGTATCCCATTCCACACTGCTGAGCTTGCCAAAAAACGGATGCGGCTCCTTCGTTAAACCAACCGGACCGCCCTTGGTAAATCGCTCTATCAGCGTGATCAGTTCTTCCCGGGCTGCTTCAAAACCATCCTGGCTAAACATCAGGAATTCCTTCGCAGTAGGCATATTTTTAGACAGCGGACCAGGCTTGAGCAATTGCCGCTTGGCCAGGCCACCAAAGAGGATGCCCATCATGCCGCGCTTGAGCTGCATTTCGCCCAACGCTACTTTTAACGGCCCCTGCATATGCAGCAGCATTTGCGTTACATTCATTTTGCCCCAGAGGGGTGCGCTTCCGGGAGTTAGTTTCCCGATACGGTTGAGATACACCTGTGCATCAGCAGGATTAAATAGACTTGGCATGTTCAATTTTTAGCAGGCGCAAAGTTATGCTTAAATTCTAATACGTCAGCCTGTTGCTACAATAAACTATGCAAAATGATACTAATAGCGTTGGCTTGGTTACTGGTCATGAAATGCCCACCGCCTTCTATCCATATATCGGCTTTGACGAACCGGGCAGGCAGGATATGATCGGCAGTGCCGTGAATATGTGTTACACGGGGAGGCACTTCTTTGTTGCGCCAGGTAAGAATGGCACGGATGGCCCATTTCAGAAAGGCGGGATCAGTATCGCGGAGAATGGCTGCCAGCAGTTGCTGATCGGCCGGACTGTGTGCGCCAAAAAAGTAATTACTAAGGCGATTGGGCCATTTAAGCAACGCTGCCGGTACACATCTATCAAGCTGCAACCAGCCTGCCCAGCGGTAGTAAAAAGGAATTTCGCTGGCGGTTTTGGCACTGGCCAACAGAATCACTTGGGAAGTACGGATTTGCCGGGCTACTTCTATCGCCACCATGCCACCAAATGAAAGTCCGATGAGCACTGGATTGGGAGCCTTGATTTGCACCAGCAGACGGGAAGCGTAAACAGAGAGGTTATGCACCGGGTGAAATTCCCAATTGATGAAATGCACTTCGTGACCAAACAGGTCAATGTCCTGCAAAGCGCGTGCATCTGCACCCAACCCGCTAAAAACATAGATCACAGCCATATTGCTACAAGAAAAATTACCGCACTTCCAACCTGAAAGTAACCCGCCTGTTCAGCGCCCGGCCTTCGGGTGTTTCGTTATCGCCGGAAGGTACGCTATCGCTGAAACCCTGGGCGGTTAACTGCGCTTCGGGCACTTGCAAACTCATCAGGGAGAACAGCACATTGCGGGCACGGTCTACACTGAATTTCTGCTTGGCTTCGGGACTTCCCATGGCATCGGCATGGCCCATGATCACGAGGTGCAGCTGTGGATATTTGATCAATAATGCAGCGATCTGCTCCAGGTATTGCGCCGCAGAATCGGGCACTACCACCGAGGCATAATCGAAATACACCGGCGAGGTAAACATTTTGGAAGCCAGCTCCCAGCCGGCCAACGTAATGTCGACCTCAATAGGATCGTACATTTTAAGTTCGTGCAGGTCTACCGGGGTTTTGCTTTCCATATACCCGGAGCGCTCAACGCTGAGCACGTAATTGCCCCCGGATGGAGCCGCCATCCAGTAAGTACCATCACCTACATTGGTGATAGCAGAGGCCACTACACGACCGGTGAGGGTATCTACGAGTTCTACTTCCTGGGTGGTTACACGGCGTTGCGACACGCTGTCTTTGACAGTGCCCTTGATAAAAGCTACCGGTATTGGCCTTACGGATGTAGGCAGTTCAAAACTATAGAGATCGGTTTCGCCTACGGCATTACCGCGGTTGGAAGCATAATAAGCGGTAGTGCCAGAAGCATTTACCACTACGCCGCCTTCGTGGTTAACGGTATTGATCGGGTACCCCAGGTTGACAGGCTTACCCCATTTGCCATTAGCGCCACGGCGGCTTACAAACAAATCCATATCACCCATACCCGGATGCCCTTCTGAAGCGAAGTACAGGGTTTGGTTGTCGAAGTGAATGAACGGGGCTATATCGTCGTAAGGGGTATTGATTTCTGGACCCAGGTTCTCGGGAGCGCCCCATTTACCATTGGTAAAATGGGTTACCCAAATATCGAGCCCACCCTGCCCGCCTTCGCGGTTGCTCACATAATACAGGTCTTTGTTATCGACCGATATGCAGGGCATCGATTCATAACCTGGCGTGTTGAGCGTGGCTTTGAAAGGCTTGGGTACACTCCAGGTGCTGTCGGTTTCGGTATAACTCATGTAGAGGTCGCAACCACCACCGGTTACCCCATCGGGACTGCGCCGTTCGCATTTGCTGAAAAACAGGTAATGCCCGTCGGCACTGATATTTTGCGCACCTTCATTGCCCCGGCTGTTGGGTGGTTCCCCCATGTTGACCGCAGGAGCCCAGTAGCCACAGGTATCTTTATGACTGATAAAAAATTCTTCGTCTTCTCCTTTTACCCGGCGGGTAAATACCATCGTTTGTTCGTCAATAGTCAGCGAAGGCAGGTATTCTGCATCAACCGTATTGACATCCACACCCAGGTTAAGCGGACTGAAAGGCACCGGGCGTTTCACAGCAGTACGCGCAAAATCGTATTGCTGCTCCAGCATTTTAGCCTTTTGCTTATCTGCTTTGGACAGTCTGGGAATATTCTGGTAACTGCGGATGAGACCCAATGCATCATCAAACCGGTAACTTCCGGCTTTGGCCTGGGCAAAATAAATGAGGGAAGGCTGCAGAAACTTAGGATTCTGTGCCTGCATCTGTTCGTAACACCAGGATGCCCGTTCAAAATTGCGGGTCTGGAGGTAAATCCCTCCCAGTCGCAGGTAAGCATCTAGGAATCCCGGCGCTTCCTTGACCGCAGCTTCAAATGCAGCTGCAGCTTTAGGCATATCATTCTGCCCCAGGAATGTCTCGCCCTTCTCAAAGTTGCGGACGGCACTGGCGGGCATAGCCGATTTACTGTATTGGGCATTCGCCACCGATACAGTGAAAGAACAGGCCAGTATGGCAAAGCATTTTTTGAAAAGCATAACCATGGTAAGCGGCACTAATATAACACGGTAATTTCATAAAAACCAGTCCCCGGGAAATAGCACAGCCGCCTTAAAGGGCGGCTGTGCTATAAAACAGTTTCGTTATTGAGTAATGGTAAACCTTAATGCGGTGTTGCCTGTTCCCGTCAGGCGCAAAAGGTAAGCTCCGGGAGGAAACCGGCCTTCCAATTCCAGGGTATGATTCAGGCGACCTCCCGAGGATTGTATCATTTCCTGATATACTTTTTGCCCAAGCATGTTGTAAATGTCCAGCAAATAGGGTTTTGAGTCATTGGCAATCCCGCCTTCTATTACAAAGCGGCCGGTATTGGGATTGGGATAAAGCGAGAAATTTACAGTAGCAGAGGGCATAGTAGTTACGCTGTTGGGCGTACCTTGTATTTTACGGATGCGGTTATTATCCCGAAGGTAAAGGCGCCCCATCTGATCCGAAAACAGGTCGCTTACATCATAATATAACGCCTGGTGCAATGGACTGATCTCTCCGTTAAAGCCCTGCTCATCTGGCTGACCAGCCACCTGGCGAATAATGCCGGTCGCATCTACCTTCAAAATGCCCGACCTTCCGTTATCGGTAATATAAACATTGCCGTTATTATCCGGCAATACCGTGGAAGGCGAAATACGGGCCGCCACCGCCGGACCACCCATTCCGGTGTTGCCGGAATAACCGATGCCTGCAAAATTGATGATATGACCCGCGCGATCCATTTTACGTACCAGGTAGGGCTCCAAAATGAACAGGTTGCCGCTGGTATCCGAGGCCAGATCGCTGATTTTGCCCAGCCTTATTCCTCCGGCTGCCCCGCCTGCCACCGTTACGACATTTTTGGTGGTTAAATCAATCTTTCGGATGGTACTATTGCTGGTTACGACATACAAAAAGTTGCTGTCAAGATCGCGTTCCAGGCAGGAGGGCGCATCCATCCCTGCCTGGTTGGCAGGCCAGCCCTCGCCAAAATCCATTGCTGCGCCCGTACCGGCAATCGTAGAGATTTTGCCGATGGCATTGATCATGCGCACCCGGTTATTTTTGCGGTCGGTAAAAATGATGCCGCCCTGCGGACCCAGTACCAGGTCGGAGGGTGTATTCAGTTCGGCATCAGCAGCTGCGCCACCATCGCCACTGAAACCCGGCTTGCCGGTACCCGCAATGGTTACCAACTGCCCTGCTCCGGTGATCATTACAATGCGGTGGTTGCTGCTATCGGCCAGGTAGATATCGCCATTCAATGCGGCTTTGCACCGGCCACCCCCAAATTGACTGCCAATGGCAGGCTGGCTATCACCATTGTAATTGCCCCTACCATTCCCCGCAACAGTGGTAATGATACCGCCAGCATCGACCTTCCGTACCCTGAGGTTTTTGTAATCGGCCACATAAATATTGCCAGCTGCATCAGAGACCATGCCCATAGGCGAATTCATCATGGCGTTGAGGGCAGGACCACCATCGCCGCTATACCCCACACTGCCATCGCCTGCAATGGTGTTGATGATACCCCCGGCATCTACCTTCCGTACAACACTACGGGAGGCATCAAGTAAATACAGATTACCGGCTGCATCTGTAGACAGTGCCGGAGCATTCGAAATCTCAGCAGCGGTAGCAGGACCACCATTGCCATTGTATCCCATAATACCAGTGCCCGCCACGGTGTTAATGATACCAGCAGTATCAATTTTACGCACCCGCGCAAAATAACTTTCGGCAAAGTAGACATTACCGGTAGCATCCACAGTAATAGCCACAGGCATTACATTGGCCTGCAATGCCGGACCACCATCGTCATTGCTACCAGGACCGTTAAGGCCCGAACCTGCAATTGTAGTAATCACGCCAGCTGTATCAATTTTGCGTACCCGCCGCATATCCGACACATACACATTACCGGCTGCATCGCAAGCCAGGCCCAGGATACCATCAAAACCCGCCTGTACGGCCGGTCCTCCATCACCTGAGTAACCTTGTCCGGGCAGATTGGTACCTGCCACCAGGCTCAGTTGTCCGGCGGTGTTCAGCTTCAGGATCCTGCGCTCATTGAATCTTGTAAAATACAGGTTACCCTGCGCATCGGCAGCCATCCCGGCCACACCATTTATCCCTAAGGACGTAGCGGTACCCGCCCCGGTATAGGCCATATTTCCATCCCAGCAGGTAGCATTACCCACTACTGCGGTAATGGTACCAGCAGGTGTCATTTTATAAATAACGGCATACTGCTGGTCTGCAAAATAAATATTGCCAGTCCCATCCATGGCCATATTCCTGGGAGCCAGGGAAAAGCCGGTAGCCTGACTTACTTTAGGAATACCTCCGGCAATGGTTTCAATAGTTTGGGAAAAAACCGGTGTTGCTACAGTAAGCAAACCTGCGAGAATAGTTGTAACGGGTATAGTTCTGAAATTCACAGGTTCATTAGTTTTGGATTACACTAAACTTAAACCAAACACTTCAACAAAACAAATATTTACTGTTTAAATATTCGCTTCTTCTGCCTATCGCGGGCGCACAAAAAAGCCCGGCGGATGATCCGCCGGGCTTTAACAATTGTATAGCCGGATTAGCTTAAGGAATATTCAGGTATTTATGCGTTTGCAACGACAACTGCCATTGCGGATGCTCCTGGATGTAATCGATGATCATGGGCGTTACCTGCCCGGCTTTGCTCCATTCGGGCTGCAGGTACAATTTGCACTCACGGCTCACCTGGGCAGCAAACTGTTCGGCCCACTGGAAATCGGATTTATGGTACACCACAATCTTCAGTTCGTGGGCAAACCGCAGGTTTTCGGGCAGCGGTGCTTTGAACTTTTTGGGCGACAGCGTGATCCAGTCCCATTTACCGCTCATCGGGCTGGAACCCGAGGTTTCGATATGGGTACGGAATTTCTTCTTGTGCAGCAGGGTTGTCAGTTCGCTCAGGTTGTGCATGAGTGGTTCGCCACCTGTCACCACGGCTATGCGGCCGGGGTGCTTTTCTGCTTCGCGCACAATATCGTCTACGTCCAGCGCCGGGTGTTTATTGGCATCCCAGCTTTCTTTCACATCGCACCATACGCATCCTACATCACAGCCACCGAGGCGAATGAAATAGGCGGCACGGCCGGCATAACAGCCCTCGCCCTGCAGCGTATAAAACGCCTCCATCACCGGCAGCACATTCACTTTCTCCACGTTGCTCTGCTATTAATTCAGGTTTGTTTTAGGCTGGGTTGCAGCCTGGTAGGTATTTTTCATGAGGGCACAGATGGTCATAACGCCTACACCGCCTGGTACAGGAGTGATATAACTGCATTTGGGGGCCACATTATCAAAGTCTACATCGCCCACCAGTCGGGTACCGCTCTTGGTGGTTTCGCTGTCAATGCGGTTCATACCTACGTCAATCACCACCGCACCTTCTTTGATCATGTCAGCAGTAATGAAATGAGGTTTACCAATAGCAGCAATCACGATATCGCCCTGTTTTACCATCTCGGCCAGGTTCTGGGTGCGGGAGTGGCAAATGGTTACGGTACAGTTACCAGGATAAGTATTGCGGCTCATGAGCAGGCTGATGGGCGTACCCACAATATTGCTGCGGCCAATCACCACGCAATGTTTACCGGCCGTTTCAATTTTATAGTGCTCCAGCATGAGCAGGATGCCATAAGGAGTAGCAGGCAGGAAAGTAGGCAGACCTACCACCATTTTGCCCTGGCTTTCGGGGTGAAAACCATCCACGTCCTTTTCGGCAGCAATCATGTTGATCACTTTATCTTCGCTGATGTGTTTGGGCAGGGGCAGTTGCACCAGGATACCGTCTACATCAGGATTGTCATTGAGTGCTTCGATCTGGTCGAGCAGGTTTTGCTCGGAGATGGTTTCGTCAAAACGCAGCAGGGTGGAATCAAAACCGATTTCGGCGCAGGTTTTCACCTTGTTGCGCACATACACCTCGCTGGCAGCATTGTTGCCCACCAGGATAGCGGCCAGGTGCGGCGCTTTCTTACCATCCTGTTTCAACAATTCAACATTGGCGGCCATTTCAGCCTTCAGTGTCTGAGACACGAGTTTACCGTCTAATAATTGCATGGCGCAAAGATACAGCACCGGGCACGAAATATAAATTCTGAATTTTTGATGAGTGTTAATGTGTGGGGAGGGCTCGCAAAAGCGCAAAATACGGTACTTCCTTCGAGAGGGTTGCTCACAAGGACGCAGGGGTGCGAAGGCGCAAAGGGAATCGACGCGAGGAGTAAGCTCGCAAAGGCGCAAAGGCACGGTGGAAATGCGAAATCCGCTAATCCGTAATCCAAAATCTCACGGCGCTGCAAGTCCCGCCCGTGCGGGAGCGCAGAGACACAGCGGAAATGCGAAATCCGCTAATCCGTAATCCCAAAGCACCATTGACTATTGACCTCTCACCATTGACCTCAACCACCATCTCCCGTTCAGACCTGGCAGGAGCGAAGCTCCCGACAGGACTGAACTCGCGCCGTCTCATCCCGCATGAGGCGGGACGGGCTCTCTGCCCTCTCACTTCTCACAAAAAAACCATTGACCATTGCCCATTCACCATTGACTTCCTTAACTACCTAAGCAATTTAAACCTATACTCCTCCATCCCCTGGTAAATCTTGAGCACATACCAGCCTGCGGGCAGCGTGCTCATGTCGACGCGGGTTTGAGGGTCTTCGGATTTGCCGGTAACCCAGGAGCGGCCCAGCATATCCCACACCACATAATTGAAGGGAGCGGTTTGCTGTACCGGTCTGCGGATATTGACCATATCGGCCACTGGATTGGGATAAACCATAAAGGCATTTTCATTCAGGTGAATGCCTGTAACCCCGGTTGGTATATAATTGGGATCGTAAAATTCAATGATCTTATCTGCAGAAGTGCCTGCGGTGGAGTTGCTGGTGCTGATGAAGATATTGCCGTGCGGGCCTGCGCAAATGTCGCGGATACGGCCGAAGTCGCCATCGATGATCGTGTCTATGAAAGCGATGGCGGTAGTACCGGCGTTGAAATGCAGGAGCAGCAGTTGCTCGTTTTTAAGTGTACCCAGCAGCAGGCTGTTGTTCCATAATGGGAACATATCGCCCATATAATATTCCATACCACTGGTGGCAATGGTGGGCGTCCAAGCGTAGAGGGGTTCTACCACATTGGAGTCGGCGCAGAAGGTCTGCTCGGCTGGTTCGTTGCAAAATCCTTTTACCGTTGGCCAGCCATAGTTACGGCCTTTCTGAATGAGGTTGATCTCGTCGTCAGTGGTAGGGCCGTGTTCACTGGCGAATAGCTTCTCTCCTGCCCAGGTCAGCCCCTGCGCATTGCGGTGGCCCCAGCTCCAGAGCGGACTTCCAGGAATAGGATTATCGGCCGGGATGCTGCCATCGAGGTGGATACGTAATATTTTGCCGTTGATCGAAGCCAGGTTTTGCGGGTTGCTTTGGTCGGCCGCATCACCCGTGGTAATGAACAACGTTTGATCGGGGCCGATCAGCAAGCGGCAGCCGTTGTGGATACTGCTGCCTTTAATATTATCAAGCAGAATAACGGGCGAACCCAGCGAAGTGCCGTTGTACGTGAGTTTTACAATTTTTTCGGTGTACTGGCTCGAAGGGTTGTTGTATTCATAGGCTACATATACAAAGGGCGAATCCGCAAATTCTGGATGCAGCGCCATACCCAGCACGCCGCCTTCATTATTGGCTACGGCATCAGGAAAAGCAATAAGGGTATCCATATCGCCGCTCAGGGGATCGAGCCGCATCACGTACCCGTTCTTTTGGGTAAACCAGATATGATCGTCCGGACCGTAAACGATTTCCCAGGGAATATGGAGACCGCTTTTGATTTCACGAAACTGGAAACTGGGTTGGGCCTTCACACAACTTGCGGTGATGAACACCAGGAGGAGTAATGCAAAAATCGATCGCATAATCTTACAGTTTAAAGATGAATAAAAACCAATACAGATCAGCACGTTGCACATTAGCATTAAATATGCAGCAAATCATGCACCAAACTTCGGTTTTTTGGTACATATTTTGAAAAGAGGAAAAAAGAACCTCCACAATGAAAACACTGATCAAAGCAGGCTTATTGGCCTTTTTCCTGCTGTCGCTACTCACCTCGTTTGCAGTTTTTGCCCACGGCAACGGGGGCTCCGCTTCCCAGATGCAGGAAGACATCCTGTATTACACCAACAAATTCCGCAAAAAACAAGGGCTTCCGCCGCTGCAAATGAGCGAAAGCCTCAATCGCATTGCCACCAACCATAGCCGCAACATGGCTTCGGGCCGGACTGGCTTCGGCCATTCCGGTTTCGAAAGCCGGGTAAACCAGGCCCAGAACAGCCTGGGCAGCCTGCGGGCTTATGCCGAAAACGTAGCCTATGGCCAGATGGATGCCGAAGAAGTGGTAGACGGCTGGATAAGGAGCCGCGGCCACCGCAAAAACATGCTGGGCAACTATAACCTCATTGGTATTGGTGTGGGAAGGGCCCGGAACGGGCAATTGTATTTCACCCAATTCTTTGTGCAAAAACAGGGAGCCCGCTAACAGCTCCTGGTTTTTTCTCCCCTTTCCCCTGCGGTTTTCCCATTCCTCGCAGAATATATCACATTCGTCTCATATCAATATGGCATTTTTCAGCGTTTAAGTGTTTACACTTATATTGCAACAAACCTGAAGGTGCATGAAACATGTAGCGAAATTCCTGTGTGTGTGGGTTCTTTGTTTAATGGTAACAAGGGCAAACGCCAACCACTTATTTGGTGGCGAGCTGTATTACAAACACGTAAGCGGCAATACCTATACCATTACATTGGTGATGTATGGCGATTGCGGCACCAACAATCCATCTGTTTTCAACAGCCTGTATACGGCAACTCCCCAGATCCTGATTCAAAACGGCAACCAGAATGCCACTACCATTTACCTGGGCATCAGCGGCACAGGTGTGGAAGTAACCCCGGTATGCCCCGCAGAAGCCAACAACACGGTGTGTAAAGGCGGAAGCATTCCTGGCGTAACCCGCTTTGAGTACCAGGCCAGCTATACCTTTCCGGCAACCTCTTCCAACTGGCGGGTGATTTTTAACGGTCAACTGGGCAACAGCTCTGCAGGCCGCAGCTCCAACATGACCAACATCATCAGCGGAGCATCAGTAATGCGGCTGGAATGTGTGCTCAACAACACACTGGCCCCCAACAACACCGCCACCCTCACTACCATTCCCACGCCTTTTTACTGCATCAACAAAAACCAGCAGTACAATCCCGGCGCTACGGATATCGATGGCGACTCCCTCACATTTGAACTCATTCCCGGCTACGAAGCCACTACCGGCCCAGGTGGCACACCCATCCCGGCTACTTACCTGGCAGGGTACACCTACAGCAACCCGGTGCACACTTCTACCGGCAACTTTTCGTTCAGCACCACCACCGGTCAGTTCAACTTTACGCCAGATCTGGCGCAAAACAGCCTCGTCGTGATCCGCACCAACGAATACCGCAATGGTGTGCTGGTGGGTTCCATGATGCGCGAAATGACTTTCGTAGTACTGCCCACCTGTAACAATACACCTACCACCGGCGCTATCGATTCGCTGATTGATGCGGCGGTATCGCCAGATGGTTCGCAGGTAAGGATATGCTCAGGTCAGCAGCAACTGCAGTTTTCCATCAAAGCCACCGATGCGGATGGTGACAAAATCAATATTACTTACAGCGGTTTGCCTGCCGGCAGCACCCTGGCTATCAACAACAACAATACCACTACTGCCAGCGGCCTGTTTACCTGGAATACCGCCAATATCAATCCCGGCACCTATACTTTTTACGTAACCTATACCGATGATGGTTGCCCGCTTTCAAGCAAGCAAACAGTAGCTTACAGTGTGACCATTGTGCCGCCCCCCACCCTCGATGCCGATATTCTTTCCGAAACCCAGTGCCTCTATAAAGCCAAGGTATTACTGAAACCCAACGGCCAGGATGCACCCTGGACCATGCAGGTTTCTGATGCCCATCCGTTGCACACCTTCACCGGTGTAACCGGCAGCCAGCTCGATAGCCTCAATCCAGGTACTTATTACGTGAACATTAAAAGCAAGGGCCAGACCTGCGTGGCTTTCGACACCATTGTGATCTCAGATTCCGGCCCCTTTCCTTTTGCACCGGAATTTGATTCAGTGATGCGCTATTGTGTAGGCGACACACCCGATACCCTTACTCAACTGAATGGTCCGTACCCCGGCGCCATCCTGCACTGGTACGATGCGCAGGGTAACCTGCTGGGCACCAAACCCACGCCCAATACCAGCACCCAGCAAACCTATTTCTGGACGGTAGAGCAGCAATTCAAAACCTGTATTTCTGCACGCGATACCATCCAGATGTATGTGACCAATGTGCCGAACCCTTTCTTTGAATTACCTGCTTCGATCTGCGATGGCGATACCCTGCCGGTGACCTTTACCGGTACTGCCAGCCCCGAAGCAATCTATCACTGGAACTGGGACGATGGTCATGTGATAACCGGCACCGGTGCAGGCCCCTACACCATTGGCTTTGACCAGCCGGGCTTTAAACCCATTTCACTGCTCATTGATGACAGGGGTTGTAAAAGCGTAGTGAACATCCGCCCCATTACCGTTAAAAACAGGCCAGGTGTGCTGGTAGGCGCCAGCGATATCTGTATTTACGATACTGCTACCATTACGTATTTATCCCAACAGCTGCAGGGTACACAATACACCTGGAACTTTGGCGGCGGAGCGGTTAAAAACGGCAACGGAGCGGGGCCGTATGTACTCAATTATACCACACCCGGCACCAAAACCATTACGCTGAATGTAACCACCAATGGTTGCTCCAACGATACCACCCTCCAGTTCCAGGTACGCCCCAGGCCTACATTGGTGCTGCGTTCCAACCGCCCCGATTATTGCATGGGCGATTCTGTTATCCTGACCCTGGCCGGTGCGCAAACCGCTGAGTGGATAGAACCCGAAGGCGTAGCCAGTCTCTCAGAAACTACCGGCACTTACTGGAACCGGATTTTTGCACCTGCCCGTTACCGCGTTATCGGTACCGATACATATGGTTGTTATGATACGGCTGTAGCGCAGGTCAATGATGTGGCGCCCTGCTGCGAGTTTGGTTACCCTAACGCTTTCACCCCCAATGGCGATGGTGCCAACGACCGGTTTAATGTGAAAACCAGGGGCAATTATGAGCAATATTTCCTGGTGGTGTACAACCGCTGGGGGCAGGAAGTGTACCGCACCGTAGATGCCAACCGGGGCTGGGATGGGACCATTGCCCAGCAACCGGCCCCTTCCAATACTTATTTTTATTATTTCAGGGCTAAATGTTACAACGGTAAAACCGAAGAACACAAAGGCGATGTGATATTGCTGCGCTAACTGCCTGCAAATGAATTGAAAAGGACTGACTCACCCTCAGTCCTTTTTTTATGCCCCGGAACCAGCATAAAAGTTTACCAACGCCGGGGCTCCGTTTGACCGTCAATTGATGTAAGCACCGTAATTTTGCGCCGGCATCAACCAACCCAGCCAATC
>Ga0247823_10001731_pt1 | contig 18026 bp, 15 predicted proteins | sample 13C_PalmiticAcid_2_FD_192426 | JGI IMG/M metagenome (GOLD analysis project Ga0247823, IMG submission 192426) | Soil microbial communities from agricultural site in Penn Yan, New York, United States - 13C_PalmiticAcid_Day30 | ecosystem: Environmental > Terrestrial > Soil > Agricultural land... | reverse complement strand
GACACCATCAAGAAGAAACCACCACTAGTCACGGTTCTAAAAAGAACCTGAACCTCAAGCTCAAGGTCTGGCGCCAAGAGAGCGGCTCGGACAAGGGCGCGCTCAAGGAATACCAGCTGAGCGACGTCTCTCCGGACATGTCGTTTCTGGAGATGCTTGACGTGCTGAACCAGAAGATCATCAAAGACAAGGCCGACCCCGTGGCCTTCGACCACGACTGCCGTGAGGGCATTTGCGGCGCCTGCTCGCTGGTGATCAACGGTGCCGCCCACGGTCCCGAAAAAGGCACCACGACCTGCCAGCTGCACATGCGCCACTTCTCGGACGGCGACACCATCGTGATCGAACCCTTCCGCGCCCAGGCCTTCCCCGTGATCAAAGATCTCGTGGTGGACCGCTCGGCTTTTGACCGTATCATTCAGGCTGGCGGCTACGTGTCGGTGAATACCGGCAATCCTCAGGACGCCAACTCCCTGCCCATCAAAAAAGAAGACGCCGATTTGGCCTTCGCCGCCGCCGCCTGCATTGGCTGCGGTGCCTGTGTGGCCGCGTGTAAGAACGCCTCGGCGATGCTCTTCGTGGGCGCTAAGGTTTCGCACCTTTATATGCTTCCGCAAGGAGAGCCCGAGCGTGAAAAACGCGTGCTCGGCATGGTGAATCAGATGGATGAAGAGGGCTTCGGAGCCTGCACCGTAACCGGCTCTTGTGAAGCGGCTTGCCCCAAAGAGATCAAGCTCGAGAACATCGCGCGACTCAATCGCGAGTACACCCGAGCGACTCTGCGTTCGCGCAAGTAAAAAGCTTTCTTAACCGCCCGGTGATTTTCTTGTTTCTGTAGGGCATAGGTGGTAGTCGCTTTTTTTAGGAAATGCGGATGAGACACTGGGCGAAACATTATGGTCTGAGCTTGATGGGGTTCTTGGGAATCACCCTTTCGATGCTGAGCCATGCCCAAATCCGCACCTCCAACGCCCGCATCGGCATCAACCATGTGAACCTCAACGAGGTGCCGGTGGCCGATCGCGTCCGTCTCGACGTGAAGAATCTTTATATCCAAATGGCGTGGTCGCTCTACAATTATCCCCGCCTTTCGCAGACCGAAATCACCGAAGCCAAGGCCCTGCCCCTCGAGATGAATATCAGCGGCCGCAACCGCACCCTGCCCACCGTGGAGCTCCGTCATAGCGGCAACACATCACGTCCGCTGCTCGTCATGAGCGCAGGCCTCTTCGCGAGCGAATGGGAAGACCTCAAGGCAGCGAAGTCGTTCTACGATATTGGCTATGACGTGCTCAAGGTGCCCACGGGCCTGAGTGAGTCGTTCGTGAAAACTTTCCCCTGGATCGAACCCGGCGATCTGGCCATCGAAGCCGAGATCCTTATTCAATCGGTGAATTCTTACCGAGCCAAATACGGCATCGAATCGTCGGGTCACCGCGTGGTGGCTTACGGTTCAAGCTACGGCGGTTCGGTGGTGCTCAAGGCCGCAGAACGCCAACCCAACTTCTTTTCGCGCGTGGTTTCCCTCGGTCCCATCTATGACTTCATGTACTCTGCCCAGGTCTTTGATGGCCTTATGAAAAGCGCGCCACGCGGCTCCACCTTGCTCGATGGCCGTGACGCTGTGGTCGAAATCGAGCAAGGCGTTGGCTTTTTGATGAGCAAAGATCCTCAAACGCTCGATTCCGAAGCTTACGACTCCTACGCCCGCAAGAAGATGGCAGACGTGATGATCGACAAACTCGTCATCTACTGCCGCAGCCGTTTTCGCGGTGAAGCTCCGGCCTCGAAATGCGATAAAGTGCGCTCCTTTGGCGATTTGCAAAAATTCACGGGAGTGAAACCCCCGATGAACAGCCAGCTGCAGCCCAGCCAAAATCCGCGTCTCTTTGTGCTGGCCACGGCCAACGACCCTCTCAATCAGAATCCCCTGCCGATCGGTCACACCTTTGTGCTCGAAAAGGGCGGCCATTTCGGCTTTCTGGGAACCACCCTAGAAAGCCGCTTCCTGAAAGACCTCCTTAGCTCTCAGTAGGCGCCCGACTCCCCCACATACCGGCAGCGCGTCAATCCCCCGCACTTCAGAAAAAATGTCCCGCACTCATATTGTAAAAAGCCCAGTCGACCCTTATTTTTGGCCCCCTAATGTTGATAACGGCTCTCAATAAGCTTCTGCGCTCCGGACTCCTCGTTCTTTTGATGGCTCTCCCTACCCTCGGCCATGCTCACGGCCACGGGGGTCTCGAGGGAGAGGAAGTGGCCGTCCTTTTTGAATCGATGCTGCAGGCCATGGACGAAGCCACGGACCTTACTGCGCGCGAGCTCACCGAGCTCGAAGTGCGCTACGGCGGCCGCCCGAGCACGGATCCCGTGGTGATCGAGTATCTCGGCCGCCGGATGAAGCTCCACCGGCCGGCCTTCTCCAAAGTTATCGACCGCGGCCTCAACATCTGGCGCGCACGCGTCGAGCGCGAAAACCCCGAACTCTACTTCGAGCCCCGTACGAGGGTGCACCTCTCGCTGCGCGAGAAGATGATCGACATCTTTAACAAGGTCATCGTGCATCAGCTGCTCCTGATGCGCGACGCGTTTCTGGATCCCAACATGATCGCCACAGGCGGTGTGCACCTGGCGGGTTGGTCCACGCGAAAACTCTACGAAGAGGGCAAACGTTTTGTGGGCTACACGGTCGTTACCGAAGCGATCGAATCGGCCTTCTTCGGCGCCTGGCACGTGGCCTGTCCCCTCTTTCAGATTCTCTACGTGCCAGCGTCCTTCGTCATGCGCCACATCGAGGATCCGATCCGCAATCGCGGTCACGGTTACCCCATGGTGCAGCGACTGGGCGGATCGATCAAAGCCTTCAAACTCGTGCTCGCCTACAAGCGCGATATGCGCCACTTGCTCACCGTCGGCCTCGATGGTCGCTACCGGGGCGTGACGAGCGAGAAAGGTTATCGCAAGTACCTGGCCGGAACGGATCACCACATGGAAGCCGAGCTGAATATGGAGCGCTTCTGGCCCGAGACCATGCGGAATTTTCATGCCCCCGAAACCACGCCGCTCGTGCGTCACCCCCGCGAGCTCGACCTGCGCAGTGATTACGACATCATCTTCGGCGAGAATCACCCCGAGGGAGCAGAACTCGGTGTCGAGTCGGATCGGTTTTTCGTGGCGCTCAAGCATGGGGACGGTCTGCTCGAGATGTACGACATGTTGCAGGAGATGCTGAGCCACCAGGTCGAAGTGAAACGCGGTCGCAACGTTTGGCGAGAGCTTTACCTGCGCGTTCGTGGCCTACCTCTGCCCGATGTGAGCGAATACAAACGCAAGTACACGATCGCGAATCAGATTCGTATCGAGTCGATCCTTGGCCACCTTGGGGCTTACATCAAAAATTATCGCACGCTCGTGCTCGTCGGCGCGGTGTCTCCGCGCGAAAACCCGGCCCTGCAGGCGCACCAACGTGCGCTCGCCGACGCTCAGCTTGATCACATCAAGGCCGCGCTAAGGGATACCTACCTATTGCTGCAGCCGAAGCGTTTTGACCAAGACACGATCAAATGGCGCGCGGGCGAAATTGGCGGAAAATTAAAACCCGCTGCCACCGACTTTAAAAAGAAACTCCTCACCAAGGTGCGCTTGGATGAGTTGGACGCGAAACACTGCGAGAGTCTTTTGAGCGGGATCCGTTAACGTTGTGCCAGTTGATTCAGGACCACTGCGCAATAGGTGAGCCCGCTCATGCCGTTGGCATAACGTTGGGCGTCTTGATGAATCGCTGAGGCGGCCCCGACTTGCGCGTGGAAGAGCTCGTCTTCGACTTTGCGTACCACCGCGCGGGGACTGAGGGGTGCGAGGACCTGGCGGAACGCTACATCGTTGCGCATTCGGCTCACCCACACTTCCAAATCTTTTTCGATCTTCTCGGATGCGGCAACGATGAGGCGGGGAATGTCGTGACTCAAGTTGGGATCGAAATCTTTGCCCAGTCGCTGGCGTACCCATTCGGAATTGTAGCGCCCTTCGAGGATGCCGATGACAACTTCATTCAGCCGCGCGGCACGCAGGAGGGGGAGATCTCCATGCTGTTCAGGAACCAGTTTTGAGTTTTTGAGCAGCGGCATGAGCGAATCGCGAAGTTGGAGCAGTTTTTTTAGTTGCTCGCGGCGCATGCGCTCGGTGGTGTCGAGGCGCGCAGCTGCGAGACGATCGGTCGAGTGCCGTACGTCCAAATCGTGATCACGAGCCTCCCACTCGAGGCGTTTGGAGCTTTCGCTGCCGAGATCCTCATCGCCGACATGAGGGCTGCGCTCTTCGTCCGGCTCCGCGAAACGTCGCCAACGATCGGCAAAGTTCCTGTTCTCACGCGAGATGGGCAGCGGCTGCGAGGAGCGACCGCGATCCCACTCGACAGAGGCTTTCCACTGGGCAGGATCGACGGGCGGCCGGCCGCCTTTTGGGACTTTAGAAAAGCTTGTCGTCACTCGCGGTGTGGTGTCAAAAAGGTAAACGGGCTTGCTGTCTTTGAGCAACAGCGTCTGCCGATGCGCTGGGTAGCGCAAGAGTCCGGCGTTGTCGGGCACAAACTCGTCGACTTGGGTAATTTCGTAGCGGCTCAGCTTTTTGTTGTCGGCGCTGGGCAAAAAGATCGGCAGGTCATGGGTCATCTGGTGAAAAAGCTGATTGCCGTGATCGCACTTGCCCACGAAGTGCCCTAGGTAACGGTTCTCAAGAAAATCTTCGTAGCGAGTGCGGGGCTTGTCCGAAGTGTTGAACCACCTGAATGCCATCGAGAGTCCCCGTCGCTCTTCCATAGATAAAGGGTTGTCTTCGGGCAAGTGTCGGATCTCGTGATCCCACGCTGGGGGTTTTTCGATGGAATAAACCATGCTCGAGGAAATCGTGTCGGCAAGGTTCACGAGGCTCACGGGCTTGCCGCTTTCGCTAAGGCGAATGAGGTTGCGGCCCAGCGCTTTGAACCCCGTGCGAAAGAGGCTCTCGCCTTCGTGTGCGATCCAGGCTTTGTCGAGCGACTCGAAGTCTTTGGGTAGTTTTTGCGACGGGACATAGTCTTCATCCGGAACAAAACCGACGCGCAGGGACGCGCTTCTCACGTCGGATTCCGACCCGCTGTCGAGGCTCGTGATGGTCTCGGCCGGGAATTTGTGGATGAGCACGAATTCGCCGCTCGTGCGGCGGTAGAGCGCGTAGTTGTGCTCAACGCCAAAATCCACAAAGCTCAAGCGATAGCCAAGCGGAGTAGGAATGGCGTGTATGTAGCGCTTCAGCGGGAGTTCCGTGGTGCTCTTCAGGATGATGCTCGCGCGTCGTGGCTCCAGCTTGTCGGCCTGCGGGGGAATTTCGTAGGGAGAGGCGCCGAAAGTGTCATTAGATGCGAAAATGAAGGGCAATGGCGCGCGGAAGGGGTTGCCATTGCCGTGAGTCACTTTGTATATGCCGACGCTTTGCGCCCCTCGCCCATTTCCGAAGCTCGCGCTCTGCAGTTGCGGGTTCACATCAGGGACTCCGAAGGGCGAGCCTCGGCCGAATCCATTTTTTTGGTATTGAATTCCCGCAGTCAGCCAGAGTCCCGCCACGGCCGCCATTTGCACGATCGTTTTGATAGAGACCGCAGCGACGAGCCCCACATGGCGCCGCTTGCTCGCTCCGCGTGCACGGTTGTCCCGGAGGCTCTCGGGCGAGACCCAGCGGTGCTTCCACGAGGGGATTTTTTTCCAGGCGAGGTTGTCGCGTTCTTCCCAGTACTGAGGGCTCTGCGAGAGACCCCACCACTTGAGATTGTTCAGAAAGAAGCGGAACTTTGCGCCCGTGAATTCCTTGAACATGGTTTCGTCTTCGTGGGCGTTGATGACACGAAAGGGGGTGTATTTGTCGAAACTCCCCTCCAGCATTCGGTAGATGTCCTCGACCGTGGAGTTGCCGCGAATCATGCGCAGCCCTCCCATGGCGATGTCGAGCATCTCTTCGCGCAGGGCCTGCTTGAGACTCCAGCGATAGTGCGCACCGAAGGGATGATTGGGGTGCGCTCCGCCCGGAGGTTCCTGCGTGTTGGCAGTGGCGATGAGTTCGCGCACGCGCTTGGCGAAGGCGTCGAGGTCGGCGCCGAGTTCGCTGCGCAGGGGGATGTTTTGTTCCGCGGCTTCGCGTCGACGGTGCTCTTCGCCGACCAGAAGCTGGCGATTGATGAGCTCGAGGTACTGGCGTTGTAGTTCGGGCGCTTCTTCGTGCGGCACGTGGTAGATGGAAACAAATTCCATTGCGGCATTGCGTTGGGCTGTGCGTAGGTCGATGGGGCTGCGTACGTGTTCAACGTGTCGTTTGGGTTTGATGGTGATGATATGAGTGAGATCGCGTTCTAAGGACGCCAGCTCAAAATCCGATTCCAGCAGCAAGTCGTGCCAGAGTTTTTGTACGTAGGCCTCGCGAAATTTTAGCCCCGCCAAGGCTTGGGCATGGTAGCGATCGACGATGTCGCTGGGGAGCTCCACATCCTTGCGGCTAGCGGCCTTGAAATAGTTGCGCGTCATAACAAGGGGATTGAAAGCCTTGCTCCAATCAAAGCGGGGCACCAGGTGATAGGGGCGGCCATTGGCGTAGAGTTGGCCAAAGTAGACGGTGTGCTCGCCGTAAAAAAACTCGCTCGCGTCGGTGACCGTAGGGCTGGGGTTCATCAGGTCTTCGAAAAGCTGCCGAACGACGGTTTGGTTCCAATAATCGGGTTCTTGGGTTTCGCCTTCGCGTGCGTGGGCCGCAAATGCCATAGCCAGCCCGCAGAGGCTCAATACCCAATGTCCGACGCGCCACTTCATAGTGAAAACTGACACGTTTGCTAGCGATTTCTAGGGTCCCGGTCCAGGGGATTCTAAGGCGTTGTTAGGATCGAGCGCTCACCCACCCCGCCCGTCTTAGTGGTGGTGCTGCTGCTCGAGCCACTGCTCACCAAGTTTTGCTGGGGTAGCAAGGACTTGTTCTTTTCTTTCCAGCGGCGCACGGCAGGGCTCAGGAGCTCTGAGATCAGCGTGGGGTAGTCGATGCCCGAACCTTCGGCGATGAGGCAGAGGTCCGACCAGCCAGGCGTCAAGCCGGGCAGCGGGTTGCACTCAATAAAGCAGGGCTCACCCTTGGCATTGAGGCGGATGTCGATGCGGGCAAAGTCGCGGCAGCCGAGTGCCGCAAAGGCCCCCTTGGCGACCTGTTCGAGGCGCTTGCGCAGGGATTCGTCGATGCGCGCGGGAACTTGGTTTTCCACCTCGCCGCGCGGGTCGAGCTTGTGCTGGTACGAATACACGGGGTGCTTGCCGGCTTTGGACTTGAATACGATTTCCATGGCGGGCAGCACACGGGGTTTTTTCTCACCGATGAGAGCCACGGTGAACTCACGGCCCGGGAGGTATTCTTCCACCAGGGCGCCCTGTTTGTAGCGCTGGAGCACGAGGCCCACGATCTCGCGCAGTTCTTTTTCGTTGTGCACGACGCTCGTGGCGAGCACGCCCTTGGACGATCCCTCGGCCACGGGTTTGACGATCAGGGGGTATGCGAGCGCCTTGTCGAGCTTCTCGCGGCCCGTAAAGAAGACTTGTCCCTGGGCGGTGGGCACGCCTGCGGCGCGCACCACGCGCTTGGCAAGACCCTTGTCGAGCGCGAGAGCTAGCGTGGCGGAGTCAGAGCCAGAATAGGGAATGTCCAGCAGCTCGAGCAGCGCGGGCACTTGGGCTTCGCGGTTGCGGCCTTTAAAACCTTCGGCGATGTTGAAGACCACATCCACTTCGGCCGAGCCCAGGCGCACGGGCAAGTCAGAGGTGGCTTCGAGCTCCACGACCTCGTGGCCTAGAGACTCAATGGCCGCCTTGATTGCCGCGATGGTTTTGGGCGAATCGTATTCAGCTTCTTGATCGGTGGCGATGTCATCGCCGGGGATGATACGCTTCAAATTGTAGGTAAAGCCCACACGTGCGTGTTTGCGCGAACGGCGCGGGGATCCGCTGCGTTTTTCGAGGCCGTGGCGCTTGCGCGCCGAGCGAAGGATCGCTTCAAGGGTGGCTTCCACCGTATCGAGGCCCTCGCGTTCGGCGGCCATGTAGATGCCCGCACCGGGCTCGAGGCTCGGCAGCGCGTTGACTTCGATAAAGTAAATGTGTCCGCTGTCGCTGATGCGAAAATCCATGCGCGCAAAGTCGCGTAGACCCAGCACCTGCACCACTTTGTGAGACATCGACTGCAGCTCGCGCGCGACATCCTCTTCGAGGTTCGCAGGGCAGTGCACGCGCACATAATCCGATTCGGTGTTCTTCAGTGCGTAATCGTAAATGTTGTACTTGCGTTTTTGCAGGGCCTCGTCGGCAAAGGAGTACTCTACAGGGCTCATGACACCGTGAAATTCGGTTTTGAGGCCTTCGATGAAGGGCACGGTGACGTCTTTACCCACGATGTACTCTTCAACGAGGATGCCCGATGGGTAGCGCTTCAAGAGGTCCTGAATGCGCGAGTTGAATTGTTTTTCATTTTCGACCACAGAGTCCTGGGTGATGCCCTTCGAGGACCCCTCGAAGTTGGGCTTCAGGATCAGCGGAAAGCGCAGGTCGAGCTTTTTGAGCTGCTTGGTGGAAGTGAGAAAGACAGAGCGCGGTGTGGGAATGCCCGCTTCGCGCAGCGTGCGCTTGGTCATGTCTTTGTCGAGGCTTAGTGTGCACACATAGGCGTCTGAGCCCGTGAAGGGCAGAGAGAGCTGCTCGAAAACGGCCGGATAAAAGGCTTCGCGATAGCGGCCGAAGTGGCCCTCGGCAGTGTTGAACACCAGATCCGGGTGCAGGGCCTCGAGGCGGGCGATGACTCGTGAAGGAGGACCGGAGACCTCAACCAGGTGCACTTGGTGACCGAGGTTCGTGAGGGCGGAGCGCAGAGCTTCGATGGTTTCGGGAGTGTCAAACTCCGCTTCGGCTTCGCTCGAGGAAGATTTCAGGTTGTGAGTAAACGCAATCTTTAACATCTCTAGAAGAAGATCATAAGGGGATTTTTAAGATCCCCGCAAATGAAAGTCTCTTAATTTTATAACGCAACGGTTCCTGGAACCTATACCTGGCACCTTGATAGGTGCCAGGTATAGGTTCCAGGAACCGCTTACACAGTGATGACGTTGCGAATGGGCGGCCCGCCCAGCTCAATGAGCTCTGGGTTTGTGAGCGTCGTTACGGAGCGACCCAGCGACATGGTTGCGGCCGCTGCGAGCGCACGGGCCACTTGGATATCTTGTATGGGTGCGACTTTGGGGAGCCAGCGCTGCAGGGGTTTTAAGAGCGGTGAGGAGAGCTTTACCGAGAGGCCTTCGATGAGGCGGGTCTCTGCGCGGTCGCCCACCAGGAGCGAAGGCTTGGCGATCACGAGCTCGGAAAAGCCCTGGTCCCTTGCGAGGCGCTCAATTTGTCCCTTTACGCGCGAGTACGGAATCAAGGAGTCGGGCGAAGTGCCGCTTGAGGAGAGGAGCACCACGCGCCGCACGCCGCTCGACCGCGCCAGTGTGAGGACTTCGGTTGCCAGGGACCATTCGATGCGGCGAAACTCGCTCGCAGAGCCTGCGCGTTTGAGGGTGGTGCCAAGAGTGTAGACGAGCACGTCAACACCCCGAAGCAGGTCCGGGTGGTGCGTGCTCAGGTGTTCGATGTCGACCACCGGCGTTTCTATCTTAGCAATGTGATTGGCGTAGGGGCGGCGAACAGGCGCGAGGACGCGCTCAAAATGCGCCGCGAGCAAGGGGGCTGTGGCCGAACCCACGAGCCCCGAGATGCCGAAGAGAGCACAAGTCATGGGCTACTAATTAGCAAAATTGCCGTAAACTTGCTCGGACTTATAGCCTGCGGCCGTCTTTTTCAGCACGTAGGCGCGGAAGACTTCGAGTTCGTTTTTCTGAGAGGGTTTGGTTTGCACCAGCTTGATGCCGGCGCCCCCGCCATCAAGGGTCACTTTGCCATCGAGAACTTGTTGCAGGGCTGCGTCGCTCAAGGGGACGGCGGTGACGGCCTGCGATTCCCAAAGGGCTTTGCCGAGGCTTTTCACCGCGTAGGCCTTGCCTCCGCTTGTGAAGATTTCGTTGCCCACGTTGACCTCAGCGTAAACTTTTCCGGCCGCGAGCTTGCCGCCCAGTACCACGTGCAAGTGTTGGGTGCTCGGAGCGGGGAGTTTGTTTTCACGGCGAAGCTCGTCGTCGCTAATTTCGTACATCCACTCGTTGCCCGGACGCAGAGAGATTTCGGAACGGTCCATGGGATAGGTGATTTCTTGCGTGAGCTGTGGGTAATAGGCCACTTCTAGCTGCTTTTGCATCTGGGTGTCATAGGAACCGCGCACCACGCGACCAGCTGTGCGCTGCACGCCTTCTTTGATGGCACCCTGTCGATCCGAGAAGATGTTGTTGTTGGCCATGTTGTAGACTGTGGGAAATTCTCCCTTGCTCACGCCAGGCAAATCGCGATCGACATGCACAAAGCCTTGGTAGCAACCGCTGGTGCATTTGCCACTGCCAGCGTCAAAGCGCAAGATCGTCACGTGCTCGATGTCGAGTGAGCGACCCCAGGTTCCGTTCTGCGAGGCCACGCCCTCGGCATCGGTCTTAGAGTCTTCGTCCGAGAAGTAGCCTTGGTAGACGATGACCTTCTCGCTACCTTCAGTTTTGATGGCGTAGTTCATTTCCATCAACACGTCGGTGTTGGGATTGGTGTACTGGTCTGCGCGTACCACAATGCGCGGCGCGAAGAGGCGAGCCACCCGCGTCCAATCCACTTGGCCATCGGCCGCGTAAATGTCTTTTTTAAGCATGCGACTCGGCTCGGCGCTGACACCTTTGATTTCGCAATCGGGATTGGCGCTGATGTAGAGCTTTCCGTACTTCGCTTGACCCGAGGCCAGCGCGCCGACGTTGATCGAAGCGCGGGTTTTGCGCGAAAAAAGATGCGTGCGCACGATGGTACCATCGCTCAGGGCGACGTGTGCGTTGAGGTATTTGATTTTGGCATCGTCGCGGCAGCTGACTTCGTAATTGATGTCGAGAGTGCCGAGAGCGTCGCCCTCTTGAGCATCCCAGACGATGTCCGTGTTCAGCGTTTGGTTTTTGAGCAGCTCTTCTGCCTGAACCTCATCGGGCCCGGCTCCGAAGCGGTCGGCCACAAGGCCACCCAAGACGGAGATGGCCAAAACCCTTAAGCCCCACTTTAAGGTTTTCTTGGTGCGCGCAAAACGCACCTTTTCGACGATGGCTTTGCAATTGTCGCTAGTCGCGACATGGCCGGAGTCTTCGGCATGGAGGGTTGCGGTGGTGAGGGTGAAAATGAGAGAAGCGAGCACCCAGCGACGAGGATAGCGGGAATTCGTCATAGACCGACTATGTAGCAAATAATGCGCAGGGTCGAAAGCGTTAAAATTCAGGGGTTAAGGCTCTAAACTGAAGGGCCCGGGGCCGATTTTTGCCTTAAGTTGTCTAAATAAAAGACAGTTTCTTGGTTACTTTTGAAAGAGGGCCGGTGAGGCCAAACAAGCCCAAAATCGTATCCAGCGGCCGATGAGGGCCACAATCACAAAGCGCAGCAGTGGATAGCGGGCAAAACCGGCGATGAAGGGGGTGATCAAAATGGGGGGAATGCCCACAGTAGCCGAGGAGAACATGATGAGGTCCGCCCGCAGCGTGTTCTGCATCATCTTCTCCGACCAAATCTTCACCTTTTCCATATCAATTTTTTTGCCCAAGCGCATCTTTGTGGATTTGCGCGAGCCTTCGTAAACGATGATCTTGGAGATGACCTGGCCTAGCGAGGCGAGAAAGGAGATGAGAAGAAATTGATCGTTAAACTTGCCCGTGAGCGCGAGCACTATCAGATAGAGCTCAATGTTGAGAATGGGAATCAGCCCACTCAAAAACGAGATCACGAAGCTGCCGTAGATCGGACCGTTCTGTAAAAAGAAATCAACGAATTCTGAGTGCTGAGATGCCATCGCGCCTTAGGCTTTCGTGCGGAACACGTAATCCCAAAACGTCACGCTCACGCCGATGTTTTTGTCGGGAAGCTTGTGATGGATTTTGTGGTGCTTCCAGAGTTGGCGCCAGACGTGATTCTCGAGTTTCCAATGATGAAGTCCGTAGTGGATGATCGTGTAGTTGAGGTATCCCAGCCAAAAGCCGCCCAAGAAAAGTCCTGCGGTGTCGACCGCGCTGAGCGCGGCGCCGGCCCAGAACACGAGGAGGATGATGAGGGTGTTCAGCAGCCAGGGAATGCCGAGCAGCGAGAGCGGCTCTTCGTGGTGCATCTGGTGGCCTTTGGCGAAGAGCGATTGGATCTCGTGGTAGAGCCAGCGGTGCATGACGTACTCGAGCAGGGTCCATGCGAAATAGCCCGCCACGAAGAGCCCGAGCGTTGTGTCAAGCGCCATGGACCACTGGCCAAGCGCGTAGTGCATCGGCTGCACCATGAAGAAGATCACGAGCACGGTGTTCGCGAAAAACCCAAAATAGTAATGGAATTCGGACGAAATGAGTTCGTCCACGTATTTGTTAACGCTGGTTTTTGGCTGCTGGGTCGAATTCATGGGCTTGTGCCCCATTTTATCCCATGGCGCACCGCTCGCCCAAGTCCTCATTGCTCTCTTTGCGGGATTCAACGCATCGCGAGGAAAAGGTTTTTCAAAATCGCTATTTGGCCCTAATATTTTAGGGCCGCGCTACTAAAGAAAGCCGGCACATTTGTCGATGGTAATCTTAAGATGAAAGGTTTGAAGATCCTTTGGATTTTGGCGTTCTTCCATTTGGCCGCTTCGGCGCTGCATGCCGCCCCCGCCTCGACTTGGGAGTGTCCACGCGCCTTTGAAAATTTTGAGACCGATACCGTGGGCACCTTTCCTACGAGTTACAAATCTTTCGACGACGGCGATCTCAAAAAAGCCATCCAGAATAATGTTTATACCGTGGCCGAAGAGAACGGCAACAAGTTCCTGCGCGCCGTGGCCCAGGGTTCGGGCGTGATCATCTATCGCGAAGCCGATGGCTGGGATCTCAGCGAGTACCCCGCCCTACGCTGGCGCTGGCGCGTGCACAAGAGCCCCGCCAAGGGCGACGAGCGCTACATCCGCAGCAACGATGCAGCCGCGGCGGTTTATGTCATCTGGAAATCGAGCGTCATCATGCGCGTGAAATCCATCAAATTCACTTGGAGCTCCACCCTAGACTTGGGCACTCACATGTCCAAACGCTTTGGCAACGACAACCTGCACGTGCAGAACAACTTCCGCGCTCCGCTCGGAGAGTGGATCGAAGAAACCGTCGACGTGCGCGCTCTATACAAAAAATATTTCGATAAAAAAGATGGCGAGGAGCTCGAAAAGCCCATCGCCATTGCGGTGCTCTCCGACCGCGACCAAACCGAATCCGCCGCGGAGGCCGACTACGACGACATCGCGCTATGTCGCGGTGTCAATGCTTCGCCCCAGCCCGCTTCGGTAGCGCCGGCTACTGCTCCAAAACGTTAAACGTATAAACGCTGTAATTGCTTCCGCTGAGAGCGATCGTGGTGCCCTCGGGGTAGCCATCGTCGGGCGTGTAAGTTTTGGTGTTCGAAGCCGTCACGCTGAGCGTGGGTTTGTCGCCCGAATTGTCGACGCTGACAGTGATCGTGAGCGGCGCACTCCAGTCGCTCACGTCGTCGGCAATGATGCCTAAGGATTTGGACTCCCCTTCGAGTTCCGCAGTGGCTCGCAGGCTGTCGGATTGGCGCGTGAGTGTGAGCTCAAAAGCACTCGACAGATCGTCGGACGCGTGGCTCAGCACGGTCACCGTGGATGACGACGCATTGAAGCTGAGCAGAAGTTCGATGCGCACGGCTTCGCCGCTGTCGCTGAGTTTGGTTTTGTGGGTGATGACGCCCGAGCCCTTGAGGTAGCTGCCGTAATCGTCCGAACCTTTGGTGAAGAGCGAGCTGTCGTAGGTAAGGTTGTCCGCCGAAACGGAGCTCGCATCGAGATCGGGATACAGATCGCAGCCCGTGCCAAAGCAAAGGGCGGCAGCAAGGGCGATGAGGCGCAGCTTCATTACTCTTCAGACTCCACACGAAGGTGATAAATCTTGGCGTCGAGGGCGTCAAATCCTACGAGGCGTCCCTGAGGAAAGCCTTCGGTACGGGTTTCTTCAAGCACAGGCTCGGTACCATCGAGGGTCCAGATTTTCATTTGCGGGGTCGCGCCGCGGTTGTCGATGGTGATGGTGTACGTGCGAGGGCTATCCCAATTGGTGATGCCCGACTCCAGGATGCCCACGCTGTGAGCTTCGTCACCATTGAGTTCGCTGATAAGGCGAAGACTTTTGCCCAAACGCGTGAATCTCAAAGCGTATGATTTGGTGAGGGCGGAGGTGGTGTGCGAGTGGAGCGTGAGGCTGGAATCGGTATGCGGCAGCGCAAAGCGGATGTGGATGGTGGCCATGGAGGATTCGTCCGCGAGACTGCTTTTGTAGAGTGCCGCTCCGCTGCCCGTGAGGAAGTCGCCGTAGTCATCGGTTTTGGTTTCGAAGCTACCGCTTGTGGAATCGATGTTCACGATGTCGTTTTGCAGCGGCGAATCCCCGAGGTTCAGCTCGCAGGCCGAAAGCGCAATCATGGACGCGAGAGCAAAAAAGGTGTTCTTCATCCCTCGATTATGCGGGAATTTAGGGCGCGAGTCTACCGCGGCCGCTTTTCAGTTCAGCACTTTTTGGGCTCGATTGAGGGTCCCGCTGATGAGGCTGATGCCCCAACGCGTGCCCGCTCCACCGCTAAAATTCAGACCGGACCCCTTGGAATCAAAGCTCTCAAGCGAATCCTTGCCGTAGAGCTCGTTCCACACCCGAAAGCGCGGTTCGTCGTTTTCGAGTTGCAGTCCGAGGCGAACGACCGTGTCGTCGCTCGCCGTTCCAAGGCTCATATGAAGATCCTCGCCTTCGAATTCCACCGTGTAGCGATCGCCGTAGCGAATCACTTCGAGATCCACCCCGGTGCTGAGACGGGAATTGGCGCGCAGGCTGACGCGGATCGAGCCGCCGTCGTTCAGAGAAAAGGACAAATTGTAAGTTTCCGAATCTGCGATGGCCTCGTCGCGAAAGACCATCGAAGCGTTGCCCGTTACCACGACAGATCCGTCGATGGTGGTTTGCATATAGCCGCCGATCGAATCGTAAGTGTCGATCTCGCTCAAGGCGCCACACGCACCGAGCAGCGCAAAACTCATAGCAAAACTAAGGTGTCGTAGTGTACGAGAGATTCTCATCATTTCCCCTTGAATAGCGGCGCTCGTTTTTCGAGAAAAGCCGCGACGCCCTCAGCCTTGTCTTCGGTCATAAAAATTTTGCCAAAAGCCTCGGCCTCTTCATGGCACACGTGCGCGACGCGCTCGGCGTGAAGGAGTGTGGCGATGCGTTTCACTTCGGCCACCGCAACGGGGCCGCTCTTGGTGATCACGATTTTGAGATAGTCGAGGGCGGCCTCTAGCACGCTTCCCTCTTCAATGACCCTCTCAATGAGTCCGTATTTCAGCGCTTCCTCGGCGCTCATCATGGCGTTCGAATAGAAAAATTCCAGGGCCTTGGAGCGGCCAAGCTTTTCTACAAAGCGTGCCGTGGCGCCGAAGCCCGGAATGAGCCCCAAGGTGGCCTCGGGCTGGCCGAATTTGGACTTTTTGGAGGCAAAGATCATGTCGCAGCCCATAGCGAGCTCCAGGCCCCCACCCAGCGCAAAGCCTTCGACGGCCGCAATCACCGGAATCGGGAGCTCTTCGAGCGCGCCGAAGCCCGCATGGCCGAGTTTTGAGAAAACTTTGGCCTCGGATTCGCCAAAATTCACCATTTCCGTGATGTCAGCGCCGGCCACAAAGGCTTTCTCGCCCGCCCCTCGAATCACGAGCGCGCGGATATTTTTGTTATTAGAGATCCTTTGGCCTAATTTTTGGGTTTCTTCGTGCACCCTCTTAAGGACAGCTGTATTCAACGCGTTTAAATTTTTTTCGCGGTTTACCGTCCACACTTCAACCAACGCTCCCGCCACTTCGCGGGTCTCTACGAGCAACACCTCTGCGCTATTTGTCATACTTATAAAAGCCTCGCCCACTCTTGCGTCCCAGCCAACCAGCGTCCACGTAAGTCTTCAGCAGGGGGCAAGGACGGTACTTGGTGTCCCCCAGCCCCTCGTGCAACACCTGCATGATGTAGAGGCAGGTGTCGAGGCCAATGAAATCCGCCAGCGTCAGTGGCCCCATGGGCTGGTTGGTGCCGAGCTTCATGCCTGCATCGATATCCTCGACGCTCGCCAGGCCCTCCATCAGCGCATAGACGGCCTCGTTGATCATGGGCATCAAGATGCGGTTCACCACAAAACCCGGCAAGTCGCGGGCCACGATGGTGGTCTTTTGCATCTTCTCCGAAGCGTCTTTGACGAGCTGGTAGGTCTCCTCACTCGTGGCAATGCCGCGAATCAGCTCCACAAGTTTCATCAAAGGCACAGGATTCATGAAGTGCATGCCCACGACCTTTTCAGGTCGCCCCGTGCACGCCGCGATTTTAGTGATGCTGATTGAGGAGGTGTTGGAGGCGAGCACGGTTTTCGCGGGGCACACTTCGTCGAGCTTGGTAAAGAGACTCTTCTTGAGTTCAAAATTCTCGGTGACAGCTTCGACCACAAGATCCGGGGCGAAGGTTTTAAACTCCGCCAGATCGCCCGCGTAGCGGAGACGCTTCGCAACGCTCTCCACGCTCTCGGTGATCACGCCTTTGGCGTGAAGCTTTTCGAGACTCTTTTGAATGCCCACTTTGGCTTTGTCGAGCGCTCCGCTCGAGGCGTCCACCACAAGCACTTCGTAACCCGTTTGCGCGGCCACTTGCGCGATGCCGCTGCCCATCTGCCCAGCGCCGATGACTCCAAATTTCATACTAGTTCCCTCCTTGGGCGAGCGTGGCCGAGCCGCCGGTAGAGCCAAAACCTCCCGCGCCGCGCGCGGTTTCGTCGAGCGACTCGACTTCGAGGTGTTCGACTTTGTAGGTGGGGGCGAGGCAAGCCTGGGCAATGCGATCGCCGGGCTGAATTGTCAGTGTCGCGCCGGTTTTGAGAAGCGTCGAGATGACTTTGATCTCACCGCGGTAATCTGAATCGATGGTGCCGATGCCGTTCACGAGAGTGAAGCCGTGTTTGGCCGCAAGACCCGAACGCGCGCGCACTTGCATTTCGTAACCTTCGGGAATCGCCACCGCAAGCCCTGTGGGGATCAGGTGCACGTCACCGGCCGCGAGCGTGAGCGGCTCAGCGAGGCATGCCACGAGATCAAAACAAGCCGCGCCGCCCGTCTGCAGGGCGGGAATTTGGGCCGAAGGGGAGAGTTTTTTCCACTGTAGTTTCAAGGTTTGCATCGCCTGGGAGTTTCGCGCATTGCGAGAACTTAGGCAAGCGCCGGCCTTGCGATTCCCATGATGCGTGGCCATAGTAAAAGATATGCATAAGGAGCACGCTCCATGGTCCCCACTCAGCCTCAGTGGCAAGGTGGCCTTTAGCGCGACAGCGGCGTTGACCACCTACCTGAATCTCACGGGAGCGCGCTGGGTGCCCATCGTGGACAACGCAAACCTCATGTTCCACGAGGCGGGGCACCTCATCTTGGGCGCTTTCTCAGCGCGCCTGAGCGTCTATGGCGGCACCTTAGGACAGCTTGCCTTTCCCCTTATCGCCATGGGCACCTTTGCCCGCAGACGCGAATCCCTCGCCCTGGCCTTTGCCTCGCTGTGGCTTGTTCAGAATCTCTGGAACATCTCAGTCTACCTTGGTGACGCGCAAGCGCAGCTCCTGCCACTCGTGGGCGGCGGAGATCATGATTGGACGGAGATCCTTTCGAGGTGGAACGCGCTCGCACGCGATCAGATCTATTCAGCGCGCCTGCGCGAAGCCGGCTTGGTACTTCTTGCTCTAGTCTTAGGCTTTCTGTGGAAAGCTCCCGCACGAGATCATCCGCAAAAC
>Ga0247823_10001730_pt1 | contig 18026 bp, 14 predicted proteins | sample 13C_PalmiticAcid_2_FD_192426 | JGI IMG/M metagenome (GOLD analysis project Ga0247823, IMG submission 192426) | Soil microbial communities from agricultural site in Penn Yan, New York, United States - 13C_PalmiticAcid_Day30 | ecosystem: Environmental > Terrestrial > Soil > Agricultural land... | reverse complement strand
CTGCCAGCGGGTTCGGACGAACCCGCTGGCAGGGCGCGGCACGATCTCGTTCGTCGCGCCGGCGTCCGGCCGCTGGACGCTGACGATCGTCGACGCGCTCGGGCGCGTGGCGCGGACCGTCGAAGGGACGGCGCAGGCGGCCGAGCACGTGTCGGTGCCGCTCGACGGCGCGACGCTGGCGCGCGGCGCCTACCGCTGCGAGCTCCGCGCCGGCGGGCTCCGCACGATCATCGGATTCGTCGCGGGGTAAAGGGCTCGGAGGCGCTATCTTCGGGGGTTGAACCCAACGGACCTCATGAGCAACACCTCCGTCGACCTCATCCCCCGCTCGGTGCTCTTCGGAAACCCCGAGCGCACGACGCCGCAGCTATCGCCGGACGGTACCCGGCTCGCCTTTCTCGCGCCGCTCGGCGACGTGATGAACGTGTGGGAGGGTGCGATCGACGGCGACTACCGGCCGATCACCCGCTCGACGCGTCGCGGCATTCCGGCTTTTCGCTGGGCGGCCAACGGCAGCCACATCCTCTACATCCAGGACGTCGACGGCGACGAGAACTATCACATCTACGCCGTCGACGTCGCCACGGGCGAGTCGCGCGACCTGACGCCGTTCGCGAACATCGCGGCGCGTCTCGGCGGCCTCAGCAAGGCGCATCCCGACACGATCGTCGCGCAGATCAATCGCGACAGTCCGGTGCTGCACGACGCCTATCGCATCGACGTTCGCACCGGCGAGCTCACGCTCGCCGCGAGGAACACCGGAGGCATCGTCGGTTTCACCGCCGATCGCGACCTGCGCGTCCGCGCGGCCATCCAGGTGCGCGCCGACGGCGGCAACGATCTGCTGGTGCGCGACACCGAGGAGTCCGACTGGAGGACGCTGCTGACCTGGAGCGCCGACGACGCGCTCGGCAGCTCGCCGGTCGCCTTCAGCCACGACGGCGCGTCGATCCTGTTGATGGACTCGAGCGACGCCAACGCCGGACGGCTCGTGCGCATGGAGATCGCGACAGGACGGCGCACCGTCGTCGCCGAGGATCCCACCTACGACGTGAGCGACCTGGTCATCCACCCGGATACCTACGAGGTCCAGCTCGTCGCCTTTCACCGCGCGCGCGTCGACTGGCTCGTGCTCGACGAGTCCGTGGCCGCCGACGTCGAGGCGATCGGACGGCTGCATCACGGTGACTTCGACATCACGAGTCGCGACGACGCCGACCGTCGATGGCTCGTCGCCTTCAGCACCGACGACGGCCCGATGACCTACTGGCTCTACGAGCGCGACACGCGCACCGGTCGGCTGCTGATGGAAAGCCGGCCCGAGCTGCGCGGCTACCGGTTCGGCGCGATGGAGCCCTTCGAGATCACCTCGCGCGACGGCCTGCCGCTGCGCGGCTACCTCACGTTCCCTCCCGACGCAGAGCGCCGCGATCTCCCGCTCGTCCTCGTCGTGCACGGGGGGCCGTGGACGCGCGATGTCTGGCGGTTCCACCCGGAGGCGCAGTGGCTGGCCAACCGCGGCTACATCTGCATGCAGGTGAACTACCGGGGATCGACCGGGTACGGCAAGAGCTTCCTCAACGCCGGCGATCGCGAATGGGGCGGTCGGATGCACGACGATCTCGTCGACGCCGTGGAGTGGGCGATCGCGCAGGGATGGGCAGATCGCGACCGCCTGGCGATCTACGGCGGATCGTACGGCGGCTACGCCGCGCTCGTCGGAGCGACGTTCACGCCGGAGCTCTTCCGCTGCGCCGTGGCGATCGTCGGACCGAGCAACCTCGTGACGTTCATCCGCACGATCCCTCCGTACTGGACGCCGATGATCGAGACGTTCAACCGCCGCGTCGGCAATCCCGATACCGAGGAGGAGTTCCTGATGTCGCGCTCGCCGATCGCGCGCGTCGACCGCATCCGCATCCCGATGCTCATCGCTCACGGAGCGAACGATCCGCGCGTCAAGCAGTCCGAGTCCGAACAGATCGTCGAGACGATGCGCGCCAAGGGAATCGATCACCAGTACCTCCTGTTCCCCGACGAGGGTCACGGCTTCGCCCGTCCCGAGAACCGCATGACGTTCTATGCGACGGCGGAGCGATTCCTCGCCGAGCACCTCGGCGGACGCTACGAGAACGGAGCCGGAGAGCATGGATCGCCACGATAGCCGGCTGCAGCTTTCCACCGACGAGATGCGCGCGCTCGGCTACCGTGTCGTCGACATGGTAATCGAGCATCTGGAGACGCTCGGCGAGCGGCCCGTCTCCACCGTCGCGACGCGCGCCGAGCTCGACGCGACCATCGGCCGCGCGATCCCGAGCGCGCCGCGCGCGATCGCCGACGTGCTCGACGCCATCGAGCGCGACGTCATGGGGAACATCGCCCACGTCGACCACCCACGCTTCTTCGCCTACGTTCCGAGTCCCGGCAACTTCGTCGGCGCGATGGCCGAGGCCCTCGTCGCCGGTTTCAACGTCTTCGCGGGCGCCTGGCCGGTGGCCTCCGGCCCATCGTACGTCGAGCTGGCGGTCATCGACTGGCTCCGCGGCCTCTGCGGCCTGCCGACCGCCGCGGGCGGGGTGCTCGTCAGCGGAGGATCGACCGCGAACCTGACGGCGCTCATAGTCGCGCGCGATGGATTGAGCGAACATGAGCGCGAACGGGCGGTGATCTACTGCTCCGACCAGACGCACTCGTCGATCGCCCGCGCGCTCGACGTCATCGGACTGTCGGCGGAGCGCCGCCGCGTCGTGAGCAAGAGGCGCTTCGGCTCCGGTGCCGGCCCAGGCGCCGCCTCAGGCGCGGCTTCCGGCGACGGCGCGATCGACCTCGTCGAGCTCGCGCGTCTCATCGAGTCCGATCGCGCCGCGGGACTGCACCCGTGGTGGGTCGTCGCGAACGCCGGCTCGACGAGCATCGGCGCGTGCGACGACCTGTCGGGCCTTCACGACATCTGTCACCGTGACGGCGTGGCGATGTGGATGCACGTCGACGCGGCCTACGGCGGCGGCGCGCTTCTGAGCGCGCGCGGACGCGAGCGGCTCGCGGGCATCGAGCACGCCGACTCGGTCACGCTCGATCCGCACAAGTGGCTCTTTCAGCCATTCGACATCGGCTGCGTGCTCGTGCGCGACGCGGCGCTGCTGGAGCGAAGCTTCGAGAGCATCCCGGCGTACCTGCGCGACTCCTCGGGCACGGGCGAGGTCAACTTCCGCGATCGCGGCATCGAGCTGACGCGTCCGTTCAGGGCGCTGAAGCTGTGGATGACGCTGCAGATTTTTGGAACCGACGCGCTGTCCAGCGGCGTCGAGCGCGGGATGCACGCGGCGGCGCTCGCCGCCGACATCCTCGCGACGTCGCCGTGGTGGATCCTGGAGCCGACCGGCGGCGAATGGATCGGCATCGTCGTCTTCCGTCATGCGCAGCTCGCCGTGAGCTCCGGCTCGAGCGATGATTCGCACCGTCGGCTCGCCCGGCTACTGGTCGACGACGGCTACGCGATGCTCAGCACGACGGAGGTCGACGGCCGCGTCTGCCTGCGGCTGTGCACGATCAACGCGCGCACGAGCGACGACGACATCCGCAACACGATCACGCGGCTCGAGGAGCTGGCCGCGACGATCACTCCCTGATCCACGATGCAGATCTCAGCGAACATCGTCGACGTCGTCGCCGGCGAGATCTATCCCGGAACCGTGCGCGTCGACGGCGGCGTGATCACCGCGATCACGCGCGATGACGCGCGCTACGACACGTACCTGTTGCCGGGATTCGTCGACGCGCACGTGCACATCGAGAGCTCGATGCTCGTGCCGTCGGAGTTCGCTCGAATGGCGGTGGTGCACGGGACGGTGGCGACGGTGAGCGATCCGCACGAGATCGGCAACGTGCTCGGCGTCGCCGGCGTCGAGTACATGATCGACAACGGCGCCCGCGTGCCGTTCAAGTTCGCGTTCGGGGCGCCGTCGTGCGTGCCGGCGACTGAGTTCGAGACCGCCGGCGACGAGATCGGCGTCGACGGCGTGCGCGCGCTGCTGGCGCGTCCGGAGATCCGCTACCTCAGCGAGATGATGAACTACCCCGGCGTCATCGGCGGCGATCCGATGGTGCTCGCGAAGATCCGCGCGGCCCACGATGCCGGCAAGCCGGTCGACGGCCACGCTCCGGCGGTGCGCGGCGAAGCGCTGCGCGCCTACGCCGCGGCGGGCATCACCACCGACCACGAATCGTTCACGCTCGAGGAGGCGCGTGAGAAGGCGGAGCTCGGCATGAAGGTTCTGATCCGTGAAGGCTCGGCGGCGAAGAACTTCGACGCGCTCCTGCCGATGGTCTCGCAGCGACCGGAGCTCTGCATGTTCTGCAGCGACGACAAGCACCCGGACGATCTCGCCGAGGGGCACATCGACGCGCTCGTGCGCCGCGCGATCGCCGCGGGCGTCGAGCCGATGGTCGCGATCCGCTGCGCGACGCTCAATCCGGTGCGTCACTACGGCCTCGACGTCGGCCTGCTGCAGCCGGGCGATCCCGCCGACTTCATCGAGGTCGACAGCCTCGAGCGCCTGGCGACGCTGCGCACGGTCATCGACGGCGTGGTCGTCGCCGAGCGCGGCCGCACGCTCATCGAGCGCGTCGACGTTCCGATCGTCAATCGATTCGCGGCGCACCCGAAGCGGACCGAGGACTTCCGCGTCGCCGGCTCCGGCGCCATGCGGGTGATCGAGGCGATCGACGGCCAGCTCGTCACGCGCGCGCTCGTGCTCCCGAGCGGCAACGACGCGGACGGCGCCGCGGCGATCGAGTCCGACGTCGACCGCGACGTCCTCAAGATCGTCGTCGTCAATCGCTACCGCGACGCCGCGCCCGCGGTCGCATTCATCCGGGGCTTCGGCCTGCGTCGCGGCGCGATCGCCTCGTCGGTCGCGCACGACTCGCACAACATCATCGCCGTCGGCATCGACGACGCGGACATCTGCCGCGCCGTCAACACCGTGATCCACAACGAGGGCGGACTCGCCATCGCCGACGGCGATGTCGTCGAGGCGCTCCCGCTGCCGGTCGCGGGACTGATGAGCGCCGACGACGGTCAGACCGTCGCCGCACGCTACTCGCAGCTCGACCGCCGCGCACACGAGCTCGGCTCGCCGCTGCGCGCTCCCTTCATGACCCTTTCGTTCATGGCGCTCCTGGTGATCCCGAGCCTCAAGCTCAGCGATCGCGGGCTCTTCGACGGAGAGCGTTTTGCCTTCGTCGACCTTCTGACCGGTCCTACCGAACAATGAAAGCTACCCTGCTGCTCGCCCTGGCGCTTCCGGCGCTTCTTTCCTGCTCCACGACCAACACCGCCTATCGCCCCGCATGGGAGCGACGCACCGTCGACGCGAAGCTGCTGCGCGCCGGTGAGAGTCCGGTGCTGACGAATCTCCGGCAGCTCACCTTCGGCGGCGAGAACGCCGAGGGCTACCTCGGGTTCGACGAGCGTCACTTCGTCTTCCAGCGCACGCTTCCGGAGAAGGGCGACGAGTGCGATCAGATCTATCGCTACGACATCGCGTCCGGCGAGACGCGACGGATCTCGAACGGCCGCGGGCGCACGACATGCGCGTACTTCCTTCCGGGCGATTCGCTGGTGCTCTACGCCTCGACACATCGCGCCTCGGCCGCCTGTCCGCCCGTGCCCGATCAGTCGAAGGGATACGTCTGGCCGATCTACGAGTCGTTCGACATCGTCGTCGCCGACACGAACGGCCGCGAGGTGCGCTGGCTCACCGACGGGCCGGGCTACGATGCCGAAGCGACCGTCTCGCCGACGGGCGATCGCATCGTCTTCACGTCCACGCGCAGCGGCGACCTCGAGCTGTACACGATGAACCTCGACGGCTCCGACGTGAAGCAACTGACGAACATGCCCGGCTACGATGGCGGCGCGTTCTTCTCGTGGGATGGAAAGAAGGTGGTCTTCCGCGCGAGCAGGCACAACGAGAAGGAGCTCGAGGCCTATCGCGGACTGCTCGCCGAGGGTCTCGTGCGGCCGTCGAGGATGGAGCTCTACGTCATCAACGCCGACGGGACCGGCATGCGCCAGATCACGAGCAACGGCGCGGCGAACTTTGCGCCCTTCTGGCATCCCGATGGGAAGCACATCATTTTCGCGAGCAACGTCAACGATCCGAAGGGACGCAACTTCGACCTCTACCTCATCCGCGAGGATGGCACGGGACTGAAGCAGTTGACCTTCGAGGAGACGTTCGACGGCTTCCCCATGTTCACGCGCGACGGCAAAGGACTGATCTTCGCGTCGAACCGCTTCGGCTCGAAGCAGGGAGAGACGAACCTCTTCCTGGCGGACTTCAAGCTCCCATAGCCGGCGACGCGACGGTATTCAATGCGAAGTGCTCCCGGAGGATCCGGGAGCACTTCGCGTCGCATCGACCATGAACGTCAGAACAGTGACCAGCGCTAGCGCACCGATGTGGCTCCCTCGGCCGGAGCCTCCACACCGAGCTTCCTGCGGAAGTACTCGAGCGTGCGCTGCAGTCCTTCGGCTCGCTGCACGTGTGGCTCCCACCCGAGGATCTCGGAGGCGCGCGTGATGTCGGGCCGACGTACCTTCGGGTCGTCGAGCGGCAGGTCCTTGAACTCAATGGGGCTGTCGGACCCGCTGATCTGCTTGATCTCGCGGGCGAGCTCGAGCATCGTGAGCTCGTTCGGATTGCCGATGTTGACGGGCTCGACCATCTCCGACATCAGCAGGCGGACGATGCCGTCCACCAGGTCGTCGACGTAGCAGACCGAGCGGGTCTGGCTCCCGTCGCCGAAGACCGTCAGCGGCTGATTGGTGAGCGCCTGCGACATGAACGCGGGGATGGCGCGGCCGTCGTTGATGCGCATCCGCGGGCCGTAGGTGTTGAAGATGCGGACGATGCGGGTTTCGACGCCGTGGTAGCGATGGTACGCCATCGTGATTGCCTCGGCGAAGCGCTTGGCCTCGTCGTAGACGCCGCGCACGCCGATCGGATTGACGTTGCCCCAGTACTCCTCGGCCTGCGGGTGGATCAACGGATCGCCGTAGACTTCCGAGGTCGACGCCAGAAGGAACCGCGCCCCCTTTGCCTTGGCGAGTCCGAGCGCCTTGTGCGTTCCGAGCGAGCCGACCTTGAGCGTCTGGATCGGATACTGCAGGTAATCGATCGGCGAGGCCGGGCTGGCGAAGTGCAGGACGTAGTCGATGTCACCGTCGACGAAGATGTAGTTGGTGACGTCGTACTGCACGAACGAGAAGCTCGGGTTGCCGAGCAGGTGCGCGATGTTCTCGGCCGATCCGGTGATCAGGTTGTCGATGCAGATGACCTGGTGCCCCTCGTGGAGCAGTCTCTCGCACAGATGAGAGCCGAGAAATCCGGCACCGCCGGTGATGAGCGAACGTGGCATAGAGGATTATTCGATGGTTGATCAGGACAAAGGTAGACCGGAAGAGCGTGAATTGACAACCGGCGACAGCGTTGAGCAGTATTGCATCGCGTGCGGCACGTCGCGCACGCACGTGCTCGAGGCGCTGGCGATGGCGCCGGACGATCCCGCGTACGTCGGGCATCGCATCGCCGCGTGCACGTCGTGCGGGCTGCGCAGCAGCTTCCCGATGCCGACGCGCGAGGAGCTCCGCACGTGGTATCGCGACGGCCGGGGCGTTCCCGAGGACACGCGCGAGGCGACCGGCCCGCGTGCCGTCTGGCACCGCACGCACGACCGCTACATGGTGAACCTCGTCGAGAAGTTCGCACCAAACGGCGTGCTCGTCGACGTCGGCGCCGGCAGCGGACGCTTCGTCCGCGCCGCGCGCGAGCTCGGCCGCTGGACGATCATCGCCACCGAGCTGGCCGAGAGCTCGGTCGACACGCTGCGCCGCGAAGGCTTCGACGCGCGGCTCGGCAACCTCGACGAGGTCGGCATCGCCGACGCCAGCGTCGACGTCGTCTGGGCGTCGCACGTTATGGAACATCTGCCCGACGTCGAGGGATTCCTCGCGAGCGTTCGGCGCGTGCTCAAGCCCGGCGGTCACATCGCGGCGCTCGTGCCGTCGGAGGAATCGCTGCGTGCCCGGCTGAAGCTCTCGAGCTGGCACTTCGTCAATCCGCCCGGCCACGTCTGGGCGTTTCGTCCCTCGACGTTGCGCATGATCCTTCAACGCAACGGATTCGACGTCATGCTCACGCGTGAGATCCACGTGGTCTGCGAGATGGCCTGCATCGCGCGCCTGCGACCCGGCGCATGACATCGGCCGCCGTTACGCACGGCGGGTCATCGACCTCTCTCACAGCGCGATCCGCATCCGATGCGGGTCGCGCTTTCTGCGTTCGGGGGGCCTGCTGTCGACTCTCCGAGGATTCTCCCGATGAGACCATCAGGGCGAATTCCGCCCGAATGGCATGGAAAGTGAACTCCCGGCCACAGTGTTCGTTGGCAGACATCCCGAGCTGAACGACAGACAGCAGTGGCTCGATCTCATGACATCGATCCCGACGCCGTCGATGAGTCGCGACGCCCGGCACGAGGTGGTCGAGGACGGCGCAGGAAGTCGTCGAGGCGCCCTCTGAGACGCGCCGAATGCCGGCGGCTGGCACGGCGATTGCGTAAGGGCCCACCGAAGCGGTTACACATCGCCAGAAGCGATCAACACGCTATGGTTTCAGTCGCGGCCGAGTCCGGCGCGCAGATGAGATGGTGTCAACTGAACTGGATAAAAACTTACCCTCATCCGTTCATTAGTCTAGTGGAGAAAGAGCCATGCGTTTCATGAGACTCGCAATCGTCGCAGCGGCGTTTACTATGATTATGGCGGTTCCGTCGACCGGCCAGCCGGTCGTCGACAAGAACCGTTCATTCTTCAGCCCGGACCAGCAGTTGGGCTTCGGCTTCAACAACCGTGGCCTTCACGTCCAGTACGCCATGGGCCCCGCGTTCCATCTGGGACTCAACCTTGCGCTCGATTTCAACAAGGATTCGGCGCGCTCGGACACGTACTTCGACTTCGGTCCGTACGCACGCTTCCTTTTCTCGGGTGATGTGATCAAGCCGTTCGTGCAGCTCAGCCTCGGCCTCGTTCAGCCGAACACCGGATCGTTCCGGATGTCGCGGACGCCGGGCGCGGGCAACGACTCGACGACGGTCACACTTCCGGACCCGCAGATTCGCGCCTACCTCGGCTTCGGTGGCGAGCACTTCTTCAACCAGAACGTCGGCATCTACGGTCACGTGACGATGCTCGACGCCAAGCTCGCCGGCCAGCACGAGGAGTGGGATCCCGTCGGCAACCAGGTCCGCCGCGTCAGTGACACGCAGTTCAGCATCGGACTGCTCGGCGCCACGGCCGGTGTGGAGTTCTTCTTCTAAACCGGCCGCACGCCGGTTCGGCAGTACGTCAACGTCCCGGCGATCGCTTCCGATCGTCGGGACGTTTCGTTCACGGCGTCATCGACGCCCGGGCCGCACGCGCACTCCTCGCGCGGTCGCGACCGCAGTCAGCACGAATCAGTCAAGTGGGTGGAAGTCATGGACCTTCGTTTCCGTCGTGCCGTCATCATCCTCGTCGTTCTCGTCTCGGCCGCGGCCTCCGCGGGCGCACAGGCGATCATCGACAAGAACCGCTCGCCGATGTCACCCGATCAGCAGTTCGGCATCGGCGTCAACAACGCCGGACTGCACATCCAGTACGCGATGGGACCCGCATTCCATCTTGGTCTGAATCTCAACCTCGACGTCAACAAGCTCGACGAGTCGAAGCCGGAGATCTATCATTTCGGCCCGTACGCGAAGTTCCTGTTCTCGGGTGGTATCGTCACGCCATACGCTCTCGCCGCGGTCGGCGTGCTCAAGCCCGGCACCGGCAACCTCGGCGTCGCCGGCCGCAAGGGAATGGCCGACAGCGTTTTCGCCAACCTGCCCGACACCGAGCTCAGCCTGAAGCTCGCAGCCGGTGCGGAGCACTTCTTCAGCCAGAACGTCGGCGTCTACGGTCACGTCAACCTCATGCACTTCGTCGTGCATCCGACGCCGAACACGTTCGACCTCGGACTGCTGGGCGCGGTCTTCGGCATGGAGTTCTTCTTCTGAGTCGCGGAGGCAACGTCAGCTTCCGTGGATTCTCCGCCAGCGCGCGCACAGGTCGCGTGCTGCGAGGCCCCACGTCGGGTAGCGAAACTCGAATCCCGCCTCGAGCAGACGGCCCGGCACGACGCGCCGGCTCTTGAGCACGAGCTCGCTCTCGGTGCGCATCAGCCACGTCCCGATCATCACCATCCACTCGGTCGCCGGCAGTCCCAGCCGCGCTCCCCACGCCTCGCGCAGCTCGCGCATGAACTCCCGATACGGCAGCGGACCCGGCGCCGCGAGGTTGACCACGCCGTCGATCTCGCGATGCTCGACGAGCCACCGCACCGCGCGGACGAAGTCTTCGTCGTGAATCCACGAGACGTACTGTCGCCCGTCGCCGACCGGACCGCCGAGACCGAAGCGAACCAGGCCCAGGAGCGTCGCGAAGATGCCGCCGCGATCCGGGCTCATCGTCATCGCCGAGCGCATCGTGACGCGGCGCGTGCCGGGCGTCGCGGCCTCGGCGGCCGCGGCCTCCCACGCCAGTGCAACGTCGATGCTGAAGCGCCATGACGCCGGAGAGTCCGGCTCGAGGCCGCCGATGATGCCGGTCGTCTCGTCGTTGGACGCGTCGTGGCGATGGGCGTAGATCGTGGCGGTGCTCGCCTGCAGCCACGTGTGCGGCGGATGCGCCGCGCGCGCGATCGCTCGAGCGATCGCGCGGGTCGAGTCGACGCGCGAGCTCATGATCGCGCGCCGGTTCTCGTGCGTGTACCGGCAGTTGACGCTGCGCCCCGCAAGGTTGATCACCACGTCGGCGCCGTCGATCTCACGCATCCACTCGCCGTCGCCCTCGCCATCCCAGCGGACGACTCGTGCGGCCGAGCCGCGGTCCGCGCGGCTCAATACCACCACCTCGTCGCCGGCGTCGAGCAGAGCTCGCGTGAGCAGTGTTCCGATCTGACCGGAGCCTCCGGCAATCACGACCTTCATTCCTGCACCTCGAATGGTTCACGAGAGCGCGACGGCGCTCCCGGACGCAATCTCGGGTGCAGCGCGCTTCTCGTGAAGCACGCGGGCGCGCCAGTCGCGCACCCGGGTGCGTCGTCGTGTGCGTGTCACCGGCGTGGCGCGCGTCGTCGGGAGCTTCTCACTCGGCGTCCTCACCCGCCGGATCCCAGAAGTGCCGGGCCATATCGACGGCATCGCCGACGAAGGTGATCTCCTCGGATTCGAGCATCTCGCGCATGAGTGTCGGTGTTGCGAAGTGCATGCGTCCGGAGAGCTCGCCGAGGCGGTTGACGACGCGATGGCACGGGATCGACATGTCGTCAGCGACGGAGTTGAGGGCGTAGCCGACCATGCGCGACGAGCGGCCGATGCCGATCACGCGCGCGATCGCGCCATAGGTCGTCACGCGTCCGACGGGGATCATCCTGACGATGTCGTAGATGCGCTCGTAAAGGTCGCTCACGGGTGGGATGGTTGAGGAAGTGAAGGGAAAGCGTCGATTCCGGCCAGAAATGCAATTACTACCTGTCACGTGGCCGCCATGAAAGTACGCTATGTTTGCCGCCAAGGGTCTGCGCGCCATCGTCCATGTGGCCTCCACAGACCGGGTATCAACAACAGAGGAATCATCGAATGAAGTCCAGACTCCTATCGATTGCCGCGGTCGCCGTCATGATGATCGTCGGTGCCGGATCGGCTCTCGCCCAGGGCAGCGTCGCACCGAACCAGCAGTTCGGCATCGGCATCAACACGGGTGGCATCCAGTTGCAGTACGCGCTCTCGCCCGGTCTGCAGATTGGTCTGACGACGACCATCGCAGCGGCGTCGCAGGACTCGATCTCGGCCACCGGCTACGGCCTCGCGCCGTACGTCCGGTTCCTTCTCGAAGGCAAGGTCAACCCGTACTTCGAGGCCGGCTTCCAGTACGCGAAGCTCTCGAGCGACAACTTCCTCGTCGAGGGCGTCTCGACGTCGACGATCTTCGTGGCCTTCGGTCTCGAGTATTTCATCAATCCCAACGTCGGCCTCTTCGCCCACGGCTCGCTGTTCAACTTCCAGCTCGGCCGTGACATCGAGGTGGGCACGACCACCGTCGAGGAGCCCTCGGTCGTCGCCTTCGGCTTCTTCTCGCCGGTGGCAGGTCTCGAGTGGTACTTCGACCGCTGATCGCAGAGTGGCGCCGTGCCGGCGCCGATGAACACACGCGGCCCGTGGAGAACCCACGGGCCGTCGTCGTACAGGACGTCGACGCAGTCAGGACGATGCTTCCGCCGGGGAGCGTGCTGCCGCGACCTCGTATATTGGTCCGATGCGCGCACTCGGAATCGATTATGGCACGGTCAAGGTCGGTCTCGCTCTCTCCGACGAGCTGAAGATGCTCGCCACCCCCTACAAGGTGGTGCCATCGAACGCCGATCTCGCCGACGAGATCGCGCGCGTCGTCCAGGAGAACAACGTCGACACGATCGTCATGGGCATGCCCTACTACGACGGCGCCGAGACACAGACGACCGCGAAGGTGCGCGCGTTCACCGAGCGACTGCGCACGATGGTGTCGGTGCCGATCTTCTTCTGGGATGAATCCTTCAGCACCCGGTTCGCGCGCAGCCGCATGGTCGACGCGGGCGTCAGGAAGAAGCGACGCACCGCGCGCGGCACGACCGATACCTGGGCGGCCGCGATCATCCTGCAGGAGTTCCTCGACAACGGCGGCGCCGAGCCGCCCGATCCGACCTCGCCGGCGGTCACGCCCGATCCGTTCCTGTAGCCGCCCTCCGGCAGCGGACCCGGCCACAGACTGTTGCCCGGCCTGCCTTTCGATGCGGCCCACTGCCGGTGTAGATTGACCACGCTTTGCAGCTTTCACAGCATATCGGGAAGGCGGTCTGGTCGACTGCCGACAAGATGCTCTATGTCCTTCTGGGCGTGGCCTTCGTGCTTCCCCAGAAGATGATCGGCGCGAGGAACTACGGGATCTTCGTCTCCGCCCAGACGATCCTCACGGCGATCTACATGCTCAGCGACGGACTCGCGCTGCAGTCGATGGTGACCTTCGGCGCCGAGCCGCGCCGTCGCGCCGAGGCGATGACCATCGCCGCGATGACGCACACGCTGTTCGTCGGAGCCTGCACGCTGATCGTGTATCTCGGACGCCACGCACTTGCGGCGTTTTTCGGCGAGCCGGAGCTCGCCGGCGCGCTCGCACTGTTCCCGCTGGTCTCGCTCGGCTTTCTTCTGCGCAACTACTGCCTGAAGGTCCTGCAGCTCGACATCGACATCCGCGCGATGTTCCTCATCGACGCCGCATGGGTCGGCTCGACGCTCCTGCTGTTCGCGATCGGATGGGCCGGGCGCACGCTCGCGACGGCCGAGGACATGATGATCATCAGCGCGCTGTCCTCCGGCGCCTCGTCGCTGATGGGACTGGTGCTGTGTCGCCGTCGCATCGTCCTCGCACGTCACATCGACGGCGAGCGCCTGCGACAGACCGCGCGCTTCGCCGTCGCGCAGTGCGCCGCGGCCGCGACGCTCGTGCTGCAGACGCAGGGCGACGTGCTCGTGCTGATGCGCTTCGCCAGTGCGGCGAGCGTCGGCAATTACGACGTCGCCAAGAAGTTCTTCCGCGCCTTCGAGGCCCTGCGTGACGCCGGTTCGATGTTCGTCTATCCGGCGGTCGCGCGACTGCGGGCCCAGGCGCGCATGAGCGAGATGGTGCTGATGGTCGAGAAGATGATCGGCTTCACGCTCGTCGTCGTCGTGCCGATCGTCCTGCTGGTGTGGATCGCGCCGATCGAGATCCTGTTCCGCGCGATCTACCGGACGCAGTATGTCGAGGCGCCGCACCTGTTCAGGCTGCTCTCGATCGCTGCCCTCGCGATCCCGTTCGCTCTGAACCTCAACGTGCTGACCGGACTCGGCGAGTCGCGCGCGGGCTTCCGCTCGACGCTGCTGTCGGCCGTCACGTTCTTCGTCGTCGCGCTCGCGCTCGTGCCGCTCTTCGATACCTCGGGCGCAGCGCTGGCGATCGTCGCGAGCTACTTCGCACTCGGCATCACCTCGACGGTCGCGGTGCACAACCGCGTGCCGTTCAGCCTCGCGAGCGCGCTCGGCCGCTGGCGCGACGCCTTCGAGTACGCGCTGCGCTTCTGGCGCAGCCGCCGTCGCACCGACGGCGACGGCCCAGTGGATGACGCTCCGCTCGACGATGCGCCGCTCGACGACGCGCCGCTCGATGATGCACGATCGACATCGATCGGCAATCCCCAATCCGAACTCCGCAACCCGCAACGATAGATGCGACAGGCAATCCAGTATCAGAAGACCGGCGAGCTCTCGGTCAAGGAGCTCCCGGCCCCGACGGTCCGTCCCGGCATGGTCGTCGTGCGCACGCACGCCTCGCTGATCTCCGCCGGCACCGAGCGCACCTCCGTGTCGACCGCGCAGGCGTCGATGCTCGAGAAGGCGCGCACGCGTCCGGACCTCGTCAAGCAGGTCGTCGACATGGCGCGACGCGAAGGCGTCGTCAACACGATCGAGAAGGTCCGTTCGCGACTCGACAGCTACAAGGCGCTCGGTTACTCGGCCGCGGGCGTCGTCGTCGAGTCAGGCGTGGACGGCTTCGCTCCGGGCGATCGGGTCGCCTGCGCCGGCGCGGGCTACGCGTCGCACGCGGAGATCATAAGTGTGCCGCGCAATCTCGTCGTGCGCATCCCCGACGGTGTGAGCTTCGACGAGGCGGCGTTCACGACGCTCGGCGCCATCGCGCTGCAGGGTGTGCGCCAGTCGCGCGTCGTGCTCGGCGAGTCGGTCGCGGTCATCGGACTCGGACTGCTCGGGCAGCTCACCGTGCAGCTCCTGAAAGCCGCCGGCTGCCGCGTCATCGGCCTGGACATCAACGAGGGACAGTTCGCGCTCGCGCGCGAGTTCGGCGCCGACGAGGTGACGACCAGCGATCGCGGCGCCGCCGGCGCGATCGAGACGTTCACGCGAGGCCTCGGCGCCGACGCCGTGATCATCACCGCGAGCACCGGCTCGAACGGTCCGCTCGAGCTCGCCATCCAGGCCGCGCGCAAGAAGGGACGCGTCGTCATCGTCGGCGCGATCGGCATGGAGATGCAGCGCTCTCCGTTCTACGAGAAGGAGCTCGAGATCACGATCGCCTGCAGCTACGGTCCGGGACGATACGACCCGAGCTATGAGGAAGAGGGTCACGACTATCCCGCGGCGTACGTGCGATGGACCGAGGGAAGGAACATGGAGGCGGTGCTCGACCTCATCGCGGCAGGACGGCTCAACGTCGCGCGGATGATCACGCACCGCTTCGACATCGCCGACGCGGAGAAGGCCTACGACCTGATCACGGGCAAGGTGAAGGAGCCGTACTTCGGCATCGTGCTGCAGTATCCCGATCGCGGCGACGCCGCGCTCGCGCGCTCGGTGCGGGTCACGAAGTCGACGGCCACCAACGGCGCGCTCGCGGTCGGCTTCATCGGCGCGGGCAACTTCGCGCAGGGCTTCCTGCTGCCGCCGGTCAAGCGCTCCGGCGCGCGGCTGGTTGCGGTCAGCACGTCGACCGCCGTCAACGCGCGCTCGGTCGCCGAGAAGTTCGGCTTCGAGGACGCCTCGACCGACAACGAGGCGATCATCGCGCACCCGGAGATCGACGCGGTCTTCATCGCGACGCGCCACGACACGCACGGCCGCTTCGTCGACGAGGCGCTCGCCGCCGGCAAGCAGGTGTTCGTCGAGAAGCCGCTGGCGATCAACCGCGGGGAGCTCGAGAGGATTCTCGAGACGGCGTCGACGAAGGGCGATCGGGTGATGGTGGGATTCAACCGGCGATTCTCTGAGTCGCTGCTGGCGATGAAGAGGCACTTCTCCGACGTGCGCGAGCCGCTGGTGATGCTCTACCGCGTCAACGCGGGATTCCTCAAGCCCGAGTTCTGGACACAGGCCGAGTCGCAGGGCGGCCGCATCGTCGGCGAGGCGTGTCACTTCATCGACTGCATGCAGTTCATGACCGGAGCGCGGCCGACGAGCGTCTACGCCGCTGCCATCGGCTCGCAGAACTCGCAGGTGAAGAACGCCGACTCGGTCTCGATCACGATCCGCTTCGACGACGGCTCGGTCGGCACCGTGCACTATCTCGCCAACGGCGACGCGTCGGTTCCGAAGGAGTACTTCGAGGTCTTCGGCGGCAATCGCACGGCGATCATGGAGAACTTCTCGCGCGTCACGCTCTCACGCGATCGCAAGCGCAAGGAGCTCAAGCTCAACGGCGACAAGGGACACGCGGCCGAAGTCGCGCAAACGCTCGAGGCGATGAAGACCGGCGGCCCGATGCCCATCGGCTTTCAGAGTCTCGTCGACACCACCGTGGTGACGTTCGCGGCGATGGAGTCGCTCGTCTCCGGCGGCGTCGTCACGATGTAGCGTCCGCGGGCGGCGCTGGCGCTTCGAGTCGTCGCGCCTCGCGACGCTGCAGCAGGCTCTCGACGAACATCCCGAGCATCGCCAGGAAGAACGGGTCGACGGTGAATCGGTAGCGGCTGTTCTCGGCAAGCGAGAGCGCGTTGCCGACGAGCGTCACGAGTGCGATCGTCATCAACATGTACAGCAGCGTCGCGGCCTCGGCCGCCTCGACGCCGCGCGCCCGACGCTGGCGCAGCGCCCGCCGCGCCGCCCAGACGAACAGCAGCGGATAGCCGACGAGCATGAGGAGCCCGGCGCTGAGGAGGTGCTCGACGCGCGAGCGCATCGAGCCCGGCGTCGAGGTCAGTCCCCACACCGCATCGTAGAGCACCTGACCGTACACGACGTGATTGTAGATGCGATCGATGGTCTCGATCCGCTCGCGGTTCTCGTTGAACGACCACACCTTCGACGTCGGGTAGAAGTACGCGACCGTCGCCTTCGCGTAGGACATCGGGAAGACCCCGGGTCGCTCGCGCATGATCACCAGCCCATCCCTGAACAGATGTCGTGAGAGCTCGATGTACGCGAGGTGATTCGTGTTGGCGTATCCCGTCGACTTGCGCACCTCGTCGAGCGCGGGGATGCCCGTCTCCGGCGGCAGGCGATAGCCGAGACGCACGAACGTGTCGAGGTCGCTCAGCGGGAACTCCGTCAGCGAGTAGCGGCTGATCAGTCCCCGCGCCGCCATCTCTTCGCGCTCGGGCATCGGCACCATGCGCGTCACCGGGGAGTGCAGATTCGCTCCGAGCCAGCTGCTGCCGAAGAAGCCGTCGAAGATCACGAGGTTCTTCACGTAGATCCCGAGGGCGAGCGCCATCGGCAGGGCGGCGACCGCGAGCGTGCGCTTCCAGGTCGATCGATGCAGCAGAAGCAGCAGCGCGAGCACGGCGACGAGCCAGACGGGATGGAACAGGCTGCGGATCGCGACGATCGCCGCGAGCAGACCGAAGAGGACGAGGCCGTCGCCGACGCGGTGGCGCGCCACGAAGCGGTGCAGCGCAACGGCGGAGAGCACGAGCAGCAGCGTCAGCGGGTAATCGTAGAAGAGCTGGTTCTCGAGGACGATCGCCGAGGGGCTGGCAACGAAGAGGATCGTCACGGCGACGGTGAGTCGCGGGCGGACGCCGAGCGCGATCATCAACCGCACCATCCCGAGCGCCAGCAGCAGGCCGAAGAGCAGGAACGCGACGTGGAACGCGGCGTCGGCATTCGCCCCGAACGCCTTGAGCATCAGGCCGCAGAAGAGATTGAACATCGGTGGCTGCCCGTGCAGATACAGCAGGCTCTGCGCCAGGTGATCGCGCAGCAGCGCCGGGTCGAGCACCTGCAGGAACGATCGCAGCGGCTCGGCGTCGAAGCGAACGCCGAGGATCCAGTAGACGATGCGCGAGACGACGAACGCCGCGGCGACGATGGAGGCGGCAGGGACGACGGAGGCCGCGGCGACGGCCGACGCG
>Ga0247823_10001729_pt1 | contig 18028 bp, 15 predicted proteins | sample 13C_PalmiticAcid_2_FD_192426 | JGI IMG/M metagenome (GOLD analysis project Ga0247823, IMG submission 192426) | Soil microbial communities from agricultural site in Penn Yan, New York, United States - 13C_PalmiticAcid_Day30 | ecosystem: Environmental > Terrestrial > Soil > Agricultural land... | reverse complement strand
GGATGACCTGCTCGAGGGCTTCGGCCGACGCATAGGACACGATCGTCTTCACGAGGGTCTGCGTTCCGGCGTCCGAGAACGCGACGTCCCATGTGGATCGGGGCAACGCGGGGTTCAGGGCGCCGGTGTCGTCGCAGAAGCCGTCCAGCGCGGTGTAGTGGTCGATGGGGCGGATCGTCTGGTAGTCCATGCGGCCCCAGTATTCCTGCCCGCCGGGCTCGACCATCGCGTACAGCCAGTGGCCGCCTTCCCGGAAATCCATGGACTGGGTCTTCGTGGTCAGGGGTTTCGGTGCGAACCAGCGGTCGAGCAGTTCGCTCTTCGTGTAGCAGTCCCAGACCAGCTGCCGTCTGGCTGCGAACTTCCTCTGGATCGTGATGGTGCTTTTTTCCTTGTCGACAAGGAAATCGAACAGCGCGTCAGTTTTCACTTTCTTCACCTTTCAGGTTGGTCAACAGGTCATCGAGGTTGTCGTAGCGGCTTTGCCAGGCCAGACGTTGTTGTTCGAACCACTTCTCGGCCGCGGCCAGGTTCTCGCGTTTCAGCGTGCAGGTGCGCACCCGGCCCACCTTCTCAGAGGCGATCAGGCCGCTGAGTTCGAGCACCTTGATGTGCTTCAGGAACGAGGGCAGGCCCAGGCCGAAGGGTTCGGCCAGGTCCTTGATGGACGCGGCGCCCCGGCCGAGTCGTGCGATCACGGACCGCCGCGTGGGGTCGGCCAGGGCATGGAACACGTTGTTGAGTGCGAGGGAATGGTTCTCCATGTGGCGAACTATAGGGCGATGGTTCTCCGTCTGGGAAACTATTTGGGAAAGGTCGTGAAGGGCCCGGGGTCATACACTCGCCCCCGATGACCGCACGCCGCGTTCCGCTTCCTCCTGCCGTCCACGACGAACGCCACCTCACCGTCGTTTCCACCTGCAGTGCTTCCAGCCGCGTGGCGGCGGTGATCGCGTTGCTGTTCTGCGCGCTGCTCGCCGGCTTTCCCCTCGCGGTGCTGCTCACCGCGGACGACAGCGCGGCGACGTGGGTTGCCGTCCTGGTCGGCGTCAGCCTGGGCCTCGCCGGCGGGGCCTGGGTCCTGCGCGAGTGGCGGCGCCCGCCGCCGGACACCGTGGTGTCCGACATCGGCGTGCTCGGCGAGGCCGCTGCGGGCTGGTCGAACGACATCCGCTGGAAGGACCTGCTGCGCCGCCCGGACCGGCCGGCCGACGTCTGGGTCTCGATGTCGACGCGCAGCGAGGAGACGCTGCGCTGGCTTCACTTCTTCACGAAGGGCCCCGACGGCACGCCCGTCGAACGGAAGCTTCGGCTGCTGGTGCCGGGCAAGCTCGGTTGTTTCGGCTACGGGAACGGCTTCGCGCTTCGCCGCGCCGTGCTGCTGCAACTGGCGACGCGCGCGCACCCGCCGCTGCGCTTCGATCCGATGCTGTTCGTCGACATGGGCCTGCACCCGCGGCGCTGGACGCGGATGCCGTGGCCGGGCCGCGTGCTGGCGCTGATGATCGGGGCGCCGATGGTCGCGCTGTTCGGTGGCACGTTCCACGTGCTCGAGGCGTTGCCGTCGGTCTGGTGGAGCATCCCCATCCTCGTGGCCGGCATGGTGGCGGTGGTGGTGGGCGCGCTGTGGGTCTTCGGCAAGCTCTATCCCGCCTTCGGTGGCTCGCCCTACACGTTCGCCCGCCCGGACTGAGGCTTACGTCCGGCCCTGCGGGCGGACCGAGTCGCGCAGCATCGAACCGAAGGGCAGCGAACCGAGGTTCGACTGCCCGCCGTCGATGGCGACGACGGAGCCGTTGATGTAGCGTGCCGCGCCACTGCAGAGGAACAGCGCGAGGTCGGCAATCTCGTCGCGTTCGCCCGCGCGGCCCATAGGGATGCCGGCCAGCAGCCGGGACCAGCTCGTGTCGCCATCGGGCGCGAGGCGGTCCATGCCCTCGGTGTCGGCCACCGGGCCCGGAGCGATCGCGTTGCAGCGGATTCCACGAGCGGACCATTCTACGGACAGTGTGCGCACGAGCATGTCGATGCCGGCCTTGGCCGCGCACACATGGGCCTGTGCCGCGGTGGGCATCGTCGACTGCACGGCCGAGAGGGCGAGCAGGTCGGCGCGGTCCGCGTGCAGCAGCGGCAAGGCGGCGCGAAACGTGTTGTAGGTGCCGACGAGGTCGATGTCGACCACCGTGCGAAACCCGTTTGAGGTCATCGTCGCGGCTTCGGCGACGAAATTGCCGGCGGCGCCGGCCACGCAGATGCCGATCGGTCCGAAGCGATCACGGGCGAGACCGAAGGCGGCGGACAGCGCGTCGAAGTCGCGCACGTCGGCGGCGAAGCCGGCGGCATGGCCTCCGGCCGCACCGATGGCCGCGGCCGCTGCATCGCAACGTGCTGCCTGGCGGCCGACGATGGAGACGGTGGCGCCATGGGCGGCGAAGCGTTCGGCGATGCGGCGGGTGATGCCGCTGCCGGCACCGGTGAGCAGGGCGTGCCGGCCGCGAAGCAGGCCGGGGCGGAAGATGTCGTTCATGGCGGACTTTCGGGAGGGAAGGTGATCAGGCGGTACCCATGGCTTCCGCCAGTTCCAGGCGCTGCCGCGGGCTGCAATGCAAGCCGAGCTTGGTGCGGCGCCAGAGCACGTCGTCGGCGTCGCGTGCCCACTCGTGCCGTTGCAGGTACTGGAGTTCGGCTCGGTGCAGTCCGGGGATGACGGCAGGCCCGAGGTCGTCGAGGCCGCGGGCGTTGCCGAGCACGAGGTCGATGCGGCTGCCGTGCGCTCGGGCGAGGCGGCGCGACAGTGCCATCGGCAGCCAGGGGTGGCGATGGGTCACCGCGGCGGCGAAGCGCTCGAAGTCGTGATCGGGTCGCTGGCGTGGGCCGATCCAGGCGGACAGATCTCCGCCCGGCAGCGTGGCGTCGCGGGTCCACGGGGCGCGAGCCTCGCCGAGCAGCTTGCCGATGCTGGTGGCGGCGTCTTCGGCGAGCGCGCGGAACGTGGTGATCTTGCCTCCCCACACGCTGAGCAGCGGTGCGCCACCGGCGGTGTTCGCCTCCAGCAGGTAGTCGCGGGTGACGGCGGAGGGGTCGCCGGACGCATCGTCGAGCAGGGGCCGCACACCGGAGTAGCTCCAGACCACGTCGGCCGGTGACAGCGTCTGGCGGAAGTACCGGTTCGCCTGTTCGCACAGGTACGCCACCTCGCCCGGATGGATGCAGGCCTCGCCGGGGCCGTCGCGCACCTCGACGTCGGTGGTGCCGATCAGCGTGAAGCGGTCTTCGTAGGGGATCGCGAAGATGATGCGCCGGTCGGGAGCCTGGAAGAGGTAGGCGTGATCGTGCGAGTAGCAACGCGGGACCACGATGTGGCTTCCCCGCACGAGGCGAAGGCTCTTCGTGGCGAGCGGCTCCCCGTTGGCGGGGCGGGCGGTGTCGCGGAGGAATCGCTCGGCCCATGGGCCGGCGGCGTTGACGAGCAGGCGCGCCCGCAGCGTGTGTCGTGCGCCGCCGCGGGGCTGCAGGTCCACCTGCCAGCCGCCGGGGTCGCGGCGGGCGGCGACGCATTCGGTGCGCGTCAGGACCTGCGCCCCGCGGGCCGCGGCGTCGATGGCGTTGAGCACGACCAGCCGGGCATCGTCCACCCAGCCGTCGGAGTAGACGAACCCTCGCCGGAAGCCGGGCCGCAGAGGGGCGCCGAGCGGGCTGCGCGCGAGGTTCACGCCGGCCGATCCCGGCAGCACTTCGCGCCGAGCGAGGTGGTCGTACAGGAACAGGCCCAGGCGGATCAGCCACGCCGGTCGCATGGCGGCGTCGTGCGGCATCGCGAACCGCAAGGGCCGCATGATGTGAGGTGCACTGCGCAGCAGCACCTCGCGCTCGCCCAGGGCCTTGCGCACGAGGCCGAACTCGCGGTGCTCCAGGTAGCGCAGCCCGCCGTGGATGAGCTTGGTGGACGACGACGAGGTGTGCGAAGCGAGGTCGTCACGTTCGCACAGCACGACGCGCCAGCCGCGCCCGCTCAAATCGCGGGCGATGCCCGCGCCGTTGATGCCTCCGCCGACCACGAGCACGTCGCAGTCGGGTGAGCGGTGGACCTCGGTCACATCGATCTCCGTAGAAGGGGTGGAAGGAACGTCAGGTGGGGTTCAAGCCGCGGTGACGCAGCGCGTAGGCGAGGGCGGCCAGGCCGATGATGGCGCCCTGCAGCATCAGCCGCCCGGCCTCTCCGAGGCCCAGGCTCGTGAGGAAGTTGAAGAGGAACACCAGCATGAACGCGGCCACCGCCGGGCCCGCCATGCCGCCGCGTCCGTTGCCGAAGTTGATACCGCCGAGGATGGCCGCGGCCAACGCATTCAGGGCGAGGTCGTTGCCGAGCGTGACGTTGCCCACGCCGACGAAGGCGAGCAGGAGCAGGCCGCCCGCGGCCGACAGCAACCCCGAGGCCACGTGGGCGAGGAACAGCACGCGCAGGTGCGGCAGTCCCGACAACGCTGCAGCACGTGGGTTGGCGCCCACCGCGTCCATCGAGCGGCCGAACGCGGTCGCCTTCAGGAACAGGCCCACCGGCACCAGCAGCGCGAGCCACAGAATCGGTGGCAACGGCACACCGCCGACCCGAGCGAGGCCGAAGGCGCGCAGGAGCTCGGGGGCGTCACCTGCCGAGCGGAACTGGCTCCACGCGATCACCAGTCCCGACAGGATCATCGACACGGACAGCGTGACGATCACGGAGGACGCCCGCAGTCGCACGATCATCCATCCGTTGACGGCACCCACCGCGGCGCCGATGGCCAGCCCGGCGCCGATGGCGAGCGGCGCGGACAGCGGGAGCACGCCGCTCGTGAGCAGGAACGACACCATCGCGACCACCCCGCCCGCCGACAGGTCGAGCGAGCGGCAGCGCATCACCAGGGACTGGCCCATCGCAGCCAACCCGAGGGGCGCCGCCTGCCGCATGATCAGCAGCAACAGCATGGGCGACAGCAGGTTGGGTCGTGTCAGCGCCGCGGCAGCGAGCAGCAGCGCGACACCGAGGTAGGCGGGCGGCAGCGCGAGGGCCCACGTGGCGGCCTGGTGCAGGCGCAGGAGCGGCAGGGAGGTGCGCATCGACAAGGCGGTCATGGTCAGAGCCCCACGTGGCGGCGGCGTTGGACACTCACCGCGGCCAGCAGCAGGGCCCCCGTGAGCACACCGCGGAGGAACGGCGAGATGCCGAAGACGTTCAGGCCGTTCGTGAGCAGGCCCAGGCTCAACGTGCCGGCGACGACCCCAGCGACACTGCCCACGCCGCCGGTGAGCTGCACGCCGCCGAGTGCGACGGCTGCCACCGTTTCCAGCGGGAACGAGGTGCCGAGGTTGGGGTCGCCCGTGGCGACCCGTGCCGCGAGGAAGATCCCGGCGACGGAGGCCATCACGCTGCACAGCACGTAGGCCGTGACGGTGACAGCGCGCACTCGCACGCCATTGAGGTAGGCGCTGCGCGGCTGGCTGCCCACGGCGAACAGGTGGAGTCCGAAGCGCGTCCGGGTGGTCAGCGCGCCGAGGGCGACGACGGCCGCGGCGCACCAGACAAACGACAGCGGCACCCCGGCCGCGTCCCCATTGGCCGCGGCCACCAGCGGGGGCGGGACCTGACCACCTGGCATCGGCAGCACCATGTGGCAGAGCCCTTGCAGGAAGGTGGCGGTGGACAACGTCATCACGAGCGGGTGGACACCCGCCACGGCGACCCCCAGGCCATTGACGACGCCCACGGCGGCCCCCATCGCCAGAGCCATCGCCACCGCGAGCACCGGATCGGACTGCAGCACGAGCAGGCCGCTGGCCAGGCTCATGACGGCTCCCACGGAGAGGTCGATGCCGGCGACCAGCGTCACGCACATCTGGCCGAGCGAGGCGATCAGCAGTGCGGCCACCTGGCCGCCGAAGTTGAGCAGGTTCTGCGGTTGGCGGAAGTCCGCGGCGGAGAGCGCCAGCAGCAGGGCGATCAGCAAGGGCAAGCCTACGGTGTAGCGGGTCAGGCCGGTTCGGGCGGGGGTCATGCGGAAACTCCGGAAGGGTCACGGAGGGCCAGCGCGAGCAGGCCCTCCTCGGTGGCGCCGGCGCCCGGCACGTCGGCGACGATGGCGCCTCCGCGCAGCACCAGGATGCGGTCGCACAGCCCGATCAGTTCGGGCAGGTCACCGGAGACGGCGAGCACGACGCCGCCGTCCTCCGTGAACTGGCGCAGCAAGGTGTAGATCTCGGCCTTCGCGCCCACGTCGACGCCGCGCGTGGGCTGCTCGACGAGCAGCACGCGCACGCCAGCGGCGAGCCAGCGGCCGAACATCACCTTCTGCTGGTTGCCGCCCGACAGCGAACCCACCGCGTCCACGGGCCGGCTGCGCAGCTTCATGCGCTCGCCCAACTGGCGGATGACAACCGGGTCGCGTCGGGCGCGCCGCCACAGCGCGAGGCCCCGAAGCGGGCCGAGCCAGATGTTGTCCTGGATGGGCAGGTCGAGGCACAGCCCTTCGGCCTTGCGGTCCTCTGGGATCAGCGCCACGCCCTGGCGCACCGCGCCGACGGTGCCGTGGCGCGTGTCCATGGGGCTGACCACGCCGTCGTCCCCTGTCACCCTCACCGTGCCGCCCGCGGGTTGACCGGCGCCGGCGAGCGCGCGCACGAGTTCGCGTTGGCCCTGTCCCTCCAGACCCGCGATGCCGACGATCTCCCCGCGCCTCAGTGTGATCGACACCGGGGGCGACCCGGTCGTGGCGACGAGTTCACGGACCTCGAGACGCACCTCGCCCGGTGCAGCGCCGGGTCGTTCAGGGAACAGCGCCTGCAGCTCCCGGCCCACCATCAGCGTGACGAGACGATCCGGTGTCAGCGCACCGATGCGTTCGGTGCCCACCAGCCGGCCGTCCTTCAGCACCGTGACGGTGTCGCAGAAGCGGAAGATCTCCTCGAGCCGGTGGCTGATGTAGAACACCAGCTTGCCTTCGGTCTTCAGGCGCACCAGCAGTTGCTCGAGCTGGTCGACTTCGGCCCGGTTCAGCGGCGCGGTGGGTTCGTCGAAGATGAACACGTCGGCTTCCGCCGCGAGCCCCTTGGCGATCTCGAGCAGTTGCTGCTCGCCCACGGTCAGGTCGCCGCACAGGCGGTCCGGGTCGAGCGCGACACCCGTGCGCGCGAGCACCTCGCCGGCGCGCCGACGGGCAGCCGCGCGGTCGAGTGTTCCGAGCCGGCCGGGCTCGCGGCCGAGGTTCAGGTTTTCTGCCACGGTGAGGTTCGGCAGCACCGTGAGCTCCTGGAAGACCGTGGAGACGCCCGCCTGGCGCGCCTGCGCCGGGGTCGAGAGGCGCACGGCCTTCCCGCGCAGGTGGATCTCGCCGTCGTCGGGTTCATGCACGCCAGCCAGCAGCTTCATCAGCGTCGACTTGCCGGCGCCGTTCTCGCCGGTGAGCGCGTGGATCGAGCCGGCCCGGCCCGTGAGGGTCACGCCGCGCAGGGCGGCGGTGGGGCCGAACGATTTCGACACGTTGTGGAGCACCACGCGCTCGGGCGTGGCCATCGGGACTTCGGCCATGGTGTCAGCGCCGGAACATCTCGTTGAGCTTCGCGTCGGGCAGCGTCGACGGCAGCCAGTAGGTGTCGGCCAGGTCGGGGCGGAACACCTTGTCGAGGGTGTCGCGGGTGATGGCCGGCGGCGACGAGAAGTACGAGCGGTACAGCGGCCTGCCGTCGAGCAGCGCGACCGCGGCGCGCACGGAGGCCGCACCGATGCCTGGTGTCATCGTGGGGGCGACGCTGCGCACGCCGGTGGCTTTCCACGCGCGCAGGAAGCCGTTGTTGGCCTCGCCCGTCATCGGCACGAGCGGCTTGCCCGACTCCTTGAACACGTCGAGGCACGCGCGGGTCATCTCGCCGCCCGAGAACCAGATGCCGTCCACCGGCTGGCCCGACAGCACGAGGTTCTCGCACAGCTGCTTGCCCTTCGCATAGCTCCAGTCGCCGAACACCTCGTTGGTGATCTTCAGGCCCGAGCCGTCGACGGCCTTGCGGAAGCCGTCGTAGCGGTTCTGTTCCTCGTCCACGCCGGCCACGCCGCGGAACACCCACAGGTTGCCCTTGTTGTTAAGCGTCTTGCGCAGGAACTCGCCGCCCTGCCAGCCGAACCAGCGGCCGCCGGCCATCACCTCGGTGGTGGACGCGGTGGCGCGGCCGTAGGCGCCGAACGTCACCACCGGGATGCCCATCTTCGTGGCCTTCTCGATCAGCGGCGCGCCGACGGCCTGCGAGATGGGGCCGATGATCAGCAGGTCGATGCGCTTGTTCAGCAGGTCCTCCACGTCGGCCAGCTGCTTGGCCGGTTTCCAGTCAGCCTCGGTGAAGATGAACTCGCGGATCTCCTTGTGCTGGGCGGCCTCGTGGCGCATCTCCTGGATCATCTGCACGATCCAGCTGTTGCCCATGCCGGCGAACGAGACGCCGATGCGCCATGGCGCGGCCTTCTTGAACTGCCCGGGACGGGTCTGTTCGGTGGTGGTGGACGCGAGCAGGCCGTTGGGAAGCAGCTCCACGTCGGCAGCCCGCGCTGAGGGCAGCGAGGCGAGGAGGGCGGCGCCGAGCATCAGCGCGTTGAGTCGTTTCGAGGTCATGTCGGGTTCCTGGGAGTGAAGAGGATCAGGCGTTCACGCGGTCGATCCAGGCGACGAGGTTCGCGATGACCTCCTGCCGATTGGTTTCGTTGAACACCTCATGGCGGGCACCGCCGTACACATGGATCGACACGTCCGCGAGGCCGGCGCCGCGGAGCCGTTCGACGAGCGGGTGGAACCACGCGAGGTGGCCGTTCACGGGGTCCTGGTCGCCGGTGAACAGGTACAGCGGCAGGTCCTTGCGGATGCGGTCGAGCTGCGCCGGGTCGCCGGTGCGTGCTCCGTCGTCGAAGATCGAGAACAGCGACGATTCGGTGAGAGAGAACGCGCAGAGCGGGTCGGCCAGGAATGCGTCGGCCACGGCCGGGTCGCGGCTCAGCCAGTCGGCCGGCGTGCGCGGCGTGCCGACGCTCGCGTTCGCGGACTCCACCGTCCAGCCCGAATGCCGCACGTCGAGCAGCTCGAGCGCCGAGGTGCCGGACAGCGCGATGCCGTTCACGAGCTGCGAGTGATCGAGCATGTAGAGCTGCGCAGCGAACGACCCCATGCTGTGGGCCACCATCGTGACCGGCAGGCCGGGATGGCGTACTCGGAGGTGCCGCGTCACGGCGGCCAGGTCGTCGACGAGCGACTGGAAGCCTCCCGCGCCGAAATCGCCCAGCGTGCCTTGCTGGAGGGCGAGATCCCCGTGGCCACGGTGATCGCTGCCGTATACCGCGTAGCCGGCCGCCGCGAGAGCGTCGGCCACATGACGGTAGCGGCGGATGTGTTCGGCCATGCCATGGACCAGCTGCACGACACCGCGGACGGGATCGGGGCCGGTCCATGCGTATACCTCGATCGTGTGCGGGTCCGGGGTGTCGAGCGTGAAGCGGTTTTCCTTGATTGACATCGGGGACTCCTCGGCGGGCCATCCGCCATCCGTGAGTCCTCATCGTAGGAATCGGTCCGCTCAGCGTCAGTCAGACATTTCCGACACCGGGGCGCCGCAAACCCTCAGAGGGAGTTCCCTGAACGGTTCACGGAATGTTCTGACTGCCGGCCGGCGGGCTCGTCCCTAGGCTTCGCTCCCATCCCGACTCACCGAACCGGAGCCCGCCTTGGCAACGCACAACCCACCGATCGAGACGACCCCCGAGGCCTACGCCTACCCGCTGCTGATCCGGCAGCTGCTGCACACGCCGCTCTCGCACGCACCCGACGAAGAGATCGTCCACCGCGACCTCTCGCGGTACACCTACCGCGACCTCGTCCACCGGATCGCCAGGCTCGCGAACGTGCTGGCCTCGCTCGGGGTGCGGCCCGGCGACCGGGTGGCCGTGATGGACTGGGACAGCTCGCGCTACCTCGAGGCCTACTTCGCTGTGCCGATGATGGGCGCGACGCTGATGATGGTGAACGTGCGGCTGTCGAACGACCAGATCGCGTACACGCTCGATCACAGCGGCGCGGGTGTACTGCTCGTGCACGCGGACTTCATGCCGGTGCTGGAGGCGATCCGCCCGCGTCTGCCGAGACTTGCCCGGGTGGTGGCGCTGAGCGATGAGGCCCGCGCGCCCGAACTGTTCGAGCGTGACGGCGACTACGAGGACCTGATGGCCGGGGCTTCGCCGCGCTACGACTTCCCGGACTTCGACGAGAACACGGTCGCGACGACGTTCTACACGACCGGCACCACGGGCCTGCCGAAGGCGGTGTACTTCAGCCATCGCCAGATCGTGCTGCACACGCTCGCCACCAGCAGCGCGCTCGCGTCGGCTCCGGAGCGCCAGCGCTTTCATCGTGGCGATGTCTACATGCCGCTCACGCCGATGTTCCACGTGCACGCCTGGGGCATGCCGTACATCGCGACGATGATGGGCGTGAAGCAGGTGTACCCTGGACGCTACGTGCCCGAACGCATCGTCGACCTCGTGCGGCGCGAGGACGTCACGTTCTCGCACGGAGTGCCGACGGTGCTGCAGCTCGTGGTCAACGCGGCGAAGGGGCGCCGCTTCGTCGGCTGGAAGGTGATCTCCGGCGGCGCCGTGTTGCCGCCCGGACTGTGCCAGCAGGCGCTCGCCCTCGGCATCGACATCTTCACGGGCTACGGCATGTCCGAGACGTGCCCCATCCTCACGCTGAGCCAGGTGCCCCCCGGCACGATGCTGGCGGACGACGCCGCGCTGCGCGTGAAGGCCGGCTGGCCCGTCCCTCTGGTCGAGCTGCGCATCGTCGACGACGGAATGCGCGACGTGGCCCACGACGACGAGGCCATCGGCGAGGTGGTGGTGCGGGCTCCGTGGCTCACGCAGGGCTACCGCGGCAACCCGGAGGCCTCCGCCGCGCTGTGGCACGGCGGCTACCTGCACACCCAGGACATGGGCCGCATCGACGAGCGGGGTTGCCTGAAGCTGGTGGACCGCCTGAAGGACGTGATCAAGACCGGGGGCGAGTGGGTCTCGTCGCTCGACCTCGAGCAGCTGCTGTGTTCCCACCCCGGCGTGGCCGAGGCAGCCGTCATCGCGGTGCCAAGCGAGATGTGGGGCGAGCGGCCCGTGGCCGTGGTCGTGGCGAAACCCGAGTTCGCCGAAACGCTGACCGAGGCGGAGCTGCGACAGCTGGTGGCTGCGCAGGCCGAGCGCGGGATGGTGTCCCGATACGCGGTGCCCGACCGCATCCACCTCGTTGGCGCCATCGACAAGACGAGTGTCGGCAAGTTCGACAAGAAGGCCCTGCGTCGGCAGTTCGCGAACGCCGGCCAGCTCGCCTGAGCGCCACTCCCGACAGATCCTCCCCGCGCTGGAACACCTGCGCCAGCGGGTCCGGGGTTTCCGCAGGCGCCATTCCGGCGCCGGCGGGCTGCAGGTCGTCCCCTTCTGGAATCACCGCACATGACTGCACTTCCGTTCCACCGCTCCACCCTGGCTCTCGCCCTGCTGGCGGCCGGCGGCTTCGCGCACGCCCAGTCGGGCATCACCCTCTCGGGCCGTGTCGACCTGAACGTCGGCAAGGACATCGGCAGCGCCGACAAGCGAATGGGCTCCGGCGCCATGAGCCACATCGCCTTCCGCGGCACCGAAGACCTGGGTGGCGGCCTGTCGGCTTTCTTCAATCTCGAGACGCGGATCAACGCGCAGGACGGCACCACCAACAACCCCGGCGCGTTCCTCAACAACCCGCCCGGCACTTTCTGGTCGCAAGCCTCCTACGTCGGCTTGCGCGACGCGACCTACGGCACCCTGACCCTCGGCCGGCAGATGACCGCGGCTGTACTCGCGCAAGTGCTCGCCGACCCCTGGCTGTGGGACAACACCACGCTGATGTTCGCGTCCACCACCGGCCACGTCGGCAACCTCTGGTACAACGACGCGGTCACCTACGGCGTGGCCGCGGGCGCGTTCTCACTGACGGCCCAGGTGGCCGAAGCCGCGAGCAACCCCGGCTGGGCCGGCGTCGGACGCGAACGGCCGTATTCGTTCGGCCTCGGCTGGACCCCTGGCAAGTGGGAACTGCGGTTCGGCTACGAGAAGCCGGCGGACGGAACGTCCGAGTGGAGCACGCTCTACGGCGCCTACGACTTCGGCTTCGCCACGCTCAAGGGCCAGGTGGGCCACGGTCGCGACACTGTCGACGCTCCGGTGCGCACCTGGACCCTTTCCACCATCGCGCCGGTGGGCGTGGGCCAGATCCGCGCGGCCTACGGTCACTACAAGCGCGACGGCGTGGTCGGGTCCGAGAAGATCTCGGCCGGCTACTACCACTACCTGTCGAAACGCACCGCGGTGTACGCGAACGCCACCCACGACACGAAGGCCGCCGACGAGAAGTCGGGCTACGAGCTCGGCGTGCAGCACGTTTTCTGAGGGCACGATGACGACACGCTCCGACCGCAGGCGCCTCGCATGGGCGCAGGGGATCGCGATGGCCTCGACGGCCTTCGCGTGGGTGTCGCTCGCCGGGTCGGGGCGACCGGGGGTGCTGGCCGCCCTCGGTGCAGCGCTGGCCGCAGGGGGCGTGGCCACCGCCACGGTGCTGCGCCGGATGCTCGGCCCGGCCGGGCGTGCGCAGGCGACCGTGCGCCGGCTGGCCGCGGGTGACCTGGCCGCCGGCGACGCCCCGGACGCCCCGCTGCTCGCCGACCTAGAGGGCCTCCGCGAGCAGGTCTCGCGCGTGGTCAACGAGGTGCGCTCCGGCACGCTGGCCATCGCGACGTCGTCGGGCCATGTGGGCGCCGACCAGGCACGCTTCGAGTCGATGATGACGGCGCTGTGCGCGTCGGTCGATTCAATCAGCCGCTCGATGGAGCCGCTCACCCGCGCAGTGGAGCAGACGTCGAGGCAGGCCGGGGCTGGCCATGCGCTGGCGTCCGACGCGCTGCAGCAGGCCGCGGCGGGGAATGCCACGGTGGGCCGCCTGGTCACGACGATGGCGGCCATCACGGAGCGCTCGCAGCGCATCGGCGACATCATCGGCGTGATCGACGGCATCGCGTTCCAGACCAACCTCCTCGCCCTCAACGCGGCGGTGGAGGCGGCGCGCGCTGGAGCCGGAGGCCGCGGCTTCGCGGTGGTGGCGGGCGAGGTGCGCCAGCTCGCCACGCGCTCCGCCGAGGCCGCCCGCGAGGTGCGCGGCTTGATCGAAAGGTCGATGGCGTCGATCGACACGGGCGCCTCGATGGTGACTGAGACCGGGCGCACGATGGACGCGCTGCTGGGCGGCGCGCGGCAGGTGGCCGACGTGATGGCGGAGATGTCGGGGGCGGTGGCCAGGCAGCACGAGGGCATCCGCGAGATCGGACGGGCCATCGCCGACGTGGACGTGGTCACGCGCCAGAACGCCACCCTGAGCCGCCAGGCGGCCGAACCGATCGCGGCCCTGCATGCGCACGCCGTCCGGCTCGTGAAGTCTGTGGCCCACTTCGACCTGGGCGCGCAGGCGCACGCGAGCGAGGCCGACGCCAAGGCCCTGGTGGCCCGGGGCGTGGCCCTGGCGTCCGAGCGCGGGCCACGCGCCCTGATCGACGCGGTGAACCAGCCTGGTGCTGGCGATCCGCTCGTCGACCGGGACCTGTACCTCGTCGTCTACACGCGCGACGCGCAGTGTGTCGCGCACGGCACGAACACACGGCTCGTGGGCACGGACGGGCGGCACTTCAAGGACGTCGACGGACGCACCTTCGTGGCCGACATCGTGGCCGCGGCGCTGCGCGGCGACGCGGCACCGGTCACCTACCGCTGGGTGCACCCGATCACCCAGGACATCCTCGTCAAGACGTCCCACCACGCTCGGTGCGGCGACCTCGTCGTCTCCTGCGGCGCCTACGCGCAAGCTTCTTCCTGAACCTGCCGCATGAAGTACCTGCTGGCCCTGGACCAGGGCACGTCGAGTTCCCGTTCCATCGTCTTCGACCTGGACGGACGCATCGTCTCCTCCGCGCAGTGCGAGGTGCGCCAGATCTACCCGCGTGCCGGCTGGGTGGAGCACGATGCCGAGGACCTGTGGTCGACCCAGCTCGCTACCGCGCGCGAGGCGCTGGCGGCCGCGAAGCTCACCGGGCGCGACATCGCCGCCATCGGCATCGCGAACCAGCGCGAAACCACGCTGTTGTGGAACCGGCGGACCGGGGCTCCGCTGCACCACGCCATCGTTTGGCAGGACCGGCGCACCGAACCCGCGTGCGCGGGGCTGCGGGAGAACGCGCCGCTCGCCGGCGACATCATCGCGCGCACCGGCCTGCGCATCGACCCGTACTTCTCCGGCACGAAGTTGCGCTGGTTGCTGGACCACGTGCCGGGCGCGCGCCGGGCGGCGCTGGACGGTGACCTGGCCTTCGGCACGGTCGACAGCTGGCTGCTGTGGCGCCTGACCGGCGGGCGCGTGCACGCGACCGACGTGACCAACGCGTCGCGAACGATGCTGTTCGACATCCGGGAGAACCGGTGGCACCACACGCTGCTCGATGCCCTCGGCGTGCCTGCGGACGTGCTTCCCGAGGTGTGGCCATCGAGCCATGTCTTCGGCGAAAGCGACGCCGACTGGTTCGGGGTGCCGGTGCCCATCACGGGCATCGCGGGAGACCAGCAGAGCGCGCTCTTCGGCCAGGCATGCACTGCGCCGGGGCTGGCGAAGATCACCTATGGCACGGGGTGTTTCCTGCTGATGCACACCGGCGGACGGGGCCGCCCGTCCGGCAACGGGCTCATCACCACGCGCGCAGCCCAGCCTTCGACGGCACCGGCCTTCGCGCTCGAGGGCAGTGTGTTCATCGGTGGCGCGGTGGTGCAGTGGCTGCGTGACGGCCTGCGGGCGATACGGGCGGCGGGGGAGGTCCAGGCACTCGCCGAGAGCGTGCCGGATGCGGGCGGCGTGATGTTCGTGCCGGCTTTCACGGGGCTGGGCGCGCCCTACTGGCAGCCCGAAGCGCGGGGCGCCATCGTGGGGCTGACCCGCGGCAGCTCCGTCGCCCACATCGCGCGTGCCGCGCTGGAGAGCATCGCCTTCCAGAGTGCCGCACTGCTGGAGGCGATGAGCCATGATGCCATGGCGGAGGGCGGGGCGCCGGTCGGCGAGCTGCGCGTCGATGGCGGCGCCTGCGCGAACGATCTGCTGATGCAGTTCCAGGCCGACCTGCTGGGCATGCCCGTGGTGCGCCCGGAGGTCATCGAGACCACGGCGCTCGGCGTTGCGGCCCTTGCTGCCCTCGGCGCCGGCGTGTTCCGGGATGCGGGGACGATGGCGAAGTGGTGGCGGCCGGCGCGCCGGTTCCATCCCACGATGGACCGCGACCGGGCCCTCGAGCGCATGGACCGCTGGTCGCGCGCCGTGCGGCAGGCGACCGTGCCATGACGTTGACAGGTTCGTGTTCCGAGGCAAACTTGGGACAGTCTCCACCGCGCCGCACCGTGGCTCCCCCTTTCTTCTGCGCCATCATGCCGAGCACTTTGTCCAACGACTACAGTGATCTGTCCTTCCAGGCCGTTGTCGAGCAGGCCATCGTCGGCGTGTACGTGATCCAGGACGAGTGTTTCGTCTATGCCAATGCCACGTTCGCCGGCTTCTTCGGCATGACGCAGGCGGAGTTCACCGGCATCTCGTTGCGCAAGCTCATCCCCGCGTATTTCCTCGACCAGTCGCTCGACCTGTTCCAGCGGCGCATTTCGGGAGAGTTGCCCAGCGTCCGCTACATTTCTCCGGCGTACCACGTCGACGGGCACGTGGTCCAGGTGGAGGTGCACGGCACGCGCATGAGCTACCGGGGCCGTCCGGCCATCGTCGGGGTGGGCATCGATGCCACCGAGCGAGTCCATCGCGAGGCGGAGCTGCGCCAGGCCCGGGCCGACCTCCAGGACCTGACGGCGGCGATGAACCGTGACCGCGAGGCGCAGCGCGCCAAGTTCGCGCGCGAACTGCACGACGTGCTGGGCGGCCTGCTGGCCTCGATCAAGATGGACGCCAAGCGCATCCGGCGTCGCATTGCCGACGATGCGGAGCTCACGGAGATCACGAGCGCGCTGATGGCCGTCACGCAGGAGGCGATCCAGACGGTGCGCGAGATGTCCGAAGAGCTTCGCCCGAGCGGGCTCGACCACCTGGGCTTGTGCACCACCATCCGCCGCGAGCTGCGGCAGTTCGCCGCGCGCTACGACGTCGATTGCATCTTCGACGCGTCACCCGAGGTCGACCGCCTGGTGTCGCTCGGCACCACCTCCGTCTACCGCATCTTCCAGGAGGCGATGACCAACGTCGCCAAGCACTCGAAGGCCACGCGCATCGACGTTCTCCTGGCTCATGCCGACGGCGAGTTCGTGATGGAGGTGCGGGACAACGGAACGGGTTTGCAGGCGGTCGCGCCACGGTCCACGTCGCGCGGGTTGCTGGGCATGAAGGAACGCGCCCGCGACCTGGGTGGGTCGCTCACGCTGGAAGGTGTGCCGGAAGGCGGTGCCCGCCTGCGCCTGGTGGTGCCGGCCGTGCCGGAGTCGACATGATCCGCGTGCTCGTGGTGGACGACCACACCATCTTCCGCACCGGCCTGCGCCGCCTGCTGTCGGACGAGGCCGACATCCGCGTCGTGGAAGAAGGCCGGGACATCGCCGACATGTTCGCGGTGCTTCGCCGCACCCCGATCGACGTCGTGCTCCTCGACGTGAACATGAACGGGCGCAGCGGGCTGGACGCGATGCCGTCGCTGCGTGCCGAGTTCCCGCGGCTGCCGGTCCTGCTGCTGTCGATGTACCCGGCCGAGCAGTACGGCCCGGTGGCGCTGCGCACGGGGGCCAGCGGCTACCTGACGAAGGACGTGGAGAGCGAGGAACTCGTGTTCGCCATCCGCGAGGTGGCGCGCGGGCAGTGCTATGTGACCAGCGCCGTGTCGGAGCGCCTGCGCCTCGGCGAGGCTGCGGAGGGGCCACCACACCACCGGCTGGCGCCGAGGGAGCAGCAGATCATGCAGCTGATCGTGCAGGGCATGTCGCTCACCGACATCGGTGCGCGCATGAACATCAGCGTGAAGACGGTGAGCACCTACCGCACCCGCATCCTCGAGAAAATCGGCGTGCAGAGCAACGCGGAACTCGTGATCTACGCGGTGCGGCACCACGTGCTGCCCTGTTGAGCCTCGGTCAGACGGCGGCTTCTCCCACCGGATTGGCCGCCAGCCACGCCTCGAAGTTGGTCCGTGCCGAATTGGTCAGCAGCCCGCCGAAGTGCACCGGGTCGCCCAGGAACAGGCAGTGGCGGATCAGCGTGAAGGGGTTGAGCCGGCCTGCGCGGTCCTGAGATTCGAAGTGGGCCTGGTAGCGGCGCACGCGGGAGAGCGTCGACTTGAGCAGCGTGTTGAAGCGGCTGCGCGTGATATCGGGGTCGAGCGAGACGATCCGTTCGGTGAACTGGTCGACCTTCTGCGGCTCGAATTCCTCGTTGCGGAAGAAGTGCCGCGCGATGCGCAGGAACGCGAAGGCGTCGAGCGCGACGTTCTTGCGGCCGCCGCCCGTGCCGGTCTTCGCGCCGGTGGCCTCGGCCTGGTCCTCGCCGGCGATCTCGGCCGCCACTTCGGATTCCACACGCGCCAGTTCCTCCTCGGTGGCGTCACGGATCTCCCGGAACTCGCGGTCCGCGAGTTCGAACAGCGCAGCGAGGGTGTTGATGCGGCGCTTGAGGCGGTTCGGGATGGACTTCTTGTACTTGATCTTGTGGTCCAGCACGCTCCAGGAGTCCTGGATGATCGTGCGGATCTGCACCTCGAACTGCAGGTCCGCGTAGGCCCGGTGCTCGGGCAGGGCACGGCGGTCGGCGCCGAGGCGCAGGTCGAGGTGCAGGCCCTTGTAGCCGAACGAACTCTCTGTGTTCTCGAGCGAGGCGATCTTGTCGGTGACCTCGATCACCTCGAAGTGGCTCGCGAGCTGGTCGCG
>Ga0247823_10001728_pt1 | contig 18029 bp, 18 predicted proteins | sample 13C_PalmiticAcid_2_FD_192426 | JGI IMG/M metagenome (GOLD analysis project Ga0247823, IMG submission 192426) | Soil microbial communities from agricultural site in Penn Yan, New York, United States - 13C_PalmiticAcid_Day30 | ecosystem: Environmental > Terrestrial > Soil > Agricultural land... | reverse complement strand
CAAGATTCGCGAAACAATTGGCAAGCTGGGATTTTCGGACGTGAGCGTACAGAATTTCGGCACTTCGCAAGATGTGCTGATTCGCTTGCCGCTTAAGAAAGACCTGTCCAGCGCCCAGCTTTCCGAGCAAGTGCTGGCGGCAATGAAGGTAGATGATCCATCCGTAAAATTGCAACGGGTGGAATTCGTCGGCCCACAGGTGGGCAGCGAACTGGTGGAAAAAGGGATCTTGGCCTTGTTTTTCGTCGCCATCGGCATCGTCGTCTACTTAGCGTTCCGATTCGAATGGCGCTTCGCCGTTTCCGCGATTATCGCCAACTTGCACGACGTGGTGATTATTCTCGGCTTCTTCGCCTTCTTTCAGTGGGAATTTTCGCTCTCCGTCCTGGCGGCGATTCTCGCGGTGCTTGGCTACTCTGTAAACGAATCGGTGGTCGTGTTCGATCGAGTGAGAGAAAACTTCAGAAAGATGCGGGGCTTCACGACGCCGCAAGTTATCGACAACGCGATTACCCGCACCATTTCCCGCACCATCATCACGCACGCCTCGACACAGATGATGGTCACGGCGATGCTCATTTTTGGCGGCGAAACCCTGCACTATTTCGCGCTGGCGCTGACTATCGGCATCTTGTTCGGCATCTATTCGTCCGTGCTTGTGGCCAGCCCATTGGTGATGTGGCTAGGCGTATCGCGGGAAGACTTCATCAAGCAAGAGAAGAAGCCTGCTGATGCGATGCCGTGACGCATTTAGAACCTGTGCTGAGCGCACGCTGTTCCCGGGATACCTGCTTTAATAATATTTGTACGAACCCGATCCCGGGGCGGTTGCTAATTAAATTAGAAAAGGCATTAGCGTGGAACTTGTCACCCAATTCATCGATATCGTCCTACATCTCGATCAGCATCTTGCCGGTCTAGTGGCGCAATATGGAACATGGGTATACGGAATTCTGTTTCTGATTATTTTCTGCGAAACGGGACTTATCGTTACTCCATTCTTGCCTGGCGACTCGTTGCTGTTCGTCACCGGCGCCTTAGCAGCCACGGGCTCGCTTGATGTTCATCTACTGGTCATCATGCTCATCAGCGCGGCGCTGCTTGGCGACAATGTCAACTACTGGGTGGGACGACTGCTGGGAATGAAATTATTCCAACGGGAAGACTCGAAGATCTTTAATCGTGCGCATTTGAAAAGAGCCCATGATTTTTATGACCGTCATGGGGGAAAAACAATCATCATCGCTCGCTATCTGCCTATCATCCGAACCTATGTTCCGTTCGTGGCTGGCGTTGCGGAGATGCCCTATCGGCGCTTCTTGTTTTTTAGCGTCGTCGGCGCCGTGCTGTGGGTCAGTTCGCTCAGCTATGCAGGGTATTTCTTCGGCAATATTCCGTTCGTTAAAGACAATCTTTCCATCTTCATCATCTGCCTCGTCGTAATTCCAGCGATTCCAGCCCTTCTGGAAGTGATGCGCGCACGCTCGGCAACGGCATCCAAGACCTCGTAGCGCCTTCCCTTGTGTCAGGGCAAGGATGACAACCTTGCCCTACTTCTGACGAAAGCAATGGCAGTCGCGAAAAATATTAGCGACAGCCCTACTTCCCCCGCCGCCAACCACTTCGACATGCCCTGATCGGACCACATCCGAACAGCTCCCTCCATGAAATACAGCAAAATCAGCATGGATGACCACTGATAGGTATAAACACGGCCGTGCAATATGCCCATCAGCGGCGCAAGTAGCGGCAACGCCTTAACAGTTAACAGGGTTCCGCCGGGTCGAAGCGGCGCAAGGACCGACTCCCACAGTACACAGAGAAAAATCAACGCAATAAGGCTGGCGCTGGCGATAACTTGAAGCGTTCGTGAATTCATATCTTTATTGCTATCTGGTAATACAAAAGGGAATCAGACACTCAGCTTCAACGCCGCTTGCGCAAGCCGTCGTCCCAACGCAAGGCAAAGTGTTTTTTCGTCGTCGCTAATGGGACGATTGTCGGCAAGCCCCGCAACATGGGTGGCGCCGTAAGGCGCTCCGCCAGTGGTAGTGCTGGAAAGCGACATTTCGGTATAGGGCAACCCCACAATGAACATGCCATGGTGCAGCAGTGGCAACATCATCGAGACAAGCGTGGTTTCCTGCCCGCCATGCAACGTACCGGTGGAAGTAAACACCGCTGCGGGCTTTCCGGACAAAGCCCCCTTTAACCACAAAGACGAAGTGCCATCTAGAAAATATTTGAGGGGCGCCGCCATATTGCCAAAACGGGTGGGGGAGCCCAGCGCCAGACCAACACATTCATCAAGGTCCGCCAACTCAACATAGGGCGCCCCGCTTGCCGGAATATCGGGCTCGACAGCCTCACAAACCGTGGAAATTTTCGGGACAGTCCGTAACCGCGCCCTCGCTCCGGGCATTTGCTCAATGCCCCGCGCGATAAGGTGAGCCATTTCACGCACGGCGCCGGTGTTACTGTAAAAGAGGACCAAGACGTCTTTCATAGCTGCTTTCAGGAACGGCCAGGTTGTAAAAAGCTATCTAAGATAGTGTAGCGAGCGAGCTACGCTCCGACTGAGGGGCGGCCCAGCGGCCGCCATTTTAGACTAGTATTTAGCATTCAATTTCAACAATCGCGAACTATGCTCTCAAGGCTGAACCAGCTGCTCGGCTTTACGCGCTTCGTGGCGCATCGCTTTCGTGAGGACCGGTGTTCACAGGTCGCCTCAAACTTAACGTTCACGACATTGCTCGCGTTAGTGCCCATGGTGACCATTGCAATTGCGGTCGTATCCGCCTTCCCTGCGTTCGAGCGCCTCACGGTGGAGATTAAATTCTTCATCTTGAAAAATCTGGTGCCTGACGCCTCCGCCAAGGTTATCAGCGACTACATGGGGCAATTTTCACAAAGCGCCGCTGGTCTGACGGTCATTGGAACCGCGATGCTAGGCGTGACGGCGCTCATGCTCATGTTCACCATAGATAATGCATTCAACGCAATCTGGCGCAGTAAGAGATCGCGCCCGCTGCTGCATCGGCTCTTGATTTACTGGGCGATGCTGACGTTAGGCCCTATTCTAATTGGGGCGAGCATTTCGCTCACCTCTTACCTCATTGGCCTTTCCAAAGGTTGGGTATCCGTCATTCCCGCAGCAAACAAACTACTGCTAAGGATGGTGCCTATTTGCCTGACAACCCTGGCTTTCTCCCTACTCTATCTAACCGTGCCGAATCGTTTTGTTCCCCGGCCTCATGCTTTCTTGGGAGGGTTCATCGCCGCGATTTTGTTCGAAGCGATGAAACGTGTATTTGCAATCTATCTGGTCAATGTTCCCACATACAGTTTGGTTTACGGCGCATTCGCCAGTTTCCCCATTTTTCTCATTTGGGTTTACTCGTCGTGGCTGGTGATTCTAATAGGCGCGGTCATTACGGCGTCGATTCCTTACTGGCGCGGCGACGCATGGCGGGCCAGAGAATCCCCTCAACAGAGATTTCATGATGCTCTTCGCGTACTTCGCTCACTGTATTTAGCGCATAACAACAATGAGGGCCTTAGTCTTGCAGGATTGCGGCACGCCCTCCCCATTGGGCTCGAGCGTTTGGAAGATTTGCTGGACCGGCTAGTTGAAGAAGGTATAGCCCGCAGAAATGCGGATAAACAGTATTTTCTGGTCAAACGACCGGAAGACATCCGACTTGCTGATATCTATCGATTATTCGTACTTAATTCAGCAATGGGATCCCAGATCATACATACCGACGAAGAACTAGAGATGCTCATGGAGAAAATTTCTCAGAATGTCGACGGGAGCCTCGATCTTACTCTCGAATCGATATTCGCCCGACCTCCGGAGAAATAACGAAACCCGCGCAAGTCCTTTCAAGAGAATCAAACATAAAACCGTTTGGCCGCAAACACAACCATGTATCGAAGACTCATCTTAATGAGCCTTGAAAACAATACTCTCTGACTAAGCTGGTAAAAAATAGAACAACTCATAACAACTAGTCTTCGCGACAAGAGCACCGGCTCGGATAGTGGTTATTTGATTCGCGTTAGTTAATACAAACTCGCGCCCCAACATGTACCAACCGGGCCGCATAAGGATGGCTGCCGGTTGTTGTAACGCCTGAATTTCCGGTAACAGCAACGCGCGTTGCAGTTCGTTGCTCCCAATGGTTGGCTCCAGCGTCACAACTTCGGCACGAGGACCTAGCATCTGAACGCCGAATTCCACACTCGCGTCTTCAAATGTTTGCGCCCAACGAACCACCCCAATAGCAACCTCTGGGATGCCACGATGTTGCACGCCGACAATCTCTCCAACATTAATCGCCACGTCCCCTGATGGCGTTCCACGTAACTTGACACCCACAGCGCTCTGATTGACGACGTCCCATTCCCACACTGCCCCCGCCTGGGATCGCAACGGGAGATTAAGAGAGCCTTCGCCGTGTTTACTGTCCAGCAGTTTACAAAGGCGGCTAATGCCCATGCAGATATGTACAGTAGCCTGTCCCGCTTGGCGACGCGGTAATAATCGTTTGTGCGGCGCGCCCCAACATTGAATTAAACGCCGCAATAATTCCTCCGGCGCAGCATGAAGTACATCTCTACCAGAAAGACGTTTTGAACCAGATTGGCGTTCAGCAAGAACATCCGCCAATCGACGCAACAAAATAATAGTGTCGACAATCCATTCGACGCCCCGTTGCTCAGCATCCAATCCAGATGGCAAGGCAGGCTTTGGCGGCTTATCAGTATCAGGAAGAATCACAAAAAGCGATTGCGTGTCGGGCAATTGCATCAAATGCAACTTAGTCAGCGGCGCCACTTGAGTGGCGACACGCATAACATCATGTAAATCCGTACGAGATAAACGATAGGGATCAGCCAGGGCGATTAGTACCGCATGCTTATAAATGCGATCGATTGATGAGACACCGGCGCCATTAGTCTCCTCTCCAACCATTTTTTGCAAATACGCATAGCGATAAAGCTCATGCATTTCATGCCATATGCCTGCTGGAGTCGGAAGATAAGATTGATAAGACAATGTCAACGAGCTCGACAATATCAGCATCACCCTCTCTATCAAAGGCTCCAGTTGCTTGCGCACTCCGAATAATTTCAGCTTGTTCATCTTCTCAAGAAGGGCGAGCTTGTAAGCATAAGCTTCCTCGATGAGAAGTTCGCGGGACAAATTCACGGCCTGGCGACTAGTTGACGGAAGGGGTAATGGGGCCTTGTTATAGTCCTCCGCGATCTCAAGGCGAAGTTGCTGCAACACCGGGGCATAAATTTCCAACAACCTCAACCGTTCATCTGCGGAAATACGTAAACGATTCAACCTCGCCAATTCATCACATACCGCTCGGGAAGATTCAAAAAGCTTACTTAACGGCAAACTATCCAACCACTCTTTCAGCTGCTTTGGACGAGTTTCTGCTGGCGGATTTTGACTAGAAACACTTGAGGGAACAGTGAGGCGAAGGGCCATAGATAACTGGGCGCCAACTTTTGGTTAAATACGGGAGCACAATTGTCAGCCAGATCAAGAAATGATTCAACGATAACAATTGTCACGATGTGCTAAATATATTGGATTAATTTTACAACTCAACTCTACAAAACTGGCTTGACTAACCAGTCAACTCGTTTCCCGTCATGCATTCTTGAGAGCACATTGCACTAAAATTCTGCCGGATCTGAAATACGATTCCCTCGTTAGTCTTACTTGGGTTTGGCTTGTACTTCTATATCAGTGAATTAAGAAAAATATGGGCAAGTCATCATATTGGCATTTACTTTGCTCAAATAAGGCTAGAGGATAAGTTTAGCTATTAGCTTAAAACGGTCCCCAAACGAGAATAGCCCCGATGCAAACAGCGAAAATAAAATGCCGCCAAATTCGCACAATACAGGTCAATTTCTCACCATTTGTCACTAACTAACCGGATGATCATGGACGAGAAAAGGACACCTTGCGTCCCACAACGCTTCGCGTATACTCGGCCATCACCTGTTTTGTCATAAGGATCTTCAGATGCTTACTGGTCTCTTAGACCTCCCTTGGTGGGGCTATATAGTAATAGCGTTAGCCCTAACGCATGTAACCATCGTTTCGGTCACCATATTCTTACATCGCCATCAGGCGCACCGCGGATTAGATCTTCATCCAGCGGTTAGCCATTTCTTTCGCCTCTGGCTCTGGCTCACCACGGGCATGGTCACAAAAGAGTGGGTTGCGATCCACCGCAAACACCACGCAAAGTGCGAAACCGTTGATGACCCTCATAGCCCACAGGTATTTGGCATTCAGAAGTTGCTACTTGAAGGATCGGAACTGTATCGCAAGGAAGCCAAAAATCAGGAAACCATGGAAAAGTTCGGCCATGGAACACCTAACGACTGGTTGGAGAAGAATGTTTACAGTCAATACAGCTGGCATGGCGTTGGCTTGACGCTTGCTGTAAATCTGCTTTTATTTGGGCCTGTCGGCGCCACTATTTGGGCTGTGCAAATGCTTTGGATTCCCATAACCGCCGCTGGCATTATTAATGGGATTGGTCATTACTGGGGATATCGTAACTTTGCCTCGGAAGACGCATCGCGCAACATCATGCCGTGGGGCATCATCATTGGCGGCGAAGAACTACACAACAATCATCATGCCTACGGCACGTCAGCAAAGCTCTCTAGCAAGTGGTACGAGTTCGATATTGGCTGGTTTTATATTCGGATACTAGAAACGCTCAAACTCGCGAAGGTTCTTCGCGTTGCGCCCAAAGTCAAAATCAACCAGTTCAAAACGGTATGCGACGCAGAAACTTTGCAAGCAATTATTACCCATCGCTACGAAGTGCTGGCCAAGTTCACAAACTCCCTAAAGCATACGGCTGCCGTGGAAATCAACAACATCAAGGCCAGCAACAAGTTAACTGAGATGAAAGATTTCAAAGCCTTAGAAAGAGTGAAGAACTGGTTGCATCGTGACGCCTCTGAACTCCCAGAAGGCGACCGCGCAACACTTAACATCGCACTCACATCCAGCAAAGTTCTCGCCACCATCTACTCCATGCGCCAAGAGTTATCCGCTCTCTGGGGGCGATCTACCGCCTCCAAAGAACAATTGGTGCGGCAACTTGAAGACTGGTGTCGACGAGCCGAAGAAAGTGGAATCGTCGCGCTACAACAGTTCTCGCGTCAGCTTCGTAGCTATGCTTGATAAATTGAGTCGTTATTAAAAGAGCCCGCGCATGCGGGCTTTTTTATTTCAATCAGCAAATTGATTGTCGGAAAATTTATCAGATCACGCGGGAAAATAATAAGTTTTCAACAAAAACAACAACCTATTTATCGGCACGATTACTGCTTTATTAAAAATATCAGAATTAAGGCATAACGTATTCGCCCGCACGAGGCGAAACAGCACGACGATGGAGGAGGAGCGGGCAAGCTCGCGGCGCTCGAGGGGACACCAAGATCAACATAAAAGAAAAAACAGCAATAAAAAACCCGCCAATTGGCGGGTTTTTTTTGAGCATCTTTATCTACTTGCGCTATCTCAACATAGCGCCAATAGAAAAAAACTTTACTTTAACTTTGTTTCCTTATAAGCCACATGCTTACGAGCACGCGGATCGAACTTCATGATTTCCATTTTTTCAGGCATGGTCTTTTTGTTCTTAGTAGTCGTGTAAAAGTGACCCGTGCCTGCAGTAGACTCAAGCTTAATTTTTTCTCTTGCCATTGCCGCCTCCGTTAAATACGTTCGCCACGGGCGCGCAATTTCGCCAGTACTGCATCGATACCATTCTTATCGATGGTGCGTAGCGCCGCATTGGAAATTCTTAGACTAATCCACCGATTTTCGCTTTCAACCCAGAAACGACGGTACTGCAAGTTCGGGAGGAACCGGCGCTTAGTTTTGTTGTTTGCATGGGAGACATTGTTCCCAACCATCGGCTTTTTACCAGTAATTTGGCATTCACGTGCCATGGCTGAACCTCGAAGTAGTTGTGCGCAGAAAGGCGGCGATTATGCCACAGGCCGCTTAAATACCTCAAGGGGGGACAACAAAATTAACATCTCAACACTTCTTACAATAGCCCTCGTTCCGCAAAGGACATTGCAGAGGAGCCAGCAACAATGAAATGATCGAGGACTTTTACATCGACTAGCATTAACGCCCGTTTAAGCACATCGGTAAGCGCCTCATCAGCACGACTTGGCTCGGCAAGCCCCGAAGGATGGTTATGAGAAAAGATTACCGCTGCAGAGTTATAGTGCAGCGCACGCTTAACCACTTCACGGGGATAAACGCTGGTTTGTGTAAGAGTCCCTTTAAATAGCTCTTCGGTTGCAATGACACGATTCTGGGCATCCACGAAAATGGCGACGAACACTTCTTCCTGGCGTCCATGCAATAAAAGTCGGAGGAAATCACGCACCGCTTTAGGCGATGACAGCGCGTCACCGCATGTTAGCTCCTCTTCCAACCCGCGCCGCGCCATTTCCAACACAGCCTTCAATTGCGCGAACTTGGCTGGCCCAAGGCCAGGTATGGCGCAGAACTCTTTTTCTTCAGCCGCAAACAATCGGGACAATGAACCAAAAGTTGAAAGAACCTCTCGGGCCAAATCCACGGCGCTTTTCCCCGCCATTCCCGTGCGAAAAAAAATCGCGAGTAGCTCCGCATCGGATAACGCAGGCGGCCCTTTAAGAAGTAACTTCTCTCGCGGCCTATCGTCAGCAGGCCAATCAGTAATCGCCATATTCGAATTATTAGTCGTTCAAGTAGAATACTCAGCATTATGACTCAAGCAACGCCAAAGCGGATTCTACTTGGTATCACCGGGGGCATTGCCGCCTATAAAGCGGCAGAGCTGACTCGCTTATTTGTCAAAGCAGGCATCGATGTCAATGTGGCGATGACCGAGGCGGCGACACGCTTCATCACGCCGGTAACATTTCAGGCTCTTTCGGGACATCCGGTCTTTACTGATCAGTGGGATCATCGTGTAGACAACAACATGGCTCATATTGACCTGACTCGAAAAGCTGACTTGGTCCTGATAGCGCCTGCCAGCGCCGACTTTCTTGCCAAGCTCTCCCATGGCTTAGCCAACGATTTACTTTCCACGCTCTGCTTAGCCCGCGACTGCCCGCTAATGGTGGCGCCGGCAATGAACCTTCAAATGTGGGAAAACCCGGCCACCCAACGTAATGTCGCTCAGCTTCGTAGTGATGATGTCCATGTTCTGGGGCCAGCTAGCGGCGACCAGGCATGTGGTGAAGTAGGCGACGGACGAATGCTAGAACCCGAAATCTTATTCGATGCCGTGCAGGTTTTTTTTCAGCCGAAGTCCTTAGCTGGCAAAAAAATCATCGTCACAGCAGGCCCTACATTCGAACCCATCGACACAGTACGCGGCATAACAAACTCCAGCTCTGGCAAGATGGGATACGCCGTTGCGAAGGCTGCCATCGAAGCCGGCGCCGAGGTAACGTTGATTTCTGGCCCCACATCACTTCCGACTCCAACTGGTGTCAAGCGTATTGACGTCACCAGCGCCGCTCAGATGTTTTCCGCGGTCAAACAATCATTGCCGGGGACGGAAATCTTCATTGGCGTTGCAGCAGTGGCTGATTACACACCAGCGCAGTTCTCAAACACGAAGATTAAAAAAAATGACGCTTCGCTTACGATCGAACTCACGCCAACCGTAGACATCCTTGCCCACGTAGCAGCTTTGCCAAACCCGCCGTTCTGTGTGGGCTTTGCCGCCGAAAGCGAAAACCTGTTGGAGTATGCCGAGGCCAAGCGGAAGAAAAAGAATATTCCCCTAATCGCCGCTAACCTTGTGCAAAACGCCATGGGATTTGACGAGAATCAGCTAACTTTGATTGATAACGCGGGTCGCCATCCGCTGCCTCGCGGCTCCAAGATATTGCAAGCTAGAGCGCTTATAAACCACATCGCAAAGTTATTGGCCAACGGACCGGCGAAGCTTGCCAAATAAGGCGTCCAGCGCTAAAACCTCTGCTTTAATTTCAAGACCTTTCTCGAAGTAAGATAAATATGCCAAAACTAGACATCAAAATTCTTGACGAGCGGATTCGCTCACAACTACCCGCTTATGCGACAACAGGCGCAGCCGGTCTGGACTTGCGCGCTTGCACCAATGCCCCAATAACCATCAGCCCTGGCGATACCCATCTGATTCCCACGGGTATTGCAATCCACTTGGACGATCCCGGTCTCGCCGCGATGATTCTTCCTCGATCTGGGCTCGGTCACAAACACGGCATTGTGCTCGGCAACTTAGTCGGACTGATCGACTCGGACTACCAAGGTCAAATTTTTGTATCGATGTGGAATCGTGGCGCGACGCCCTTTGTGCTGAATCCCATGGAGCGAATCGCACAAATGGTGGTCGTACCCGTGGTTCAGGTTAATCTCAACATTGTGCACGACTTCGAGGAAAGCCAACGCGGCGACGGGGGATTCGGAAGCACGGGAAAACACTGAGCTCGAGAATGACCGACGTCAATCACGCCCTTGTTCTATTCGCCCATGGAGCCCGCGACCCACAGTGGGCAGAGCCGTTCAGAATAATTCGCGACCGTATCGCCGGCGCCCACCCCGGCGTTGCGGTCGTGCTAGCCTTTCTCGAGATAATGGACCCCAGTTTGGGCAAAGCCGTTGACTCACTTGCGGAGAGTGGAGTGACGCGAATTACGCTGACGCCGCTATTTATGGCTCAGGGCGGACACCTCAAAGAAGACCTACCGAAGATTATCGCCACGATACAAAACAAGCACCCAGGTCTTACCTTTAACATCACCCCACCTATCGGTGAAGTGGACACGATCCTAGACGCCATCGCCAATTGGGTTAATCAAGTATTCGTCGCTAATGACGCCCGCTGAGATCCGAATATTCGAAGAGCTTACCGTCAACACTTCTGGCGCCCTGAAGCAAATGATGTACGACGGGTGGGTATTACGCAGTTCGCCAAGCTCCAAGGTAAAACGCGCCAATTCGGTAACCGCGCTTTATCCCTCCACTCAGCCCATCGACGACAAACTCGATTTTTGCGAGACCTTTTATGCCAGTGAAAACTCAGTTCCCCGATTTCGGATACATGAATTTTCCGAGTTAGAAAATCTCGACCAACGACTCGCAACTCGTGGTTACGAAAAAATAGAGCCCACGCTTCTTATGACGCTGGCTTTGGAAAATAAGGAAAACGAACCGACGACGTCAGACGGTGAGCAACTTTCTTTGGAGGATTGGCTTGAAATCAACCATGCACTACGCGGCAATGCGAAGGAGACAATCGACGCTCATCGCACGCGCTTGCAAAGTATTCCTTTGCCATTTACCCCGATAGCACTCTTCAACAACGGCGATCCGGTTTGCATCGGTTTTGGGATGCAACAGGGGAACCATTTCGGCCTATTCGATATATTCACGCCAAACACACAACGCAACCATGGATACGCAACTTTAGTAACCTGTCGTCTATTGACGGCCGCTTGGCGACAACAGGCGCGCATTGCTTTTTTGCAGGTAGAAGAAACCAACGTGGTGGCGCGAAAAATTTACGAAAGGTTGGGATTTCGATCCCTCTATCGCTACTGGTATCGGGTTAAACGAGTAGAATAGATTCCTTCCATCGGTATGTGGCACACTAATTGCGCCTCCACACACAACATACGACTAAGAATGCCGGCCCACCTATGCTTCGTGTGATGTTAATTGATGATGAGTCCGCCGCCCGCGCCGATCAACTTGAAGAGGCGCTAAGCAGCAATGGTTTTACGGTTGTGGCGAAACTAACGAGCACATCCGATCTGACTCGGCAGGTAGAACGGTTGCAGCCGGACGTGATCATTATTGATACCGAATCACCCAGCCGCGACACGCTTGAACATATCGTCGTAATGGGGCAGAGTAAAGCTCGCCCGATAGTGATGTTTTCGGCGGACCACTCCAGTGACACCATTCAAGCCGCAGTGCACGCGGGGGTTTCCGCCTACATGGTCGATGGCATTGATATCTCTCACATCAAACCCATCGTCAACGCCGCAATCGCCAACTTCAACGAATTCCAACGCCTAAAATCCGAACTCGCCGAAGCCTCTACCAAGCTTGAAGATCGCAAGCTCATCGAGCGCGCCAAGGGGCTGCTAATGAAGAAGAAAAAGATGAGTGAAGACGAGGCGTATCACTCCATGCGTAAGCTTGCCATGGAACGTAATCTCCGTCTTGCCGACGTCGCCAAGCAATTATTGGCTGTCGCCGATTTACTCGGATAATTATCTCCTTTATTTAGTGCGAAGAGCCCGCCTAACGCACTGTAGAGGTGCGGGCTCTCAAGAATCATCATCACGCGAGAAATCGCGTCGCCCAGTTTCAGCCTAGCTAGCACCGATAGTTAAAAAATTCCCCACAGGTGGCACAACCCTTGCGTATAGCTTTGCAAAAGTTTCAAGCAAAGCCAACGGCGGCTCTGCTTCCTATGGACAAAGGCGTCCATCTTCTCGTTAACATCAGTTACGAGAAGGTGGACGCCTTTTTTATTTAGAATTAAGACCGGCCAGGTTAAAAGCCGCGGGAATCAATGCTAGGGAAAACAATGAAATCAAGCTTCCTCAAAGCTGGGCACACCCCCACCTTGCTCAGCGCATTTCTTTATTTCGATCTTAGTTTCATGGTGTGGGTGCTGCTCGGTCCACTGGGGGTCCAGATCGCCAAGGATCTAGGACTAGACGCAGGCCAGAAAGGCTTGATGGTAGCCACGCCCGTCCTTGCAGGCGCACTGTTGCGCCTCGTCATGGGAACATTGGTGGACCATCTCAAACCAAAAATGGCTGGGGCAATCGGCCAAGTCATTGTTATTGTCGCCCTGCTATGGGCATGGCATTTCGGCGTTACCACGTTCACCGGCGTTCTGACTCTGGGCCTCTTCCTCGGGGTAGCGGGAGCATCGTTTGCGGTCGCGCTGCCCTTGGCGTCACGTTGGTACCCACCCGAGCATCAAGGAACCGCGCTAGGCATCGCAGGCGCTGGCAATAGCGGCACTGCTTTGGCTGCATTGTTCGCCCCTTCCTTGGCAGTCGCCTTTGGTTGGAACAATGTATTTGGATTGGCCGTAATTCCCTTGAGCATCGTTTTCGTGGTCTACATGATATTCGCCAAGGACAGCCCCAATTGCCCGCCGGCCAAGCCATTCGCCGACTATTTCAAGATCCTCAAGGACAAAGACGCCTGGTGGTTCATGTTCTTCTATAGCGTCACGTTCGGTGGCTTTGTCGGGCTGGCGGCTTCCCTGACCATCTACTTCAACACACAGTACGGGCAATCGGCAGTTGTCGCCGGGTACTTCACAGCAGCCTGTGTATTCGCAGGTTCATTAGTGCGGCCTCTTGGCGGTTTTGTCGCCGACCGTATTGGCGGAATCAAATCACTTTCGGTCATGTACGTTTTCGCCGCGATCTTCATTTCGATCGTGAGCTTCGGCTTGCCTGAAGCGTGGATGGCCCTTGTTGCGTTTATTTTCGCCATGCTTGCATTGGGAATGGGCAATGGAGCGGTGTTTCAATTGGTGCCGCAACGCTTTTGGAAGGAAATTGGGGTCATGACTGGCCTAGTGGGTATGGCTGGCGGCGTCGGCGGATTCTACCTTGCAAGTAGCCTGGGCTACTCCAGGCAACTCACTGGCAGTTATCAAGCAGGCTTTGTAGCCTTTGCATTGCTCGCCATAATTGCGCTTGCTGGACTCACCGCTGTCAAAAACCGTTGGCGTACAACGTGGGGAGCCTCTCATCTCACAACAGCAAAGATCTAGACTTCAGCATCAGTAGAAGTAGCATGCGGGAACCCCCGGAGCCTCGGGGTTCTAACATTGCTCCCTAAACTTATCTATCGATCGACCATGGGGCTCACAGTTAGCGTAGGGCAGGCAAGCCATATCGGGCGGCGAGAACGCAACGAAGACCGTTGCGCGATCGCCGCCCCTTCTCCAGAGGATTTGGAGACGAAGGGCTTGCTCGCAGCGATAGCTGATGGCGTTGGTGGTGGAGATAGGGGGAGCGAAGCCGCTCAATCCGTTATTCATGGATTGTTGAATGACTATTACGCGACGCCCGACACTTGGTCAGTCCAACGCACCATCGACACCATCGTCAATGCCCTTAATCGATGGTTAATCGCCCAAAGCCCTGGCAATTCCAACGGCAAAGCCATGGCCACGACGTTGTCGGCGCTTGTGATGCGTGGATGCCGTTACTATGTCGCCCATGTCGGCGACTCTCGCATTTATCTTCTTCGTGACGGCGCCCTAAAACAATTGACGACGGATCATGTCTGGAATCATCCCGATCTCCGACATGTGCTGACCCGCGGCGTCGGGCTTGATCCGCATTTAGTGCTGGACTACGCCAGCAACGAACTCATGATGGGCGACACGTTCTTGCTGGTTAGTGACGGCGTATGGGAGCCTCTGGGCGAATCTAACATACTCAAGTGCTTGTCCAGCGAATCGGAACCTGCGAATACTGCGTCCCAACTGATTCGCGCCGCCTTGGATGCTGGCGGCCGGGATAACGCCACCGCTATTGTTATACGCGTCGACAAGCTTGCCGGTGAAAATCTTCGCGACACGATCGCTCGAAACGAAGAACTCCATCTACCAAAACGCCTACGTCCAGGAGAACACATCGACGGCTTTGTTGTTGAACAGCTATTACACGAGTCGCGAGTTACGATCCTTTATAAAGCAAAGCGTACGGATAACGCGCGCAGCGTGGTCATAAAAACACTCAAACCCGATCTCGCCGATGACGAGCGGGCAATTTCCGGCCTTCTAACCGAAGAATGGCTACTCCGTCGGTTGTCTCCAGAATTATTCCCGCAAGTAGAACAGTCCACCTCGGAACCACGCAGCGCCATCTATTACGCAATGACGTGGCATGAGGGCGCAACACTGGAAGCGCAGCTTGACTCCGGCAAGAAATTCTCTGCCTTGGAAGTACAAGAGATTGGCATTCGCCTTCTTAAAGGACTCGCGGCGCTCCACCGCCGTGACATCCTGCATCGGGATATCAAACCGGCGAATCTGCACGAAGGCTTGGACGGCCATCTACGCATTCTTGATTTGGGTCTGGCGAGATTCGGCGCGGAGCCGGACGGACAGTTAAACCGAGCTGGCACTCCAAGCTATATGGCGCCGGAACTCCACATCGATAAACCCGCCAATGTCTCAACCGACCTCTACGCCGCCGGCGTCACGCTCTATCATCTGCTGACCCGACATTACCCCTACGGCGAAATAGAGCCCTTTCAGACGCCAAAGTTTAACGACCCAATACCGCCATCGCGCTATCGCCCGGATATTCCATCCTGGCTGGAAGCGCTGCTCTTCAAGGCGGTGGCGCGCGACCCTAAAAATCGTTTCGAAACCGCAGAAGAGTTTTTGCTTTTCCTGGAGCGCGGAGAAAAATCATCGCTTAATCCGCGTCGGCATACGCCCTTAGCCGATCGTTTACCCCTGCATTTCTGGCAAATCGCCGCCAGCCTCTCACTCGCGGCGAATCTGCTGCTCTTACTACTGCTCCTCACCTCCTAAAAGCTGTTCGGACTCTTGCTGCGCGCCCCAAGCATTATGCTGCGCACTCCCTTTGCTCATCCCTTGCAGGGCGCGCCATTCGCTGCATGGGGCAGCCGCTTCGGGAGTAGGCAACGCGCCAACCGTCGACAATAGCTCAGCCCTCAAACGCGGCCCGCTCACCACAAACCGCGAACGGATTCCTTTCGCTTCTTCGACGCCCGCTTTAGTGCGGCGCATTCATATTGCGCACTGCGCGTGTGCGTGCAAGAGGCCAATCGAAGAGGCCTAGGCCGCCCAATGAAACACGGGCTTTCCTTGAAACATCATCTAATTACACAAAAATAGACTACATGGCACAAGCTTTGCGTATGCACTACCAGCAGGCAGTAACATGCCCGGCCAGCGTCGGTCAGGGAATCGTGGACAACGGCGTCCATCCAGTTAAAGAAGGCTTTCGCCTTAACAGGTGATGTATGATCAAGGGAGATATGGAATGGACGATACCACTGGCAAATCGCGCCGCGATTTTCTAAAACAATCAGGGCTTGTTACGGGTGCAGCTATCATGAGCTTAGTACCGCAAAGTATTCGCAATTCAGCATGGGCCGCTGGTTCTGACGGACCGGAAAAGAAAGAAGTAAAAATCGGTTTTATTCCCCTGACTGACTGCGCGTCTGTTGTCATCGCCTCAGTCATGAAGTTCGACGAAAAGTACGGCATCAAAATCATTCCCTCTAAAGAAGCTTCTTGGGCTTCGGTTCGAGACAAGCTGGTGAATGGGGAGCTGGACGCTTCTCACGTTCTGTATGGGCTGATTTATGGCGTACAGCTTGGCATCGGCGGGCCAAAGAAAGATATGGCCGTGCTGATGAATCTCAACCACAATGGCCAAGCCATCACGCTGTCGAATCAGCTGAAGGACAAAGGCGTCACCGATGGCGCCGCGCTGAAAAAACTCGTGGATAGCGAGAAACGCGACTACACATTCGCTCAAACATTCCCCACGGGCACTCACGCCATGTGGCTCTACTACTGGCTTGCCTCGAATGGCATCCATCCGCTCAACGACGTGAAATCCATTGTCGTGCCCCCTCCCCAAATGGTAGCCAACATGCGCGTTGGAAACATGGATGGCTTCTGCGTTGGCGAGCCATGGGGCAATCGCGCCATTTACGACAAGATCGGCTTTACCGCCGTGACTACCCAAGATATCTGGAAAGATCATCCTGAGAAGACACTAGGTACAACTGCAGAATTTGTGCAGAAGTATCCCAACACGGCGCGCGCCATGATGATGGCGATCCTGGAAGCTTCCAAGTTCATCGATGTCATGTCCAATCGGCGCAAGGTTGCGGAAATCATCGCCGACAAGTCGTACGTCAATTGCCCCGTGGATGTCATCGACCAACGGCTCGAAGGCAAGTACGAGAATGGGCTTGGCAAGAAATGGGATGACCCGAATTACATGAAGTTTTACAACGAAGGCACGGTCAACTTTCCGTACCTTTCTGACGGTATGTGGTTTCTCACTCAGCATCGGCGCTGGGGTCTGCTTAAAGAAGATCCGGACTACCTGGCTGTCGCCAAGAAGGTCAATCAAATTGACCTGTTCAAGGAAGCGGCGGCGCAGGTCAAAGTTCCAGTTCCAAAGGATCCGATGCGCACATCGAAGTTGATAGACGGCGCGGTATGGGATGGTAAAGATCCCAAGAAATATGCCGGCAGTTTCAGCTTAAAAGCGTAATCGCAGACACCAAAGGGTGTCGTAAAAGCGTAGCGAGCGGCCCGCTGTCGGGCCGAGGAGCAAGGCGTACGAGCAACTTCAGTACGTTGAGCATCGGAGGCTCGAAAATGAGCCCGCGCAGCAGCTTTTCGACGCCCGCTATTAGCACGAGGAGAAACCAATGAAGGTTGTCACCCTAGCAGGGCACGCGCTCGCCATAGCGCCTGACCACGAAAAATCGGAGTCGCCACGGAAGGCGGCTAACGAAGCCGAGACCCCAAAAGCCGCCAGCGCAAGCAGCGGAAAAAGCGTAACGGAAACAAAAAAAGTTGAAGCGCCCGTACGTCGTCCTCCCGGCCCATCCCCTAAGGCGCAAGCGATTGTGCGGCTCGTTCTGCCGCCCATTCTTGGATTGGCCGTCTTTATCAGTATTTGGGCGCTGATCGCCCAGACAGGCGCCCTCCCCGGCCCAGGTAAGACGTGGGATTCCGCCCTAGTACTGTTCAGCGACCCTTTTTACATCAAGGGGCCGAATGACCAGGGCATCGGCTGGAACATTCTCAACTCACTCAAGCGCGTAGGCATCGGCTTCGGCATGGCGGCGGCGCTTGGCATTCCCCTGGGCTTCATGATCGGCCGCTTCAAGTTCCTCTCCGACATGACCTCCCCCATCATCAGCC
>Ga0247823_10001726_pt1 | contig 18035 bp, 14 predicted proteins | sample 13C_PalmiticAcid_2_FD_192426 | JGI IMG/M metagenome (GOLD analysis project Ga0247823, IMG submission 192426) | Soil microbial communities from agricultural site in Penn Yan, New York, United States - 13C_PalmiticAcid_Day30 | ecosystem: Environmental > Terrestrial > Soil > Agricultural land... | reverse complement strand
GGCGCCGGGTGCGATCACGCCGGCGGTGCGCGCGCGCTCCCACTCGGACTCCGTCGTGAGGTGCAGCCCGGCCCAGCGGCAGAACTTCCGCGCCTCGGCGTAGGTCACACCGGTCATCGGCCGGTCACCGGAGGCGCCGCGCATCGTCGGGCACGCACCCGCCGCCGTGCAGCGCGCCCAGTCGTCCTTCGTCACGTAGCCGCCGAGGATCTCGAACGCCGGCATCTCGCGACCGAGGCAGCGCGCTCCGCGATGCGGCAAGCAGCCGTCGGTGATCACGCCTTCGGGCACCGGCACCAGCCCCAGCATCTTCGGTCCGCGCATCGCGATCACCGGCGTCTCCGGATCGCTGATCTCCGTCGCACCGCCGCGCCAGCACGCGGTCAGCAGCAACGCGAGGAGTGCACGGCGCATGTGCTCACACCTCGAAGCCGATCGCATCGTTGAGGCCGAACTTATCGACCCACCCGACGGGCATCGCGGGGCCGAGCTGCAGCGCGACCCAGCTGTCCTTGGTCACCGCGATCACACCGGCGACGTCCTCGGACGCGAGCCGCTTCAGCTCGACGAGGCTCTCCTTCACCGCCTTGCGCAGGCCCGTGCCTGCCGCCACGCGCGCGGCGACGTCCTTCGCGAGCGCGACGCGGAACAGCGCCTCGCCACCCGACGTCGAGATCGCGACCTCGCCATCCGCCCACGTGCCGATGCCCGGCACGCACGAATCGTCGACGCAGCCCGCGCGCCGGAACACCGTGCCGCCGGTCGAGGTCGCCGCGGCGAGGTTGCCCTGCTGATCGCACGCGACCGCGCCCACGCCGCCGCCCTCGCTGGCGATCGCTTTCACGCCCTTGGCCTGCGCCTCGCGATGCACCGCCGCCGAGCGCGGCGTCACGAGCGAGCCCGCGGGCGCCGCCGTCAGCCCGATCTCCGACGCGTAGCGCTGCGCGCCGATGCCCGCGAGGATCACGTGCTCGCCGATCTCGAGCGCCGCGCGTGCGACGATCACCGGCTGCGCGAGGTCCTGCACCGCCGCGACCGCACCGGCCTTGCGCCGCGCGCCGTCCATCACCGACGCGCACGTCTCGACCGTTCCATCCTGCGTGAGCGCCGAGCCGACACCCGCGCCGAATTCCGGATCGTCCTCGAGCACGCGGACCGCCGCGACCACCGCATCGAGCGCGGAGCCGCCGCGCCCGAGCACGTTCGCACCTGCCTGCGCCGCCGCGCGCACGCCGCCACGCAACCGATCGTGGCGGTCGGGCGTGACCTGCCCGGCGCCTCCGTGGACCAGGATCATCATGTCTCCTCGTACCACGAGGGCCACGAGCCCGAGCGGACCTTGTCAGCGTTCGTCGGCGCCGATGTCGAACGTTCCGGTCCGCATCTCGCGATCGAAGTCGTACGTGACCTCCTCGCGATTCTGTCCCCGATCGATCGCCGGGGATCCTGCCTCGAGGTGACCGTCCGCGGTCAAGGCCGGCGCGGTTTCGAGGGAGCTCGCGTCGCCGCCCAGATGCGTTCTCCACGCGGCGAGCGCGACCGCTTCGACGCCTCCGGCCCGGCGATCGGTGAACGTGCACGCGGCCGAACCGCCGAAGTAGATGTTGTTGTCGATGGTCGCCGGCCCCGACAGTGCGTCCAGGCCGCCGAGCTCGTCCGAGTGGCGGATGAACACGCAGTCGCCACCGCTCGGCTGCGCGACGATGTTGTTGACGACGACCGGGTTCACGTTGGCCGGGCGCCCCGCGTTTGGATCCCAGTCCTGGAAGGTGATGCCGAAGTAGATGGGCGAGTGTCCGACCTTGGCGGAGTTGATGATCGTGTTGTTGATCACCTTGGGGTTCCTCGCCGCGTACATCGCGATCCCGGCGTACCGCGTGTCCTCGACGATACAGTTGCGCACGGTGCCGTCGATGTTCTCGTAGTAGCCGGGGTTGGTGACGGTGTCGAACCACTCGAGGCTCGTGTCGAAGCCGAGCGCGATCCCGAACGCGCCGGTGCGCAGCACCCGCGTACGCTCGACCACGCCGTTCGTCGATCCTCCCTTGAAGTAGACACCGGTGGTGGCGGTGTCGTGGATGTAGCAATCCTGAACGAGGAAGTCGTCCGCGTTGACGGCATCGATGCCCTCGGCGTTCATGTCATCGGGTGGCGTGTTTGGTGGGTATCCCTTGCCGGAGTTGTAGATCTCGCTGCGGCGAATGGTGAACCCGTCGGACTGCGGCGTGATCTTGATGCAGTCGCGCCCGGTATCGTGAATCTTCGAATCCTCGATCGTGATGTTGGTGGCTCCCAGCGTGTCGGAGCCACCGGAGCCCCAGTTCGTGAACAGCTGGATCGCGTAGAAGCCGCCCGTGACCTCGACCCGCTGGAGCTTGCTGCCGTCGGAGTCGACGTCGAAGAGCACCGGGACCATGGGGTTGTTACCGTCGATGGTGATCGGCTGCGAGATCACGCCCCACTCGCCCGAGTGCGATCGGATCGTGATGTTGGGCTGACGGATGCGCACCTGTTCGTTGTAGACACCATCGCGCAATATGATGGTGTCGCCGGGTTGGGCGACCTCCGCGAGGACATGGCCGATCGTCCGGTACGGCTTGGCCTCGGTGCCGTCGCCGGTGGCATCGTCGCCCGTGGGAGCGACCTGGATGCCGATGTCGTCGTAGTCCGGGGCCGGCGGAACCATCTCGGGCCCTTGCACGCCGCCGCCGTCGCCGTCGCTCGGGGCGCCGTCGTGCGCGGCGTCGCCGAGTGGCGCCCCCGCATCCGAGCGAGCGTCGTGGTCGGAGCCGCCACATGCCGCGAGCGCGACGGGGAAGAGGACGAACGATCCAAACAGATTGCGCATGGGTTCCTTTCGCTGAGCGCCATCAAGCAACGCCCGTTCCACGATGGGCTCGAATCGGCGTGGACATGAAAACTCGCGGGTTTCAATGCCCGATCGCTCGCCGATCGCGGCGCTCGGTGGCGGCCCGGGTGGCCACGTTGACCGGGGCAGCCCCCCCCAGGCTACGATGAACGTCCCATGAAGACGACCTACACGGTCCTCGAGCGCCTCGGCGGCGGCGGCCAGGCCGAAGTGTTCCGCGGCACCGCGGAGTCGATCAAAGGGTTCAAGAAGTCGGTCGCGATCAAGCGCGTGTTGCCGAACCTGACCGCGAACCCGCAGTTCGTCGCGATGTTCCTCGACGAGGCCCGGCTGTCGCTGTTCCTCCAGCACGCGAACATCGTGCAGGTGTTCGACATCTCGAAGGCCGACGACGGCACGTACTTCCTCGTCATGGAGTACGTCGACGGTTGCGATCTCAAGGAGCTGATGGCCTTCCACGCGAAGACCCAGACCAAGGACATCGCCCTCGGGATCCACATCATGATCAAGGCGTGCGAGGGCCTGAACTACGCGCACACGCTCGATCACCCGCACACCGGTAAGCCGCTCGGGATCGTGCACCGTGACGTCTCGCCGCCGAACATCATGCTGTCGAAGAACGGCGAGGTGAAGGTCGTCGATTTCGGCCTGGCGAAGGCGGACAGCCAGGTCGAGATCACCGACGAGGGCGTGGTGAAGGGGAAGTTCGCGTACCTCGCGCCGGAGGCCACGCTCGGCAAGGAGCTCGACGCGCGCGCCGACGTGTTCGCGCTCGGCATTATCACCTGGGAGCTGATGACCGGGATGCGCTTGTTCCTCGGCGACAACCCGCACGCGACGATCGCGATGGTGCGCGCCGCGCGCATCCCGTCGATGGCCGCGATCAATCCCAACATCGATCCCGAGCTCGAGGAGATCGTGCGCAAGGCGCTCGCGCGCGATCCCGACCAGCGTTTCCGCACCGCCGCCGACTACGGCGACGCGCTCGCGCACTACCTGTTCGCGAAGGAGCTCAAGGTCACGTCGCGCAACGTCGCCGCCGCCGTGCGCGAGGTGAAGGTCGCGAAGGAGCGCGCGGCGTCGCCGAAGCAGACCCTGATCCAGGCGCTGATCATGGACGAGGTCAACAAGATGACCTCGCTGGTCGCCGACGAGCTCGCCGCCGAGAACGGCGTGGTCGCCGCGCCCGCCGAGCTGGTCGACACCAAGGACTGGGCGTCGGACCTGCTCGACGATTAGCGGCGCGTGCGCACGCGCCACCACGCGAGCGCCGCGAACAGCAACGTCTGCGCGACGAGCAAGCCCCACGCGGTGAACAGCACCGCCGGCGTGTGCGCGTACTGCGGCTCGTCGGGCAGCAGGTTCATCGGCGACGACAGCTGGTTCGTGTTGACGGTCGCGCTCATCGCGTCGACGGCAGCACGCGACGACACCGCGTACGACAGCGCGCCGGGGATGCCCTTCAGCGCGAACATGATCCCGGCGAACAGCACCTGCGGCACGAGCACGATCGGGATCAGGCTCGTCGCCTTGTCGGGCGTCGACGCGACCGCGGAGATGCACAGGCCGAGCGAGATGCCGGCGAGTCCCGACAGCACGATCGTGAGGTAGAGCTCGGCGAGCGGAGGCAGCGCGATGCCCCCCGGCGGCAGCGTGAGCTTCGCGGCGACCACGCCGAGCAGCAGCGCGCTCTGGATCATGACCAGCACCGCGAGCACGATCAGCTTGGAGGCGACGTAGGGCCCGGCGTGGAGGCCGGCGAGGCGCTCGCGGCGCAGCACGTTCGCCTCCTTGCAGATCTCGCGCGCCGAGTTGATCACGCCGAACCACACACCGGTGGTGGCGAGCATGAAGATCACCTTCTTGGCGTCGATGCGGCCGTTGACGAAGCTGTCCCCGCGCGACACGAGCACGAGCAACAGGCCGATCACCGGCGCCTGGAGCAGCAGCAGCGCGAGGTTACGCCTGTCGGCGAGGATCAGCTCGACATAGCGGCGACACAGGATCGCGAGCTGCCGCAGCCGCGAGTGCGCGACCTCCTTGCTGCGGCGCTCGTGCTCGGTGCGCTGCTCGACGGTGGGTGCCGCGGGTGCGCGAGCCGGGCGCTCGACGGCGTACTTCTGATGCTGCAGGGACGTCTTGTAGCGATCCGCCCACCCGGGCGCCTGCGCGGCGTCATCGGTGGTGGCGTAGATGTCGGCGTAGTCGGCGACGCCGAAGAAGCCGAGCGCCTGCGACGGCGGACCGAAGTAGAGCAGCCGCCCCGCCGCGAGGAACGCGATGTGATCGCACAGCGCGATGTTCTGGGTGGCGTGCGTGACGAGCACGATGGTGCGACCGCGATCGGCGAGCTTGCGGAGCGTGACCATCAGCTTGCGCTCGAGCCCGGGATCGAGGCCGGACGTGGGCTCGTCGAGAAACAGCAGCACCGGATCCGCGAGCAGCTCGCACGCGATCGAGACGCGCTTGCGCTGGCCGCCCGAGAGCTGATCGATGCGCTTGTGTGCGTGCGCCGTCATATCGACCTGGTCGAGCACGGTCGCGATGCGCACGTCGATCTCGCCGGGCGACGTGTCCGATGGCAGCCGTAGCCGCGCCGCGTGATGCAGCGCGCGCTCGACGGTGAGCGTCGCGTGCAGGATGTCATCCTGTGGCACGTAGCCGATCACCGAGCGATAGGCGTCGTAGCCCGCGTACAGATCGTCGCCGTTGATCGTGACGCGGCCCGCGGTCGCGCGCGCGAACCCACACAGCGCGGTCATCAGCGTCGACTTGCCCGCGCCGCTGCCGCCGACGATGGCGACGAACTCGCACGGCTCGATCGAGATCGTCGTCGGCGCGAGCAACACGCGATCGCCGACCCGGCGCTCGAGCTCCGTCGCGTCGATCCGGATCGCGCCGCGCTGGTCGAACGAGTCGAGGCTGTCGCCATCGTAGGTCAGGCGATAGGTGCCGATCTGCACGACATCACCCGGCGCGAGCCGCCGCGCGCCGTGCACGCGCACGCCGTTGACCCACGTGCCGTTGGCGGAGCCCAGGTCGCGCAGCTCGTGATGATCGTCCTGCCACACGAGATCCGCGTGGTGGCGCGAGACCAACGGCTGATCGAGCAGGATGTCCGCGCCGACGCGGCCGATCGTGAGCAGCGCGGTGCCCGGCGGCGTGGCGAAGTGCTGGACCGCGGCGATCCGACGCGCGAGCGGGTTGACGTAGACCAGGCGCAGCGTCGCGCCGCTCGCGCCGTCGGCCAGGTGCAGCTCGTCGCCGTCGTGCAGCACCGCATCGCGGACCTCGGCGCCTGCGAGCAGCACGCGCGCGCCCTGCTCCGCGATCACGTGATGCGCACCCGCGATCACCTCGAAGCGAGCGTGGTGCGCGCCGACCCACGCGGCCGACACCACGACATCGCACTCGGCGGCGGCGCCGATCGACATCGGGCTCTCGCGGAGCGCGACGCGACGCGGTCGGTCGCCCTCGGTCAGCTCGAGGTACGCGCCTGTCCGGGACGCATCGACGGTCGCGTGTTCCGACACCGGGCCCGCATCATACGTCGTATCCTCGCCGGATGCGGTGGCTGCTCCTGTTCGGGCTCGTGTGTCTGCCCGCGCTCGCGACGGCGAAGCCCAAGGTCGCGGTCGCGCCGCTCGACGGTGACGACAGTGGCAAGGTCGCCGAGGTCGTCGCCGAGGCGGCCCGCGAGCGCGCGAAGGTCACCGGTCCCGAAGCGACGCAGAAGGCGATGACCAGGCTCGACCTCTCGGGTGACCTCGACGGCAAGGCGATCAAGAAGCTGCGCAAGCGCCTCGGCGTCGATGCCCTGATCCACGGCAAGGTCGAGAAGGACGGCGGCAAGAAGCGGCTCGAGCTGCAGGTGTCCGTGCGCGGCAAGAAGACCGAACGGTTCTCGGTGTCGTTCAAGAGCGCGACATCGAAGAAGCTCGAGGACGAGCTACGCGACGAGCTGGCGAAGCGTCTGTCGGACGGCGAAGGCAGCGACGACGATGACGAAGACAAGCCGCGGCGACTGAGCGATGACGCCAAGGTCGACCGCGACGACGACGACGACCGCCGGTCGCGCAAGAAGAAGAGGAAGCGCCGGCGCGACGATGACGAACCGGCCGAACGCAACGCGATCACGCAGGCCGCGCTCCGCCTCGGCGGTGGCGGCTCGCTCACCCGCCGCACGCTCACGTACGACACCACGTCCCCGACGCCACCGCGGCGCGTGGGCACGCTGTCGGGCGCGGTGCGCCTCGAGGGCGAGCTGTATCCCGCCGCGTTCGACACGCTCGACGGCGTCGCGGCGAGCCTCGGCCTCGCGTTCGAGCTCGACAAGACGCTCGGCCTGGGCATCGAGGTGCCCGACGCGGGTGGTGCGGAGGCCGCGATCGACAAGCTGCACGTGCAGATCGGCGCGCGCTATCGCGTGGCGTTCGGCGCGAGCTCGATCGCCTTCGGTGCCAGCTACTACCGCCGTCGCTACATCGCCGATCGCGGTGGGCCCGGCCTCAACCTCGACATGCCCGACGTCGACTACACCGCGCTCGCACCGGGCGTCGTCGGCCGGTTCGCGCTCGGCCCCAAGACAGGGCTCGTGCTCGCGCTCGACGTTCCGCTCATGCTCGACGCCGGCCCGATCCAGTCGAGCCTCAGCTACGGCGCGGCGAACATCATCGCGGTCGACCTCGACGCGGGCATCGAGTACCGGCTCGGTCCGCACTACGCGCTCAAGGCCGCGCTCGAGCTGTCCAACATCAAGCTCTCGTTCGACGGCAAGCCGGGCACACAGGCCCAGATCCGCATGGTGCAAGGCGCGACCGATCGCAACCTCGGCGCGGCCGTGACGTTCGAAGTGCTCTACTGACCCGGGCAGACGGTCACTTCGAACGTGCCGTTCACCTCGTTGTCGCCATCGAACGACGCGACGAGCCCGCCGCTGACCGTGGTCGGCGTGGCGGTGTCGACGACGATGCGCCCGTCGAACGAGATCTTGTTGTCGTTGTCGCTGACGAACGTCATGTTGCGCATCGGCCCCATCTCGTAGTCGCCGGTCGCCTTGGGGATCGCGACGATGAGGTGCGGGCCCGTCGGCGCGAAGCCGCACGGCGTGAATTGCTCCGCATACAGGGTCGCGAAGTAGTCGGGCTTGCCGTCCGAGAGGAACGCGTCGGTGTGGCCGGCCTGGAACGTCCACGCCTGTCCGCCGACCATGCCCGCCAGCGGGGTCGTCGCGATGTCTGCGGAGTCCGTGCCGCACCCGAGGAGCGCCGCGAGCGCGAGCGAGAGGAACGAGAGCTTGGTCATGTGCGCAGAACGTACCGGAGCCGCGGAGTGGGAACCAAGCGGCTGTAAGGCGCGAGGGCCGCCGTCGTTGATCAAGGCATGCGGCGCATTGCTAGCTTCGTGTCGGTTGGATTCGTGCTCGGAGTCACCGGTTGCGGGATGGCAGGCGCGAAGAAGTTCGCCGCGAGCCCCGCGCCAGTCATGGTCGCCTCGGCCGGCGGGCAAGCCGCCCCTGCCCCCGGCGCCCCCGGCGCGGTGTCCGACTCGATGGCGATCCCCGAAGCGCTCGTCATCGAGGGCACGCTCGGCGTCGAGGTCGGCGAGATCAACGACATCGTCCCGTCGCTGCGCGCGACCGTCGAGTCGCTCGGCGGTCGCGTCGTCAGCGAAGAGGTGAGCGGTGCCGAGCAGTCGTGGAGCGCGCAGCTCAAGCTGCGGCTGCCGCCGGACAAGGTCGAGACCGTCGTCGGGTTCCTCGCCGGCCGCGGCGACATCACGACCAAGCGCATCAACGCGACCGACGTCTCGAAGCAGCTGTTCGATCAGGAGCTCGCGATCAAGAACCTCCGCACCACGCTCGATCGACTCACCGTGCTGATGGGCAGCCCCGGCCTCCAGGTGCAGCAGATCCTCGAGATCGAGAAGGAGATGACCCGCATCCGCGGACAGATCGATCAGCTCGAGGGCGACCAGCGGTTCCTCAAGGATCGCGTCGCGTACGCCACGCTCGACGTCTCGATCTCGCGGCGGGACGGCGCGCTCGTGTTCGACAAGCCGACCGCGAAGTTCTATCCCGGCGTGCGCGGGACCGCGCTGATCCTGTTCGATCCGGGCCAGCGCGATCGCGCGCGGTTCGGCGCCGGCATCGTGATGCACAGCTTGCTGCGCAACTTCTCGCTCGAGGTCGACGTGTTCCAGAAGAAGCACGACGAGGAGGGCATGAACACCGCCACGTCCGTGATCGCCACGCTCGGTGGCGCCACCTACTCCGACTTCCTCGGCGGCGGCAAGCGGCGCACGCTGAACCCGTTCCTCGGCCTGCGCACCGGCTACGCCTACCTCGACAGCCACCGGTTCACCGTGCAGGCGGAGGCCGGCGTCGAGCTGTTCAAGGCGAAGTACGTCGTGATCGACGCGAACGTCCGCGCGACGACGCTGTTCGGCAAGGACTTCGATCTCGGCCTCGTCGCGGGCGCGGGGGCGGTCGTCGCCTTCTAAGATGCGACGGTCGGCGGCGCGCTCCGTCCGATCAAGCGGAGCGCTCCGCTGAGAGCACGAGCTGCCGCGTGGATGCCGACTGCGATCCGGGCCAGAGCTGCGTCCAGTGGTCGGGGATGCACGGCGAGGTTGGCCACGAATGCATCATTCCGTGCCGCGCGCCTGATGCGAGCGGCGCGCAGTGTCCGCCCGGCATGATGTGCGACTTCATCCCCGACCACATCGGGCACTTCTGCGCGCCGATTCCTGAGTAGGTATACGCTGCACGGGTGATCGACGCCTACGCGAGCGGTGCGCTGCCTCCAACGCTCGCCGCGATCATGAGCGTGGTGCTCTCGGTCGCGCTCGCGACGGCCGCCTGCCTCGGCTTCGTGCGTGCGCGCCGGCGCCAGGCGCTCGCACGACGCGCCGAGATGGACCTCGCGGGAACGGCCCCGCTCGTCGACGGCGAGACCGTGTTGACCGGCATCGTCGAGCACGCCCCCGGGGCCGAGGTCGCGGTACGCGTCGAGGTGGTCCAGACCGGCTCCGAATCACAGGGCTCCGGTGGGTGGAGCCACAAGTGGATCGAGACCGATCGCCGGATCACCGTCCGGCCGTTCTATCTGCGCCTCGATGATGGCCAACGCGTGCGTGTGGAGCCACCGCGCGACGTCGATGTCGCCGATGCCCTCGATGGCAAGGTGCTGATCGACCGTCATCAGCGCGTGCTCGTCGCCGAGCTCGTCCCCGGCGAGCGGATCCACGCGCGCGGCTCGCTCGATCGCAGCGGAGATCCCATCCCGAGCGCCACCTCCTACCGCGAGCTCGACCGGGACTGGGCGCTCGGTCCCGCCCACGGCAGGATGCTGCTGTCGTCGGAGCCGCTCGGCGCGGGGATGCGGCAGCGGGCGGCGTTTCATCGACGCGCCGCATGGACCGCGAGCATCGCGTTCGCCGTGCTGCACCTGACGCTGGTGCCCTACTACACGCGGCTCGCAGGCGACGTGGTGCCGGCCAAGCTGCTCTCGGCCCACCACTACGTGACGAGCGACAGCGACGGCGATGACGAAGTCCACTACGTCTGGCAGCTCGACGTCGGAAAGGTCGAGGTCGGAGAGGGTGCGTATCACGCGGTCCCGACCGGCGCCCGCGTCGCCACGCGCCGCGGGAGCATCGGTGGGTGGCAGCTGGGAGCACGCCCTACGATCGGCCTCCTCCACGCGTCGCTCGCGACCGGGCTCGTGTTCCTGTTGCTGTTCCTCGAGTACAAGATGCGGCGCGCCACGCGGCCGTGGTTTCGACGCAAGGTCGAGGAGACCGGATCCGGCGAGCTGCCCGAGGTCCCGGGCCCCCGCAAACCGCGAGCGCGGTGAATTCGCGATCACAACCGCCCGGTGCCGTCTCTACCTCCCTGGAGCGGGGTCGTCCCGCCAGGAGTGTGTGCATGAAGACGCGATTCTCGGTGCTCTGTCTGCTGTTGGGGCTCCCTGCGTGCGGCGGCGATGATGGGAGCTCCCCCGCCCCGGATGCGGAGGTCGGCTCGGACGCCGGCACCGATGCGGACCCCGGCGACGCACGCGATCCCGGCGGACTGTGCGCCGTCGACTATCCGGTCGAGGGCGTGAAGGTGATCTTCCACGATGCAGCGGGCGCACCGCTCGGCGTGGATGAGACCGACGCCATGGGGCGCGCCTCCTTCGACGCGTGTGTCGACGGCGGCATGGTCACGCTGGTCCGCCCTGCATCGGAGGTGGATCCCACGCGGCGGCTGTTCACCGTGCAGGGCGTGGCCGTCGGTTCCCTCGTGCGCTTCACCCAAGGTCCCACCGAGCCCTCGGGCGGCGACGCGCTGTCCGTCACCATCCAGAACGGCACCGACGAGGTCACCCAGGGTGCGGTGGAGTACGTGGGCACCCTCGGGAACTGCACCTCTCCCGTGCAAGCGCTCGCGGGCGCGACCGGAGGCACCGTCCAGACCGCCGATGTCGCCTCGTGCCTCGGCGCCGATCCGACGACGCTCGTCGCGCTGACGATCGCACGCGACGCCAACGATCGGCCGGTCGGCTTCGCGCGTAGCAGCACCACCGATCTGACGACGCCCTCGGTCGCCACCGGCGGCACCTGGGTGGCGTGGTCCGGCGCCACGCAGGTCAACCTGAGCAACGTGCCCGCCGGCGCCACCGGGGGCTTCCGCACGTTGATCCCCAAGATCGACGGCGTGAACTACGGCCTGTCGTTCGGCTCGGCCCCGCTGGGCGCGGGCGCCCTCGCGCTCGACTACTGGCCGGCGCAGATCGTCGACGAGCACCGGATCTCCATCAGCTACGTGTTCGGCTCCGAGGAGACCGCGAGCGCAGCGTTCCTGCGCACCGCCACGCCGCCGAGCGCGATCGACCTCAGCCAGCTGCTGCTCGCGCGCCCCACGTCGATCATCACCGACGTCGTCACCCCGTCCCGTCCGCTCGTCACGTGGCAGGGCGGCGACGACCGCGCCGACTACACCCGGGCCGACCTGGCCTTCACCGACGATGCCGGCCCGGGCAGCTGGCTCGTCGTGGCGCCCGGCAACCCGCGCGAGCTGCGCGTCCCCGTGCTCGACGCCGCGCACACCGCCCTCGGGCCCAGCGCGAGCAGCCAGACCACCCTGCGCCAACTCCTGCTCATCGATCGCGAGACCACCTACGCCGCCCACCTCGACGAAGGTCTCTCGGTGCTCTCTTCCGACCAGAACTTCTTCGACGTGCGGGAGGCCGCGAACACGACGCTCCGGTACGCGGGATACACCGCGGACTGAGACCGCCCGCCCTCAGGCGCGCAGCAGGCCTTCGATGACCTGGCGCGCGATCGGGTGATAGCCGGCGCGATGACGCGCGAACGTCGCTTGCGCCGCGGCGTGGGTGCGTGCGTCCCGGGCGAGCGCGCCGTACAGCGGCTTCAGGTACTTCATGCGTCCCACGTCACCGAGCACCTGCTGCACGCGCGGCACCACGCGGTGATAGCCGGACTGCAGCGCGAGCGTGAGCCACGCGACGAGCACCTCGTAGTTCGTGCTCGCGGTGAGGCGGAACCGCTCGTCCAGCGCGGCGCACGCCTCCTCGGACGTGGGGCGCGGCATCGCGTCGAGGTAGAGCTGCCACTCCGTCGGGGTCCATGCCGCGGCGACCTCGTCGCTCGGCAGCTCGCCAGCGAGGCGCTCGACGATCTCGAGCCGCGCGGACGTCGGTCGCGGCGCGTTGTCGGGCACGCCTTCGCCGTCGATCCATCGCATGCCGTCGACCGCGGCGAGCGTGCCGGGCAGCGCGCGCTCGAGGTGAGCGATGAAGTCGTCGGTGGTGATCGCCTGGAAGCGGAACGTCGACAGGTAGCTCTGCAGCCAGCGCGTGAACGCCTCGCGTCCGACCGCCTGCTCGATCGTACACAGGAACAAGCAACCCTTCTGATACGGCACCTGCGAGTAGGTGTCGTCCGGATCGATCCCGAGCAGGTGCGTGCGCAGGCGCGTGAGGTGCGGGCGCGTCGCGAACGCGGTGATCGCCTCGTCGAGCTCGCGGCGGCCGATCGCGGCGTGCAGGGACGCCATCTCGCGCCCCTCGATCGCCTCGATGATCCGGTTCTCCGCGTAGACGGTGAAGCCCTCGTTGAGCCAGAAGTGCTCCGCGTTCGCGTTGGTGACGAGGTTGCCCGTCCACGAGTGCGCGAGCTCGTGCGCGAGGACGTTGACCAGCGAGCGATCGCCCGCGATCAGCGTCGGCGTGAGGAAGGTGAGCCGCGGGTTCTCCATGCCGCCGTACGGGAACGACGGCGGCATCGTGAGGATGTCGAAGCGCTCCCAGTCGTACGGGCCGAACATCGCCTCGGCGGCGGTGATCATCGCCTCGACCCCCGCGAACTCGTACGCGGCGCGCTCGAGGATCGCGGGCTCGGCCCACACGCGCGAGCGCGGTGACAGGTCGCGCGAGGCGAGGTCACCGACGGCGAACGCGATCAGGTACGGCGGGATCGGCTGCGGCATCTCGAACCGCTCGATCGCCTGCGCACCCTCCTCGCTGCGCCCGCGATGCGCCGCGGCCATCACGGCGGTCAGCGCGCGCGGCACCGTCAGCTCCGCGGTGTAGCGGATGCGCAGGCGCGGCGTGTCCTGCAGCGGCAGCACCGAGCGCGCGTGGATCGCCTGGCACTGCGAGAACAGGTACGGATGCACACCGCCCGCCGTCTGCGCCGGTGCGAGCCACTGCAGCGCGGACGCTTCCGGCGACGTCCGATAGCGAATGCGGATCGCGCGCGTGCCCGCGGGCAGCGTGACCGTCAGTCGTGCGCCGAGCACGGGGTCGGCGGGATGCAGCTTGAACGCGAGCGCGCGGCCGTCGCCGTCGGTGATCGCGTCGATCGCGAGGTCGCGCGTGTCGAGATCGAGCGGACCCTCACTCGCCGCGCGGAACGCCAGCGTCGCCTCCGCCTCGAGCGTACGCGTGGTGAAGTCGATGCGCGCCGTCCACGCGAGGGACTCGGTCTCGGCCTGGGTGTCGTCGTTGTACGAGTGCGGATCGAGGCGAGCCATACTGCTTCATACCGCGATCAGGGCGGTTGCTTGTGCAGCGTGACCTCGGCGCTCGTCAATCCCGGCGGCAGCGGCTTGCCCCCGCGCAGCGCGCTCACCACGGCGTCGAGCGTGAACGGGTGCTCGCCATAGACCGCGAAGAACCGCTCGGTGCCCGGCGTCGCGTCGAGCGCGATCGCCCCGGGCAATAGCCCGCCCCCAGATGAGGCCGCCTGCGCGCCGCCATACGGGAAGTACACCGTCGTCGCACCCGCACCGTCGACGCCGACCACCGCGACGTAGCCCTGCCTGGGCGTCGCGACCTCGAAGCGAATGCGCGCGCCCGGCACGACCGCATCACCGGACGCGAACCGCTTGCTCTCGCCGTGGATCACGAGCGTGATCTCGCCGCCCTTGATCCCGAGATCGTCGTCGGCAGGCGCACCGCCCTTGCGGAACATCACCACGAGCAGCACCGCGGCGGCGGCCGCGAGCGCGCCACCCGCCCAGATCCACCGCCACCACGTCGCGCGCCCCTTGCGCTCGGGCTCGAGCGCGCCGAGCTTCTTGCCGATCGCGCGCACCTCCGCGGCGACGTCGACGTCGGCGAGGAACGCCTGGTGCTCGGCGCGCAGCTCGTCGAGGCGCGTCCGATCCGCGATCGTCGCCTTGGCCTCGAGCTCGGCCGCGCGCGCCGCGGGCAGGTCCCCCGCGAGGAACCGCTCGAGCTCGAGATCGGTGTATCCGCGCTCAGCCATCACTGGCCCTCGCGGCGGGGGCGAACCCCGAACGTGCAGCGCGCTTCTTCACGTGCTCCTCGAACTTGCCGAGGATCTTACCCACGGTGCGCCGCGACAGGTCGAGCGACGCCGCGATGTTCTCCTGCGTGTAGCCGTCGAGGTGGTGCAGCACCGCGACGGTGAGCTCCTCCTCGGACAGCCCCTTGGTGAGGAACGCGAGGTCGCGCATGTTATCGATCCGGCGCGGCTCGCTACCGAGGTCGCGGGCGTGGGCCTCGGCGTGCAGCTCGTCCTCGCTCGCGGTCTTCCGGCGGCGCACTCGATCGATCGAGGCGTTGGTCGCGATCCGGTACAGCACGGCGAACGCGGAGCCGTGGTCGCGCCAGTTGTCCTTGGTGGCGAGGTAGCGCGCGAACGTCTCCTGCACGAGGTCGCGCGCCTCCTCGCGATTGCCGACGATGGCGAGGCACCGCCGGTGCAAGGCGGGGGCGTGTCGCTTGTATAGCTCGGCGACCTCGTCGCCTTCCCTGGCCGACACGAGTTCATGCCTCCTAGACGTGCCTGCCCCGCGACATGCGCAGAATTTCCATCACCACAGCCATCCGAGGTGGATCACCGGCCACAGCTGCTGGGTGATCTTACCCTCGTCCGACTCGAACATGATCAGGGTGAGCCCGAGCTCGGTCGTGAACCCGGCCTCGCTCGCGAACTGCATCCCACCCTCGACGCGGCCGTGCACGCCCCAGATCTCGGAGCCGCTCGGCCCCATGCCGTCCTTCCCGGTCTGCACCTCCGAGTCCCACGGCGACCACCCGAGCTTCGCGGTCGATACGTGCGCGCCGAGGCCGATGAACGGACTCCAGCGCGACGCCATCGGCGCCACGGACACCCCGAGGTCGAGCCCCGGCCCGGCGAAGTCGATGCCCACCGTCGGGAACACCATGCGGTGGATGACCTTGGTCGCGCTGACCGCGAACATGCCCCGCCCGCTGAATAGATCGACACCGACACCGAAGCTCTTCACCGTGCGCGGGTTGCGCTGCACGTCGCGGTGGAAGTCGTCCTCGCGCTTCTTCGCGAACCGATCGCGCGCGTCCATCTCGCCGAGCCGCTGGTACCAGATCGCGAACAGCGGATCGTGAGCCAGCGAGGGATCCGCGCGCAGCGCATCCCCGAGCGCGCGCTTCTCCATCGGCGTGTCGTTGACGCGCTGATACGTCTCGGCGAGCCGCACCAGCGCGCGACCGCGGCCGCGCCACGACAACAGATCGCGCGGGTCCTCGCGCAACAGCTGATCGAACAGCACCAGCGCGGCCTGCACCTGCCCATCGGCGAGCAAGCGCAGCGCCTCGGCCCGATCCCACTCGCGGCGCTCACCGCTCGACAGCTCGCCCGGATCGCCCTTCACGACCCCCTCCGACAACGGGGCCGGCTGGAACGCGAGGCGCCCGAGGTCCGGCTGCGCACCGGCCGCGACGACGAGCGAGCCGACCTCGAGCCGATCCTCGCGCACGCGCTTCACGCGATACGTCCCCGGCGCGAGCGCCAGCAGCACGTCGCGCGCGGTCTCCGCGGTCGCCTCGGCGACCAGCCGCCACTCGTGCTGATCGAGCACGACGTACTTCTGCGGCGCCCCCTTGGGGACCACCACCGCCACGTTGCGGTTCGCCTTGAGCGAGGTGAGCACCAGCTCGCCCTGCCCGCTCAGCTCGTACCGAAACGCCGGGCGCTGCTTCACCGCCGAGCCCGCGGTCGCCGCGCTCGTGCGCCCGTACGCATACGCGTACGCCTCGCCGACGGTGACCTGCTTGTCGCCGTTCTCGTCGGCCGCACCGCGCAGCCCCGACACCAGGTGGTGCGTGAACACCGAGCCCCCCAGGGCCCGCGATTCCTGCGACAGCTCGTCGGCGCCGCTCGAGCTGAGCAGCACCATGCCCGACAGCTTCGGCGTCACCACGTCGACGGCGAACTCGTCGACCGGCCCGCCGCCCTTGCGCGTCACCGCGCCCGACTTGCACGCATCGACGACGCCGAGCTTGATCGTCACGGGCAGCGCGCGCAGCGTGTCTTGCAGCTCGCGATGCGTCAGTGGATCGCCGCGCAAGTGGAGGTACTTGTCGTCGGCGTGGCCCGAGTAATACACGAACTCGACCGTGTCCTCGGCGCTCGAGTCGCGCGCCGTCGCCGCGAGCCGGCGCAGCGCCGATCGCACGTCGGCCGTCGTCGGGTCGCGCAGCAGCGTCACCCGATCCGACGCGAAGTTGCCGAGTGACACGAGCACGTCACGGATGCGCTCGGCGTCGTGCTCGGCGTAGCGCAGCGGCCGATCCTGCGACCACCCGGGGTTCGACCCGATCACGAGCGCGTAGCGCTGCTCCGCCCACGCGCTCGAAGCGGTCATTAGCACTGCAGCGAGGCAGGCGAGTCGGAGCATGCGGACGGTTGACGTACGGGCCATCAAAAAGTTCCCAATCGTCGCCGATTCCGCGTCCTCGGTGCGAAGGAAACACGGCAAACCCACGCAGGTTGCGCACGGCCCCTCGGTCGCCCGAGCGGGATGGCCGCGCCGTGGTCACGTGCTGGAGCATGAGATCGGCGTGTTGCTGAACGAGCTGGTCACGCCGTGCCCGCGTACGACGGCGAGGAGTGAACCGGGTAGAGTTCGCCTGGATGCCAAGGATCCTGCTCACCCGCCACGGCGAGACCACGTGGAACGCCCTCGGAAAGCTCCAAGGGCACACCGACATCGAGCTCAACGACGCCGGTCGGGGACAGGCACGCGCGCTCGCCGACGCGTTCTGCACGGTCGGCATCACGGCGGTGTGGACCAGCGATCTCGCACGCGCCCGGCAGACAGGCGAGATCGTCGCAGCCGCGCTGGGGCTGGGCGCCCCGACCGTCGAGCCGGAGCTGCGCGAGCGAAAGTTCGGCGTGTTCGAAGGACTCACGCGCGCGGAGTGCGCGACCCAGCACCCCGAGGCGTGGCGAGCGTGGCTCGCGCAGACGGCGGCGCCGCCGGGCGGCGCGGCGCGCGAGCTCGCGACGGCGCGGATGAGCCGCGCGCTGGGCCGCATCGCCACCACGCACGCCGCCGGCACCGCGCTGGTCATCTCGCATGGCGGCGTGATGCGGCTATGGCTGATGGAGGTGCTCGGCTCGACGGTGCCCCTCATCGGCAACGGCACCACGTTCGAGCTCGAGCACGACGGCACCGCGTTCCGGGCCTCGCGAATACGGTGAACTACGGAGCGACGCGCGCGAGTGGGCGAGCGATGCTGCCCGGATGCGTCGACTGGCAAAGAGCTCTGGGGATGATTTTCGGATCAAGGCGTATGCGGGGACCAATGGCGTGCTGCTGGCCATGGACCTCGACGAATCACGGCGCGCGGGGCTGCTCGGCTTCGCG
>Ga0247823_10001725_pt1 | contig 18037 bp, 15 predicted proteins | sample 13C_PalmiticAcid_2_FD_192426 | JGI IMG/M metagenome (GOLD analysis project Ga0247823, IMG submission 192426) | Soil microbial communities from agricultural site in Penn Yan, New York, United States - 13C_PalmiticAcid_Day30 | ecosystem: Environmental > Terrestrial > Soil > Agricultural land... | reverse complement strand
ACTTAAAATCCCTCCCAGCAGATCGCCGGGAGGGATTTTTTGCTTTTATCCTGCCTGTTTGGGCTTGAAAATATGGTCTTCGAGGGTCATGCCGTTGGTGAGGTGGATGGTGCGGATACCCAGCGCATCAGCCGAGGCAATGTGCTGCGGACTGTCGTCGATGAACAGCGTTTCGGCCGGGTTGAGGCCGTTTTGCTCCAGCACCAGCTGAAACACTTCTGCATTGGGCTTGCGCATTCCAATGCGGTGTGACAGGTATACTTTATTGAAAAACAGGGCAATATTGGGAATACCATTATACGCCTGCAACATGTCGTTGAAGGCTTTTTCGTGGATCTCGTTGGTATTGCTCAGCAGAAACGTATTGTAATGCAGCTGCACCTGCTGCAGGATCTGCAAACGGCGAAGCGGAAAATCGAGCAACATTTCGTTCCAGGCGGCCGTAATGTCCGAATCAGATATCGGGTTGCCCGATACTTCGCGGATGGCGTCGAAAAACTGGCGCTGACCAATCCGGCCTGTTTCCAGGTCGTCGAACAGACCTGATTGTTTCAGTTGCGAATAATGCTCATCGAACCCGTCAAAGCCCAACTCGCGGAAAGCACTGCTGGTATAGCTGTAATCGATATTGAGGATAACCCCTCCCAGATCGAAAATGATGTTTTTGATCCCTTCCATACTGCAAAGAAAAAACTTAAAATGTTGAAAGAAAATTTTTTACTTTTGCAACCGCCCATCCGGCAGGACCTTTAGCTCAGCCGGTTAGAGCATCTGACTCATAATCAGAGGGTCGCTGGTTCGAGCCCAGCAAGGTCCACAACAGAAACGCCTGACTGCATTGCAATCAGGCGTTTCTGTTTTTACACTACTTCTCCCCTGTTTTAGTACAAAAGAAAAGCAGGCGAATGGATCGCCTGCTTTTCGTGTTATAAAAAATGCCTCCCTTGAAAATTATACCGCCATGGGTACTTCCATCAATAAGATTTCGGCATTGGGGCTGGCGGCTTTGATGTCGATGCTGTTCACATCCCAAAGACCGATGCCATCGCGCGGGTTCAGTTCCTGGCCATTGATCACAAAATCGCCGGTCAGGATGAATGCGTATACGCCGTTTCCTTTTTTCCTGATGTCGTAAGTGGCCGATTTTTCTGCGTCAAAAGTACCGAGGTGGAACCAGGCATCCTGGTGGATCCACACGCCATCATCGTCCTGGTTGGGCGAAAGGATCTGCTGCAGTTTGTTGCGGCGGTCGGCTTCGTGGAGCGTCAGCTGATCGTAACGTGGCGTTACATTCTTTTTGTTGGGGAATACCCAGATCTGCAGGAACTTGGTTTGCACATCACTTTTACTGTACTCGCTGTGCATGATACCGGTACCGGCACTCATCACCTGTATATCACCGTTTTTAATCACTGCTACATTGCCCATGCTGTCTTTGTGTTCCAGATCGCCCTGCAGCGGAATGGAGATGATCTCCATGTTGTCGTGCGGGTGCGTTCCAAAACCCATACCTGCATTCACGGTATCATCGTTGAGTACACGTAATGCGCCAAAGTGCATGCGCTCGGGGTTGTAGTAATTGGCAAAACTAAAGGTGTGAAAAGAGTTGAGCCAACCGTGATTGGCATGGCCTCTTGTGCCTGCTTTGTGAATGATCATATCGTCTGTTTTTATTGTTTCGGGGTTGGGCAGGTGATTGAAACCCATGGGCTCCAGTTCCTGCAATTCATCAATATCGTTTTTGATTACATTGGCCAAACTACCTGTGGCCATGAAGATGCCGGTTCCCAGCAGTCCTTTGCGTAAAAAGTTTTTTCTGTCCATATCAGTGTTGTTTAGCTTGGTAACAACACAAATGTCCGGCGCGAAAACTGATAAAAAATTGAACCAGGATAAGAAATGGGAAGAGGAGCTATTAGCTGCTAGCTAGTAGCTGCCAGCTATTAGTCATGAAGGAGTAGACTGTAAACACATAGGCAATACTGAGAGAAGTCGTGAGTCGATAGTCATTAGTAGTTAGAGGCTATGAGCTTTTAGCTGCGAGCTGTTAGCCAAGAAGGAGTAGGCTATAAATCTATACTGAGAGAAGTCGTGAGTCGTGAGTCGGTAGTAGGGAGAGCAGTGAGGAACCAAGGGCTATTAGCTTTTAGCGTCTAGCTAGAAGCCGGGTAGAGTATCTATTTGCTGCTCGCTAACAGCTCATAGCTAGTAGCTACTAGCCGTTAGCATTAAAACAAAAGCCATCCGATTGGATGGCTTTTGAGGGTCTGACCAATGGTCTACTTATTTTTTTGAAGTTTTCTTAGCGGCAACCTGCGTGGTGAACTCTTTACCAGCTTTGAACTTCGGTACAGAAGTGGCTTTAATTTTGATCACTTCGCCGGTCTGCGGATTGCGGCCATCACGGGCAGCACGCTCAGAAACAGAGAAGGTACCAAAACCTACCAGGGTTACGGAGTCACCACCAGACAGTGAATTAATCACAGTGTTGGTGAAAGAGTTTAACGCTTCTGTTGCCTGCGCTTTGGTAATACCAGCGTCTTTGGCGATTTGGTCTACTAATTCCGCTTTGTTCATTTTACAAACGAATTTATTGGTGTTAACAATTGGGTTGATGCCCTTTCAGGAGACAAAGGTATAAGGAAATATGAAGGCTCCAAGCTTCGGGAGGCAGTTCTTTGGGCCTGAAAGCCCTATTTCAGATAGGTTTGGGGCCATTGATCTCCCCTGCCCATCTCCAAAATAGCGACCGACACTGCATTAACAAACTGAACCACAACGCACAATGCCGCCTGGTAAGCCTTACAGTCGGTATAGCAACACTCCCACCCTTCAGTAGTCGCCAACCAGGTTAAATCCTTGCTATTACCCGTTTTCCATCGGTCAAAACGGGTATTTCCGGGCTTCCACCAACGCATGGGCGGGTCCGGAATACAGGTTTCGTTACCAAACCGACCGCTTTTTTCGCCATCAAAAGAAGCGGCGACATGCATCTGACCATACACCGAATCAACGCTGTACAGCGGGCACCCCCGTTTCTATTTTTATCCGGTTGAAAGCGGCTATAGCCCATTGATTCAAAAAGGTAAAACCAAACTCCGCAAGAACCGGATTGTGCAGCCCTCCGCTACTGCTGACCTTTGCCTTATCAAAATCATTTTTCAACACAAAACAGCATGATGAAAACATTAGCAGGAAAAGTAGCCCTCGTGACTGGTGGTAGTCGCGGTATAGGTGCAGCAGTAGTGCAGAAACTGGCAGCAGCCGGTGCAGCAGTAGCATTTACCTATCTCCAGTCGGAAGAACAGGCACAGACCCTGACCCGCGACATTGCAGCCGCTGGCGGGTCAGCCCTACCCATCAAAGCCGATACCGGCGATACCGCTACAGCAGCCAATGTGGTAGCACAAACCATTGCCGCCCTGGGCCGGCTGGATATACTGGTACACAATGCCGGTGTAATAGCCGGTGCTGCGATTGACAGCACAGCAGACCAACCTGCCCTGGACCGGACGTACCAGGTGAATGTAGCCGGTGTAGCTGCATTGACCCGGGAAGCAGTGCCTCACCTGCCCAATGGTGGCCGCATTGTTTCGATCAGTTCTGTAGTAGCGGGGCGTATTGGCGGTTTTGCAGGATTTGCAGATTATGCGGCGGGCAAAGCGGCTATTGAAGCCTACACCCAATCCTGGGCCTGGGAGTTGGGCAACCGCAACATTACAGTGAATGCAGTAGCGCCTGGCCCTACAGCTACTGATATGAGTCCGCAGGATGCAAGCATTGCCGATGCCATCCGTAAAAGCACTGCCCTGGGGCGTTATGGTAAACCGGAAGAAATTGCAGCAGCAGTCGCCTTCCTGGCCAGTCCGGAAGCTTCTTACATCACCGGCGCTGTGTTGCTGGCAGATGGCGGGAGGAATGCTTAATTCACTTACACACCGAAGCCCTTCCACAATGGAAGGGCTTCGGTTTTATATTCAGTGTTCACTTATTTCATCAGTACCCTTTTCAAACAACCACATGCTGCTGTGTTTTTAAAAACCAGCCAGCCTGTTCCCAAAAAGAGAACAGGCTGGTGGCACAATTTAAAAACGGGGCTTGGCACCCCTTGGTTTAGCGATCAAGACACCGGATCGTGCCTTAGATGATGCAAAGCTGCTACAGCGGTACGTAACCTATTTGCGCAGCGCCTGTTTTCCGGTATATTTGTTGACCATCCTAAGGTTACCATTCCTTAACACTGCCCCAACCACCAGGTAACATACCACCTTTACATTGCGCCCAACAAAAACCCAGCTTATGTTAAAGAAAATGCTATGCACCATCGTGGGCTTCATGGGCCTGTACGGAGGATCGGAAGTACTCGCATCGCCGACCGATATCTTTATTTCAGAGTATGTAGAAGGCTCCGGCAACAACAAAGTCCTGGAGCTATACAATGGCACGAATGCAGCCATTGATCTGTCGACCGGACAGTATGTACTCCAGCTTTTTTTCAACGGAAACAGTTCCTCTACTTCCACCATTACACTGACCGGTACCATTCCCGCCGGCGGTACTTTTGTGGTAGCCCACACCAGCGCCAGCCTGGGCACTGTGACGGTTAATCAGAGTTCCGGCTCACTTACATTTAACGGCAACGATGCGATTGTGCTGCGCAAAGGCGGCACCAGCGGACAGGTACTGGATGTGATAGGCCAGGTAGGATTTGACCCCGGCACCGAATGGGGAACCGGCACTACCACCACCCTCGATCACACCCTTCGCCGCATGACTTCAGTATGCCAGGGTGATACCTCCATGAGCAATGTATTTAACCCTGCTACAGAATGGGATGGTTTTGCAGTGAATACCTTCAGCGGATTGGGCGCCCACAGCACCACCTGTGCACCTGCCGGACCCGGCATCAGCACCAACCCTACTTCTCTGTCTTTTTCTGCTACAGCAGGCACTCCTTCTGCCCCTCAAACCTATAGCCTGAGCGGCAATGGTTTGACTGCCAACGTGAGCGTTACAGCCCCTGCCCAGTTTGAAGTATCGCTGACATCCGGCGGCACTTACAGCGGCAGTCTCAGCGTTCCGTTTGCTTCTGTGAATACTGCGCCGGTGACGATTTACACCCGCTACAACCCCACCGTTGCAGGCACCCACACCGGCAATATTGCGCACAGCAGCGGCACTTATACCACACAGATTGCACTGAGCGGTAACTCTCAGATTCATACCATTCCGCAGGTACAAGGTTCAGCCATGGCCAGTACTATGACGGGCAACCTGGCGACCATCGAAGGCACCGTTACCGGCGATTTTCAGAACACCGGCCAACTGGGCGGCTTCTTTGTGCAGGACAGCATTGGCGATGGCAACCCACTTACCTCTGATGGTATTTTTGTAGCCAATACCAGTTTTGCAGTGAATACCGGCGATAAAGTGCGATTGACCGGTACTGTAGAAGAATCGTTTAACCGCACCCAAATCGGAAGCGTAACGGCACTCACGGTGATCAGCACAGGCCATTCAGTTGCAACAACAACGGTTACACTTCCGGTACAATCTGTTAATATACTTGAGCAGTACGAAGGCATGCAGGTTCGGTTTACCCAAACCCTTACTGTGAGCGAAGTGTACAACCTGGGCCGTTATGGAGAAGTGCTGCTATCTGCCAACGGAAGACTGTTTAATCCTACCAATATGGTAGACCCCAACGATAATCCTGCAACAGGCACGAGCAGCACCGGCAACAGCAATGCAGCAGCCGTTACCGCCATGCAGGACCTGAACAACCGCAGCCAGATTTTGCTGGACGATGCGAGCAATACGCAAAACCCTGCTACCGTTCCTTTCACCGATACGTCCAACACTTTGCGTTGCGGCAGCACCGCAGCTAACCTGACCGGCATTCTCGATTTCGCCTTCAGTGTGTACCGTTTGCAACCCACTATTGCACCTGCTTTTCAATACGCTGCCCGCCCCACTGTTCCGGATGTGGGCCAGGCAGAGATCAGGATTGCGAGCTTTAACGTACTCAACTATTTCAACGGCAACGGCAGCGGCGGAGGTTTCCCTACTGCACGTGGCGCCAATACCGCAACAGAATTTGCCCGCCAGCGCACTAAAATCATTGCCGCCATCAAAGCACTGGATGCTGATGTAACCGGCCTGATGGAAATGGAAAACGATGGCAACACCGCTCAATCCGCTATTGCTGATCTGGTAGACGGTCTCAATGCGGCTACGGCTCCCGGCACTTATGCTTTTGTGCAAGACCCCACCCCAGCCAATGGTGGCACCGGTACCGATGCGATTAAAGTAGCCCTCATTTATCAGCCCGCACAGGTCACTCCAAACGGTGTGGCCAAGGCCGATAATAATCCTGCACACAACCGTCCGCCACTGGCGCAAACTTTTACTGCTACAGGATCCGGTAAGAAATTTTCGGTGATTGTGAACCACTTTAAATCCAAAGGCTGCACCGGTGCTTCGGGCGCAGATGCAGACCAGAATGATGGCCAGAGCTGCTTCAATGATGCCCGCAAACAACAGGCGGCTGCACTACTCAACTTTGTGCAAAATGTAAAAACAACTTCGGCCGATAGTAATGTGTTGCTGATAGGCGATTTCAATGCGTATGAGCAGGAAGACCCTATCGACATGATGCTGGCAGGTGGTATGAAAAACGTGCTGGCCAACACTTATTCTTATGTGTTCATGGGTCAGTCGGGATCACTCGATCATGCACTGGCTACAGATTCTATGTTGGGCCGCATTACCGGGGCTGCCAAATGGCATATCAACGCCGATGAGCCACTGGTCAAAGATTACAACCAGGAGTTTAACCCGGCTTACATGTACAGCGCCGATGCGTTCCGTTCTTCCGATCACGATCCGGTGCTGATCGGATTGAAATTCACGCCTGCCGTTACACCAACCGGCCTGACTGAAGCCGGAACAACCGCCAGCTTTAACGTATGGCCCAACCCGGTAAAAAACGGTCAACTGTTCCTGGACATTCCTGCTGCCGGCGAGCAACAAGTGCAGGTGCGCCTGTTTAACAGCATGTCGATGCTGGTGATGGAACAATCGCTGCAGCAACATGGTCAAAACCGGTTGATGGTTACCCTTCCGTCCGTTGCACCTGGTATGTACCTGCTGCAAGTGACGTATGGCCGCACCACCGGCACCCGAAAAATACTGGTACAACCCTAATCCTGATTGCTACTTTTGGAATGGCCTGCAACTCCGGTTGCGGGCCATTTTTTTAACACAATATCCCGCACAGTTGAATGCGGGAATTGGTATTTTTACACTTTCCGACAAAACAACTGTATAATGATGAACATACAACCGCTGGAACGTAGTTTCTTACCCAAAGACTTTACCATCACCGACTGGGAGCACCTGCAACCTTATTTTGAAGCGCTGCAAAACCGTGCCCTCAACAGCCGAGAGAACCTCGAACACTGGCTGCGCGACCAGAGCGAACTGGAAGCCGTGATCAGCGAAGATGCCTGCTGGCGCCAGATCCGGGTAACCCTCGATACCACCAACACTGCGAATGAAGAGGCTTTCACCTATTTCATGATGGAAATAGAGCCTAAAATGAAGCCATATGCCAATGCATTGAACGAAAAACTGGCCGATTGTCCTTACACCGCCGAACTGTCGGAAGTGCCTTATTTCCCCTACCTCCGCAACATTAAAAAAGCCATTGAGCTTTACCGCGAAGCCAACGTACCCTTGCAGGCAGAACTGGGTGTGCTGGGTCAGCAATTCGGTTCCATAGCCGGTAAAATGACCATCCATGTGAACGACCAGGAATACACCCTGCAACAAGCAGCCAAATTCCTGCACCAAAGCGACCGGGCCCTGCGCGAAGAAGTATACAGCAAAGTATCTGCCCGCCGCCTGCAGGACAAGGATGCACTGAATACCCTGTTTGATGACCTCATCACCAAACGCCACCAGGTGGCCGTGAATGCGGGATTCAGCAATTACCGCGATTATAAATTCAAGGAGCTGGGCCGCTTCGATTATGGCGTGAAAGAATGTGAAGATTTTCACAGCGCTGTGGAACTACACATCATGCCCATCATTAAAGAAATCCAGGAACGCAAACGCCAGAAACTGGGTGTGGATCAACTGCGTCCCTGGGATCTGGATGCAGAACCTGCCGGCACCAAACCTCTGGAACCTTTCCATTCGGGTGAGGAACTGGTGAACAAAGCCATTGAAGCGTTTACCCACCTGCGTCCCTATTTTGGCGAATGCCTCGCTACCATGCAGCAGATGAACCGCCTGGATGTTGAAAGCCGCAAAGGCAAAGCACCCGGTGGTTATAACTGTCCGCTGGCCGAAACCGGCGCCCCTTTCATTTTCATGAACGCTGCCGGTACGCTCGACGACCTCATCACGATGATGCACGAAGGCGGCCATGCTATCCATAGCTTCCTGTGCCACGATCTGCAACTGAGTGCTTTCAAGGAATACCCGATGGAGATTGCCGAACTGGCCAGCATGAGTATGGAACTATTCAGCATGGACCAATGGCATGTATTTTTCTCTTCGGAAGACGAACTGAAACGCGCCAAAATGGAAGAACTGGAGCGCGTGATCGATGTGCTGCCCTGGGTAGCTACCATTGATGCTTTCCAGCATTGGATCTATACCCACCCCGGTCATACCCGCGAAGAGCGCAGTGCAGCCTGGATGCAGATCAACAACCGCTTCAGCACCGGCCTGGTAGACTGGACCGGTTTTGAAGACTACCGCACCAACCTGTGGCAGAAACAACTGCACCTCTATGAAGTGCCGTTTTACTATATCGAATACGGCATTGCACAACTGGGTGCTATTGCCATGTGGCGCCAGTACAAACTGAACAGCGAAATGGCACTCGACAACTACATGAAAGCCCTGGGCATGGGTTATACCTTACCCCTCACCGAACTTTACAGTACCGCTGGTATCCAGTTCAATTTTGCACCCGATTATGTGCAGGAACTGGCCCAGTTTGTGGAGCAGGAAATGACAGCCCTGGCTTAACAATATTGCCCAACGAGCGAGTCCCGCGTTAATGGCGCGGGACTCTTTTTTTGCCAGCCATGCATACGGGAACGATTTTTGCGTTTAAACCAGACACCACAAGTATTCCGATCCATAAAACCCTGTAAGATGAAAAGACTCCTTCTACTCGCACTACCAGCCATGCTGCTTTTTTCCTGCAAAAAAGAAGAAAAAGGCACCGATATGTCGCCGTATATCCTGAACCAATACCGCAACAGTCACCAGTTGCCTACCCAGAAGTTCCAGGCCAATGCAGCAGCCACCAGCACACTTATCACTAAAAAAGGCATCTGGATGAGTATCCCTGCAGGAGCTTTCGCCAACCAGAACGGCAGCCCTGTCACTTCAGGCACCATCGATATCAGCATCGACGAATATTTCAGCAATGCGGATATGGTATTTGGCAAAGTATCCACCACTGCTCACGACAATACTATACTCATTACCGGCGGCATGTTTAAGATCACCGCCAGCCAGAATGGATCTGATCTGAAAATGAACGCTGGTCAAACCATCCGTGTGGCCATCCCTTCTGCCGGACCCAATGATGGCGCCATGCAAATTTTTAAAGGTGCAGAAATATCCGATGCTGCCAACCGCGTGGTATGGGATATCACCACCATCAAGTGGACCGGCATCGATACACCCATCGGCAATCAGAACCGGTTTTATGATTTCATGATCAATGACCTCAAATGGTGGAACCTCGATAAATACCATGACCTGGGCAACGGCCGCACCAAAATGTCGGTAACCCTGCCCGGTGGTTTCAGTAACATCAATGCGTTTACCTGCCTCATTATGCCCAACAACGGTGCCGTGCACCTCGTTTCTGAAGGAAGCGTATCGCAGGGATTCAATACCGGTAATTATACTGTACCCATTGGCATGCAGGTCAAAGTCCTGAGTGTGGGCGCGCAGCAGGACAAACTGTATTTCAACATCACTGATCCCATTACCGTTACCAACGAAATGAAAGTAACCGTTCCGGCCCTTACCCAAGGCACCCAGGAGCAGGTAACCAATGCGATTCAAGGATTATAAAACCCGTGCTATACAACTAAAACGCCCCTGCATTTTTTGCAGGGGCGTTTTTTTATGGTTAAAACCGGAGTACTTTTTTGAGCTGGGCAAAACCGGTTTTACTGACCGGTATTTTTGCGCCATTCTTAAGCAGCAGCAAATGCCCGTCTTTTTCGTAAGGATCGATGCGCACAATTTCGGCAATGCGCACCAGGTAAGACCGGTGTACGCGTACAAACTGATCGGCCGGGAGCGTTTGTTCAAAAAACGCCATGGTTTTGTTTTTCAGGAACGAACCTTCGGAGGTGTACAGTTTCACATAATCATCAGCCGCTTCGAGGTAAGCAATCTGCTGAATCGGAATAATCTTGATTTGCGTACCGTTTTTAATCACCACCCTGTTCTGTTGCTCAGCTGTACCGGTCGATAAGCGGCCCAGCTGTTCGGCATTCAATACCTCGGGGCGCGCCATGTATTTCTGAATGGCTTTATCGAACCGTTCTTTGCCAAAAGGTTTGAGCAGGTAGTCTACCGCATTGGCTTCAAACGCCTGTATGGCAAACTCATCAAAGGCGGTGGTAAAAATCACAGGCGGGGTTTCTTCCAACAACTCCAGCAGTTCCAGACCGGTGATGCGGGGCATCTGCACATCCAGGAAAAGCAGATCGGGCTTTTGGGCCTGTATCGCTTTCAAGGCTTCAAAACCGTCATTGCACTCGGCCAGCACCTCAAAACGGTCGTCGCTTTTCAAAAACGAACGGACCACCGAACGGGCAAGGGGTTCATCGTCTACAATGATTACTTTAAACATGAGCCTGCGGGATTTTCAAGGTTGTGGTAAAGGTATTTTTTTCTGCACTGGTCTGCAACAGGTTGTTGCTGGCATAGAGCAGAAACAGGCGGCGTTCGATGCTTTTGAGTCCAAATCCGGTACCACGCTCGGTAAGTTGGGCAGTGGCATCAAACGGGTTGGTGATGGTAATTTCGAGGTACTGTTCTTTCACTTCTGCCTGAACGGTGATGAGCACTTCGCCGGTAGTCCCGTACACACCATATTTCACAGCATTTTCCACAATGGGTTGCAGCAGCAGCGGGGGCAACATACTTCCGGCGGCTGATTCTTGCAGGTCATGTTTCAGTTGCAGGCGGTGACCAAAACGTACGCGTTCGATCTCGAGGTACAACATCAGGTTTTGCCATTCCTCTTCCAGTTTTACCACAGCCTGTTCATCTTTTTTAATCGTTCCCCGCAGGAAACTCGATAGTTTGATCACCATCTCCCGCGCTTCGGAAGGATCGATGCTGATGAGCGCGTTGATAGAGTTGAGGCTGTTGAACAAAAAGTGAGGCTGCAATTGCTGGCGCAGTTTAAACAGCTCAGCTTCGCGGGCCATTTGCTCGCCATCGCGGCCGCGTTTGACCAGCTCCTGCTGTTCCTGCATATGGTACCAGAGTATGCTGTTCAGGATAATACTGCCCAATATGAGCAGCGTAAGCCCGGTGCGGTAAGGGATCGTGCCCAGGTAATTATCCCACAGTGCCGGCGTACTTTTTTCAAGCAGCCATTCGGTCAGGATATACGAGATCCAGGCATTGAGCGCAGTGAGTGCCAGGGTTTCGAGCACTACGTAAAAATAGTCGGCCCGGCCCGGCAAAAAGTAACCCAGCATAAAGCTCACCAGTATACCGGTGAGCGCAATAGGCAGGTTATGGATCATGCTTTCTTCCAACCCCAGCATCATGGGATAGCCGCCGAACTTAATAAGTACGGCGGCGTATGCCAATATCCAGCAGGCGAAAAAGAGCCAGTAAAATTTCTGAACCGCAAGGTTCTGGAATATTTTTTTAGGCACAGGCCGGTGTTTCGGGGTGAACAAAACATTCTTGAACCAGCTTATCGCGGGTACGAATGTGGCGCAGTACATCCTTGTGTCCTTCGGGCTCCAGGGTTTCTGTCAGCAGCAGGCTCCCGTCGGAGAGCGCTACCGGCACCAGTTCTGTCAGCCCTACAAACTCCCAGGTTACCGCACTGTTGATTTCTGCATCGAGGCCGGTGTTGCGGGCCAGACCTGCAGCTTCGTGCATATCAGTGGCTTGTATCAGGCGCAGCTGCAGTTCAAATTGTTCTGCTATATCGAGGTACCGGTGTATAATCCGGAAAGCCAGTTTGGCAATAAACCATTGCATAAATCTTCAGTTGGGATGTGGTTAAATACAGGGTTTAATAACTTTTCAGCTCAATGCCGCCAAAGATCACGGTGCCTTTCAGCAACAGTATCTTATTGGTTTCGGCCGGGATATTGGTCAGGGGGCGTTTGTCTTCAAGTCCGCCAAAGATGGTATTGGTTTCCATTTTCACATCCCAGTTGGGCGGAACAATGAGCGTGGAGCCACCAAATACCTGCACCAGGTCGAGGGTGATGGTACCGTCTATATCGGCATTCACGAAGTTATATTCTGCGCCGCCAAACACTACGGTCGACTGGCCGCCTCTGAAGCTTTTGGAGTGAATCGTTTTTTCGATACCGCTGAACACGACCGTTGAGTTAAGCACGTCTTCGGTGCTGTGCTCCGTTTCGTGAAACCCCAGCTCCCCCATGCATTTGCGGTTGCGGGAGCGGAGCAAAACCAGGATACCTATACCGATGATCGCTACCGGCCAGATAAACCTGCGCAGATCAATGTTGAAGTCGAACAGATCGGCCGCCATGAACACGCCGCCAATAGTAACGAGCACGACCCAGGTAATATTGCGGAAACGGTGTTTGGCACCAATCGCCAGACCGATAATGATCAGGATCATCTCCCAGGAAAACAGCCAGCGGGGCAGTTGCAGGTCCATGGTCCGGAGCAGGAAAATGATACCAATGATGATGAGTATAATGCCGCCTGTACCGTTGTTACGGTGTCTGCCGCGGTGGTGGCGTGGTGCTTTAAATTCTGAATAGTTAGGAGTGGTCATGATGATACGTTTTAAGAACAATACAAAAGTATAACAGGGCTGCCGCAACCAGAACCGGCTTTAGGCCAGCAGGATCGGTTTACCGGTGAATGACGGTTTTGGACCGGTGAATGGATTGGAGTCATGAGTCAAAAGTCATTAGCCGGGAGGCACTAAAATAATAAAGCCGCCCGGGGGGGGCGGCTTTATACATTATCATTTAGCCATATCGGTCCAGGTTACTTGTCGCAGCAGGCGGTAGAGCATTAATGCAAATACCGAACTGATGCAAAACAGCACCAGCAATGCCCACCAATAATTCACAGCAAAATAATGCAGTCCGCCCAGTATAGCCGGTACCAGCAAGGTAAGCATGCTGCGCAGGAAAACCCGGCCATTGGCATTCTGCTCTTCCTGGCTCATCGAAAAAGGCAGTTTGCGGTGCATGATATAGGCCATGCACAATACAAACAATGTAACGTGCACCATGCCCAGTACCAGGTGTTGCAATACCGCTGCACCCCATACCGCAATACAGGCAGCGCTTATAAACAGGTAAAACGGCAGGTAAAATTTAATCATAAGTGTTTTAAACGTACCCGCCAGCGCTTCGCCGGGTTTGCTCACAGGCGAAACAAAATAGACCCAGGCCGCTTTAAAATTGTCGGAATACATGACATGCGTGTAAGCCACAATAATAGTGAGGCAGGAACTGTAGATCCATATCAGGAACATACTACCATTTTGCAAACGCTCCGCAATGCCCGAAAAATTACCGATTTCACCTTTGCGCATCACCATCATCAGCATATAAATGGGTACAAATGCAAAGGTGGGATACACTTTCATCCTGAAGTTGCGGCTACGGGTGGTGAGCTTCCATACAAAAGTGAAAAAAGAGCGCTGCACCGCATTGCTGCATACCAGTCCGGCCAGCGAAAATTTACCGGTCTGCTCTTTCTTCGTTTTACGTGGCTCTGCTTTTTCGCCCTCGTTAATATCCCCCAGTTTGGAGGCAAAGTAGGGCGCAAAAAATTTGATCACAATGCCCAGGCCCACCAATGGAAACAGCAAGGTAAGTACCGGAAGCAATGGTGCCACCCGCGCATTGCTGGCTATCCAGGTCCAGGTGGCCGTACTCCAGTACATAGGCGTTACCTGGAGCCATTTTATATCGGTCAGGTGTAACGTTTTAAAGGCATCGCTTTCCATGATTTTAGGCATCAGGTAATAGGTACCAAAAGCCAGAATGGAAAACAAAATCTGGATATTATTGAGTGCATTTTTGATACGGGAGGCACTTACAAACCGCAGCAATAACAGGTAAGCTGCATTGGCAAGGAATACGGTATTGAGTACCTGCAACAGTCCCAACAGCAGGTATAATGCAGCCGCTTTGCCACTGTACATCAATCCCAATGCGATTACCGCAGGTGTCAACATGGGAATAGCCAGACGCAACATGTAAATACAAACGTAAACGATGCGCGACATCAAAAACGTTTTACTGTCTACCGGCCGGGGCAATACAATCATATTGTCGCGGGTGCTGTAAATCACATCGGCAAAATCGGTGATCAGCAGCATCCCCATCAATACCGTAAGCAAGGTGAGCGACATGAACAGCGCCACATCATCCGCTTCGGTAAACAGGAAAGGCATAAGCAGGATGAGTCCATACAGAAAACCAGCCAGTATACTTAGCACATTGCCCCATTTGATAGGCTTGTTGCGGGTTTTCATCATGGCATTGGGCCGGCGGTTGTCTATCAGTAACCGGGCTTTGAGCAGCACCTTAAGCTGGACGCTGTTCACTCCTGTAAGCCGCAACACCGGTTGCAACAGGAATAAAAGAATATTTAAAAACAGGTTCATAGATACAGGTAAGAAGAGGTTTATTGACCAATAGCCCTGGCCAGGTTATCGGCTTTGCGGTTCAGGTCTTCGGTGACGGTAAGTTTGGCAAACAGTTGTTCGAGTGACTGGCCTTCAAACTGGCGCAGCTGATCGATCGTTCCCTCGGCCACTACACGGCCATCTTTGATGAGCACAATCAGGTCCGACACTTTTTCTACCACATCCATCATGTGGGAGCAATAAAAAATGGTTTTCCCTTCCTGTTTCAAACGGCCCAACAGTTCTTTAATAATGATCACACTGTTGGCGTCAAGTCCGGAAAGGGGTTCGTCGAGGATAATGATATCGGGGTTGTGTAACAACCCCGCCGTGAGCAACACCTTCTGGCGCATCCCCTTTGAAAAGGTATCCATGCGCTCGTCAAGGTTGTTTTCCAGGCCGAATGCCTGTAGCATCCGCTCCATGCGTTCGTCTATCTTGGTTTCGGGCATCTCGTGCAGCCCGCCTATGAAATGCAGGTATTCGCGCGGGGTAAGCAGCTCATACAGTTCGGCATTTTCGGGCACATACCCAATGCGTTTTTTGATCTCTATATCCTGCTCGCGCAAGTCCATACCCAATATGGTTACAGACCCATTGAAATGACTGATTAACCCGGTAAGGATCTTAACCGTGGTAGATTTACCGGCACCGTTGGGACCAATATACCCGATCACCTGGCCGGGATAGATATCCAGGTTTACATTGTCGAGCGCTACTTTATCGCCATAATGTTTGCCCAGATTGCGGATAGAAATTACAGGTTGTTGTTGCATAATCATTAAAAATATAAACGCCCCAACAAGGGATGCCGGGGCGTTGGATGAGTGGTATTATTTTTCTCGCAGCGGTGCAAACACGCAGCGAATGCAGAAATTAAACTTCTATTTATTGTTGTTTTTTACTGCCATAAGCCAGGTCGCCTGCATCGCCCAAGCCAGGTACAATGTAACCTTTGGCCGTGAGCTCGTCATCGATATCGCCGCACCAGATATGGATATCCGGGTAGTGCTGCAACACATGTTCAATGCCCACCGTGCAGGCAATCGCGCTGATGACGTGCACCTGGGTAGGCACCCCATGTTCCAGCAGATTTTCGAGAGTAAGTACGAGCGAACTGCCGGTGGCCAGCATGGGATCGGTGAGGATCAGCGGACGCCCGCCCACATTGGGACAGGTAATGTATTCCTGTTTGATCTCAAACGTACCATCGCGGTGGTGCTTGCGGTAAGCTGCTACAAAAGCATTATCGGCCTTATCGAAGTAATTGAGTACGCCCTGGTATAAAGGCAAACCGGCCCGCAGGATGGTGGCTACCACGGGTTGCTGCTCCAGGATGCGGCAATTGGCAATGCCCATTGGCGTGGTCACTTCCACTTCCTTGTAAGACAGCTGCTTGCTGATCTCATAGGCGGCTATCTCTCCCAGCCTTTCCAGGTTGCGCCGGAAACGCATTCGGTCTGATTGGATATCGACGTCCCTGATCTCGCTGATCCATTCTGTGACCAGCGAATTCTGCAGGCTGAGATTGTACACCATAGCAACGAATTATGACCTAAGTTATAAAAAATCGGGGTACTTTCGCCGCTTATACGCTAAAACACTATGGTTTATCATGTAATCGGACTGATGTCTGGCAGTTCCCTGGACGGGCTGGACATTGTTTATACTATACTGGAAGAAATCGGCGGAAAGTGGGGATTTTCTATCGAAGCCGAGCAATGTGTGGCTTACGACGACACCTGGCGCAAACAGCTGCAACACCCGCTGCAGTTAACCGCAACCGATTTCCTGTTGCTGCATAGTCGGTTCGGACATTTTATTGGTGAGCAGGTCAATCAGTTCATTGATGCGCACAACCTTCACCACAAAATACATTTCATCGCCTCTCACGGACATACGGCCATTCACCAACCCGGTGAGCGCACCACGTTCCAGATCGGAGACGGCGCGGCTATTGCTGCTGCTACCAGTCTTCCGGTGATCACCGACCTGCGTTCGCTCGATGTGGCGTTGGGTGGCCAGGGTGCTCCTATTGTACCCATTGGCGAAAAACTGCTGTTTCCGCAGCACCAATTGTTCCTCAACATTGGCGGTATTGCCAACCTCAGTTACCACAACCATTCGGCTGTAGCTTTTGACGTATGTCCGGCCAACCGTGTACTCAATGCACTGGCAGCCCGTGCCGGCGACCTCTACGACCATGGTGGCGAAACCGCCCGCAAAGGCATGGTAGACGAAAAACTGCTGAACCTGCTCAACAGCCAGGACTATTACAGCAAATCCTACCCCAAATCGCTGGCCAATGAGTTTGGTGCCGACCTGCTCATGCAGCTGATCGATGCCGCTGGCCTTTCCACAGCAGATGCGCTGGCTACTTATGTGTCACATATTGCACAACAGGTGCAGCTGGCCGTAGCCGATATCCAGTCCAACCATCCCGGCGAAACCATCAATCACCTGCTCGTAACCGGTGGCGGTGCGTTTAACCATTACCTGATGGAGCAGCTCACCAATGCCCTGGGCTCGGTAGGCGTGAATGTGGAAGTGCCACACGATTATGTGGTGCGCAACAAAGAAGCCCTCATCATGGCCCTCATCGGCACCCTGCGCTGGAGAGAAGAAACCAATGTGCTGCATTCCGTAACCGGCGCTTCGCGCGATAGCATCGGCGGTGCGTTGTGGATGGGGCATGCTTATTAACTTTTATCAGGATATTTCTTATACCCGGGCCGGCTTTCATAGCCGGTTTTTTATTTCTCTTCACCACTTGCTTCCGGCAATGAACTTACCAACAAATACCGACCAATGCGTTTAGCTGATGCTACAGTAGTACAACCGTTGAATCAAGGCTACTCCGAAAACCGTTGTAATAGTTTTCGGACGGCTTTTTTGGTTACTTTTTTTCCGCAAAAAAAGTAACAAGAAGCTGAGGCAAGGCCCTAAAGTATCAAAGAACGTGAATAAGATGAGGTGATATTCGAAACTGCAAGATTCCCCATCCTGAATAAGGATTGCACAAAGAACATAGAATCCCAACATGACATTGGTACACGACACGTCATGACTTCGCACTAAAACAACATTCGTTTAATTCATCATTTAAAGCCGTGT
>Ga0247823_10001724_pt1 | contig 18040 bp, 23 predicted proteins | sample 13C_PalmiticAcid_2_FD_192426 | JGI IMG/M metagenome (GOLD analysis project Ga0247823, IMG submission 192426) | Soil microbial communities from agricultural site in Penn Yan, New York, United States - 13C_PalmiticAcid_Day30 | ecosystem: Environmental > Terrestrial > Soil > Agricultural land... | reverse complement strand
GCCGCTTCCATGCTGCTTGGCCCAGGATTAGCGCATCAGGCTACTCCGAACAGTTCCACCGTTTGTGGGACTATTATCTTTGTTACTGCGCTGCTGGTTTTAAGGCCGGAACCGTAGATGTCGGCCTCTATGTCCTCGAACGACCTGCCGACCCGACTCGCACGAGGCGGGAAACTGCCGCGTTTCTCCCCGCGCTTCCTGAAAACCGAAATTGACATAACAAAGAATGCGAATGACATCTGCAAAAATTGAAGAAACCCATCTGCCTGTCAAACACGGCAAGGTCGGTGTCCTGCTCGTCAATCTCGGCACACCCGACGGCACGGACTACCCGTCGATTCGGCGCTACCTGAAGGAATTCCTGATGGACAAGCGCGTCATCGAATGGCCGCGCATCGCCTGGTATCCGATCCTGTTCGGCATCGTGCTCAACACCCGCCCCGGCAAGGTGGGCAAGGCCTATGAGACGATATGGAACAAGGACAGGAACGAGAGCTTTCTGCGCACCTATACGCGCAGCCAGGCGGAGTTGATGATGGAAGCGGTCAAGGACCATTCCAACGTCGTCGTCGACTGGGCCATGCGCTATGGCCAGCCCTCCATCGCCTCCCGCATGGATTTTCTCCAGAAGCAGGGTTGCGACCGCATCCTCGTCTTCCCGCTCTATCCGCAATATGCGGCGGCGACCACCGCGACGGTCAACGACAAGGCGTTCGAATTTCTGCTCAAGCAACGCTGGCAGCCGGCGCTGCGCACCGTCCCGCCCTATCACGACGATCCGGCCTATATCGACGCGCTGGCCGTCTCGATCGAAAAGCACCTCGCGACGCTCGACTGGGAACCCGAGAAGGTGCTGACCTCCTTCCACGGCATTCCCAAGAGCTATTTCGAGAAGGGCGACCCCTACTACTGCCAGTGCCAGAAGACGGCGCGCCTCCTGCGCGAGCGGCTCGGCTGGTCGGAAGAAGAGCTCGTCGTCACCTTCCAGTCTCGTTTCGGGCCGGAGGAGTGGCTGCAGCCCTATACCGACAAGACCGTGGAAAAGCTGGCGCAGGAAGGCGTGAAGCGCATCGCCGTGCTCAATCCCGGCTTCGTTTCCGACTGCCTCGAAACGCTGGAGGAGATCGCCGAGCAGGCGGCGGAAAGTTTCCTGCACAATGGCGGCGAGAAGTTCGCGCACATCCCCTGCCTCAACGATTCCTCCGAAGGCATGAAAGTGCTTGAGAGGATCGTTAGGCGGGAGCTTGCGGGTTGGGTCAATCCGTAGCCGCTGTAAAGGTCTTAAGTTACTGGTGCTCAAGTGGAACAGGAGCTGACCACCGGCCTGCGCGAAGCGCAGATAGCCGAGTTCATCGAGGATGATGAAGTCGGGGCGTTTTAGGTAATCCGCTATCCGCCCCTGCTTGCCGTTATGCGTTTCCGTTTACTGCCGATTGATGAGATCAACGACGTTGAAGAAGCGGCCGCGCGTGCTTTTGGGATGAGAGCACGAGCAATCGCGATGGCCAGATGGCTCTTGCCTGTTCCCGTACTACCGACGAGAACGACGTTGCGATACCCGGCGACGAAGGTGCCGGCGACCAGTTCTCGCACCAGAGATTGATTGACGGGCGTGCCCGCGAAGTCGAAGTCGTCGATGTCCTTCGCGAGTGGCAACTTGGCAAAAGACGTTGGGCCGGACCGGCTAAACGATCAGGAGGTCGCACGCCTCGTCAAGAGGACCGCCCTCGCCGTCGACGTGCGTGGCGGTCCTCTTGACGAGGCGGAGCTCGGCCAAATGTTTTCCGGGCATTCGCTGCGCGCCGGCCTCGCCTTCTCGGCTGAGGTCGATGAGCGCTATGTCCAGAAGCAGCTCGGCCATGCCTCGGCCGAAATGACCCGCGGCTATCAGCGCCGGCGCGACAGGTTGCCGAAGCGTCGCCGGGATATCAACGGCACCATTGAGGCAGCTCCCCGCGTTGGCGCGCACGCTCTGCTTCACGGTTGCAGCGCATCCTTCGGACGGTCTCCACATTGTTGCGCGCAGCTTCGGCATTGTTTCGCTGCTGCTCGGACGCGTTCAGCAACGCATCGTCGCGGCGGCGCTGCTGATCCATCATGCATCTCGTATAATCCCTGCCGCGAACTGCGCCGAAACTTTCGCAGCTTCTGCTGTCTTCACGATGAGCCTCGCGACCCCAATCGATTGCGGATGCGGTGTCCGTGATACCAGCGCTCAGAAGCGCGGCGAATGCGATTAAGATTGCTCTATGCCGACTGGTAGGGTTGTGTCTTATCATGTCCTTGGTTTCCTTTCGTCGCCGTCATTGGCGATGGCGCTAGAAAAACAGGGCAAGATTGCGAGAACATGGGATCGGGGAATTAAATGCCGGCAGGAGATGCTTTACATCGTCTGAGCCTGCAGCAATCAGTTGCACTGGCGCCCGAGCGCGGCTACCGCGCCGTCAACGATCCAACTCCGAAACGTCCAAGTCGAGGATCGATTGGCTCGCCAAGAGGAACTCAACGCCTCAAAGGAGCTCATTTCGGCCCACAGACATGCAAATCTGCCGGTGGTTGAGCGTCCGCAACCGGCAGAAGACTCTAATCTTTCCGGCTTCGCCAATAGTGGTCAATGATATGCTGGCCATTGTTGACGATCCGTTGACCCAGCTCCGGATCGCCGCCTTGCATGGTATCCGGATCGCCGCCGCAAAGGCGGATGAAGGCAACTTGCTGAACCGTGAACAGGAAATAGTCTTTGCTGGTTGGCTCGAACTGAAGACCCTCCTCTTGGAGTCCTCCCGCGACTTCGGCTGCCGCTTCGTCGATCGCTTTGAAAACCGTCTCCAGCATCGAGCGCTCTGCAGCTTCGCGGATTTCGAGAAGTTTCTGTTGCTCGGGCGTCGGCAAGGCGCAGGTCTTCTCTTTCATAGGTTCTCCATAGCATGTGGTTGGCGACCCTGAAACGTGTCACTGTGAACCGAATTCGGCACGCACGATGGTTCCGCCGCCGGGCGCGCTTAAGATGGAAACTCTGCCATCGTGTCGCTCAATGATCTACTGCACCAAGTTCAGGCCGAGGCCGCTGCCCGTCAAACGCGGCCGCAGGCGGTGGAAGGGTTCGAAGACACGATCGCGCTCCTCAAGCGGTATGCCCGGACCATCGTCTTCGACCTCGAAGCCGGACCCTGTCACGCGCAAAATGACATGGTGCCCGCCGTGCTCGATCGCGTTCTGGACGAGGTTTGTCATTGCACGTTCGATCGCACCCGCATCACCGCGAAGCGATGAGGCACCTTCGATCTGCACCTCTATTGTATGCGCTGATGCAATCAATAGCGGCGCCAGATCCGCCGCAACGCGACGGGCGAGAACTCTAAGATCGACGCGTTCGTTGACCCGTTCGGCATCCAGCCGCTGAATATCGAGCATCTGCTCGGCAAGATTGCTCAGGCGTGCTACATCGGCGCTTAGCTTGCGTGTCGCTGGTTCGGTCGCTGTGTCGATTTTCAAGCGGAGGATGGCGATGGGCGTGCGCAACTCGTGTGCGGCGGAGGCGATGAAACGCCGCTGCTGTTCATAGCCCTCGTCAAGCCGGCGAAGGGCGTCGTTCACGGCGCGCACCAATGGCGCGATCTCACTTGGTACGTGCTCCTCGCTCAGGCGTCGCCCGCGCCGGTTTGCGTCGATCTGCTCAGCTTCCCCTGCGATCCTGTATACGCCGGCAAGTGCTTGCCGCACGATCCACGGCGTCACCAACAGCGAGATCAGCGCCAGTACGAGAAAGATGGGAATGACAATGACATTGGACGCGAGCAGAACGACAAGACTGACGCCTGTCAGCTTGCCATGTCCCAGGATCGTCAGCGTTCCGGCCGGAGCGATCTCGCGCCGGATTACGGCCGACAACCGGTAGGGGGGATTCCGATCGCGCAGATGCGCATAGGATAGGTCTGTTGATTGCCACTGAGAACTGACCCGGCGTGGCCTGATATTTCCGTTGAGAATTGACCCATGTTCCAACCTTCCCTCGCATGTTTTCAGCGGGGGCTATGGAGTGATCGACATGGCGTTATTGAGCGTGATCCGGCGCTGGCATTTTCGAGAGCATCTATCGATCCGGGAGATTTGCCGCAGGACCGGCCTGTCCCGGAATACGATCCGCAAATACCTGCGCCTGGACGGCGTGGAGCCGAAGTTCAAGGTTCCGGAGCGGCCAAGCAAGCTCGATCCGTTTGCAGATCGGTTGTCGGCCTGGCTGAAGACCGAATCCAAGAAGAACCGCAAACAGAAGCGGACGATGAAGCAGTTGCATGCCGATCTGACGAGCCTCGGCTATGAGGGTTCCTATAATCGGGTGGCGGCATTTGCCCGGGAATGGCGTGATGATCGCCAGAGGGAATTGCAGACGACGGGTCGCGGGACATATGTGCCCCTGGCGTTTTACCCCGGCGAAGCCTTCCAGTTCGACTGGTCGGAAGACTGGGCCATCATCGGCAATGAGCGCACCAAACTGCAGGTGGCACACACGAAGCTGAGTTATAGCCGCGCCTTCATCGTGCGGGCCTATCTGCTGCAGACACACGAGATGCTGTTCGATGCCCACAACCATGCATTCCGCGTATTTGGCGGCATCCCCGGCCGTGGCATCTACGACAACATGCGCACCGCAATCGACAGGGTCGGCCGTGGCAAAGAGCGTGACGTCAACGTCCGTTTCCAGGCGATGGCCAGCCACTACCTGTTCGAACCTGAGTTCTGCAATCCGGCTTCTGGCTGGGAGAAGGGACAGGTCGAGAAGAACGTTCAGGACGCGCGTCATCGTCTGTGGCAGCCAACACCGCGCTTTCCATCGCTAGATGCTCTGAACGACTGGCTCGAGCAGCGCTGCAAGGAGTTCTGGGCACAGACCCCGCACGGTCAAATGCGTGGCTCCATTGCCGACATCTGGGCGGAGGAAGCGCCTGCGCTCATGCCCGTTATCCGGCCGTTCGATGGGTTTGTCGAATACACCAAACGTGTCTCACCGACCTGCCTCGTGCATCTGGAGCGTAATCGCTACAGCGTCCCGGCGTCCTTCGCCAATCGACCGGTAAGCCTGCGGGTCTACCCGGATCGTGTCGTCGTTGCAGCGGAGGGGCAGATCGTCTGTGAGCATCGCCGTGTGATCGACCGTTCTCACGATCGGCCGGGCCAGACGATCTACGACTGGCGGCATTATCTTGCGGTCGTGCAGCGCAAGCCAGGTGCGCTTCGCAACGGCGCACCGTTCGCCGAACTCCCCGAGGCATTCCGGGCCTTGCAGCAATACCTGCTCAAGAAGCCGGGTGGCGACCGAGAGATGGTCGATATCCTGGCGCTCGTCCTTCAACACGATGAACAGGCCGTCCTGTCGGCGGTCGATATGGCACTGAAGTCCGGCGTTCCAACCAAGACGCATGTGCTGAACCTGCTGCATCGTCTTGTCGACGGCAAATCCTTCACGCCGCCGACCATCGATGCGCCGCAAGCCCTGACGCTCGTCAACGAGCCCAAGGCCAATGTCGAACGATACGATGCCCTGAGAAAGGCGGAGGCCCGCCATGCGTCATAATCCAGCAAGCGGCGCGATCGTCATCATGCTGCGGCAATTGAAGATGCACGGCATGGCACAAGCCGTTGGCGAACTGACCGAGCAAGGATCGCCGGCTTTCGAGGCCGCCATTCCGATCCTGTCGCAGCTCCTCAAGGCGGAGACCGCGGAACGTGAAGTGCGTTCGACGGCCTATCAGCTCAAGACCGCCCGCTTTCCTGCCTATCGTGATCTGAATGGCTTTGATTTTACCAGCAGCGAGATCAACGAGGCGCTCGTCCGCCAACTTCATCGCTGCGACTTCCTCGACGACGCCAACAACATCGTTCTGGTCGGCGGCCCCGGCACGGGCAAAACGCACATTGCGACGGCAATCGGGGTCCAGGCCATCGAGCATCATCACAAGCGGGTTCGGTTCTTCTCGACCGTGGAACTGGTCAATGCTCTCGAGCAGGAGAAGTCCCAAGGTCGTCCAGGCCAGATCGCCAACCGCCTGGCACATTCCGATCTCGTCATCCTCGACGAGCTCGGTTACCTGCCGTTCAGTGCCTCAGGCGGCGCGCTGCTGTTCCATCTGCTGAGTAAGCTCTACGAGCACACCAGCGTCATCATCACCACCAACCTGAGCTTCAGCGAGTGGGCCAGCGTGTTTGGTGATGCCAAGATGACTACAGCGCTGCTGGACCGGCTCACGCATCATTGCCACATCCTGGAAACCGGGAACGACAGCTTCCGATTCAAGAACAGCTCAGCGCACGAGCCCAAAACGACAAAGGAGAAACGAGGAACTTGACCACGACCGCAGACCCGAAACATACCTAACAGGCGGGTCAATTCTCGGTGGAAACGCCGGGTCAGTTCTCAGTGGCAATCAACAGCGTCCTGTTCTTGCGAGGCGGATGTGGCTTATGGGCGTCCGCCTCGTGATGATTGTCGGTAGTGTTATGGTCTATGGTTGACATGTCGGTCTCCTGTCTTGATTTGAGCGGAGAGTTTTAACAGCCACTGCCATCAACAGCCTGAACCTCGCGGTTCAGGTTGAGTTAAGCCTGATTGCTGTAGCAATGTCGGCTTTCCAGCCAGAAACGGACCAGCCATGCGCGTGCTTCTTGTCGAGGATGATGCCGACCTGTCCAGGCGCATTGCCGCCAGTCTGCGCGCGGAAAGCTTCGTCGTGGACATCTCTCAGAACGGGGAGGATGCCCAGCATGCCGGACTCACGGAGTTTTACGACGTCGCGGTACTGGATTTGGGATTGCCTAACATCGATGGCGTGTCCGTTCTCAGAACCTGGCGCGCCGCCGAGCGCACCTTTCCGGTGCTGATCCTGACAGCCCGCGACGGTTGGCCGGACAAGGTGGAAAGCTTCAAGGCGGGAGCGGACGATTTTTTGACCAAGCCGTTCAAGGTCGAAGAACTGGTGTTGCGCTTGCGCGCACTCGTGCGGCGCTCGACCGGACATGCGAGCGCGAAAATCACCTGCGGACCCCTGGCGTTCGATGCGCAGCTCGGCACCTTCGAACTCAGCGGCCTGCCGTTGAAGCTGACCGCCCTGGAATGGCGAGTCCTATCATGTCTGGCGCTTCGAAAGGACATCGTCGTCGACCGGCGTGAGTTGATCGAACGCGTCTACGAGGGTGATGCCGAGGTCGATTCCAATTCCATCGAGGTCATTGTCGCGAGACTGCGGCGCAAGATCGGGCCGGAGTTGATCGAGACGGTGCGCGGACGCGGCTACATGCTGACGGTCGCTTCATGAAAGGCCTGGGATTCTTCAGGCGCGCATCGATATCGCGACGACTGGTCGGCTTTTCACTCTTCTTCGTGACGACGACGGTCGTGGTCGCATCGATCATTCTCTACCTGATCGTCGCAGGCGTCGTTCGCGAGCAGATCGACCAGCGGCTGGACACCCAGATCGACGGGCTGCGCGGCGCACTCTCTGTTGGCGCGGACGGAACCATTGCGCTCGCGGCCGCGCTGGACGGACCGCCGTTCGACCGCAGGGGCTCGGGATGGTATTGGCAGGTCTCGGGCGACCGATTGTACATCACCTCGCGCTCGCTCGCTGGCCAGACCATCGACAGCCCTCCCCGCCCGTTCGACTGGCGGCATGCTTTTAACGGGGAACCCGGACCGGGAGGCCGCGTGCAATTGCGTGAAGAGGACCTTTACGTTCGGGTCGCCGGAGCTAGCATCGGTGGCAAAGTGGTCGAGATCGCCGTCACGGCGCCACAATCGGCGCTGAGTGCCCCGGCGCGGCGTGCGTTGTTGTGGCTGGCGTCCGCAATGGCCCTGCTCGGGGCCGCATTGGTTGCCGGCATCTTCGCCCAGACGCGCTACGGCTTGCGCCCCCTTCGACAGCTGACCGCCGACGTTTCGGCAATCACCGCTGGGAACCTGCCCCGGCTACCCGATATCAACGTGGAAGAGCTGCGCCCGGTGTCTCAGGCGATCAATCGCCTAGTCGATCAAAACCTTCAACGGCTGACCGATACGCGCCTGCACTTCGCGAATCTGGCCCATGGCCTCAAGACGCCGGTCACCAGTCTCTCGCTGGCGCTCGATTCCACGAACGACCCCAAAGGCGAGATACGCAGCCTGGTGAGCAGGATCGACCAGCGTATCCGCCATCACCTTGCCCGCGCTCGAAAAACAGCTGCCGGTGGAATAGGTCTGAGCACGCCCATCAAGCCCTGCGTCGATGATCTCCTGCTCGTCATGTCGCGGATCTACGCCGATCGGGGCATAACGGCGCGTTGCGAGATCGATCCTAACCTCTCGGTTACCTGCGCTGAAGACGATCTCGACGAAATTCTAGGGAACCTGATTGACAACGCCTTCAAATGGGCGAAAAGCGTGGTCGCCATCTGGGCGAGGGCCGAGGGCAGCATGACCATCGTAACGATTAAAGACGACGGCCCTGGTATGTCGCCAGAAGCCGCATCACAGGCTTTCCTCCCCGGAAAACGCATGGATGAAACGACACCAGGCGACGGTTTCGGATTGACGATCGCCGGAGAACTCGTCCAGCTTTACGGCGGTACAATTGCGCTATCGACTCGCGACAAGACCGGGCTGCGATGCGTGATTTCGCTGCCACGCGCCACGCCTTGAACTATTCGAGGAACTGGTCGAAGCTGGCAGTAGCATGTGAAAATCGTGGCCGCGAGAGGCGGCGTTGCTCCTCTTCGCCTGCGTGCAATTTTCGCGGTTTTCGATCTTTCCTTTCGCAAGCGCCGCCATACCTACGCACTACCGCGCAATTCAGCGCAGGCTTATGGAGTTGGGGCTTTGGCTACTTCGGTACTCATCAGCATTCTCATTACATTTCTGGTTATCGTTCTGGTCCTCTATCTCATCGGGCGACTTCCGCTTGACGGCCGTGCCAAACAGATTGCCCAGGTCGTGGTCATCATCATCGGAATTATCGCTCTGCTGAAGTACATCGCCGTCTTCTGATCCGGACGCCCGATATCGAGACAACTCAGATGCCCTGCAAAGCGCAGGGCATTTTGCTGGCTGTGGGAGCAACAATCGGTGCGAAGGCGCTTTGGTGAATGTCTGAACATCCGAGCCGGTCAGGAACGCAGGGCCACCATCTCCTTTGGGTTATCGATTACCCAATAGCGGAAACAGGTGCCCCTTGTCAAGTAGTCTTCCAATGACGACGCACGCGCGGCTCTTGAAGGAATTGGGAGTCCTACACGCACTCTCGATCATCTACCAACGATAAAATAAGGTCTTATCATACGGTTGCCCCCGGAGAGTCGCGACCAAGCACCTAAGTGGTACTACCGCATACTAGGCACGCTCCACACCGACACCAGTTGAGCGCTGGGAAACCAGCGCGCTCGATTGCATTTATTCCCCGTGGACGCCGAACTCGGCGTATTCACGGCCGTTGCACGACTGCTTGTAGCTACCAAACGATGCCATCGTGCCCCACGCCGGAGAGTCTAAATACACTGAACCAGCCCGTATGCGCGAGGCAACCCGGCGGGCCCGTTAAATATCGGCCAACTGAACGTATGCTGCGAGACCATACGCCGTAGCGTTCGCGATGCGGATCGCGTCCTCGTAGGATATGACGGAGAGAACCTGTCCAAATGCTTCCTCGAGGGCAATAGTCATGCCGGGTGTGACATTGCCTGACGCCCACGGCCGGACATAATAACCGCGGTTGGGCCAGAGGCGGTTGGGTCCACCTGCCACGAGGGTCGTCCCTTCTTCAATGCCTTCCCCGATCAAGCCTTGCGTCTTGCCGAACTGCACATCGCTAACGACCGGGCCGAGGTTCGTATCTGCCGAATTCGGGTCGCCGGTACGTAACTCTTCCGCAGCAACCTTTGCGATTGGGGACGTTTGATCGTGGCGACCACACGCAGCAAGCACCCGTATCGCCGCATCGCAGGACTGCCCGATGTTACTGAAACAACCGCGCACGGCCTTGGAGACGACCGTTTCGAAATCTACGTCAGGCAGGATGATGTTAGGTGGTCTTTCAGAAAGCTGATCTCGCCGATCAGCCCGAACCACACATCGCCTCCGCAGACGCAAAAATATCATTGCTTCCAGACGTTTAGCAGGACCTCGATAAATTTTTCCGCCGCTGGCGAGAGTGGGGCGCTGCGTCGACGCACGATACCGATGGTTCTGGTGACGACCGGGTCAATGATAGGGCGAGTTACGAGATAGGGGTGTTCGTCCTGCGGGGTCGCAAGCTGCGGAAGTACGGATATGCCCAGCCCAGCCTCGACCAGACCGAGCGACGTGTTGAGGTGGGTGACTTCATAGAACCAATTGAGGCGCAGGTTGTGCCTGGCAAGGGCACCGTCCAAAAGCGCTCTATTGCCGCTCGACCTATCGACCACCACGAGCGGATAACCTTCAAGTTGGCGCCAGTGGATGTGATCGTGTTCGGCAAGCGGGTGATCCTTGCGCATCGCCAGCACGAACGGATCGTCAATGAGCGGCTCGAATGACAGGTCGGGGTCTGAATTCCCCATCAGATTGATACCGAACTCGACCTCCCCGCGCGCCACCGCTTGCAGACCTTCGTTGGCCGTCAGGTCGCGGATGCGGAGTCTGATATGCGGGTAATCATTGCCGAACGCCTTGATGACCGTCGGCAAGAAATAAAACGCAGCGGTGGGCACACACGCCATCGTGATTAGCCCGCGACGCTGGGAGCCGCCCTCCTTGAGAGCGAAGAGCGACCCGTCGAACTCTTCAAGCATGCGGCGCACGAGGGGCAGCAGTTCCTGCCCGGTCGCCGTCGGCGCCACGTGTCGGGTGGTGCGATCAAGCAGCGGCACACCGATGGATTGCTCCAGCTTCTGAATGCGCCGGGTCAATGCCGGCTGGGAAATATGAAGAGCCTCTGCAGCCCGGTGAAAGCTCTCCAGATCAACGACGGCTTGAAAGGCCCGAAGGTCGAAAATCTCGCAATTTATGCTCATGGCGCATCAATTCCTCCGAATATTGCATTTCACAGTTATCCCACATTTCGCATACTGCAACAAGACACCCGATTAATCCGGGTCACGCAATATTGAGGTGAGGCGATGAACGATCTGATACGCATCCCGTGCGTCCTGATGCGCGGCGGCACGTCGCGAGGCCCGTTCTTTGTCGCTTCCGACCTGCCCATCGACAAGGAACAGCGCGATGCAGTCCTCCTGTCCATCATGGGATCCGGCCACCCTCTCCAGATCGACGGGATCGGCGGCGGAAATCCGGTAACGTCGAAGGTCGCCATCATCGGTCCCTCCAGCGTGGACGGAGCGGATGTCGACTATCTCTTCGCCCAGGTGCGCACCGACAGGCAAATGGTCGACTATTCGCCGAACTGCGGCAACATGCTGGCAGCGGTCGGTCCGTTCGCCGTCGAGGCCGGGCTTGTCCCGGCCGGGGGATCGAGCACGCTCGTGCGCATCCACAACGTCAACACCAGTAAGATCATCGAGGCCAAGGTCCCGACCCGCGACGGCGAGGTCATCTATCTAGGCGACGCATCGATCGACGGCGTTCCGGGGCTGGCCGCGCCCATCGCCCTCACCTTTCTCGACGCTTCGGGCGCCAAGACCGGAAAACTGTTTCCCACGGGGAATCCTTCGGATATGATTCAGGGAATACCCGTGACGTCGATCGATTGCGCCATTCCGATGGTTCTGATGCGCGCGGACGATGTCGGTGTCTCCGGTTATGAAGACGCCTTGTCGCTCTCTGCCAATCGTGAACTGATCGCGAAGCTGACATCGATCCGCACGGAAGCGGGCCGCCTTATGGGCATGGGCGACGTGTCCGACATGGTGATCCCGAAACCGGTCATTCTTTCGGCGCCACGCAAGGGCGGCACGCTTTCCGTCCGCTACTTCATGCCAAATGAATGCCATCCCGCTCTCGCGACCACCGGCGCTGTCGGCATCGCCACGGCGGTGGCCAGCACGGGTACCGTGGCTTCGTCGATCGCCGGCGCCACGGAACTGCCGGCTCTAATTCGTATCGAGCATCCCGGCGGGCGCATCGACGTCCATCTGGAGACGCGAAACGGAGCCACTACCGCGGGCCTGGTCAGGACCGCAAGACGACTTTTCGAAGGTTATGCCTTTGCAAAACCCAAAGGGCGTGTCGAACACGCTGCTTAACCCGCTCTGGTGAGGACCGGAGCATTAACGGAGGAAAATCATGCGCAAACTACTTCTGGCGACTGCCGCCGTGCTCGCCCTGACCACCGCCGCCCAGGCAGAATCCGTTCGTATGAGCGTCGGCTCCTACAACCTGAACAACCTGCCCTTCCCCGTTGCCGAAAGCCTCGGCTTTTATAAGGAAGAGGGCCTCGATGTGACCATCGAGAACTTCGCCCAGGGTGGCTCCAAGGTGCTACAGGCCCTGGTTGCTGGCTCGACAGACGTGGCGGTTGGCTTTTACGACCACACGATCCAGATGCAGGCACAGGGCAAGCACGTCATCGGCTTCATCCAGCTCGCTCGCAATTCCGGCCTCGTCCTCGCAGGCAAGAACGACACCGATTTCGACCCAGCCAAACCGGAAACGATCAAGGGCAAGAATGTCGGCATCACTGCGCCGGGTTCCTCGTCCGACTTCTTCATCCGCTATTTCCTCAAGCAGCACGGCCTGACCGACGATGACATCTCCATCATCGGCGTGGGTTCGGGTGCCGCAGCCGTTGCGGCCCTCCAGCAGGGCAAGATCGACCTTCTGGTAAACTACGATCCGGCCGCGACGATCGTCGTCGAGCGCGGTCTCGGTAAGATTCTGATCGACGCCCGCAGTGACGAAGGCGCGAAGGCCGTCTATGGCGGGATCTATCCAACGTCTGTCCTCTATGCGAACCAAGACTATATCGAAGCCAACCCGCAAATCATCCAAAAGGTCACCAACGCGACACTCAAGGCGCTGCACTGGATGAAGGATCATTCGGCCGAGGAAATCGTCGCCAAGCTGCCCGAGGACTTCGTGTCCGGCGACAAGCAGACGTATATCAAGGCCGTCGAGAACGCCAAGGCGATCTTCTCGGAAGACGGTAAGTTCGTCCCGGCCGATCTTGAAACCCCGCTGACCGTCCTGAAAAGCTTCAACGAAAGCGTCGGCAAGGCGACCATCGATCTCGGCAAGACCTACACGAACACGTTCGTCGAGGCGGCAGGCGCATCTGCGAAGAATTAAGGGAAACCATCATGTCTATTGCAGCAGCGAAAATCGAGGCCGTGTCGCAGCCCAATCTGCCTCCGATGGTCACGATAGACAACGTTACGATGGCGTTCGGTGCGTTCGTGGCGGTCGAGAACGTCAATCTAACCGTCGGGAACGGCGAGTTCCTGTCGATCGTCGGGCCGACCGGATGCGGCAAGTCCACCATCCTCAACGCAATCGCAGGGCTTCTCAAGCCCGCGAAGGGCCAGGTCTCCATCGACGCCGCGCAGGTTAAGGGCGTTCAGAACAACATCGGCTACCTGTTTCAGCAGGACGCCCTCCTGCCTTGGAAGACGGCGTTCCAGAATGTCGAACTCGGCCTGATGTTTCGTGGCGTGCCGGTCGAGGAGCGCCGCGTCAAGGTCATGGCATGGCTGGAAAAAGTCGGCCTGAAGGGCTTCGAGGGCCGCTTCCCCCACCAGCTTTCGGGTGGCCAGCGCAAACGTGTCCAGATGGCACAGGCCCTGATCACGGAGCCGAAGGTCATTCTCATGGACGAGCCGTTCTCCGCGCTCGACATCCATACGCGCCACCTGATGCAGAACGAATTGCTGCGCCTGTGGCAGGAAGACCGCCGCGCCGTCGTCATGATCACTCATGACCTCGAGGAAGCCATTGCGCTGGGCGACCGCGTCGTCGTGCTGGCGGCAGGTCCGCGCAGCCGCGTCATCGAGAGCTTCGGTGTAGACCTCGAACGTCCAAGAAACGTCGCCGAGATCAAGCTCGATCCCAAATTCATGACCCTTTACCGCGATATCTGGGCATCGCTGCGGGGCGAAGTGGAGAAGTCCTATGCAAGCCGTTAACGTTCGTCTTATCCAAGTCATGCTTCTGGCCGCGATCCTTGGCGGCTGGCAGCTCGGTGTGACGACCGGCGTCATCGACCGATTCTTCTTCCCCGCCCCGCTGGATATCGCTCAGCAGGTCATTGCCTGGGTTGGCGACCCCGGCTTCTATAAACATGTCGGCATCACACTCACCGAAACCGTGCTCGGCTACCTGATCGGCACCGGTCTCGGCGTCGCCGCAGGGGTCTGGCTCGGCTTGAGCGTCTTCATGGCGCGTATCCTCGACCCGTTCATCAAGGCCATCAACGCCATTCCGCGCGTCGTGCTTGCACCGATCTTCGTGCTCTGGCTGGGCCTCGGCCTGTGGTCCAAGGTGGCGCTGGCCGTGACGCTCGTGTTCTTCGTGACGTTCTTCAACGCCATGCAAGGCGTGCGCGAAGTCAATCCGGTCGTGCTGTCCAACACCCGCATTCTCGGCGCACGCCGCTCCGATCTGCTCCGCCACGTCTATTTCCCTGCGGCCGCCAGCTGGATCCTGTCGTCGCTGCGCACCTCCGTGGGCTTTGCGGTCGTCGGCGCGATCATCGGCGAATATCTCGGCGCCTCCGCCGGCCTCGGCTACCTGATCGCCCGTGCGGAAGGCAACTTCGATGCGGTCGGCGTCTTCGCCGGGATCATCATCCTCGCAGTGTTCGTCCTTATCATCGACCTGCTACTCGACGTCGCCGAAAAGCGCCTGATCACATGGCGACCCAAGGCCGGCGAAGAACGCCCAGCCTGAGCGAAATACCAGAACATCCAGTCCATGGGCGGCCTTGTGCCGCCCATTTCGCGTCGAACCCTTAGAAGCGAAGTGCGCACATGTCCGCAGCGAGCTAAGATCTTCGACAATTCCAACCGTCGCCCTATCACAATAGTCGCCTACGTCTCTGTCTTTCCTAAAATTCAAAAGCAAAAGGTCTATTGGCAGTCCCCTTTAACGCAAGGTGCGCCCCATGCGCGAGTTAACGTCCCTCAAAGGCGAGACCCTCCCCCCTCACGCCATTGCCTTATGTGTTTCGGTCTTTCCGCGAAATCGTCACGCCTCGTACTCGATGAGGGATACGCCAGCGGTAAGTTCAATTAAGCTGCGGGATGACCGGCACTAGAATGCGGCCTCGCCCTTGCCCTCAAGGAATCGCGGCGCCACCGCGACAACGTCGGCGAGCTGGACTTCGGTCGTCATTGCGTCAAGCTTTGCCATGTCGAGTTCCTGCGCCAGTCGTTGCCAGGCAGCCAACCTCTCGGGTTTGGGGCACATGACACTGTCGATCCCGACCAGCGTCACACCACGCAGGATGAACGGCGCGACAGTCGTGGGCAGTTCCATGCCGCCGGCCAACCCGCATGCGGCGACGACGCCGCGGTAGCGCATCGAAGCCAGTACATTGGCCAGCACTGCTCCGCCTGCCACTCTCCGCTGTCCGTTAGCACGCCGTTGCGCTCGAGCGCCAGGACGCACAACATCGCCGTGTAGCCGGCCGTCCCTATCGCCATGGCGCTCCGCAGACTGACCCCTGATATATTGAGATTTCTTCCAACCGATCACCGGAGCGGACTTGCGCGCCACCGTGGGTTACGACGCCTCAAGAATGCGGAAATCACCTCCGCTTAGATAGGCCGCGAAACGTGAGTCCAAGGATAGCAAAGCGCCCCTCATTGCGTCTTCCTTCATTTATTGGAATCCCTTGTGGGACGGTGCAAGCCAATCCGCCTATCGGAGAAGTAAGATCGCTTTTCCCAATTACCTGAGCCGTTGTCGCAGGTTGTGGATGTGCGACGCACCAACTCCGCAGCAGCCACCGATCATTGTTGCGCCGCTCTCGACCCAGTCACACGCGAAAGCAGCATATCGAGTGCCGGACAGGTCGTCGCGGATAGCATGCAGCGTTTCATTCGCCGCTCCATCGTCATCGCTGGAGAAAGCATTGGCATAAACGCCAATTTCAACAGACCGACCCGCCTGTGAAAGCACGGATGCTGCGACCTCCACGGCTTGACGCATGATCTCAGGCCGGCTGCAATTAAACAGCAACGCCGAAGCCCCGGAGCCTGCTATCCATCGCGCCGCATCCGCTACCGTTTCCCCCGACCGTAGCGTCGGCGGCAGGGTTTCGGTGCCGGGTTGATCCTGAAGCGTAAAGGAAATCCAGAACGGTTTTCGAGTGACCGCTACCGCCCGTTCCACCGCTTCGGCCTCGGCAATGAGGCTCAGCGTCTCGCCGAGGTAGACATCGATGAAGGGATCAAGTTCATCGACGAGAACGCCGAGATAGTCCTGCACGCGATCCGGCGACACGGACGCCGCGCGCGCCGGCCTTGTCGGCGGCTTCCCGTGCCAAAGAGCCGGCCAGCGCAATGAGGCGCCGCCCCTCTTGGTGGAAACGGGTCTCACCGATATGGAACGGCACCAGCGCATAGCTGTTTGTCGTGATGACATCCGCACCAGCCACGATAAATCCTTCATGCACACGGCGCACGGTCTCGGGGCTCTCCATCAAAGCTAGCGCGGACCATTCCGGTTGACGGAGTTCAGCGCCGAGACGCACCAGTTCACGGCTCATTCCGCCGTCGAGGATCGTGATGGGTGCCATCGGCCTAAACTCCTATATTTTAGCGTTTGATCATCGAGGACAGGGCAAACGCGGTCAGCGTGTCACGCACGCCAGGTACCGCGGCAACCTCCTGCCAGATTTCACGAATTCGATCCGTTGCGCAGGCCTCGACGCGCAGGACGAGATCGAACTCGCCGCTCATGACGTCGCAGGAGACGATTTCCGGGATGCGCTTGAGAGCCTGAATGACATCCCCGCCGCGCATACGGTCATGACGGTAGACGAACATCATAGCCGCGACCGCAGCCGTCCGCGCCTGACCATCGCTGGCGACGATCGTGTAACCCTGGATATGGCCGTCGCGCTCCAGCCGATCAATACGCTGGCGCACCGCATTGCGCGAAAGGCTGACCCGCTCGGCAAGTTCCGCATGCGGGATGCGCGCGTTGCGGGTCAGTTCCGCAAGAATCCGTTCGTCCGCACGGTCGAGGAGCCGCTTCATGACGACCCGACTCCAAAACCCACCCTGACCGACAGAAAGGCACGCAGGGCATTGGCCTCGATCTCGTCCAGTCGATCATTCTCAGCAAGCGAGGACGCCGTCGCGGCCATGACGAAAGCGGGCAAGGCCCGACGCTCCGCTGCGCTGAGCATGCGCACGTCCTCATAACCATGCATCAACGCGGCGGCGAGGCATTCTTCCAGCATCCCGTCTGTACGCGCGGTCCAACTCACGAGAAGCTGCGCAAGCTCGGACACGATCAAATCGTCATGACGAAGCCGGAAATTGATAACCCCACTCACCGCCTCTCCGAGGAAGAAGACGTTGTCGCGGTTGAGAGCACCGTGCACTGCCCCTCTCGGCAGATCCGCACGAACGATGCCTCTCGGCCGCGCCAACGTCTGGTGAATGCGGGCCGCGCAGGCACCTAACGCCCTGCATCTGGCCGGCGTGACCTCGTTGACGGGCGACCCCGGCACGAAGCTGACAACGGCCACCAGTTTGCCCGAGACGGTGACCGTCGCCGCATCCATATCGGTGCGTCTGGTCGTCGGGCAAGGAACACCGGCCGTTGCGAGCTTTTCCATGGTGCGGAAGGCCTGTTCGAGATCGGCCGGCTCCGCGCCGGTTTCGAACAGGGTGACGATAAACTCGCCGTGCTCGGCGCGGAAGAGGAAGGTGGTTTCCCTATCCCCGTCGGCGATGCCAATCACAGATATCAGATGCCCAAGACGAAAGACGTTGGCAATTTCAGCGCAATCGGTCTCGGAAAGGTCCGTGAACACTGCCATGATCACCTCTCAACCGCGAAGCGCCTGGTCCAGGTCATCGATGAGATCGGCTGCCGCCTCCAGGCCGATAGACAGACGGAACACTCCGTCAC
>Ga0247823_10001721_pt1 | contig 18070 bp, 11 predicted proteins | sample 13C_PalmiticAcid_2_FD_192426 | JGI IMG/M metagenome (GOLD analysis project Ga0247823, IMG submission 192426) | Soil microbial communities from agricultural site in Penn Yan, New York, United States - 13C_PalmiticAcid_Day30 | ecosystem: Environmental > Terrestrial > Soil > Agricultural land... | reverse complement strand
GCCCTACTCCGTCGACAGCGGAATCCACACAGTCATCTCCGATCCCCCCCGGTTTCCCCAGGCGAAATAGGGAACAAGCCTCACCCCCACCGAACGCGACTCTCCAGCTCGCACCTCGCGGTACAGCCTCCCCTCCCACCTGGCCGCGTCGCGAACCTCAGCCGTCCCTTCAAGCACAGTCACGCCCGCAAGCAATTCGTTTCCCGCACGCGGTGTCCATTCCGAGCTTCTCCGCATCGACACATTCTGAAGAGACACTCCGTCCGGCAGGTCGGCCGATTCCAGGCAATAAACCAGCGGCCCCCGCTGCACCGCGACCTGGTTCCGGGTCTCTTCCACGAGCGGGTTCGACTCAAGCACCCGCGTCTTCATCGGCAGCTCGAGCACAACCACGTCCCCCTTCGCCCATTTGCGATGCACTTTGAAAAACTCGCCTGCGACTGGTGCGGCCGTTCCAACCGCATTGACGCTCACCGTCGCCTCGGTCGCCCACGCAGGAATGCGGAGCGCGAGAGTCCACTCGGCGTCGCACGCTTCCGTGACCCGAAGCGTCACCCGGCCGTCCCACGGATACGACGTCTCCTGTTCGAGGCCGACAATCTGCCCCGCAGCGATCTCGGTTCGCACCTCGCTACTACCGAAGAGGTTCACCCACAGGCTGCGGTCGCCGCGGGTGTACGCGTACGTGTTCGCTTCGGCGATCAGCCGGGTCAGATTCGGCGGACAGCAGAAGCAGCTGATGTACTCCTGCCGCTGCCGCGACCAGCGGAGCTCGACCGGCATGTCGTCCAGCTGACGCAGAGTGTTCGTATAAAAATACCGTTTGCCATCAAGACTCACGCCGGCCAGGCAGGCGTTGGACAGCGACGTTTCAAGGACGTCCCCGAACCGGGACTCGCCCGTCGCCAGCAGCATCCGCCAGTTCCACAGCACATTGCCGATGGCCGCGCACGTTTCGTTATGGGCCGTGCTGTTCGGAAGTTGATAGTTACGCCCATACGCCTGATGGACCCGCGTAATCTGCGCCTGTCGCGACGAGCCCTCCGGCGAAGCCCCGTCGAACAGCGCCCCGCAACCGCCGGTCACGTACAGCTTCTTCTGCGTGAGGTTCTCCCAGATCTGCTCGAGCGGCGGAAGCAGCGACTTGTCACCCGTCTCGAGGTAGAGATCCGTCACGCCCGCGTACAGGTAGTTCCCACGCACCGCATGCCCGACCGCCTCCCGCTGTTCACGAAACGGCAGGCGGTCCTGGTTGTCGTCCCCGCCACCAGAGGCCGCCACCAGATCACGCATCTCGAGCCAGCGCTCAACGAGCCGCAGGTATCGCCGGTCCCCCGTCACTCGGTAAAGGTCGATCAGCCCCATGTAATGCGACGGACAGATCGCGTGCCTCGCCAGGGCGACATCGGGCTTCGAGAACGATCGATCGAGAAAGTCAGCCGCGCGGATAGCGACATCGAGCAGCGTCCGCTGGCCCGTCGCCTGGAAATGCATGCAACCCGCCGTGCACAGATGCCCGAAGTTGTACATCTCGAACTGCTGCGGATTATGAAACGGCGCAGCGTCCGAACTCGAGGCATCCAGCCGGGCCTTGATCAGCACCGGCGTATGGAGGTACCCATCGGCCCGCTGGGCCCCCGCGATGACAGCGATCGCCCGGTCGAGCGTGACAAGCAGCCCGGGGTCGCGCGTCTGGCCATAAGTCGCCGCCAGCGTTTCGAGCCACTTGTACGTATCGCCATCGTTCCAGTCGGCCCCACGGTGTTTCCCCTCCGCATCACCGGCCGCGATGACGAAGTTGTGCAGGAACTGCGAACGCTCCGTCCCCTCCATGATGCGGTTCAGCACCGGAATCGAACCGCTCCGACACGTCTCGAAGCGCTCGCTCCAGAACCCCGACGTCCAGCGCACGTCGGACGCCCCCAGCGGATGAAGAACCGCATACGGCCGCATCGCCGGCGGCGCGGCAAGGCTGAATTGACTGCATCCCGCAAGCAGCCAGACGGCGACGATCCCAGGCAGCACTCGACTGAACATGGACGCGAGTCTTTCGATCTGAAGTCCGCCGTTCACCACTCCTCAACGCGGTACAGCTTGACGGACTCGGGTGAAACACCGCCCGGATCCGAACCTTGACCGGCCCGAACCCGCCCCGTCTTGCCATCAACGACCACTTCCCGCATCGACTCTCCCGCCGAAGCCGTGTCGTTCGCCGAACCGAGTCGCAGCCCCGACCCACCTTCGCGGTGAAGCGTGAACCGCCCCAAGCCATTCCCGCCATCTGGTGCCGGCAACATGCGAGGCATCTCTCTTAGCAACCGTTCGTCCGTCGTCCCCGGAAGCGCCGAAAACGAACCACCGGAAGCGGCAACCACCCACGGATTGGCCCCCGGCAGCGTGCACATCACCGCCTTGCCCGGATACCGCAACCGGTACTCCAAAATCGCCCGGCCCACCTCCGCGTCCGTCCGCTTTCCTTTTCCCTTCCATTCCCGCAGCTGTTGCCGCGGCGCCAGGTTCGCCCCGCCCGGCGGCGCGTACACCTCGCCCGCCGAGGTGTACCACCAGTACTTGAGGTCGATCACATCAATCACTCGCGACAGCGCCGCGTCATTCAGAACCGCATCTTGAACGTCCTTCGTGCACGACAGCCCGACGAGCACATCCTTCCCCCGTTCCGTCTGCCATTCCTCAATCGTCTCAATCCAGAAGCGAACAAAGTGGACCGGGCCAGTGAACTCCTCGCCAACCAGAAATAACACGTTCGAATTCGAACCCAGCACATCCAGGCAATGCCGGATGTACGCGCGATGCAGCTCGCGTCTCAAGGGATGCGCGACGTCATAAAACGCCTCCGCCATGAACACCCGTTTCCGATTCTCATAGTTCGGCGGCTCCGGAAAGCCGGTCTCCTGCAGGCAATTAGCCGGCCGCCACGGAAAGTCGGCCCAGTGCGCGCCCGCCTCGAGAATGTTGTGCTGAAAGTACATCTGCGGAATCAGCACCAGCCCCTCGCGGTCAGCCGCATCGGCGAACGCTTTCAGCCGGCCGAAGTACCACGGATTGAACTTCGTCAGGTCGTATTTGCTGAGCCCGTCCCAGGCGATCCCCTGGCCGCTCCGCGCCCACGGCTGCTCACAAAACGGCGGCCACACATCCCCATCCATCCGGCGGATCATCTGGTGATCATCGCGCCTCCGGTCATACCACAGCCCCCAGTGATGCCCCAGCACCACGTCATGCTTCGCCTGCAACTGCGCGACAAGATCGTCGACCCGATCGGTATACCCCGTCCCCTCACGGCCGGGGACGAACCGCGTCAGGCAGGGCCCAAAGTCGTCGGCCTTCGTCGGCAGAACGCTGCCGCGCCACCACGCAGGATCAAAGCGCCCCCCGATCGCCAGTTCGTCTCCAAACGTCAACCAGCCATTCACCAGGCGCAGCGGCTTCTTCGTGTCGACCCTGGTGGCCGCTGATTCACTGGCGCTTTCCGCAGGCAATGGAATCCGTTTCGAACCGGCTGATGGAGTCACCGCCCGAGCGAGGACTCGCTCAGCGGCCTTCGCGCCAACCCGCTCCTCCAGCTGCTGGCGAAACAGGCTGCCGGGCGACGCGAACTCATTGAGCTGACGCCAATGCCCATCACCGACCACCTCCCCCCACACGCCAATCGCCCAGTTCTGCCCGGTCGGCGGCATCCGGCATTCGAGAAGCGGAGCTGTGCAGTTCCACAGAACCGAATTCACGGCCGCCCAGCCCGTTCCCTGCGCCGCCGTTTCGCGATTCGTCAACGCCAACGCAGCCCCATCAATGTCGACATTGTCAGACAGCGTCCCGCAGGCCCAGCTGCCGATCGCCCCGCTGAACCCGCTGGCGTTCGTCGCCTCACAATCAACAAACGCGTTCGGGCCGGCCGCGAAATGACCGACCGCGAAGTCATGCCGACCCGCATCGGCCCGGCAGCGAAGGAACAGCGTCTGCTGTCCCGCCGTGAAGAACGTCTGCCGCCGCCCTCCTCCCAATTCCGACACCGGCGACGAGGACCGGCAATCGGAAACAGTCACGCGCCGCGCATGCTCCCAGATAGCCACCGCCGAACCCGCCAGATGACGAAACGCAACATCCCTGACCCAGGCGTCCTCGACGTGATCCATCCGGACGCCATCCCAGGCGTGTTCTTCATCACGGGGATTCGCCGCATCAAACGTCGAATCAACGCACAAGTGCTCAATGCCGACATTCGTAATCGGCCGCCCCGCGTCCGCACCGAAGCGTTCATCCAGCGCAAGCGTGACGCCCGACAGCTCCGGATCGAGTCCATACGTCAATGGCGCATCAAGCGTCACCCGGTCCCCATCGAGCTTCTCGATCTTTCGATGCCACGTGAGGTGAACCTGCCCCGGCTTCCAGTCGAGCCACGATCCCTTCAGGTCCCGTGAGGGAAACCGATCCATCCCCACCGCCCGGACCCACTCCGCCCCTCCCGAATGGTCGATCCGAACGCGATCGCCCACCTGGAGGCCCGCCGTGTTATCGACCGTAACGCTCACAGCGCCGTTGGGCGTGAATGACTTCAGCCGCCGTGGATCCACCGGGGCCGCCGGCTTCTTCCACACGGTCTGCCCCACATGGATCACGGCCCGCCGCTCGTGGCCCGTCGCGACCAGCGTCGTCCCACCCTCCTCGCTCCCCGCTCCGCGAAGGACGACCCCAGGCTTTCTGAGATGCAGCGAACCACGGACCTCATACCGCCCCGGCCGCAACTGCAGCACGACCACCCGACCCGCGGCCGCACTCGCTTCCCCGCCGGCGAAATCGATCGCCCGCTGCAGTCGTTCCGTGGCGTCGCCGTCGAACGCGGGCACATCGACGACCAGCTGCTCCTCCGGGGTGAATGTTCCGCCTCCGCAGCCGCACCACGAGAAGTCGACGATCCGTTCGCCGCGCGGGGTGATGTCGTAGACCAGCCGGTCCTTGACCGGGTAGACAAACCGCTGCGACGGGTCGGCCGGCATCGCGACGGTCGCCGCCAGACTGACCACGACGCCGATGAGTGCCTGCAGTCGCAGCACAGGATCCCCTCACGTGAACGGGATGCCGACAGTCTCTCGCGGGCACCGGTCAGGTGCGAGCCATCTCGTGGCACTCGCCCGCTCTGACCACACCCCTCATTGAAATACTACTGAGATTTCAGTATGATTCAAAGACTTGGCGATCCTTGTCTCCGCGAAAGCCTCCCATGGCGACGTCTCCTGCCCTGAAACTGAAGCCGGCGATCAAACCGGCCACCAACGGTTCGCCGGTGGCCGCCGGCCTCCTGAAGGAACGCGCCTACACCGAACTCCGCGCCAAAATCCTCCGCAACGACTTCTCGCCCGGAACGTTTCTCGCCGAACGCCAGCTCGCCGCCCAGCTTGGCATGAGCAAGACGCCGGTCAAGGCAGCCCTCGAACGCCTCGCACAGGAAGGGTTGATCAATGTCTCACCCCAGCAGGGCATCGTCGTCCGCGACCTGACGTTCGAAGAGATCGCCGACCTCTACCAGATCCGGCACGCCCTGGAAGGCTTCGTCCTGCGGTCGGTCGCCGGCGGACTCACTCAGGCCCAGGTCCGCCAGCTCGAAGACAACCTCGAGCACCAGGCCGCCAACGAAACCGAGTCCGACTGCCTGAAGGCCGCCGAACTGGATGCCCGGTTTCACCTCTTGTTCAGCGAGTTCCTCGCCAACCAGGAGATCGTGCGGGTGATGGGGCAACTCATCGACAAGATGCATCGCGTGATCACCCGCGTCTTCCGGGCTCATCCCAGCCGCGCCCAGTCGAGCCTGGCCGAGCACCGCGAACTGGCCCGCGCCGTGATCGAAGGCGACAAGGACAAGGCCGGCACGCTCATCGAGAAACACCTCGAACGCGGCCGCCGACTGATCCTCGACCCACGCCGCTGAAACGGCCACTGTTGTGGCACGGTCTCCTGACCGTGCCACCCGCGCCGACCGCCAGGTCTCCCCAACGGCGCATAGAGGCACTGTCTCGCCCGCGCGTTCCAACATCGCCACCACTCGTCTGCTCATTGTCGAAGCGCCCTCTGCGCAATCACACAATCAACAGCCTCATCCGCGGTCGAGCGCACCGCCGAGACGCGACGATTTTTCGAAATTGCCGGGAATTCAGGTCACCTTCGGCCACGCCGCGCTATACCAGCGCCGAAGGTCCCCTCTCCGGTCAATTGTCCCATGCCTCCGACTGACTCGCTGGCTGAGCTCGTGCGGCGCCTCCAGGCGGGCGATGCCGATGCGTTCGAGGGCATCGTCCGGCTCTTTGAAACGGAAATCCGCGGCTGGCTGATCTCCCGCTGCCCTCCCGGCGGAGATCCCGACAGCGTCGCCCAGAACGCCTTCGTCGAGGCCTTTCGCCGCATCAGCGAGTTCTCGCCCGGCACCGACTTCCGCGCCTGGCTGTTCACAATCACCCGCTACCAACTGCTCGCGGAATGCACGCGACTGAAGCGCCACGCCGATTACCGCAGTCGGTACGCACTCCATTCGTTGTCGGCCGAACTCGAGCGCCGCGCGGCGACCGACGAACCGGACCGGCTGCTGCATCTCCAGGAATGCCTGTCGAGACTGGCCCAGCCCGTGCGAATCGTCCTCGAGTGGCGGTACCGCGACGAATTGTCGCTGCAGGAAATCGCCGACCGCTCGAACCGCTCATTGGCCGCGACCAAGAAGTGGCTGTTCGTCCTCCGCGAAAAGCTGCGCGAATGCGTCGATCGCAAATTGTCCGCGGAGGGCATCTGACATGACGCCAGCTCCCGACGACTCCCCCGTCACCGATCCCTTCGAACGCCTCTGGACCGACTACCTGGAAGGCGAACTCGATGAAAACGGGATCCTCGAGCTGAATCGCCTGCTCGGAGAGAACCTTCAACTGGCCGCGCGGGCGGCGGACCTCTATTCCGATCACCGCCTGCTCGGCTGGACCCTCCGCCCCACCGACCAGTCGGCGTTCGTCGCCGACACGATCGCCCGGCTCCGCGCCGAGAGCGAACAGTTCGTCGCGGGTGTTCGCGAGCGGTTGCGGTCGTCGGACGACACGAATCGCGCCGCTGCGCCTCCACGTGATCGAAGAGAGTCCCACCTCTCGTGGTTGCCGTGGCTGCTGACGGCCATGGCGAGCATCGCCCTCGCCGTGCTGGGCACCGACCGTCTTCGGAACCGCGTGCAGCCGGCCCCGGCGATCGAGCAGAAGATCGTTGTCGAGCAGCCGATTGCCGCGCTGCTCGTGGCGGAAGTGAATGCCAGGTTTGAATCCCGGTCGGCGCCGGACGCCATCCGCTTTGGTCCGGGCGACTACGAACTGCAGGAAGGCATCGTCCACCTGCGATTCTCCAGCGGGGCCGACGTCGTCATCCCGTCACCCGCGAAGTTCACGATTCGCGATTCGATGCACATGCAGCTGCAGACCGGCAGCCTGCGGGCCCTGGTCGCACCCTCGGCCCACGGCTTCACCGTCGATGCCACGGGCGTCTGCTATGAAGACCTCGGAACCGAGTTCGGCGTCTCGGTCGCTAAGGATCTGAAGCAAAGCGAAGTGCATATCTTCGGCGGCGCAGTCGACGTGAAGTCGGAAGCCGGAACGCTGCTCTCCTCGTTGACGCTTGGGCAATCCGCGCGGGTCGCCGAAGGTCGCGTCCTGGGACCGGCCGAGGCTCCGGTCCCAGGCCTCTATCCGACCCCCAGCGATGTCGGCCTGCTCGGCTGGCAGCAGTGGCGCGATCAGATCAAGGCCGATCCAACGCTGGTCTGCTATTACCCGTTCGAATCGCGGCCGGACGATCGAACGGTTCTCACAGACGCCACGGGCAGCCGCAACGGCCGCATTGAGGGCGCCCGCTGGGTCTCGGGGCGATGGCCGGGCAAGCAGGCGTTGCTGTTCGACCGCAGCGAAGACGGCGTCGAAGTTTCGCTGCCCGAAGACTACCGGCAATTGACGGTCACCGCGTGGATGCGGGTCGACCGTGTCGACTTCGGCCTCAACGCCGTCTTCAATTCCAACAACTACGTTCGGCACGGCCTGCACATGCAGTTCACCCGCACCGGCCACCCGTATGTCGGGCTCTACGGCAACGGGAATACTCGGCGGACGGAGGGCGAGCCCGACCATCCCGGCGTGCCCGTCGGCCGATGGGTCCATTTTGCCGGCGTCGTCGATCTCGACAAGCCCTGGTGCGCGGTCTACCTCGACGGCGAACTCGCCGACATCACGTCGCTGACGGTTCCGAATCTTCGCGTCCGCCCCGGACTCTGCCGGATCGGAAACTGGGCCGAGGGCAGGGACACGCTGAATCCCGAACGCGGGTTCCGCGGGCGGATTGATGAATTTGCGATCTGGCGGCGGGCCCTCGAGCCCTCCGAGCTTCGGCGGCATGTGGAGTTGGGCCGGCCCTCACTGATCGCCATCGAGCCAGCTCGATGAGTCTCTCTTGCGGCTTCCGTTTTCCATTCTGTTCGTCGCGCTCAACGTGGACGTCATCCCTTCCGGAGGAGAATCCAACGTGGCTTTCAAAACCACTTCCTCGCGTCGCGCCTTCACGCTGATCGAACTGCTCGTCGTGATCGCGATCATTGCCATCCTCATCGCGCTGCTGTTGCCGGCCGTCCAGCAGGCCCGCGAAGCCGCGCGCCGCACCCAGTGCAAGAACAACCTCAAGCAGCTCGGCCTCGCGATGCACAACTACGCCGACGCCGCCAAGGTCTTCCCGCCGGGATGGGTCGCCCGCGGCACCAGTTGGGGCCCCAACTTCTGCAGCACCAACGGCGCCGTCCACCAGGCCCCCTGGACGGTGATGCTCCTCCCCTACATCGAGCAGGCGCCGCTCTACAACCAGCTCGATCTCAACGTCTCGTTCTCCGGAACATCGATCGAAGTCCAGCCGCCGAACCGCGCCCTGATCGGCAACGTCAAGGCCTTCGCCTGCCCTTCGGATCCTGACACCAACTCGCAGATCGGCCGCCTGTGCTACATGGCCGTCATGGGCGGCGGAGCCCCCGAATGTTCGGTCGCCAGCGGCACCCGCGCCATGTCGCGGAATGGAACCATGTTCCCCAACTCCGCGATCAGCTTCCGCGACCTGACGGACGGCTCATCAAACATCTTCGTCATCGGCGAATCGCGCTACGCCCAGCATGACCCCGCGATCCCTTATCGATCGTGGGGCGCCAGCGCCAAGATGGACGGCAGCAGCTTCACCGCCTGCGCCGCCGTCGCTGAAGAAGGCATCAACTTCCGCAAGACCCAGAACGTCCATCTCACCCGCGGCTTCAGCAGCTGGCACATCGGCGGTTGCCACATGCTCCACGGCGACGGTTCCGTCCAGTTCTACAGCGAGAACATGGACCTCGCGACCTACCAGCGCCTCGCCATCCGCAACGACGGCCTGCCGATCGGAGGCCTGCCGTGAGCCTGCCTTCAATTCGAAACCTGTTGCTCGTCTTCGTGACAACCGGCGCAATCGCCGGCTGCAGCCAGCCGGACGGTCCGACCCGCTATGACGTCACGGGCGTCGTCACCTATGCGCGAAAACCGGTTCCGGTCGGCTTCGTGACGTTCATCCCGAACACCGACAAAGGGAACAAAGGCCCCGGCGGCGGAGCCGACGTCAAGGACGGCAAGTACGACACCGCCTCCGGCAAGGGCATGGTCGGCGGTCCGCACAAGATCCAGGTCGTCGGTTTCGACGGCATCCCCGTCGTCATCGCCGGCTCGAAATTCGAAGAAGGGACGCCGCTGTTCCCCCGCTACGAGTTCGAGGCCGACCTCCCCTCCGAAGCCGGCAAGTTCGACATCGACGTCCCGGTGACGAAGAAGAAGAGCTGAAGCAGACCGCCGGGAGGGCGTCGCCCAGCGCAACGGACTCTCGATTGCGGCAGGCGCGAGCCTTCCCTACGGTCTGCGCATGAAACGGATTGCCGTCCTCGGATCGACCGGATCGATCGGAACCAGCTGCTGCGACGTCGCCGGGGCCCATCCCTCGTCGATGCAGATCGTCGCGCTGGCCACCCGCAGCCGGTGGGAAGACATGGCGGCCCAGTGCTGGCGGTTCAAACCCGCCTTCGCCGCCATCGCCGACGCCAATCTCAAGGCCAGGATCCCGGCCGGCGTCTTCCCCCCCGAAACCGAAGTCGCCTTCGGTGACGACGCCGTCATCCGCGCCGCCACATTCCCCGAAGCCGACGTCGTCATCTCCGGGATCGTCGGGGCCGCCGGCCTGCACGGCACCTGGGCCGCCGTTGAAGCCGGTAAGCGGGTCGGCGTTGCCAACAAGGAGACACTCGTCGTCGCCGGCCCCCTCGTGATGGAACTCGCGAAAAAGACCGGCGCCGAGATCATCCCGGTCGACAGCGAGCACAGCGCCGTCTTCCAGGCCCTCGACTGTGGCCGCCGCGAAGACGTCCTTCGCATCATCCTCACCGCCAGCGGCGGACCCTTCCGATCCTGGCCCCTCGAAAAGCTCCAGGCCGTCACCCCCAAAGAGGCCTTGGCCCACCCGACCTGGCAGATGGGCCCCAAAATCACCGTCGATTCGGCGACCATGATGAACAAGGCCCTCGAGGTCATCGAGGCCCGCTGGCTGTTCGATCTGGACGCCTCGCAGATCGCCGTCGCGATCCATCCGCAGTCGATCGTGCACTCCATGGTCGAGTTTGTCGACGGCTCGGTCATCGCCCAGATGTCCCCCCCGGACATGAAACTCCCGATCCAGTATGCCATTACGTTTCCCCAGCGGGCGACCGGGGTGTCCCCCCGTCTCGATTTCAGCACCGGATTTTCACTAGACTTCCACCCGCCTGACCCCGAACGATTCCCGGCACTGGAACTGGGGTTCGAGGTCGCGCGACGCGGGGGGACCTCGGGAGCGGTACTCAATGCCGCCAATGAAGTTGCTGTCGCACGATTCCTCGCTGGCAGCCTATCCTTCCCGCAAATTGCTCGCGCCTGCCGCGAGGTCCTTGAAAGTCATCAATTCAACCCCTCGCCGACGCTGGATGAGCTCCTGAAGCTCGATGCCTGGGCCAGGGAGGAGACGGAGCGTTGGACAACTGGGTCATAGCGGCCATTCCTTATCTGGACCGCATCACGAACATCGCGACCGTCGCCGTTGGACTGGGGCTGGTCATCTTCTTCCACGAACTGGGCCACTTCGCCGTCGCCAAGTGGTGCAACGTCATGGTCGAACGCTTCAGCATCGGCTTCGGGCCTGTGCTGTGGCGCAAGAAATGGGGCGAAACCGAATACGCCCTCTCCGCCATCCCCTTCGGCGGCTACGTCAAGATGCTCGGCCAGGATGACATCGATCCCGGCCAGATGGCCGACGAACAGGTCGCCGCCGATCCCCGCTCCTACACCGCCAAGTCGGTCATGCAGCGCATGGCCATCATCTCGGCCGGCGTGACGATGAACATCATCACCGGCCTCCTGTTCTTCGCCTTCGCCTTCCACATGGGCATCGAGGCGCTCGATCGCGAGATCGGCTTCGTGAAGGTCGGCATGCCGGCCTGGGAGCACGGCCTGCGCGAAGGGGACGTGATTACGTCAATGAACGGCCGGAAGGTCGAAGAGTTCCAGGACATCCTCCGCCAAACGGCCCTCTCGCGCGGCGAAATCGAAATCGTCGGCAAACATGTCGATGGAACCCCGTTCCACGAGAAGTTCCTGCCGGACCAGAAGGGCATCCGCCGCCGCATCGGCACTGGACCGCAGCTCAGCCTCCGCGTCCCCCCCGTCCGCGACCCCGAAAAAACGCCCGTCACGACCTCCGGCAGCCCCGCCGCCAAGGCCGGGTTCAAACCAGGCGACCTCATCGTCGAGGCCAACGGAACGCCCGTCGCCGACTATATGGCCCTGAAAACCCTGCTGGCCGACAAAGAAAGCCGCGGCAAGCCGGTCACCTTCACCGTCGAGCGAACGGAACCCGGCAAGCAGGAACAGAAGGTCCAGGAGAAGCTGACCATCGAACCCGAGCCGTTCCGTCAGCTCGGCCTGCGGATGTCGATCGGCCACGTCACGAACCTGCGCAATTCCTACCCCGCCGCCGCCGCCGGAATCCAGAAGAATGACCTGATCACCGCCGTCGACGGCCAGGAAGTCGGCCGCGAACTCGACCCCATGCGGCTTCCGGAATACTTCTCCGACCGCGCCGGCCAGGAAGTGACGCTCACGATCACGCAGGAAGTTAAAGGGAACGAGCCGAAAACCCGCGAAGTGAAGCTCGTCCCCGTGAAGGCCATCGCCTGGACCACCCTCCGCGAAGCAGGCGATCCTCTCGAGATCCCCGCCATCGGCGCCGCCGTCGAAGTGTTGGCCAACGTCGTGCAGATCGCACCCGATGGCCCGGCCGCCAACCTCGAAATCAAGCCGGGCGACAGCATCGTGTCGCTCAAGATCCCGGCCGACCCGGCCAAGAAAGACTCCAAGCCCGTCGAGATGTCCGTCGAAACCGTCGGCTGGCCGCACGCCTATTCGGTCATCCAGGAAACCACCGGCCTGACCGAGCTGACCCTCAACGTCCGCAGCTCCGGTTCGAAGGACACCCGTCCCGTCGTCATCAAGCCGACGAACTCCACCGAGTGGTTCCAGTCGTCGACCCGTGGCCTCTTCCTGAACGCGATGGTCCGCGAGCTGAAGGCCGAGTCGTTCCCCGACGCCATGGAGATGAGCTTCCGCCACACGCGGAACTCCGTCCTCGATATCTACCTCACGCTCCGGAACCTCGTCTCCGGCGACCTGTCGATCAAGAGCCTGCACGGCCCGATCGGCATCGCCAAGGCCGCATCGGTCGTCGCCGAAGAAGGCTTCTCCGACTTCCTGATGTTCCTCGGCCTCATCAGCATCAACCTCGCCGTGATCAACTTCCTCCCGATCCCGGTGCTCGACGGCGGCCACATGGTCTTCCTCCTCTGGGAAGGCATCCTCCGCCGCAAGCCCAGCGAGAAAGTCCTCGTGATGGCGACCTACATCGGCTTCGCCTTCGTCGTGGGGCTGATGTTCACCGTCATCTGGGTCGACCTGTTCGCGGACAAGAGCTGAGTCGCACCGTAGGAGTACAGGCTTTAGCCTGCCTCAAGCAGCCCGAAGCCTGGACTTCAACAACCCGCCCGGCGACCCCGGTCGATTCTCCCCACCCTCGGTGCATTCGCGAGAGCGTATGCCATCCACCTGCAGCGACTGGAATCCCGTTGAGCCGGCTCGCTTGCGAGCCGCTCGCGCACCCTGACGCGACAGATGAGTGGAACTCGCTCGAATGGGCTGGTCCCCGGGAGGGCGAGGCTCCCGCCGAGCCGCATCCGGTGAACGACTGCGGCCCTGTCCAGGACGTTCCACCGGCCCAGTCGCACCCGCCGCGGTTCGCAGGCGTCATAACGCGCGATCTGTTTGACATGCGCGAGTACGCAGTCAATGGCCATCTGTCGCCCGCGTCGCTTCCTCGTTGAATCACATCCACGAGCGCAGCATGTCGTCACACAGCAGTGCCTGTCATCGAACGAGAAACCGCTCCCGCGAGGCCCAGCCCTGAAAGGGCCGCACATGATGGCCCAGGGCAACGCCCTGGGAACGACGACAATCTCACTATACTGAGCCCTGTCAGGGCGACACACCGGATCGGTCCGTTTGTTCAACCCGGCAACGCGCCGACAGAACCGACTTGGTATTCGAGCAAGCAATCAGTCACGGCCCCGCCGCCGGCACCACGAACGGACGAGGTTCCCGAAGAAGTTCATCCGCTTCGGCATCTCTCTTGAGAGCACGAAGCGACTGCACCAGCAGGTCGCGAAACTCCACGGTGTGGGCGTTGTCCGCCCCGAGCCTCGATCGCACCAGCCGATACAGCGGCTTCAGGAGGTCGACCGCGCTCTCCCACTGCTCCTGCTCGACGTGAAGTTTGGCCATCCGCCGCGAAACGAGGATCGTTTGCGGATCGCTGACGCCCCGTTCGTTCCGATAGGTCTCGAGCGCGGCTTTCAGCATCGGTTCGGCTTCTTTAAGCCGCCTGATGTCCTGAAAGGCTCCGCCAAGCTGCTGTTGAAGAAAAGCGAGATCGACGCCATGTTCGCCGTTCTTTTCCATAATCTGGATGGCAGCGGCCAGGAGTTCGATGGCGCGGTTAAAGTCCTTCCGCCTTAGGGCAAGGGCAGCCTGCAGCTTCATCGCCTCAGCCTGGTCGACGGTACCCGGCGCCCGCCTGTCCGCGAGCTCCCGCTGCTCTACTGCGAGACTCTCCGCTTCCGCGAGTCGATCCGTTTTGGAGTACCGAACGCTGAGCATTTTCAGCATCGATTCTCTCAGATCCGAGTCGCCGTCATCGGTCGCCTTCAGAATTCGAATCGCCGCGATCGTGTCCCGCTCCGCGGCTTCAAACTGCGAGACTTCGAACTCCGCCATGCAAATCGTGCACAACAGTGCCGCATACTCGGGGCTGTCGGCGCCAAAGGTGGCGCGGATGACATCCTCATCACGACGCGCGACTTCGAGCACGACGTCGCTGCGTTCCATCGCCCGAAACAGCGCATGCTGCGTCTCGCGGATGAGACGGCATTCGAGACACGTTGCCCCGCACTTCGACTTGAGTTCGTCATACGCCTCGTTCAGAAGTCGTGAACCCTCCAGAGTATTCAGATTGGCAATCTGTTTGATTCCGTCTTTCAGCTTGGCTCGCGACGCCTCGACCAGCGCATAGTCCTGGTCGGACAGCGCCGCGACGGCCTCGGCAACTTTGAGAGTGTGCTCCGCGGTCCGGACGCGATGATGCTGTTGGCCATGAGCATCGACGAGGAGCTTTCGGATCTCCCGCCGCGTTTCCACCACCGCCAGCCGGTCGTGGATCGCAGCCTGCACAACCGCCAGACGGTCGAGAATCGGAATCAACTCGGCGCTCCCCCGGCCCGTCGCCGCTCGTTGCAGAGACACCGCTTCCCGCAGACGCTGCTGCGCCTCGGTCAAGTTCCCCTGCTGCGCAAGTGATTCCGCCGCCGAAAAGATCGTCGCGATCTGCGTTCCAGGCGCCGCGGCCTCCTTGTCATCCGCACAAACGGACCCTGCGAGGGCCAGCGTGACCGTCATCGCCGCGGCAAAGTCGAGTTGCATTGCGAACTGCCCTGAGTGCCGAGTTGCCCGTCTCGCGTCACGCATTGGACGGCGTGAATCGTCACGATAGGCTGGATGGTGACAACTGGCTCGATTTCGCCCAAGTTCAGTTTCCAAGGTTCGACCATGCGCTCCCTCAACCGTCGTGACATCCTCAAAACCGGCCTCGCCGCCGGCGTCTCTCTCGCGGCTCCGTTCTCCCGCGCCTACGGCGCCAACGACCGCGTCCGCATCGGCGTCATCGGACTCGGCGTCCGCGGCGGCGTAGATGCCAAGGCCTTCGCGAGCGTCAGCGGGGCCGAAATCGCCGCCGCCACCGACCCCGACAACGAACGCGTCGGCACGTTCATCAAGAAGTACCCCACCGCCACCCCCTACGCCGATCTCCGCAAGCTCATCGAAGACAAGTCAATCGACGCCGTCGTCGTCACCACCTGCAACCACTGGCACTGCCTCGCCTCGATCTGGGCCATGCAGGCCGGCAAGGACGTCTACGTCGAGAAGCCGCTGTCGCACAGCCAGTGGGAAGGCGCCCAGGTCGTGAAGGCCTCGCGGAAGTACGACAAGATCGTGCAGCTCGGCACGCAGCAGCGCTCCGACCCGATGCAGGCCGAGATCAAGAAGTTCCTGCACGAAGACAAGTCCCTCGGAAAGCCGCAGTTCATCGAGGTCGTCCGTTACGGAGTCCGCCAGTCGATCGGCAAGCGCACGTCGCCGCTTCCGATCCCGGCCGAGGTCAACTACGACCTCTGGCTCGGCCCCGCGCAGGATCTCCCGCTCTTCCGCGACAAGTTCCACTACGACTGGCACTGGGACTGGAACACCGGCTCGGGCGAGATGGGCAACTGGGGCGCCCACGTGCTCGACGACGCCCGCAACAACGGCCTCCTCGACAAGCCGCGGATGCCCAAACGCGTCATGGCCGGCGGCGGACGCTTCGTCTGGAACGACGCCGGCGAAACGCCGAACGTCCACTTCGTCTACTACGACACCGGCTCGATCCCGGTGCTCCTCGGGCTCAGCAACCTGCCGGAAGCCCCCGGCGACAAGAAGTCGCTCAACTTCCGCGGAGCGTCGTCCGGCTACGTCATCCATTGCGAAGGGGGTTACTTCTCCGGCCAGCGCGGCCAGGGGGCGGCCTTCGACAAGGACGGCAAGAAGATCAAATCCTTCAAGGGCGACAGCGGCGCCCAGCATCAGCAGAACTTCGTCGACGCCCTCCGCAAGCGCGACCGCAAGCTGCTGAACGCCGAAATCGAGCTCGGCAACGATTCCTCCGGCTGGTGCAACCTCGCCAACATCGCCTACCGCGCCGGCGAAGAGTTCACCCGCGCCAAGGCCGATTCGATGCAGAAGGATGACAAGCCCTGGAACGACCTGCTCGACCAGATGCAGGAGCACCTCCACAACTACGGCGTCGCCCTCGACGCCAAGAGCGTGAAGCTCAGCAGCGCCCTGACGCTCGACGAGAAGGGCGAGAAGTTCGTCGGCGAAGGCGCCGAGGGCGCGAACAAGTTCCTGAAGCGGGAATACCGCAAAGGCTACGAAGTCCCCGAAATCGGCTGACCGCCCCGCCGAGCGGGGGGCGTCAGCCCCCTGTGCATTTGGCATCAGGCGCCACTTCTTCAGTCACTCACACTGTCTCCAACACCCCTTTGCGCTCTTTGCGACCTTCTGTTCAAAACTGTGCTGAACAGAAGATCGCAAAGGACGCAAAGGGGCTTTTCGTTGGGAAGCGTTCTTGAGAAAGCACCTGAGTGATAGTCTCAGCCGAGTCTGAGAATCGATATGTGACACGGCCAACTTGGCCGTGGCACGGTCGATGTGGCTGCAATTCGCGTTCGATGACCATTGAGCGAACGCCCTGCCTTTCCCGGCGTGCGCACCACGCTCGGTCAAAGTGGAGGACAACATGCCCATCGCATCCGAAGCCGCTGCACGACCCGATTCCAACGCCCCGACGCGAACAGTTGCGCGCGCAACTTTTGGCGCTCCCCCGCGCCGTATTCTTGGACTCTTGAACCCTTGCCCTCAAACACTGGAGAAACGCCGATCGTTGATATGTAAGAGTTCGTACTCTTGCCCCGAAATCAGCCCGAAAAATCCCTCCAGACGCGATCCTGCGCAACTTTTTGCGCGCACACGTCACCGCGCAACCCGGGCCGTACAGAGGGCCGGAAGTTGGCCGCCACCGGGAGGGCGAGGCTCCCGCCGAGCCGCATCCGGCGAACCGCTTCCGCGTCCAGGAAAGGATGCCCACCGGCCCCGTCAGCAAACCTGGCCAGCGCACACCTGGCAAGTCGTCCCTCAAGAGCACCGTAGCGTTGGTCCCGAGTACTGCCGCTGATAACCTGCAACTTTCCAACCGGCCCGGTGAAGTCCTCCGGACGACTCCCGCCTGGCCGGGCAAACCCTCTCACTAGCCCGGAGATGGGCTACCTTCGACCGGCGGCAATGCCCCGGCCGATCCCCGTTGAAAGCTTTCAATGAACGCCTCGATTGTCCTGCTCCCCGGTGATGGAATCGGCCCCGAAGTCACGGCCGAAGCGGAAAAGGTCCTCAAGCAGGTCGCTGCCCGCTGGCATCACCAGTTCAAGTTCGAAACCCACCTGATGGGTGGCTGCGCCATCGATGCCGAAGGCGACCCGCTTCCCCCGACGTCCCTCGCAGCCTGCAAGGCGGCCGATGCGATTCTCCTCGGCGCCGTCGGCGGCCCGAAGTGGGACGACCCCAAGGCCAAAACCCGCCCCGAGGCCGGCCTCCTGAAGCTCCGCAAAGAACTCAACCTCTTCGCCAACCTGCGCCCCATCAAGCCGCACGAGTGCATGCTCGATGCCTCCCCGCTGAAGCGCGACATCATCGCCGGGACCGACATCCTCTTCTTCCGCGAACTGACCGGCGGCCTGTACTTCGGCGAATCGGGCCTCCGC